>Ga0302326_10009510_pt1 | contig 21219 bp, 20 predicted proteins | sample Palsa_T0_3_FD_202264 | JGI IMG/M metagenome (GOLD analysis project Ga0302326, IMG submission 202264) | Peat permafrost microbial communities from Stordalen Mire near Abisko, Sweden - Palsa_T0_3 | ecosystem: Environmental > Terrestrial > Soil > Palsa > Peat permafrost | place: Sweden: Abisko... | reverse complement strand
TGATGAGACGGCATCAGCAAGAATCATTGATCTTCCTCCCGGTAAGGAACACATGTAGGCCCTGTCTCTCCTATTTCCACTTTTGACAAATGGCACCTTTTTCAACAAGGAAACAATTTCGTCGTTATTGGCAGTTTTCTGCCCTGCCGATCGCTGTGTTCGGCGTCTGAGGCTGTGCGAAGAACGGACGCGAGGCCGCGTCGAGCAAAGCGACGCGAATGACCAAACGCAGACCAGCGAACTAAACGCAACATACCCCGCAACGGCAATCGTTACGAGGACAGGATCGTGTTCATCGAACCCGTGCCTACCTAAGACGCCGGGAGGGTATCAACCTTCTTAGCCGACGCCGCACAATGTTGCGGCATATTCTCGTTGAGCGCCGTCGCTTTCTCGTTTGCAAGTCGTTACTTGCGTGCCTTGACCATCCCGCTACCGGTCTGGCAGGTTCGATTGCAACGGCTGTCTTGTGCGCGGACTGAATGAATCTCTCGAAAGCCTTTTATCGTGCTGATGTGGATGGTCTGCGAGCGATTTCGATTCTTGCAGTCATCGGCTTCCATGCCTTTCCCTCAATGGTACCCGGCGGATTTGTTGGCGTTGACGTCTTTTTTGTGATCTCTGGTTATTTGATATCTACCATCATCTTCACTGACCTCGCTACGGAAGAGTTTAGCTTCGTCGATTTCTACAGTCGGAGAGCTAAGAGAATTCTTCCAAGCTTGCTTCTTGTTCTTGTTGTAGTCTGGATCGTTGGTTGGCGGACGCTGCTTCCTTCCGATTTTGAACGCCTAGGCCGCGACATCGCTGCCGGCGCCAGCTACTTGTCGAACATTTTCTTTTGGAATGACTCCGAATATTTCGACAAGCTCGCCGATCAGAAGCCGCTGCTACATCTTTGGTCGCTGGCGGTCGAAGAGCAATTCTATATTTTCTTTCCAGCAGTTATGTTTCTCGCGTGGAAGAAGCGCGTCAATTTGCTGCTGATCGTTGTCGCGATTGGTATTTTGTCCTTCGCTATTAATGTGGTGGTTGTCTTCAGTCACCCATCGGACGCTTTCTATCTACCGCATGCGCGTTTTTGGGAGCTGATGATTGGCGGTGGACTCGCCTACGCACAGCTCTTTCGGAAAACGTCCTCTCGCTTAACGGGGGTCACGGTCCGAAACTCGTTTGCCGTACTAGGATTGCTTTTATTGTTAGGCGCGATGTTGGCAATGCCGGACAGACACTTCCCTGGGTGGTGGGCTCTCGTCCCGACAGCAGGTGCTGCGTTTCTCGTCCTCGCGGGTCAAGATGCTTGGATCAACCGGACCATCCTCAGTAGAAAACCTTTGGTATTCGTGGGACTGATCAGCTACCCATTGTATCTCTGGCACTGGCCGATTCTATCGTTCGCCCGATTGGTGACCCCTCACTCGTCCAACGACCTTGTTCGGATTGGTCTCATTGCTGCTGCGTTCCTTTTCGCGTGGCTGACTTACGAGTTTGTCGAAAAACCCATCCGATTTGGTCATCTGCGCCTTCCACCAGCAGCATTGGCGGCTTCACTTGCCGGCCTCGCGATGCTCGTGGTCACGCCTTTGGGGCTGTCTACCTTGGTCGCCAAAGGTCTGCCAGGCCGCTTTCCGCCTACGTTACAATGGACTCAGCAAGACGATTTCCAAACATTCGCCGCTTATCGACAAGACGCCTGTTTGTTACCGGCAGGATCCGGCCACGCCTTCGCCGATGAATGCGTCGACAAAGAAGGTCTCGACGAGCCTTTGATATTTCTTTGGGGTGATTCTCATGCAGCCCATTTGTACCCTGGACTACGGCACCAACAGCATCGCTTCGGATTCAGGTTAGCCCAATTTACCACTTCGAGTTGCCCTCCACTTCTGCATGCTGAGGTTTCACTCGCTCCAGGGTGCCGGGAGAGAAACGATGACGTTTTTAACCGCGTTGCGGCGTTGAAGCCTGAGTGGGTAATTTTGTCGGCTTGGTGGCCCAATGTAAGTCACATGAATTTGCTGGCATTGAGCGACACCATCGCCGCTTTGAAAAGCGCCGAGGTCCCCCACGTTTTGGTAGTGGGGCCAGTACCGAGTTGGAGGAACGGCCTGAGGCAGTGTCTTCTGCAATACTACGTGGATCACGCAGTTGTTCCACGGCGAATGAAAACAGGGTTACAATTAAATCCTCAATTTGACAGCGAATTGAGAGAGCGGTCGCGTCTTGCCGGCGCCATCTATGTATCGCCAATAGAGACGATGTGTAACGAGGAAGGGTGCGTGACCAGGGTTGGCGACGGCCCTGCGGATATAGTTGCCAGAGATGGTACCCATCTGACCATTGCCGGTTCGGTTTATTTGATCGATCGCTTTCCAAGCGCGTTGTTTGTTGAGAGCAAATTAGTCAACCCGGTCTTTTCCGAGGGGGCGTCATGGCGCAATCGGCCCTAATAACAGGCATAACCGGTCAGGATGGAGCCTATCTCAGCAAGCTGCTACTCGAGAAGGGCTACACTGTTCATGGATGCGTGAGGCAGAATGCCTCCTTCACTCCTTGGCGCTTCAAGGAACTTGGCATCCTTGACGACATTCATTCGGTGGATTTCGATCTGCTCGAGTCGACCAATATATTACGCGCGATCGATAAGCTCCGGCCTGATGAAGTATATAACCTTGGAGCGCTGAGCTTTGTCGGCGCCTCGTTCGAGCAGCCGGTATTGACGGGGGACACCGACGCGCTCGGTGTAACACGTCTGCTTGAGGCCCTGCGCCTCGTTTCTCCAAAGACGCGTTTCTATCAGGCTTCAACGTCCGAGATGTTTGGCAAGGTAGGTACAGCGCCCCAGGATGAGAATACGCCCTTTCACCCAAGGAGTCCCTATGGAGTCGCCAAGCTTTATGGCCACTGGATCACAATCAACTATAGGGAATCCTATGGCATGTTCGCGGTGAGCGGCATCCTGTTCAATCACGAATCGCCGCTGCGTGGACGCCAGTTCGTAACCAGAAAGGTAACGCGGGCCTTTGCTCGGCTGGCGGAAGGCGAGATCAACAAGATCAGGCTCGGCAATCTCGACGCCAGTCGGGATTGGGGTCATGCGGTCGACTATGTGCGAGGCATGTGGCAGATGCTGCAGTCCCCGACTGCCGCCGACTACGTGCTGGCGACAAGGCAGACGAGGTCAGTTCGCGAATTTGTGACTGCGGCCGGAAGAAGCGTAGGGATGGACATCGTTTGGCAGGGAAAGGGGCTCGAAGAACAGGGCATCGACCGAAAGAGCGGGAAGCATGTCGTCAGTGTCGACCCGCAATTCTTTCGTCCCGCCGAAGTCGACAGATTAATTGGCAATCCGGCGAAAGCGGAAAAGGAACTTGGCTGGGGTCGCAGTTACAGCTTCGACGATCTCGTCGCCGAGATGGTTGAGGCCGACCTCCGCCGGGTTCGCAGCGGCGAAACTTAGTCACCACGCTAAAACCCCCCAGGAGCGTCTATGAAGGAACGCGCGCATGGTGCTGGCGCCGAATCCTTTTCCGACGCGAGTCGAGCGCCCTCGCAGGGCGCTCGGTTGCTGGGTGGAAACAAGCGCTTTCGCCCCCGAGCCCGCCGTCGTGGATCTGACTTAAGCTCGCACCGCAGCCGGGGCTTTACGCGGGGCTTTCGTTCGCGGATAGTCGAGCGCGTTTGAGCGGTATTGGGCGGTGACAATGTGCCCAGGGTGCGATTGTGAATGTTAACATAGGGGCCGGGAGTCGTAAGCCTTCTCCGTCTGGTTCGGCACACAAGCGGCCTTTCGCGGTGTTCCGTCCCGCGAGGTCGAGCGACACGCTGGTTTTTCTGGCGACCTATAACGAGCGTGATGCTATCACGCCGATGATCGATGCGTTGTTGGGGCTGCCAGTCGACTGCGACCTGTTGATCGTCGACGATCGTTCCACTGACGGGACCACCGACATCCTGCTGTCCCGTGCGGCTTCGGAGCACCGTCTCGCAATCATGGTGCGTCCGGGCAAGCTCGGCGTCGGTTCAGCCCATATGCTCGGCTGGATGCACGCGCGACACTGCGGATACCGGCGCATCGTGACGCTTGACGCCGATTTCTCCCACGATCCTGCTGATGTCCCCCGCCTGCTCGCCGCGCTTGACACCGGCGCGGACGTGGTCATCGGATCGCGCTTCATGCCCGGCGCGCGGCTCGACTATGCCGGGTGGCGCCGGTTCGTCAGCCGAAGTGCCAATTGTCTCGCCCGCGCCGTACTGCATCTGCCTCTGAGCGAACACACGACCTCGTTGCGCGCGGCGCGACTCGACCGTGTGCCAGCAGGCTTGGTCGAGACTATCGTCAGCGAGGGCTACGGTTTCTTCCTCGAATGCGCTGTTCGCTTTGTACGCGCGGGCCTCAATGTGACTGAGATCCCGATTCATTTTCATGAACGCAAGCATGGCAGCTCGAAGATTTCTCAAATGGAGATCGTGCGCGCCGCGCTCAATCTGGCGCGCCTGAAAATATGGCGGACGTGGGGAAAGGCTGCCTGGGCCGACGGTGCATCGCACTGCGCGTTTTGCGAGCAGCCCTTTCTGACGCCCATGCCCACTGCCGAGCTGCGCTGCCTCGCCTGCGCGCATCGTGAAACGACGGTGGCGAATTTGGCGCGAATGCGAGCCGACATGGCTGAGGGGGCTTTGCGTGCGATCGATCGGTTGTCCGATGCCGGCTTAGCGCGCGGACGATGAGGTTCCGGACCGGCACTTTGCGCGCCGGGCGAGTTGCCGAGCGCTTCGTAGCCGCGTGGAATGCGATTTCCGCGCGATGGAATCCGGTTCTTGTCGTCATTTTTGCATGCGTAGTCTTGGCAGGGCCGCTGATTTTTTTTCGCGGCTACAACGCACACGAAGGGCTTGCCGTCGCCATCGCGCGGACGATGCTGGAAACGGGCAATTGGCTCGTCCCGCACATGTACAATGTCCGCTTTGTTGAAAGCCCCGAGCTGCAGGCGCGGATCATCGCTGCGCTGAGTGCGCCGTTCGGCGGCGTCAACCAGATTACGGCGCGCCTGCCCAGCTTTCTTTTTTTGCTTTTCGGTTGCTGCCTCATCTATTGGCTGTTGCGAAAGGTCGCTGCCAGCGTTCCGGCGGCGCTTCTCGGCGTCGCCTTATTTGTCGCCTGCCCGCTGGTGATGCGCCTCTATGTCAGCGTCACCCCCGATCTGCCGCTTGCCGTATTATTGTTTTTTGCGTTCGTGTTGTGGTGGAGTGCCTACGCGCAAGGAACGATTGGCTTCGCCCGCTGGCTTGCCATCGGCATCGTGCTGGCGCTGGCCGCCATGATGAAGGGACCGCAACCGATCGGCTATTTCGCGCTCGGCATCGGGCTTTTTGTCGTCATCACGCGCTCGTGGCGCCAAATTCCCGGTCTCGTCCTCGCCGGTGTCATTTGTATCCTTCCCGTCGCTTTGTGGGCGATTGGCACTTACGGCGGGGGAGACCAGTCGGATTGGGCCGCGTACATGCGTTTAGCGCATCCGCGTGCGATTTTTTACGGCCCGGTCACGGCCCTCCTTCACACGCTCGCTGAGACATTGCCCGCCGTACTGGCTGCGGCGGTTTTTCTGATTTCGCGCGCGTTCGGCGACAAGGATCTGGCGCCTCCGCGCTTTGCCCTAGCACTAGCTTGTTACGCCTTCGTCGCTGCGATCTTTGTCCTGTTTTGGCCGTTCGGTTCGGTGCCGCGCTATTACTTGCCGATGGTGCCAGCGCTATGCGTGTTCGGCGGCCTCGCCTACGACCAAATGAGCGCGCGCCGGCCGGCGATCGTGGCGCCGGTGCTGGTGGTGACAGCGGTTTTCTTGCTCTACGCGCTGGGCTACGCTGTCGCGTCGCCGTTCTTCCCGATGCAGTTCCGTCACGACAAGGTTCAGGCGGAGCAAGCCGCCACATTGATCGAAGCTGCGCCGGGGACGATCTATTGGTATGGCGACGTGGCGTTGAACATTCTGCCCTATCTGCCAGGCCATATTCTCAACGCGTCGCTCGAAGAACTTTCGACAATACCTAGTCCTGCCTGGATAATCACAACGGGCGATGACGCCAATACACTGCTGGCGCGGCGCCCGGGCGCGCTGCGTGTCGCGATGCCGCTCGGCGAGCGGGATCAATGGCGGCTCCTTCGGCTGGACCAATAGTCGGGGCGTTTTTTCGCCTGGCTTATCCGGCGACCATAAGGGGGCGCGCCGGGAAATCCGCCCCGTCCTCACTACGGCGAAACGGCCCGGATTCGATCCGCAGCGCCGGCCTTGCGCGCCGACCCTCCGCAGGAGAGCGGCCGATCCAATTCCCGCGGGATCAGCCCTTTGAGGGAATAAGATCGACCGCCCATCCAGCTATGTTGGATACGGCCATTGCGATAGTTTGGTCGAGAGATGGCTCACCGCCATATGCGGCGATGGGTGATCCGGCGAGCCAATGCCGCTTGGTGCCACCTTCAGGAAGAAGCGTTTACGCGCGCGAATAGCTTCGCCATCGTAGTCGACAATAGACATTCGCTGACCCCGTAATAGCCTAGTTGAGTAGTTCTCGATAAATGACCTATTGGTTTGTAGTGGCATGATCCAGGTCCCTCGCCTGATCTCAACTCTCGCGTTCTTATTAGCTTGGTGCGTACCATGGCGTCCGTCGTTTCGTGTACGAGCGGCTAAGTCAAAATTGTTGTTTGCTGCGAGTTACCGCGACGTGTCCGGGCGTCACATTGCGAAATACGGTGGAATTGAACCGCACCTAACGAATTGGATATCGACGTTTCTTTCAACAGCGCCGAGTGGAGTCTTCGTCGATATCGGCGCAAATATCGGCTGGCATTCAATTCACGCTTCACAGCAGCAGGCGGTGGAAACAGTGGTGGCCTTCGAACCTGATGTATTCAATATTTGGCTGCTTGATCAAAATCTCTCGCTAAATTCCGTCAATAAAGTCGTTGTGAACGCGTCTGCTGTCGGTGCGCGGCCGGGATTAATCCGCCTGTACCGGTACAAACGTTCCAATGCTGGACGGCACTCGGTGCTAACCGACTATGGCCGCGGATCACGCATAGTTCCGATGACCGATCTTGACTCCGCGCTGTCCTCTCATGGATTGGCTGATAGACGGGTGCTGGTGCTTAAAATTGACGTCGAGGGGTATGAGCCCGCAGTATTAGCCGGAGCCCCGCAGACGCTGGCTCGCACCGACGCGGTGATAACCGAATTTTCGCCTGAGCTCAGTCGTGCGGGTGGCCTGTCGATCGGCGGCATGGTCGATCAGTTGCAGGCCGCCGGTTTTACAGCACATATATTTAGCAGAGACAATACTTGGACTGTGGTCACGAAGGATGAATTGGACCGCGTCGACGGTCAGGTAGACCTTGTTTGGACAAGGGCAGCTCAATGAAGGCGCGTTTTTGCTGCAGTGCCATTTGTCGCCGAATGGCACGTTTCGTCCGTTGCCGGGATGCAGCAAAGCGGTAGCGATCGGTAAACAGCGGAAATCACGCCGACACGACGTGACCTCGCGGTTGACCCAGAACGGACATCGAGTGGGCACCGCAGCGCTAGTATGATTGCCTAATCAATTAGGGGCATGATCCCCCCTGTCCAACAAATGTGCCAAGCTGGCCACATAAAGAAGGCGCCGGAGCCACCACGCCACGAATGGCGACGACTTTTTTCAAACCTCGCAGCGCGGTTGCGGCCGTTGTCAGTTCGATTCTAAACGTCCTACATCTGGTTGAAGAGCGTGCCCCGAGCGCATTCAGACGTTTCATAGTGGGGGCGGACAGTTCTCAACGGTTGTCATAATAGTTGGACTCACAATTGCGAGCGGCCTGATTAGCGGCGTTCGGGCACGTCCAATAACATTTACCATCTGCTAGATTGGTTGAGGCATGTGGCTCCCGCGCTACAGACGTGTCTGAACTTTGTCGTTATCAATTGGAATTAGCGCCATCGAGGATAGTGCCGTGGTTGGAACAAAAAGACTTTTGTGGTTGTCCCCAGTGGACTGGTCGGTTCTGCTCGGAAGCGCCGCAGTGTGCGCCTGCTTGACCCTCTTTGGGGTCTAACACGGCCTAACAAGCACACGCAGACACGAAAAAGCTCGACCCCCCCGGCTGGCGAACACAAAAAGCGCGATGCGCGCGGCCGGGCGGCAGCAGTAGACCCATTCTGCGATGAAGAAGCTGTCCTGAATACGGCGTACGTGTGCGGCGGCGACTCCTGGACCGTGACGGGACCGGCCAACAATCCAGCGACGCCGATGCCTCATGGCAAGTGGCAAGCTCGCCACACATGGGACATTTTTGCGCCATCGTATTGCCGCGACTCGGAAACGCGTACACGTTGGCTGGCGTTCGCTTCGGAGGACGCGAGATGCTGACGATGGTGCCGATGCTTCTTCTGCTGACCGTATTTGCAATGCCGGTTGCCTTGGCATTCATGGCGACCGTTGGGGCGCGGGCGGAGCGGCGCTCCGTTTACTAGGTGGCTAAAGGTGGCTTGACCAGTCTTAGCCGCTCGGTAGGCACATCCTCGACTTCATCCGCTTTAGCGGCGACGTCGGCCGCCATCAGTCTCAACCGTTGCGGTCAAGTACTGACCTTCACAATCTCCCACTAGATAGGGGCTGACGCAGGCCCGCCGCGCAATCCGCTGCAAAAGTCATGATGCTCTCCCCTAGCCCCAACAAACGAAACCCGGCAGGGAAGCATAGTCTTCACGACGCGCTTGAATTGACCGGCGTGTGACGAGTGCAAACTGTCAGAGGATCAAGCAAGGCCGCAAGCAGCAAAATTCCGAAGCCGACCACGGCGATGCCAACGGGATCGTAAGTGTGCAGTCTGAACATAACGAGCCTCCGACCGCGAACCCTTCCGGTCCCAATCTTCCAACCCGCTCCACGCAAAGACCTTCGTGTTCAAAAATGGCGACTGTATGGACGATCTGCCGCCTCTGTGGATGAATCTTTCCTGCTTCGTTTTCTGCCGCCTGTGGCGAAGTAAGGGTCGCGTTCGTCGTCGTCCTCTTCGCCTACTCACAAGCGAAAGTCCGCGAGCAGTATCCGGGCCAATACGCCAATGCTCCGCAACACAGGTGATACAAGAGCCAACACAACAAAGCCGGAAGCTCTTGTTGCTTAGAAGCGGACGCGCTCGATCATTTCGGGGACTCAGCCATTAACCCTGATAGCTCAGTTCTCTTGAACAGCGGCGCGATTCCTTATCGCATTGAAGCCTGCAAGGTCCTCGATGGTCCAAATCCAACGGGGCACGCAGTTTGGTGGCACCTCGACTATGGCGACTGGGGCATCACGACGTTCTGCTTCGCGCCGGGCGCGAGAGGTTGAGACCCATCTCAACGACCCAAGCGTCTACCTGCGTATGCGCGGCTACCCCGCAACCGTCGTTCTCGAATGCGCGGCCTGCCCAACGCACTTCAAGGCCAAAGACGGCGTAGCGTTCCCCGCAGTTGAAAGCGATGGCGGCGTGGTGATGGCAGCGTTCTGTTGTGCTCGCTGTTATCTCGAAGCGATGCCGATCAAGCTAATGTGGAGGGCGTGAGATCAACGCGAACGCTTGCTATCTCTGCGCTCGCCCTTTCGGCCTCTTTCGTCATCGCCACAGCAGCAAACAATTCTGTTCCAAGACATTTTTTACAAGTGGCGTATCCAAGCAGGTCCGAACCTGATTATGCCGACCTTCGCACAGAGAGGTGACTCAGCCGCCACTCAACGTGCGTTCAACAGCATCGCTCGGATTTCTGTTGTTAGGGCGAAAGCCTACTTGGGATGCAGATCGCTAAGCGGCGAAATTGACCCGACGCGGGGCGCAAATGGTGTTTAGTAGAAGCGTCGTAACGTCTAATGCGCATGAATCCGGTCATGTTTTCGCGTGCACGACACGCGGCTTGTCGTCACGAGAGACTACATTCCCGTTAGCGGTCCCGACGTCTAAGCCGCGCGGGCGTTAGTGGCTCTCTTGCCCTGCTCCCATCGCGATGATGTACGCCACGATCATCGCCGGGAAAATAATTGCGGCAAGAATTACTGCTAGTTGAAGCGGCAAACCGACCCAAAAGGGACTGGCTGCTAACACAGTAGCGAACGTCATCGCAAGGACGGTGTGCGCCCACCAAGGTATTGCGCGCTTGTCAGGCTCGTTCTTGCTGGCGATAGGCTCACCGGGACGCGCGAGCACGTCATGCTGCCCCAGTTGCACCCCAAGTCCCTCAAGGCTGCGATAACGGCTCAGAAGGTCGTCTATTTTGGCCGGCTTTCCCATCGGTCCCGATACTAGCCTAATGCTATTGATTGCAACAGCAATGCGCCGAGGGGGCCATCACAAAGCGGCACTGCTGCGCTGATGGGCGTCACGCGGCTGTCGTGAACGGCATGTTTCGTCATCCGAGCGAACGAAATCACCATTCATCCAGAGATACAGCCGCCACAGCAGAAACATAGAGAAGGGATACCCGAATACCGTTGCTGCAAGCGTCGGCCATTCGGACCAATCGACGTGCTGAAAAATCATGCCCCATGCGAAAAATGAAATCCAGCCGACCGACCATACCGTAAGAAACACATAACCAATCCGGGCAACCGCAAGCCGGAAGTCGATCATTGGGAATGTCCAGTTACAACAGGTCAAATGCTAAGCCCCGGTCTACGCCAGCCCGTCTGGCAATCGCCAGCCTGTATTCCTTCCGCTTCCGTCGTGCGCGACAGATTTTTATTAGGGCGAGGACACAGCTTCCAAAGTCCGCGCGGGGGCCCGCTATTTTCGCCAAGACACAGGTATTTGCCCGCAGTCCTCACTATCGATACTAAAATCACCCCGCATTGATGACAAGCCCGGCCGTCGGCCTATTGCAGACCGGGGCCAAGATCTGCGGTATTGCGCTGCAAGATTGGCTTATAGTGAAGGCAACAAAGGGGGGCCCAATTTGAAGTTAAGGCCGGCCCTGAACATGTGCCCGATCGATGAACTTTGGAACGAAACTGCTGGGCTCGAAAATGTGCCGCTGCTGAGGTTGAGATATTAGTACTCGGTCTTGCCGGCCGGCGCCGGTGGAGCCCCGCAATTCAATCTCCGTTTCGGCCGGCTCCTGGACGAGAATTGGGGAGTCGAGCTGAACATCGATCATTCAAAGTTTTACACCAACATCGGTCAGATTGCGCAGGTGAAGGGCACGATCGGTGGCTTGCCGGTTAATGCGCCTATGGCGCTGAGCAGCACATTCTTCACGAAACAGCTGCACAACGGCGCCAATCACGTCATGCTCGACGCGGTCTATCGCTATCCGCTGTTTGGCCAGACCAACCAGACCAACAGCCTGGCCGCTAACGGCAAGGTTGGGATCGGCGTCATGCTGCCCCACACCTCGGACACCATCCTCGGCAACCCCGTAGACGTGGGCGCTAAAGCACTCAACAACTTTGTCGGCACGAGCAGCGGCTGGTGGCAGCTCAACGGTTGGACGACGGGCTTCGAGATTGGTCTGCGCTACACGCTTTTCAAACCCTTCTATCTGGAGCTAACTAACAAAGTCGCTTATTCTGATTTTTTGAATCTTCCAGCTTTCCAGGGAACCATCCAGCAATCTATGTGGATGGACGAAATTGTCCTCACCATCGGCTTTACCTTCGACGGCACGAGCGCGCATCCGTTGTGGTGGTGATACCGGGCCAGCATGATTTGGCACGCGGGCGCAAAATCTCAACGTCAGCTAATACGTTTCATCACCGCTACGGCGTTCGCGCAGACCGCAACCACGAATAGCGCCGACAGCAAAAGCCACCAGATGAATGAGTGGCCTCTCAACCATTCTTCAAAGGTGCTTACGAGCATCATTCCAAGAGCCACGCTCAACAAAATCAGGGCGATAAATCGCCCTAGCGTGACCGAGCGTGCATGGGACGGAGTCATGCACAAAAATGTCGCACGGATTGAGAGAGGATGGAAGTAATGTAGACGGCCGAAAGGTGCGCCGCAGTGAAAAGTCGAAAATGGAGAAAAGACACTCAATTAAGGGGCTGGGGAAACTGTAAGCAACGTGTTTTGAAAAGTGGGAAGCCGACATAATGCGCCGACCTCCCACGACGCACATTACTTCTGTTGTTGGCTCTTCTCGTGCGCGGTCTTCGACTGATCGCGGGCGTTCTGCGAATGCTGCTGGGCCTGCGTCGAATGTTCCTTACCCTTGGCGTGTTCGTTCTTGCCGTGCGAATCAGCGGCAGCTCGATGAGATTTCGCTGCGGATTCGTGATGCTCGGCGGCCCTGTTGTGCGCGTCTTTCATGGGGGTTTTCTCACTGTTGGCCGACGAATGTCGGCTAGTGCCGACATGGTTACTCACAGAGGCATCCACAACCGTGCAATCGCAGTGGAACAAAGAAAAGGCGACCGTGCCTTTATTTCATCGCACTTCCGCCGCTCAAAGTTCGAGACGACATACAGATGACGTTAAGTTTCCGCGGGATGCACAAGGCGTCGTGCGAAAGGAACAAGGATCAGCGTCTCGACGTTGACCAAAGTTCCCCCTACCGCAATCAGCAAAATCAGAATCAAGGTGGCCAGCAAAGCGGCGGCGGCCAGCAGAACCCGAACCAGCAACCCGGCCAGCAGACGCCGAAGCCCGGACAGGGCGGACAGCAACGTGGTCAGCGCGGGCAAGGTGGCGGCCAGCAGAACCGTTAGTCTTTAAAAGCTTCTTCTTCGAAATCTAGCCCCGCTTCGGCGGGGCTTTTTCTTTGTTGAAGGCGCACTACGTGCGGATGGCGAGGACGAAGTTTGCGAGAAAGAGAGGGCAAGTAGAAAAGATGCTCAGAGAAGTGGGGCTGGGGAAATTGTCGCGCAATGTTCACCAAGCAAACGGTGGTTGGCCCGTACCCGGTTTCGTTGACCGCCGCCTAAGCTAACCCCGCCTGCATCTCGAACTTTGTGGGGCTTTTGTAGCCGATGGTCGAGTGTCGACGTTTAGCATTCGTGCGAGGCCGACGGGACCGCGGGCCGCATCCTAGTCTCACAACATGGATCGTTCCGAAGCGGGATCAGATTAAGCCAGCGCGTTCTACTCAGCGCAGACGCAATCGAAACTCCGGGCGTGAAAAGCGGGTGTAGATCACAATCTGGCGATTGCCGGATGGCCTGGTGTAGGCTGCGGCGTGTGATTTAGTTTGTTGTAGAGTGAGACATCCCAAATGATTGACTTTCGGCGGGCGATTGCCCGGATTGGCCAAGTGTTTCTTGCAGTATGGTCGGTCGGCTGGATTTCATTTTTCGTATGGGCGATGACGTTCCCGCACGTCGATTGGTCCGAGTGGCCGACTCTTGCAGCAACGGTATTCGGGTATTCCCTTTCTATATTTCTGCTGTCGCGACTATTTTTCTGGATGAATAGGGATTTCGTTCGCTCGGACTGGCGGCGCAAAGACAAAATCCTGTCGGTTAACGAGGCCGCACCAACCCGAGATGGCGCCACCCGTGCATTTGGCGCGCCGTAATGCCGGTAAGCCCTTTAGGGCGCCAGAATGACATAAGTCCCATCATCGGATTGACGTCCCTCGAGCACGGCGCCCGCAAGTTGATCAGCGACGCGCGTCGCGACCGGAACGCGGTAGTGCAGCCGGTCCCAATAATTCTTATTTTCTGTTGTCAGAGGCGAAGCAATGCGCCAATCGATGACGGTGGCGCCGCGATCGCGTCCGATCGCCATGATCCGCGTCTTACATTCGGCCTCAAGCTCGGCCCGGTACGTGCCCGGCGTCGGCTGCGCAGCCACGTGGACCGGCATGAAGGCCAGAACCTTGCGGCTGTCGGCCGGCAATCGCGCTAGGCTCGCGTCGAGCCAAACCAGCGCCGGAAACGACATCCGACTGCGTTCGTCGGCTGGCAGTGGCGGCGGCAATGGGTTCGGTGACGGCTCTCGCGTGCCGATATTCTTTTGCGCACGCGCCAAATCGTAGGTCGGCTCCGGCGGCACGAAGACTGCATACCCGTCAAAACGAGCGCGCTCGCGATACCAGCCGAGCTGAAGGCCGACCAAGCGCACCGCGGTTATGAGAGCCTCCGAATTGAAAAAATAAAAGTAATCGTTCCAAGGGTCGTCGTCGTAGAGCCAATCTGGAAAGCCATAAATACTCTCGCGTTCGCCGTCGGCCTTCGGATTACACCAGGCGCCGTCGATGCCGACGACCAGCACCTTGGGCGGTCCCGCAGTGTGCAAAAAAAAGTCCAACATGGCCTTTTGCTCCCAGGCCGTTGCCCCACTCATAGCCAAATTGGCAAAGCGCACGTGAAACGCGCGGTCAAGCCGCTCGGGATCGATCAGCCGGGACGTTGAGGTGCCGAGAATGAGCGAATCGAAGTGACCGCTGCGTACAATTTGCGGAAACATATAGCGCTGGTGCGTGCTGACGATGCGTCGGTCGAGCGGCAGTGAAAACGGCACGACGCCGTAAGGATCGATCAGTACGATGAACAGATAGATCATGACACAGCCGACGGCCAACACACCGAGGAATACAAACGCAAAAGCGCGCCAGTCGGCGGTTCGGCAGGTCCTTGGCTGGGCACTACGCCAAAGCACGAATGCTTCTCCTAGAACTGAAAGTAGATGAAGTTGACCGGCGCGCCCCGACCGACCTCGAGCAGGCAGCAAATCGCCAACAGTCCGCCGGCGACGGCAACGGCTCGGAACGGCAGCCTGAAGCCGTCGATGATTTCATGGGCCGACGGAACGAGTGCCGAGACGAGCGCCGCGGCGGCGAGCAGCGGTATTGCTTCAACGTGCCCTGAGCCATGCACGCCAAGGAGCGACAGCAGCAGCGAGCCGGCGACGCCGAAACTCGACGCGCGGAACAACACCCAGCCGGCGAGTACGAACAGCATCGTCACCGCCCAGCCGGCCACTTTCGGCATTGGTCGATCAAGCCGTTGCCAGCCATGGCACACCGCAAGACCCAGACCGTGCCAGAAACCCCAGGCGACGTAGGTCCAGCCGGCGCCGTGCCACAATCCGCACACCCCCATGGTGACCAAGGTCGCCAAAAGATAACGGCTCACTCCGTTGCGGCTGCCGCCGAGCGGGATGTATACATAGTCGCGCAGGAAATTTGACAGCGTGATGTGCCAGCGCCGCCAGAAATCACGGATGTCGGTGGCGAGATAGGGCCGGCGGAAGTTTTCCGGCAGGATCAATCCGAAAATCAGCGCCGAGCCGATCGCCATTTCCGTATAGGCGGAAAAGTCGAGAAACAGCTGGAAGGAAAAGGCAAGCGTGCCGCTCCAGGCTTCGCCGAGATTGAGCGCGTGCGTCTGCGCCTGCGCGAACAGAGGATCGACGATCGAACCGAGCTTGTCGGCCAGCAGCACCTTTTTGGCGAAGCCAAGGGTGAACACGACAAGCCCGATGCCGATCCGCCTCCACAGGCCGTCGCGACGCGGATCGAGGGCAAATTGCGGGACCAGTTCGTTGTGCCGGACAATCGGTCCGGCGATCAGATGCGGATAGAGGAGAACGAACAGGGCAAACGGCCGCAACGGATAAATCGGCGCCTGCCCGCGCATGCGGTCGATCAGATACGAGATCAGCTGAAAGCTGAAGAAGCTGATGCCGATCGGCAGAATGAGGTGCGCCCGCGGCAGCACCAGTCCGGTTGCGCTTTCGATTGAGCCCAGGATGAAATCAAGATATTTGAAGGTGCCGAGTGAAAGAAGGTTGAGCGCGATACCGGCGATCAGCAGCGCGCGGCTTTTGCTGCGTTCGTGCGCCAGCGCCAGGAGCCATGTGAGCACGATCTGCCCGACGGGCAGCACGACAAAACGCACGTCCCACCAGGCGTAGAAGACAAGCGAGGCGGCGATCAGAACCCACTGCCGCTTCACCGCCGATCCGGCGCAAAGGTAGTAGAGCGCCGCAACAGCGGGCAGAAAGATGAGCACGTAGAACTGCGACTGAAACAGCATGCCTGTTGCCAGATCGCTGACGGCTCGCCCGCGCCGTGAGGATTTCGCTCGCTGGAGGCGGAGTTGGATTATCGCAAAAACAAAACCCTTGGGTAAAGACCCTGGGTTCTCGGTTTTCGCAACCGCGCGGCCGCCAACGACCGGCGATGTCTGCTCTTATGTCAGCAATTGGGTGACGAAGGGGCATGTTGCGGATAGCGAAATTCCCTGGCGATTGACCCCATCTGCGACATGCGCTTCGCAAAATTATTGCTGTGCAAAATGACCGGTGAACCCCATTTCGCGGGCTGCAAATCCTTGCTCTAATCACATATCATTGTAAGCGATACTTGCCTTGTTCTGAGCTTTGGGGAAGGCAGTGAGATGGCGCTCCAGAGCGGGTGGCGACTAGTAAAAAACGAGAAGTCGTAGGGCGCCGTCGCGCCACGATGCGCGACAGGCCTGGGCCACCATAGTTGCTCCGATCCGGGAAATAGAGGTCGCAGTCCTTTTCAGGAGCTATCGATGTCCGATTTTAAGGACTGGCTGCAGAGCGTGGGCCTCGAAAAATACGGCGAAGTCTTTGCAAGCCACGATATCGACCTGACGGTGGTACCAGACCTAACCGAGCAAGACTTGGAGAACTTAGGGCTGTCGCTCGGCCACCGCCGTAAGTTCATCGCCGCTGCGGCGCAATTTCGGGCGGCGCCTACTTCATCGCCAGTCGCATCGGCGCAGGCGCAACCAGTCAATCAACTCGCGCCAGCGGTCGAGCGACGCCAGCTCACCGTCGTTTTTGTGGATCTCGTGGGTTCGACGGCGCTTGGTAGGGAGCTAGATCCAGAGGACCTTATTCAACTGTTGCGGCAATACCGGGACGCCTGCACGGCGGTGATTGCCAAATACGATGGATTTATCGCGCAATACTTGGGTGACGGCATACTCGTGTATTTCGGCTTTCCCCAGGCGCAGGAGCACGCAGCCGAGCGCGCAGTGCGGGCCGGATTGGAAATCGTGGAGAAGGTCGGACAGCTGAAGCAGTCTGACGGACCAGCGCTGCAAGCGCGTGTGGGCATCGCCACCGGTCTCGTCGTTACGGGAGGCGCAACCGCCGTCGGCACGGCCGGAGAGGAGACCGTTGTAGGCGATACTCCCAATCTGGCGGCCCGGCTTCAGTCCCTGGCCGAGCCTGGCTGCGTGCTTGTCGGCCCAACGACGCATCAACTCACCAGCAATTTTTTTGAATTTTCATTTTTGGGAGAGCACGCAATCAAGGGATTCCGGGACTCGATTTCGGTCTGGAAGGTGCTTGGTGAGAGCGCAATCGAAAACCGGTTCGCAGCCGCTCATGCCGCGTCTGCCGGTCCCATCGTCGGACGCGAGCGCGAACTGGCGTTTCTTTATGACTCGTGGCAGCGCGCGACGCGGGGAGACGGGCACGTCGTGCTACTGGCGGGCGAGGCCGGGATTGGTAAGTCGCGGTTGCTGGAAGCGCTTGCGGAGCGTGTACGCGAGGAGCCCCATCGTTTACTGCGCTGTCAATGCTCGCCCTACCACCGTAACAGTGTTCTGTTCCCGTTTAAGACATTGCTGCGCCACAGGCTCGATGTCAGCCGCGACCTTCCGGCCCAGGAAAATCTAGATCGCATCAGCCGAATGTTGGAGCGTGTCGGCCGGAACGCACGTTCGTCGACGCTGCTGCTGGCGGAACTGCTCGAGGTTTCTTCCAGCGACACGCTGTCCTCCATCGAGATGACCCCGAATCAGCGAAAGGAGGAAACTCTCGCGATTCTCGAAGACCTGTTAATGGCGCCACTGGACGGGCCCGTGCTGCTGCTGCTGGAGGACGCACACTGGAGCGACCAGACGACGCAAACATTGATCGAGCGCTTGCTCAAGCGCATCGGACGAGAACACGCGCTGGTCCTGATTACCCATCGTCCGGAACTCAAAACGAACTGGTCCAAACATCCCCAGGGCACGCTTATCACCTGCAAGCAAATAGGGCACGAGCACTGCGCAGCGTTGATCCGGAACGTCGCCAGCCGGACGCAAATGGACGACACACTGATTCGGGAGATCGTGACGCGTAGCGACGGGGTGCCGCTGTTTGCTGAGGAGTTGACGAAGGCAGTGCTGGATTTACGCTCATTGGGCGCCGGCGCAGTGCCCCTCACCCTACAGGATACGCTAATGGCGCGCCTTGACCGGCTGGGGCGTGCCAAAGACATCGCCCAAATCGCCTCCGTCATCGGGCGTCAATTCTCGTACGCGTTGCTGGAAGCAATTGCGGGCGCAAACGACATTGACCTTCGATCCGCCTTGGCCCGCTTACGTGAATCCGGCCTGATCTTCGAGGCGGGGAACGATGGTGAGTCGAGTTACAGCTTCAACCATTCCCTTGTTCAGGAAGCGGCCTACGAAAGCCTTTCGCGAAGCCGGCGTCAATCGCTGCACAAGGAAATCGCCTATCATCTGGAATCTCAATCGAACGCCACGGGCGAAAGCGAACCGACGCTGATCGCACATCATTACAGCCGCGCTGGCGAAGCAGAGAAGTCGTTCCATTACTGGATGCACGCCGCGGACCGGTCCGGTCGGCGCCTGGCGTTTGCAGAGTCAGTGGCCAATCTTACCTCGGCGCTCGCGGAAGCGGAGCGCGTCGCCGACCCGAAACTGCGGACACGCCTCAAGCTTGATGCTCAGCTGAGACTCGGCGCCACGCTCGCCATTCACAAAGGGCCGCAAACAAGTGAAGCAGCATCGGCGCTGCAAGAGGCGAAAGCGCTCGCCAAAGCGGCAAATGCAGGACCGCAGCTGTTCCAGGCGACCTGGGGATTGTACCTGAATGCGGCGCGGAACCGGCGGCTCGACGAGGTCGAGGTCCTGAGTGAGGAGTTGACGACGATCAGTCGGGAGATTGACGACGAGGATTTCAAGATTGAAGCCTTGCATCACCGCTGGGGTACCGCATATTTCTTCGGGCAAACGACGAAGTTGATCGAGTACGCGGCGGAAGGCATCGAGCACTATGATCGCGATCGCCATCACAAGTTTTCGTACGTCTTTGCCGGCCATGATCCGGGGGCCTGCGCCTATTGCTCGCAAGCTCTGGGGCTGGGCATAGCCGGTCGCTCCAGGAGCGTAAGGCCTGCATTGGACGCGGGTCTTGCGCTTGCAACTTCTCTGCAACACCCATTGACGCTGGCGTTCTTTCTCAGCTTCGCGTGCTACGCGATGCATCTTGTTCGGGATGCGAACGGCTGCCGGGAGTTCGCCGAACAGCTCACGCAGATATCGGCCAGATACGATTTACCGGCTACCCATGCCGTCGGATTATTCACGCGAGGCGCGGCCGATGCGTTGCAAGGTGACGTCGCACATGCGCTCAAGCAAATGGAGCCATCCTACGAAGCGACACTTGGTTACGGATTTACGGGTGTGCTGCCCGGCGTCATTTTGGCAGACGCGCTGGCGAGCGCAGATCGCAATCAAGATGCGCTGACATTGGTCACGGGGCTTCTCGAAAAGTCGAGTACACCGGAACGGGGCCCCTTTATTTCCGAGCTATGGCGGATTCGTGCGGAGATGGCGCTGCGACAATCAGCTGCCAATTGGCAGGAGGCAGGGCGCTTTTTCAGAACCGCGCTACGCATTGCTGATGAACAGGGGGCCCATGTTTTTCGTTTGAATGCCGGGATACCGCTCGCGCGAATGCTAGCTGAAGGGGGTCGGCGAGAGGAGGCGAAGTCGGTTCTCGATCATGCGGCCGCGATTACGCTAGACGAGTGGGACGGGCCTGAGACCGCTATCGCTACCCAACTGCGCTCGGATCTCGGCTAGATACAATCGCCACACGCTACAACTTGGTCGCGGCCGCCGATGTGGTCGAATGACGTGATTTTTGCTGCGGTGCACTTGGTCCGGAAGTGGCACGTTTCGACTGATCGCAGTACGCCTCGTCATGTCGGCAATTGGGTGACGAACGGACTCACGGCGCCATCGCCGAGACGACGCTTCTGTCTCATCGCAGCGTGAAGGAATGCGAAGTCGGTATCAGCCATCGGCGATGTTTTTAGCCTCGTGCCGTCGGACCAGACCGCAGTTCGTCGATGTATTGCTGCAAACTCAAAGCAATAGTTCGCGGGGCTTTTTTTACGTCCAAACAGTGCATATACCCTTCTTAATCCCTAATCGATATAATCAGATCATCACAACGACGATGGAACGTGTATTTTTGCGGTCTGCTCCTCTGCCGCACAAGAGATATGTACATGAGTTGTGGATCGTGGTGGACGACTACGCGTCTAATTGGTTTTAAGCTCCACCGTCTCCTCCTATTGCTGCATGACGTCAGTAGCTTTGCGGTGTGATCAGTAATATCCGAGGATTGAGCCGGCATAACAAGGCCGGCCACGTTTACGCAAGCAGCACCCGTGATGGAATGCGGATGAAGCCTGAGGCACGTTTGCACGATGATTTTCCGACCTTTCGCCGAGAGGATTTGCGCCTCGTTACCGGGCACGGGCAATACGCCGACGATCTTAATCTACCGCATGCAGCGCGTGCCGTAATGGTCCGGTCGCCCCATGCCCATGCTGCCATCCGCGGCATAGATGTTGCGAATGCGCTGGCCCATCCCGGGGTGTTGGTAATCCTATCAGGCGCCGACGCGCTTGCCGACGGACTACAGACAATTCCGCATCCGACTGGCAGTCCGAAGATCGGGTCTGACATGCCGCTGGTCCACTGCGATGGATCCGAGCGAGTAGTTACCCGACAGCGCTCGTTGCCGGTCGACCGCGCACGCTTTGTAGGAGAAGCCGTCGTTATGGTCGTGGCGGAGACCGAAGCAAGGGCGAAGGACGCCGCCGAGGCGGTGGTGATCGACTGGGAGCCGCTTCCAGCGGTCACCCATGCAATAGATGCGCTCGGGGCCAATGCACCGCAGCTGTGGAACCACGTCCCTGGCAATCGTACGCTCGATGCGCATCTTGGCGACGAAGCGGCGGCCACTGCAGCGTTCGCGCGCGCGGCCCATCGCGTTCGTCTGAGTAGCTGGGTGCAGCGCGTCACCGGAGCGCATTTGGAACCTCGCGCCGTCGTTGCCACGTGGGACAAGATGAAAGCGCTCTATACGATACATGCTTCGCATGGGGTCGGCGTCGTGCAATTGCGCGACGAATTGGCGGCCGTGCTCGGTGTGCCGCCGGAGCGCGTGCGGGTGGTAGCTCCCCGCGACGTGGGCGGCAATTT
>Ga0302326_10009508_pt1 | contig 21221 bp, 18 predicted proteins | sample Palsa_T0_3_FD_202264 | JGI IMG/M metagenome (GOLD analysis project Ga0302326, IMG submission 202264) | Peat permafrost microbial communities from Stordalen Mire near Abisko, Sweden - Palsa_T0_3 | ecosystem: Environmental > Terrestrial > Soil > Palsa > Peat permafrost | place: Sweden: Abisko... | reverse complement strand
CCAGAGCTAAAACAACTAATATTTCGCTACAATCAAAACGCTCGCGCAGAGGATAGGGCAACGCAGGGATGCGACCTGAGCGCTGTCGCGAGTGCGGACTCACGGGGCGGTCACCGCCGCCCCGTGCCACAGGATCAGTCTGCCAAAAAGCGTTAAATCCTGGGGTCGCAGGGGCAAAGCCCCCGAAATTGATTGACCGCAATTTCAGAGTTGACAAATGGTGGGGAGTCCCCCCCGATATCAAACAAAAGTTCGAGCGCATGCGAAGGCAAACGGTGCCGCGGCGAGTCTGATGGATGATCCGCTTCCTGGCGGACGCCGACTTAAACCACGCAATCGTCAAGGGCTGCCGGCGCCACGAGCCCGCAATGGATTTCCTCTCAGCTAACGAAGCAAAGCTGGAGGGAGTTCCTGATGCCGATGTTCTTGCGATCGCTGCGGAGCAAGGCCGAATCCTGGTCACGCATGACCGTCAAACCATGCCTCGGCATTTCGGCGCGTTCCTGATGAGCGGTCGTTCGAGCCCTGGCGCATTTTTGGTAAGTCAGCACGCCCCAATCGGTGAGGTAATCGACGCACTCGTGCTGATTTGGGCGGCCTCGGATCTCGAAGAGTGGAAGAATCGTATCGTAAACATTCCGGAACCCTAGAGATATCTGCCCGTCGGGCAAACACCCGTCACAAACTCCATTTAACTTTATTTAGCTGGTCTTGAATGCAATTCGTAATTGATTGAACTGCAAACGACAGGTAGCCCTGATCTCTCCGCCACGACGAAAACGCCAGAAAACCGTTCCGGCGCCAAAGAAACTCCAGCGGCAAGAAGCCCTCAAAAACCGCTTATACAGACGCGCATAAATAAAGGGACATGAGCACACGCGGATATGCCATACGCCCTAACCGAAGTATCCGTGACGAACTTCGGCTAACAAACGCCGAACCGTAAGATGTCGGAAAGACCGCACCAAAAATGATACAGAAGGACTTGGTCCCACAACTGAAGCGCTTGCCAGCGCGCCTCTATCCGTCCGACAGCGGCCGTGAGCCGGTAGGGACTGGCTGAAGAGCTTAGACCGCACCTTTCCGTAAGATCATTGGCGGGGTGGTACTCAACCGTTGTTGTGTGTAGACTTCAAACACCATCCGTACAACTTGGGCCTCAGTCTCGATTGCTTCGTAGTAGGCCGACGACTCTCACTCTTGCGAACATATCGATATCCATACGGAGCGCCGGAGAGCACGTTCATCGTTCCTTGTTGCGCCTTGTGACGCTTCCCGCTGGAGTCCGATTTGCTAACGCCTGGCCTTCCGAACCTGCGCCCAGAAACCGAAGCCCACCAGCGCCAGAAATCCCAAGCCCCAAACTTCAAAACCAAAATCGCTGGCGGCAACCACCCACGAATCGGGCCAGACCGCCTTGGCGAGTACCGCGAAGAAACCTCCGCCCAGCCCGAGGATCAACCAAGCTCCCAACAAAGCCAATAAAGGAGCGCGTTGCCAGAGAGCTGCCACGCCGCGGGGTAATTTCTCGCGAAGCTTTTCCCAGGAATAATAACCGAGTGCCAGTACCGCCGACCCTGCGCGTCGCCGTCCAATAGGAGTATCTTCTTTCTCCAGTGCGTCGGCCCCGTTGATCAGCGGCGGCTGCATCACACTAGCGCCCCAATACGCCGATTGCAGGGTTGTGGCCAGTTCGGCTGTCTTGATGTAATTGGCATAGCCGCCCGCTTCGAGCAAACGATGGCCGATTTGAAGCAGCGCTTGTGGGGTCGTTTCCCAATGGGGCAGCTTCTGCCAACCGGCGTCTTCAATCACCCGCTCGGCCGCCATCAGTTTTGTTTCGGCGTCCATTCTGGCTACGTTCGTAAGGCGAACCAGCAGTTGGTCAACCGTGTTGCGAATCGGCTGGATCTCAGGATGGGAGCGCAGTTCCTCGGCGCGCGAAGGATCGGTGGTGACGGCTTCAACGAAGCGGCCAACCGCCCATTCTCTCCGGCCCTCACGAATGGCGGTAACGGCGGCCTGTATCAAGCCCTCGACACGCGCAACGATCTCAGGCGCGCTGGGCGGCTGCAAAATTTGCGTGAGCTTCAGCAGATCCGCTACCGCCAGCTCGCGAATGACCGCCGAGTCTCCGGCGACCGGTCCTGCTTGGCCAGTGTTAGGCGTAAGTTTCGCTTCGGAAACCCTTGCGCCCGCCGCGCCTCCTGTTGGCGCTATGTGCATCCTGGTTTCATTGGACCACAACGCTTACCTTAGGTTTGTGGGGCGGCACCATGCGCGGCCGCGCGGCCTCCTGGCCGCGCCCTAGACTTTTTAGTGCGCCCATCATCTAGGGACTTCCTTTCTTGCTGCCATCATATTCCTGAGGACAAAACCTGTCCGCGCGTTCATCCGCGCCACTAAGCCGGCGGCGGTCTGCTGCGGCGAAATCGCCCAAGAAACCAATTGGTGCCGTGTACCGAAGCCCCCTTTTCTGACCGATCAAGAGTCGTCGCCCCATGGTTAGAAGCCTTATGAGTATGGCAGAATGGGCTGTATGAAGAAGACCCTGAATATCGAGGACAAACGTCTGAAAGAGGCGAAGTTGGCGAGCGGTGCCGCCAGCGATACCGAAACGTCCGCTTGGGTCTCGAGGTGCTGGTTCGCCGCGCCGCATACGATCGGCTTCGGACGATTCGCGGTAGCGAACCCCACGCCGTCAGTGTGCCTAGACGCCGCGAAAAGACCGCTAACAAACGCAAAGTGGCCTGATGGTCTTGGTCGATACTTCGGTTTGGATTCATTTCCTCGCGAATCGCGCACCTTACGCGTCCGAGTTGGAAAGGCTCTTGGCTCTGGATGAGGTAGCCGGACACGAATTGGTCTATGGAGAACTCCTCATTGGAGATCGCGGCGGCCGTGTGAAGCTGTTGTCGGCCTACCGGCAAATAGACCAGGCGAACACGGTCCCCCACAGCGATGTGGTCGAGTTTGTTCGCACTAGGCGGCTGCACGGTCGATATCCACCCGTTAGCCTCGGCATTGGTGGGGCGGTTTGAGTTGTGGACAGCGGACCCGCGTTTCGCGACGCTCGCTGCGGAACTTCAAGTGTCTTACAAGATCCTTTAACAGAGTCGGATAGCGCGAAGTTAGGGTCGCCGCAAGTCGACCACAGAGTCCGCACAACTCGATTTCCCTTCTTTTCAGCGCCACCGCCGTGCCGTGAACTTGGTCCGCTCTCTTGGCGAGTCGAAGTCACTACATCCCGCAGCTTCCGGGGTTTAACGCTTTTCTGCAAGGGGCTGCTTGCGCTACGGTGCCCGTGGGCCAGCAGGAGCATAGGGCGACGGTACGAACCGACTCGGGCGCCGCCCTGGAGCAGCTCGGCACAACGACGCGCTGTGCTCGCTCCACTTCTATGTCGCACAGCGCGCCCTCGGACCGCCTACCTTGCCATGCGCCGCCCAAATGGCCCGCAACACTTCCACCAGCTCCAAATTGCGGCTCAACTTCGGTTCTTTGAAATCCGCGTCGCGGCTGCGCCAGTCGTTTTCCTGCAAACTGTGTGCCCGTTCGCGCGTCATCTTTCCTGTTAATAAACCGGCATCGGCGAATAGCTGACCTCGGTAATCGCCCAGCAACCGCTCTCTCAATACTGGGGAAGCTGAGCCCTGCTCCACCCCCCGCCCAGCGCCTTAATCAGCAGCACACTGGAATCCATGCGCCGCCGCATAATATCAATCTCATTTCGCTCATTCGCCAGCGCCGCATTCTGCGCCGTCACCACCTGCAAATACGTGTCAATCCCGCCCAGATACCGGTTATTGAAAATCTCCTGTGCCCCTTGTGCCGCTATGGTGGCCTGATGTTGCTGAATGGATTCTTGTGACAACACCCGCAGTACCGTCAGGTTATCCTCCACTTGCTGATAGGCGTCAAGACTCGTCTGCCGAAAATTCGCGGATGCCTCATCAAAGCTCGCGTAAGCCTGCTCCGAAATCGCCGCCCGCCGGCCCGCGTCAAAAAACGTTTGCGACAGGCTCGGCCCCAGCGCATATACAAAATTAGAAGCGTTAAACAAACTCTTGATCGACGTGCTCTCAAACCCCACCGCCGCGTTCAGCGACAGCGCAGGGAAAAACGCAGCCCGCGCGATTCCGATTCGTTCGTTCGCCTCATGGGCGCGCCGTTCCGCCGCCGCAATGTCCGGTCTCCGTTCCAGCAGTGCCGAAGGCAGGCCCGTCGGAATGACCGGTGGCTGCGCATGCAACGGCGCTTCGGCCAACGAGAAACTCGCGGGTGGCTGCCCAATCAGTACCGCAATTGCATGTTCGTACTCCTGCCTTGCCACCGCAACATCAGACTCGGCCACCAATGCCGCCTGCAGTTGCGTCTGCGCCTGATAGACATCCGAAATCGCGCTAATTCCGCCCTCAAAGCGGTTCGTTGTAATCCTCAGCGCTTCCCGATAATCGGTCACTGTGTCCGCCAGCAGCTTCTTCTGCGCATCCGCGCTGCGCAATTCAAAGTAGTCTATCGCCAGTTCGCTTTCCAGGCTTAACTTCGCGGTGGCCAGATCGGCCGCGCTCGCTTGCGTTTCTTCTTTGGCTGCATTGATGGTGCGCCGCACCCGTCCCCATAAATCAATTTCGTAATTGAGATCCAGCGGCAGTTGCAAGTCCGCTTCGCCGTTATTTGCCGTTGCCGCATTGAAATAAGGCCGGTCCGCTGCGTAGCGTTCACCCACCGCCGAAGGCGACGTCCCAATCGTCGGATAAAGGTTCGCCCGGTTGATCCGAATCTGTGCGCGCGCCTCCCGGAACCGTGCCTCCGACACTTTCAAATTCTGGTTCGCCAGGGCTACCTTCGCCTCCAGCTCATTCAACACCGGCTCATTGAAAAGCGTCCACCAGTCACCCTTCAACTCAATATCGGCCGGAGTCGCGGGCTTCCAACTTGGGTCTAATTCCTTATAAGCATCGGGAGCCTTGGCCATCGGCACCGTCGGCCGAACATACTTCGGCCCCACCATACACCCGCTCATCATCGCCATCATCGCTAAAGCCAGGGCCGGACTGCCTTTAAACCAACGCCCCACTATTTCGCTCCCGAATTTTCCACTTCCTTGATATACACCTGTTGCCCCGTGCTCAGCGAATCCGACGGATCCAGCACCACCAGATCGCTTACCGTCAATCCCGCTGAAATCTCAATCAGCGCGCCGCTATCGTTCGAAATAGTTACCGGCACCAGCACCACACGCCCATTCCGCACGACGCCCACCTGCAAACCCGCGCTCCGGAAAATCAAGGCATTCGATGGCAGCGTCAGCCCCACAATCTGGTCCGGCACCTTGAAATGCACAAACACATAAGCACCGGGCAAAATCTCCGCCTTCGGATTCGCCACATCCACTTCCACGTTCAGCGTCCGGCTCGACGGGTCAATCGTGCTCGAATTGCGCGCAATCTGCCCCGTAAATACCCGCCCCGGATACTCATCCAGCGTCAACGTCGCCGTGCCTCCATCGCGCACCGCCGCCGCATACGCTTCCGGTACCGGCACAAACACGCGAATCGTACCAATGGCCGCCAGATGGAACAGCGAATGGGGCGACGATCCTCCTTGAATCAATTGCCCCACATCCGTATTGCGCTCCGTCACAATCCCGTCGAACGGCGCATAAACCCGCTCAAACGATTGCAGCTGCTGCAGCCGCCGCACAGATGCGTTCGAAGCCTCCACCGCAGCCTGTTTGGCCTTCGCATCGCTCAGCGCCTGGTCCGTCTCCTGCTTCGAAACCGAATTACTCTTCAACAAATTCTGATAGCGCACAGAAGTGATGTTCGCCAAATCCAGATTCGCCTGGCTACTCTTCAATTGCGCCTGCGCCACTTGCAATTGCTCGTCCAGTTCGGGCGTCTCAATCACCGCCATGAGTTGCCCGGCCTTCACCCGCGCGCCAATATCGAAATACCAATTCTTCAGATATCCGTCCGTGCGCGAATAAATCGGCGTCTCCACATACGCCTGCGCATTGCCCGGCAGCGAGAGCTCCGGCGCAAGCTGTGCCGCATACGGATGCGTCACGGTAACCGTGGGAATTGCCGCCGCCTTCGCCGTGTCCGCCAGCTTCTTCTCAGCCGCCGCGCGCGACAGAATCCCCATCACCACCACGCCCGCAATCACCGCCGCAATCGCCACAAGTCCAAGCCAGACAATCCCCGGCAAGCCACGCTTCGGCGTTGCAATCGCCGGCCGCTCAGCGGTATCACGCCGATCGTCGTCCAAATGCGTCCCTCGCGCGTTCTCTTGATTAGCCATTTTCAAGCTCCCGCATTCACGGTCTCCTTTTGCGCTCTCACCGCCCCTGCCGGACCTTTGCCGCGGCCATGCAGCAGCCCAAAAACCGCCGGCACGAAAATCAGCGTCGCCACCGTAGCCAGGCACAGCCCGCCAATCACCGCCCTTCCCAGCGGAGCGTTCTCTTCCCCGCCCTCGCCCGCACCTAGCGCCATCGGAATCATGCCAATGATCATCGCCAGCGCCGTCATCATCACTGGCCGGAACCTGGTTGCGCCCGATTCCAGCGCCGCCATCACGCCATCCCCATGCTCTTCAAGTCTCTCTTTAGCAAACGACACCACCAGAATGCTGTTCGCCGTCGCCACGCCCATGCACATAATCGCCCCCATCAGCGCCGGAACCGACAGCGTTGTACCCGTCACAAAGAGCAGCAGCACAATCCCGGCCAGCGCTCCAGGCAGCGCCGTGATGATAATGAACGGATCCAGCCACGACTGAAAATTCACCACAATCAATAGGTAAACCAGCACAATGGCAAAACCCAAACCCGAGAGCAGACCGATGTACGACGACCGCATCGTCTCAATCTGACCGCGCACATGAATGAAGCTGCCGCGCGGCAATGCCGGCGTGTTTTGTTTGACAATCTCGTCTATCTGCTTGGCCACCGCGCCCAGATCCCGGTCCTGCACATTGCCATAAATATCCAGCGTGCGCCGGATGTTGTAATGCGTCACCACCTGCATCTCCGTGGACCTCTTGATATCCGCCACATCCGCCACAATCTCCGGCCGCTTCGCCGATACCGAAGCAATGGGAATATTCAGCAAATCCGAGAGCGAAGCGATTTCATACTGCGGCGTCTGCGCCACGATGCTATACGTCACTCCGTTCTGCGGATTCAAATAGAACTGCGGCGAAAGCTGTGTACTCCCGCTCAGGATATTCAGCACGCTGCTGCCCACATCGCGCTCGGTGTAGCCGCCTTGCGCCGCCTTCGTGCGGTCCACCGCCAGATCCAACACCGGATAGTTGTCCGGCTGCTGCACCCGCAAGTCCACCAGTCCCGGCACCTGCTGCATCTCGCTCAGAATCTTGTCCAGCACAATCCGGTTGCCCGTGACATTCGGCCCGTCAATCTGCACGTCAATCGGCGAAGGCAGCCCGAAATTCAGAATCTGCGTCACGATGTCCGACGGTAAAAAGTAAAACGTCGTGCCCGGAAACTCACGCGGCAATTCGCTGCGCAGCGTCCGTACATAATCGGCCGTCGGACTGTGGTCTTCTTTCAGCGATACCAGAATGTCCGCGTCGCCCGCCCCAATCAGTCCCGATGTCGCATGTTGAAAATTGAGCGTGCTGTAGGGCAGCCCGATGTTGTCCAGAATATTGTCCATCTGCGCGGCCGGCACAACCTTGCGAATGTGCTGCTCCACCTCATCGCACAGCTTGGCGGTCTCTTCAATGCGCGTTCCGCTCTTCACCCGCATGTGCAGAGTGAAAGATCCGTTATCCGTGCTGGGAAAAAAATTCTGCCCCAGGAAAGGGATCAGCAAGAAACCCGAAAAACACAGCAGCACAAACACCGGGACAAAAATGAAACGCGCTTCAATCAGCCGTCCCAGCAGGTCCTGATAAGCTGCGCGCAGCTTCTCAAATCCGCGCTCGAAGCCCCGCTGAAAACGCGCCAGGAGGTTCCTCGATTTTTGCGCGTGATGGTCATGCTTCTCCAACAGGTACATCGCCAGCGTTGGCACCAGCGTGCGCGACAAAATATAGGATGCCAACATGGCGAAAACCACCGCCTCCGCCAACGGCACAAACAGATACTTCGCCACCCCCGACAGAAAAAACATCGGCAGAAAAACAATGCAGATGCAAAGCGTGGAAACCAGCGCCGGCGTGGCAATCTGCGCCGCGCCCTGCAAAATGCCGTCGTTCAATTCCGAGCCTTCTTCCAGATAGCGCTCGATATTCTCAATCGTCACCGTGGCATCGTCGACCAGAATTCCCACCGCCAGGGCCAGTCCGCTCAGCGTCATGATGTTGATCGTTTGCCCCAGCAGGCCCAGCACGATCACTGAACTCAGAATCGAGAGTGGAATCGAAATCGCGATGATGATGGTGCTCCGCCAGCTTCCCAGGAACAGCAGAATCATCAGGCCCGTCAGCACGGCAGCAATCACGGCTTCCCGGATCACGCCCACCACAGAGCCGCGCACAAACGTTGCCTGATTGCCGATAGGCGTAATACGCAGCGCCGGCGGCAAAGTCAGCTTCACCTGCGGCAGAATATTCAGAATCTCGCTCACCACCGAAAGCGTCGAAGCCGTGCCCGATTTCAACACCGTCACCAGCACACCGCGATTGCCATCCTGCCGCACAATATTTGTCTGCGGGATGCTGCCGTCGCTCACGCTGGCCACGTCATGCATATACACAATTACTCCGTTTGGCGACTGCTTCACCGGAAGATCTCTCAATCCCGCGATTGTCACTGGAGCGGAATTCAGATGAATGTCATATTCATCGTTGCCGATTTTAGCGGTGCCGCCCGGCTGCACCACGTTCTGCAACCCCAGCGCGTTCAGAACCTCGGTCGGCGCAATCCCCTGCGCCTGCAGCCGCTTTGGATCGAGATTGACCATGATCGAACGCTGCCGTCCGCCATACACATTGGGAATCACTGCCCCCGGAACCGTCACCAGCGCCGGCCGCACAAAGTTCAACCCAAGATCGTTCAGTTGCTGTTCCGAAAGCCCCTGTCCCGAAAGGCCAAGCTGCAGGATCGGTACGCTCGAAGCCGAAAAATTGATAATCTGCGGCGGCAGAATGCCGGGCGGCAAACTGCGCAGCTGAAACTCCGACGCCGCCGAAACCTGCGAGTTCGCGGTATCCAAACTAGCCGTCGGCTGTAGATAAAGTTTCAACACCACCTGGCCAAAAACAGTCGTCGATTCAATGTGCTGAATATTGTCGACTAACACCGTCAGCGACTTCTCAAACGGCGTCGTGACGCGCCCCTCCAGTTCCTCCGGGTTCAATCCCGTATAGCTCCACGCCACCGAGACCACCGGAATGTTGATGTTGGGAAAGATGTCCGTGGGCGTACTTACGATAACGACAGGTGCGGCAATCAGGATCAGGATGGCCAGCACAATAAAGGTGTAAGGCCTGGAAAGAGCGACTTTTACGATCCACATACGACGGAGACCTCATTGTCTCAAGTTGCGGTGATACGCGTGTTTGTGGGGCGGCGCCGTGCGCCGCCACCGGAGCATCTGATGGGGCGTCTTTTGACGATGGGCGCGTTGCACCGGCGGGTCGCTATGACATTTCGCAACTAAGTCTGCCAGCCGCCGCCGAGTGCTCGATACACTTGCACGAGGCTCTGGTACTCGTTGCCACGGGCCTGTGCCAGGGTTAGTTCAGCCGCATATAGCGATCGCTGGCCATCGAGTACTTCGAGATAGGTCGTCGTACCTCCCCGGTAACGAAGCGTGGAAAGGCGGACGGATTCCTGCAAATCGGCTACGGACTCTTGCTGGCGAATCCGGACCTGGTGGAATTTTTCATACCCAATGAGCGCATCGGAAACATCGCCGAAAGCCCGCTGAATAGCTTGCCGGTAAGCGATGAGAGCCTGCTTCTGTTGCGACTCAGCCAGACGCAGGTTCCCACGAAGCGCGCCACCCGTGAAAATCGGCTGACTCGCCTGCGCGCCATAGGACCAGGTCCCGATCTGCGAACTCATGAGGCTCGAGAAGGCACTGCTGCGGCCGAAGGCCCCTCCCCCTGATCCGGTCAGCGAAATTTGTGGAAAGAACTGAGCCTTGGCGACCCCGATTTCGGCGTTCGCAGCGATCAAGTTCTGTTCGGCCTCGCGGATATCGGGTCGGCGTTCGATGATCGAGGAAGGGACGCCCGGCGGCACTTCGGGCGGAAGTGTCTGCTCCACCAGAGTAAGCCCGCGTGGCACATCCTGCGGATAATTGCCGAGAAGAATGCTGATTGCGTTTTCCTCCTGAGTAATCTGCCGTTCTAAGTCGGGAACTTGCGCATTGGCCGTATCGAGCGTTTGCTGGGCCTGCAGTACATCTAGTTTTGTGGCTACACCATATTCCAGGCGTCTCGTGGTTAACTTCACCGAATCCGTCTGTGTATCGACTGTCTGACGCGTAATCTGGAGCTGCAGGTCGAGTTGCAGAAGAGCGAAGTAGTCGCTTGCGACGTCGCTGACAAGAGTTAATATGACGGTTTGCTGAGCGGCTTCAGTAGCCAAGAGCTGGGCGTGAGCCGCCTCTGTGGCGCGACGCAGACGGCCGAAGAAATCCAACTGGAACGTTGCGTCGGCCGCCAGGATCAGAAAGTTGTATCTTGTTTGAAAATTAGATTCTTTCCCACCGCTGAAATTGCCGCCGCCTTGCACTTGGGGAAACAGGCTTGAGCGGGTTATCGCGAGTTGCGCCCGAGCAGCGCCGATGCGCTCCGTTGCAAGCTGCAAATCGTAGTTCTGCTTGAGGGCTGTGCGAATGAGCTCTTGTAATTTGGGATCCTTGAAAACCTGCCACCACGGAAGGTCTGCATACGAGGCGGCTTGAGCCTGAAGCTGGGGGTTTCCCGACAGGTCGCGATAGGTCGTTGGAGTCTGCACAGGCGGCCGATGATAATTCGGACCGACCATGCAAGCGCTAAGTAAGCCGAAGGCCAAGAGCGCAATCGGGAAGCTTGCGAATCCGACGGAAAATTCGGCTTTGCGCGTCGGGCGATGAGTCACGCTGGCAGACATCTCAATCTCCCGGAGCCGGAACGGGTGTAGCCGGCATCATGCCGGGAACGGACTCCTTACCGGCCCCGGACAATTTTTCCACCAAGTAGAAGATTCCCGGCACGAAGAAGATGCCGAGCCCACTAGCGGCCACCATGCCACCGATCACCGTGGTTCCCATAATCTGCCGCGCCACCGAGCCAGCCCCGCTCGCGGTCCAGAGCGGCACACAACCCAGAATAAACGCGAACGACGTCATCAAAATCGGCCGCAGCCGAAGCTTGGCGCCTTCAAGCGCAGCCTCCGAAAGAGGCCTTCCCCGCTCATATTGATCCTTGGCGAACTCCACGATAAGAATCGCGTTCTTGGCCGCCAACCCAATCAGCATGACCAGCCCGATTTGCGAATAGATGTCGCTCTCGATCTGAACCATGTAAGGAGGTAGAAACTTGCCAAGGATGACACGGCGAAGCCACAAGACAAAAAACGCTCCGAACACCGCCACGGGCGTGCTCAGCAGAACACTGAAGGGCAACGACCAGCTTTCGTAAAGCGCCGCCAGAACCAAAAAGACAAATGTTAGCGAAAGCCCGAAGACCAGCGAAGGCGGAACACCTTCCCGGGCTTTCTGTTCCTGAAACGAGATACCCGAGTAATCGAAGCCCATCTCTCGCGGCATCGTCTCTCTGAAGACAGCCTCCAAAGCGGCGGTAGCTTGATCGGCGCTGTAGCCGGGGGCGGCGCTTCCGTTGATTTGCGCCGAACGGTACTCGTTGAATCGTAAAGTGAATTCGGGACCGAGGCGCGGGTTAACCCTGGTAAGTGTCGAGAGGGGAACGTTCTCTCCGTTCCCATTGCGAACATAAAACTGCCCGACGTTTTCCGCTTTTGCGCGTTCGTTGCTCTCAGCTTCGATGTACACCTGCCATTGGCGGCCGAAGCGGTTGAAGTAATTGATAAAGTAACCGCCCATGAACGCTTGGATCGTCCGGTAAACATCATTGAGACTCACACCTTGCTTCAGCACTTTGTCGCGGTCCACTTCGACAAACTTTTGCGGGACGCTCGGCAAGAAAGTGGTGCTCAGACTGGCGATCTCGGGCCTCTTTCGGGCAGCTTCAAGAAAAATTCCCAGGTTTTTGCTAAGGAATTGAATATCGCTGCCTGAACGGTCTTCGAGGATGAAGGTGAACCCGCCGGCGGTCCCAACACCCGGAATGGCTGGTGGTGAAAAACCGAAAATGACTGCCGCCGGTATTTTACCGAACTCCCGGTTTAGATGCGCCTTAAGCGCTTGAAATTGCTGGGCCCTGGTTTTGCGCTCATCCCAGGGCTTGAAAGTCACAAAATAGGTTGCATTGTAACTGGTGCGAACAAAACTGAGCAAGCTGAAACCGATGAAGCCGGTCGAATATTGAACGCCGGGGGTATTCATCAGAATTTTTTCTACTTGAGCTGCAACTGCGGTGGTACGTTCCATGGACGCCCCATTGGGCAATTGCACATTGACGTAGGCGTACCCTTGATCTTCGTCCGGTAGAAAACTCGACGGCACGCGATTCGCGAAGAATCCCGCCGCAGCGGCAAAAGCGCCGATCAATACGACCATCACGACCGCTTTTCGGAGCAGTATTCCGCTCCAACGAACATACCCAACCGTAGCTTGCTCGAAAACGCGGTTGAACCAGTCGAAGAATCGTCTCAATAACCCGCGGCTTGGTTTCTTGGGCTGAAGCAACAGCGCAGCAAGCGCAGGGCTCAGCGTAAGAGCGTTGAACGCGGAGAGCAAGACCGAGATAGCAATCGTGACAGCAAACTGCTGATAGAGTCTGCCGGTAATTCCTGGAATGAAAGCCGTAGGGACGAAGACGGCGGAGAGAACCAGAGCGATTCCGACGACAGGGCCAGAGAGTTCCTCCATTGCTTTTAGCGCTGCATTCTTAGGCGCCATTCCCTCTTCAATGTGCCGTTCCACACCCTCGACCACGACGATTGCGTCATCCACCACCAAACCGATCGCCAGCACCAGCCCAAAGAGGGAAAGAGTGTTGATGGAAAAACCGAATAACGGAAAGAGTACGAAGGTGCCGACCAGGGAAACGGGTACGGCGAGGAGGGGAATCAGCGTGGCGCGCCAACCCTGCAGGAAGAGATAGACCACCAGGATGACGAGCGCGAGCGCGATAAAGAGCGTTATGATGATTTCTTTAATACCCTGCGTGACCGAGCGCGTTGTGTCCAGTGCCACGACGAAATCGAGATCTTCCGGAAAGCGCTGTTTCATTTGCGTCATCAGCTTTTGGACGCCGGCGGCTGCATCCACCGCGTTCGAGCCGGGCAATTGGTATGCTGCGATGACCGCGCTGGGCGCTCCATTAAAACGGCCCGCGACGCTATAATCCTGCGAACCTAGCTCGATTCGCGCCACGTCGCGGACCCGCACGATACCTCCGTCGGGAGTTTCGCGAACCACGATGTTGCCGAATTCTTGCGGCGATACGAGGCGCCCCTGCGCGAGAACCGAATAAGTAAATTCCTGGCCTTTCGGGGCGGGCTCGCCCCCGGCTTTCCCGGCTGGGTTGACGGTGTTTTGCGCCTGAATCGCACTCACAATTTCCGGCACCGTTATGCCCAGCTTTGCGAGCGTATCGGGGTTTACCCAAAGCCGCATCGCGTATTGACCGGAACCGAATACCTGAACGTTGCCGATTCCCGGCGAACGAAGCACGGGGTCTGCAAGATTGATGTACGCGTAGTTCGCCAGGAAATTGGCGTCATAAGTCCCATGCGGCGAGTAAACTGCCACTAACAAGAGGGGAGCGGTAACAGACTTTCTAACTGTGATTCCGTAATTGGTTACGTCCACGGGAAGCTGAGAAGCAGCTTGCGTTTCACGCGCCTGCGCGAGTATGAAATCCGTGTTCGGGTCGGTTTTTACGTCGAAGTCCACAATCAGGCTGGTAGTCGAGTTGCCGGTTGCGTTCAGCGAATACATATAATTCATGTTGTCCACGCCATTCATCTGCTGCTCGATAGGGGTGGCAACCGCTTGCTCCAGGGTTTGTGCGTCCGCCCCCACGTAGGTGGCCAGGATTTGAATCTCCGGTGGAGCGATATTAGGAAACTGGGCGACCGGTAAAGTCAGCACGGTGAGTCCGCCGACCAAAACCAAGACGATCGAAATCACCATCGCGACAATGGGGCGGTTAATGAAGAACTTCGACATGCGATTACCTGATCTCGGCTTGCATGGCCAATGGCTTGGGATTCACGTACACGCCAGTGCGGACTTTCTGAACTCCTTCGGCGACAACCCTTTCCGCTTGATTTAGGTTGCTAAGAATGATCCATTGACTGCCCACACGGTCGCCGACGGTGACTGTCCGAACATTCACTTTGTTGTCGCTATCTACAACGGCAACTTGATAGCCGCCTTGGAGTTCTGACACGGCGCGTTGAGGAACAAGAAGCGCGCCATGTTGAATCGAGATGACGGCGTGAACTTTAGCGTACCCGCCGGGCCGTAGAACGTTCCCTGGATTTGGAAACAGTCCGGCGATACGAATGGCGCCGGTACCCACATTAACCTGGCGATCCGCAAAGTAAAACCTGCCCTCGTGCCCGTAGGTCGAGCCGTCCGCCAAAATCAGCTCGAGGCGCAGAGCCTTGTCGGCCGCCACCCGGCTGGTCTCCGTCGGGAAGCGCTTCCGCCACGCCAGATACTGCGGCTCGCTGACCGTGAAATAAACCTTGATCGGGTCAACGGTGGAAACCGACGTGACCGGCGCACTTCCCGGAGTGACCAGGGCACCCACTTGCAGCTGGGCTTGTCCTGCGATGCCATCAATCGGTGCAATCAGGCGGGTAAACTCGAGATTGATCTTCGCGGTTTCGATGGCAGCCTCATTCGTCTTAATTTGGGCTCTGGCCGTCTCCACAGTCGCTTGGGCGGCAAGATTGTTCTGGACTGCGTTGTCGAGATCTTGTTGGCTGGCCGCCTGTTCCTTTGCCAGCGGCGTATAGCGCTTGACGTCCAGTTCGGTCCGGCCTTGCACTGCCTCCGCATTGGCTAGCATAGCCTTAGCCTGTGCCAATTGACCTTCGGCTTGATCGAGCACAGCCTGAAAAGGCCGTGGGTCGATCTGGAAGAGAAGCTGGCCCTTTTGGACGAACGCGCCCTCTTGATAGCCCTGTGTTTGCAGATATCCGGTAACCTGCGCCCTCACGTCGGCATTCACCAATCCGTCGAGGGTGCCGATCCATTCGCCATAAATCGGAACGTCTTTCTGCTCAACCTGAACTACCGCTACCTCCTGCGGGGTGTTCGCCGGCGCCACCGAAGCATGCTTTGATGGCCGCATTGCTCCAACGATCGCACCAATTAAGATCAGGCCAAGGCCACCGCCGATTAGAAGCTTACGTTTCAATTGATTAGTCACCTTCGCCCCCTAAGATCGCTTTCACCTCGTCGGAAATCCTGTGATGAAGCAATGAACGCCTGTGCTTTGCTGGGTCTCGTCGGCCACCGATTTCTTCACGGCCACAAACACCTCCCATCCCCATCCTTGGGCTCCTGCGTAAAAGAGCCAACCGCTCGACAGCCGCGCGGACGTGAGTTCTGCGCACCACGAAGTAGACTGGGCAAAGAGAGCGAGCCTCGCACCGCGAAGGAGATTATACCCCAAAACTATTGAAAACTTCACTCGCAGAATCTTTATTAAGTGGGGTGACCCAGGAGAATTCGGCTATCTCTGGGGTATAATGACTGGCGCGTGGAAGAGGATCGCCGTGAAGATCATCGCTTCGTTCTGAAACGCTTGCTGGCGCGCGCGGCTCGGAACGGAGCCACGACCGCGAGGGAGTGGTTCTAACGATATACGCTGGCGTATTTATGAAACAGAGTACTAAGGAAAGACAAACCAGGGTCGTGCTGGAGGCATCAACTGTGGAAGCGGCGGAAACGGCACTATCCCAACTTCCCTTCCAGCGCCATGGATTTATCCGCTTCGACCTGATACCCGTCGGGCCATTTACCAACTTTGAACGTCTGTTTTCATAACTACTAGTCGAATCGGAGGAACGATGAGCACCGTAGCTATCCCTTCTCCCATCCACCGTGAACCGGAGCTCCTTGGGCAGACCGTTGTTGTGATCGGCGGTAGCGCTGGCATAGGATTCGAAACGGCACGTCGTGCACGTGCAGAAGGGGCCAAGCTGATCCTCACGGGCCGGAATGCCGAGCGCCTGCAGCACGCTGCCCGTGAGGTTGATGCCCTGAGTACCGCGGCCTTCGACGCCGTGGATCCTGTTGCTCTCGATCGGTTCTTCCGTGACCTCCCGGAAATCGACCACGTGATGGTGACAGCCGGCAGGCCTTACTACGGACGCCTTGCGGATATGGACTTGGCGAAGATTCGCGGTCTTATCGGCGAGCATCTCTTGCAGGCGCTTTACGTCGCGCGCTATGCGGCCAACAAAGTGCGGCCGGGAGGAACACTGATCTTCATGGGCGGCACTGGTGGTCGACGGCCAGCCATCGGCATGAGCATCGCTAGTGCAGTCACCGCTGCGCTACCCGCCCTCACCGCTAACCTGGCGCTTGAAATCGCCCCCGTGCGAGTCAACCTCATCGCCGCGGGATTCGTGGACACGCCTTTGTCCGCGGAACTGCTGGGCGATCAGCTCGAAAAACGTCGCAACCAGCTTCGCACCACGCTTCCCATCGGACGCGTGGTCGGACCGGCGGACGTGGCCGCGCTCGCCGTGCATATTATGACCAACACCGCCCTGACGGGCGCAACCTATGACATCGACGGTGGACAGCAGTTCGTCCCCGCCTAGCTAAAGAAGCCAGTATGAGCAGTATCGGCCGGAGTAATCAAAACTAGACTCAGAGTCCCGGCAGTCTCGGGACGCGAAAAGGAGGCAGCATGTCCACCATCCACCTGCATCAGACAACCACTTCGACGCCCGAGCAGTACCCCGCCGGACTCACCGACTTCGGGCGTGGCCGCTCGAAACTCTTTGGCAACAGCGCCGACAATTACCTCAAGGTGCATAGCCGCGGTCCCTCGCAGGCTGACGTCACCGAAGGCTCGGGCAGCATCTGGGAACGCCTTCACTACGACTGGTCCGATCCCAACCACGTCGTCCTCACGACCACCGACTCCAACACCTGGGGTGGCGCGTCTGGCTACACCTACACCTTCACGCGTCGTGCAGATGGCTTGACCGATATCGACGTGGTTGTCGTACGCGACGGCAAGAACCTCAAGGGACGGTTTCTCGGCTGGGTGCTCGGGACCATTGGTAAGGGCGTTTTGGAAAAGGCGTTTCAAAACTCGGTCAAGGCCGTCGAAGCGCGGAACGGCGCAGCGAGAGCGGCCAGCTCATTCTAAGCCGGGCAGCCGCATCAGGAGAAAAGAGTGGCAACCCCAAGTGCAACTAACAATGAACCGGTCAGCGACGCGAGTGCCGCGAGAGTGGAAATGAAGTTCGAGGCGATCGTCATTCCAGTCGCGGATGTTGATCGCTCGAAAGTGTTTTACGCGAAGCTTGGCTGGAGGCTCGATGCAGATTTCCCATTCGACAACGGATTCCGCGTTGTCCAATTCACGCCTCCCGGCTCGGGGTGTTCGGTTCAATTCGGCACGAAGATAACGACGGCCGCGCCGGGCTCTGCCCAAGGTCTCTACCTGATCGTTTCCAATCTTGAAGCTGCTCGCAAAGAGCTTGTTGCCCGCGGTGTCGAAGCCAGTGAGGTGTTCCATACTTTGAAACCCGGTGCTCAATTCCGTCCCGAAAGCGAAGGTCGCGTCAGTGGGCCGGACCCCGCTCACCGCAGCTACTTTTCCTTTGCTACATTCAGCGACCCGGATGGCAACACCTGGCTGCTTCAGGAGATCACAACCCGCCTGCCCGGACGTGGACTCGGCAATTTGGACGTCTCGGCGCTGACAGAACTTTTAATTGAGACGGAGCAGCATCATGGCGAGTACGAACCAACCGCCCCGAAGCACCCCTGGTCGGGGTGGTACGCCGCCTACATTGTCGCCCGACAGGACGGGAAGACGCCCGAAGAAGCCGCCAAACTAGCCAAGCAGCACATAGAAGGTGCTCAGTGAGTGCGCCTTTCGGCCGATGATGATGAAAACCGCACGCCTTGCGGAGCCGCGACCGCTAGGAAGCGGCGTTTTTCAACGGAGTGCCCATGGGCCCGCGACCAGGCCCGCGACCCATCAATGACAATGAAAATCGACTCCGAGCCGGAGGCGTTAAGCGCCCCCAAAACCGCGCGCACGAAATCCTGGCCAACGATTCACTGCCCGCGCTCAAAGCCTCAATCTGAATTCCCCCAGATCAGGAAAGATCCGCTTGCGCAGCGGTGCTGAAACCCGGGAATACCTACGAACGCTTTTCTGGCTTTGATTCTTTCGGAGGAGGCTTGTGGGCCGCTGGGGCCGCCGGTCTCTTTTCCGGAGCTGGTTTTTGAGCAGGAACCGGTTTAGCCGCCGGATGATTGGCAACTTGCGTAACAGCCGCAGGCTTATATGGCGCAGCAGTTCTTGCCGCCGCGGCCGGTCGAGCAGGCACAGCGGTGTGTTGTAATTCCGCTACATTCGCTACCGGCCGGGGCACAGCCGCATGCGCCGGCATGCCGTGATTCACCGACGAAAAGTTCGAACGGTCTTGGCTGGCCACTTGCTCATGTTGTAGCTGAGCCGGCGTTGCCTGCATATGCGGTTGACTCGCAAACGCCCGCTCCTGCGGCGTGGGCGTGGCCGCTACTCCGTTCGGACCGCCATTGAAACTCGTGCGACTGTTATTAACAATCGTCGTGTTGTTAACCACCGTCGTGTTGATGTAAGTGTTATGAACCACCGTCGTGTTTACGTTCACAACCGCCGTATTATAGGCAAAATTTCCGCCTCGCCACGCACCGCCGACGAAACCGACGCCACCAAACCCGAATCCGTAGTTCACGCCCCCATAAAAGCCCACCTGCGCACCCCAGTAGCCCGCGTGAAAGAGATAGACGCCCCCACTACCCCAACCCCAATATCCCGGTGTCCAGAGGTAACCGGGTTGCGGAGCGGCCACCCACGTGCCGGGAACCCAATAATAGTCCCCATAATTGGCGTTCCAAGCCCAGTAACCCGGTGCCCAGAGATAGTTCGGCGCCGGGCAAGCCGGCTGCACATAAACCGGCAGCGCGGGAGGTGCAATGTTGACCGAAATCCCGATAGAAATCTGAGCGAAAGAAGCCCCCGGCATGGCAAGCATCGCTCCAGCCAGAACGATCTTGCCAACGAAGTTATGAATAAGCATCGTTACCTTTCCTTTTTGTGCGGAAAGACATAGCTCACCACCCCGCCCAGGCGGGCGAATGATCTGCTAAGAGACTCCCCAACACTACCAACGTGATTTTAGCCCATAGGTTTACCGGAGCCCCAGATTTCGCAAGAAGCCTTATATCCCGCACTACCGTGAACGCCGTCAAAACCGGTCTCACCGGCCGCACCGTCCAAAGAGCAATTCGCCGCCTATTCTGGCCCAACGGAACGAGCGCAAAGCCGCCTCCGCCCTTCGGAACCGCGACTCTCCAGAAACAGCTCGCAAGTTATTGATTCTTCGTTGGTGGATTTTGCTGTTTCAGGTACTTTGGATCGCGCGCAGCGCGTTCCCTTGCTGTCAAGGAGCGTCTCATTCCGCATACCCGTAGTACGTCCGTCAATCCGAGCGTCAATTCTTCAGTTCCACCGCGATGACCTCAAACGGCTGATCACTCAAATTCTCTTCTCTGTGCGTGATCGGCGTGCCCCAAACCGCCTCGCCGGCCTTGTGTTTGACAACGTCCACTTTGCCTTGCGGATCGGTAACGCGAAAATCCTGGTCTGTCAAAAACACCGTCACGCGGTTCAACGAATGTTCGTGCATAGGAGTCGCTCCATGCCCCGCAATCGTCGCGCGCAAAACGCGAACCTGCGAGTTCTCAAACTCGATCTTGTAATCTTTCGGATCAAGCTTGACCGGATCGAGATCGCTCGTGATCGCGTTTCCTGTGCCGGCCTCTTTCAATTCGATCTCAATAATGTTGAAAGCATCGTTACCGATCACTTCCGGGGAATGCATCCCTTCCGGCGCACTCCATTTCACCTCACCCTCCTTCCAATCGAACACGCTTGGCTGCCGCCCGTCCTGATATTCGAAACGCTGCCGCCCCGCTTGCAGATAAATCATCACCCGGTTCTGCGTGTGCTCATGAAACTTTCCTTTCACGTGCGGCTTTTCGAGCGCACGTATAACCTTCACTTGAGCGTTCTCAAAAAGGGTGGCTGACGGCTCAATGGGAATCGACCCGAACAGCGCGCAACCACTCAGCAGGGCAACCGGCAGCTTCATTTTCATAAGCCCCGATGATATCGCTTGCGGAGCAAGCTCCAACCGGTAGACCGGAAACCATCGCTGCGCGCCTCCCTCTAACGCTACGGCGTCTGTGGCTCTGCCGCGGGTGTTTCGAATTTGCCGCAACGCCCGCGCAATCCTTCGCGCAGTTTCTCGCGCTCCTCCGGCGTCATCTTTTCCCAGCGATCCCTCAGACGCCGCCGCCCCATTCCCGAGGGGCCGCGGAACCCGCCGAAGAAAATCCGGCTGAGAATCAGCAGTCCCAACGCTTGCCAGAACCCAATGGCATGCCAGCCGAACAAGCCCGGCATCAACCAATTCCACAACTCCATCACTAACGTGCCGAATACCGCGACGCCTATGATCGCCAACAACGCGATCTTAATGATTCTTCCTATCCGTTTCTTCATCATGTCTTGTTATCTCTTCCTGAATTCCTCGTAAATCTCGCCCAGCCGTTCGCGCAAATGAAGCACCGCATACCGCTTGCGCGAAAGCAAAGTGTTCACGCTCAACCCGCTCTCGGCCGCCAGCTCTTTAAAGCTGCGCCCTTCCAATTCGTGCGCCACAAACACCTCGCGCTGTTCCTCCGGAAGCTCGTCCAAAGCGTCCTCCAGCTCCTCAAGCAACACGCTTCTGGCATAAGCCGCTTCCGGTCCGGCATCGGGCGATGGCAGCAAATCTTCCCAAGCCCCTTCAATGGAATCGCTCAAAGCCTCCGGCCTTTTCTTCCGAAACGAATCCGCAATTCGATTGCGTG
>Ga0302326_10009506_pt1 | contig 21223 bp, 18 predicted proteins | sample Palsa_T0_3_FD_202264 | JGI IMG/M metagenome (GOLD analysis project Ga0302326, IMG submission 202264) | Peat permafrost microbial communities from Stordalen Mire near Abisko, Sweden - Palsa_T0_3 | ecosystem: Environmental > Terrestrial > Soil > Palsa > Peat permafrost | place: Sweden: Abisko... | reverse complement strand
GCTGGTCTTGCGCCGCGCTGGCCGCTGTCCTCGCGCTCTTCGCGCTGATCTTCTGGCATCCTTTCCCGCCCGCTGTCCAGCGCGGCGAACTCGAACTCACAGCTATCGATGTGGGACAAGGCGACAGCCTGCTCATCTGCTTTCCCGATTCCAAACTGATGCTCATCGACGGCGGCGGAGTGCTGTCCTTTGGCCCACGCCTCGCCTCTCGTCTCGACATTGGCGAGGACGTTGTGTCGCCTTATCTCTGGAGCCGTTCCATCCGCAAGATCGACGTGGTGGCCCTCACCCACGCGCACGGCGATCACGCTGCCGGTCTTCCCGCCATCATCGAGAACTTCCACCCTGCCCAGCTTTGGACCGGCGCCACTCCTGCCAGCGCCGCTTGGTCGGCCGTGCGCGACAAAGCCCGCGCGGAAAAAGTCGAAATAGTCCCTCTGTCGAGCGGCCGCAGCTTCGCTTTCGGAGGCGCGCGCGTCGACGTTATCTCGCCACCCGCCGATTACGTCCCGGCCGCAAGTCCCATGAATAACGACTCACTGGGTCTCCGTATCACCTATCTTCAACGCTCGCTCCTGCTCACCGGCGACATGGAAAAACCAATGGAACGGCGCGCTCTCATCGACGCGCAGCCGCTGCGCGCCGACATTCTCAAAGTGGGCCATCACGGCAGTAACACCTCCAGCACCGATCCGTTTCTCGACGCCGTTTCCCCGGTATTTGCCATCGTCTCCGACCGTTTTGAAAACTCCTTCCGGCATCCACACCCCAAGGTTCTGGAGCGCCTCAACGCTCACCGTGCAGAAATTCTCCGTACCGACCTCGACGGTCTGGTTACCGTGCGCACCGACGGCCGGCGCATTACCGTCGAAACCTTCCGGCGTCGCTAACGCTGCGGGGCGGCTCGGTGGAACCTTCCTGAGTTGTCAGCAGGCAAGTTGTCTGCTTGATGGGCGCCGACCCCGCCGTGATCGCGGCGAGTCTGCCGGAAAGGACGGAGCACCGCACAAGCACTGAATGCACCGGCGCCCTTTACGGTCGCGCCTGGAATCGAGAACTTGCGCGACCGTCTTACCGCCTTGCGCCGCCGCTCCCCCTTACGGGCGCGGCTCTGTAACGCGCGCAATCTACCGAGCCGCGCGCGTGAGCAAGCGGTCTTTTCGGACTTTAGACACAGGCTCCTAGCCTAGCTACTTTCCCACTTAAAATTCAAGAATTCGCCTCAGGGCGGCCCGACTCCCCACAGCTAGATCGGCCATTCTCGACACGCCGCTGCCTGGCTCTGGGCCGATGAACCAATATGGCGCATCCCAACGGCCGTACCCGTAGCAATGCCTACCCGGCCTGCGACATGAACGGAGCGAGCGGCACGACGATTAAAACGGCTTCGAAGGTGCTTTACGAGGTACTGCCAAAAGGGAGGCTACGATCCTTCTCTCTGATCGATATGGGCGAGGTTCCTGAGCAGGCCACGCAATTCAAATGTTACTTGAGGGCGGTGTCGATTGAATGGTGAAAGGGTGATCGCCGGTGATCGCCACTCAAGAGGCGGGGGCTGAGATCGAGACCATAATCGCAATGCGACGGCGATCCGCGAGCGTTGGACACAGCTTTATCGATCCTCTTGTCCGCTTTTGAACTCTGCGGGAAACACAACCAACTTTGCCGCGATTGTCTTGAGAGGGCTTACCTCGTGTCGAATTACAACTTGTGTTTGCCGCGAGTTTTTTGGGAAGGTCCACAAGTCCAGCGCGCAATAGGCGGACCCAGTGGGGTACCCGTTCAACAATGCAAGGTCTCTCGCGCGCGATGGTCTCGCGTTCAAATGTGAATCGTGGAAGCTTGACGCCGACGGGACAGCCGGCCAAGGCGCGCCTCGAACAGGCCATCGTCACTCTGGAGCGCCTCGTAGCCGGACGCGGCAGGCGCCGGGGGCGGCCACCGGCTTGGATGAGCGCGATCAAGCGCCGCGGGAGACCACCGGGAACCAAGAACAAGCGCAGGACACGTGAGTGCGCTGGAGCCCGTGCGTGCGGAGCAAAGATGAGGTGGCAAGCAAATTACTTTGCGACAGCTTGCCTGTTAGCATCTGTGTTTGAGGCCGGGTGTACAAATATCAAAATTTCAATACTAATGACCATGTCCGCCTCCGTGCCCACCTCCACCACGGCTGCCTTGCGAACCAGCTCGGTGCTCGCCTCCGCCATCATGTGCTGCTTGGCCCGTATGCCCTTGCCCGTCGCGCGCCTCGTTCGCTTGGAAGTGATTGAACGCACGATCTCCGCGATTTGGGGTCGGTCCGGCGTATCCGTTGTGCGGGTCGTAGCGATTGTCAACATGACCGTAAAAGCCGCGACCGCCGTGAAACCATGGTCCAGCTCCGATGAAAAGGCCGCCATTGAACCAGTCGGGCCCATAGTACCCATACGGGGAGCAGTTGTAAGGAGCGTAGTCATAGTACCCATAAGGGCATCCGGGAGGTGCGCCGACACCAACCACAATTTGAGCCCGTGATGCGTCTGTAAACGTCGACAGGCCTACACTGAGCGCAAGAAAGCCCATAATCGAGAAGCGGGACATTATTTCTCCTTGTTCCCCCTCAGTATCGAGGGCTGGCTGAGAAATCTCTGTACATTCTTGCTCACGATTGTCTAACTGGGCGCGGTTCTGGTTCTTGTTCGACGCGATTTGGTTTCTTCAGGGCATCAACGTCCAGCCAGGGAGTTTCATTGACTGGGCAGATCCGCTGGGCCGTCTATGGCGGGATCGCGGTCGCGGCTGGAATGCTCCTGCTAGACACTCCGCAAAACAAAACCCTATAAAGACAGCAATTCACTCGGCGGTTTAGTTCACTCCCGGCGCACGGGTGACACCCCTCCGCCGCCTCCATCTCTCCCCAATCCAACCACTTACCGCCCCGCGCAGAGGCCGGCGCGCCCGGCGCATTCGATCCTATGTCTGAAGTCTGTCCGCTCGAAACCCGTTCCTTCTCCTTCTGAAGTCTTGTGCCAAATCCCATTCTCGCATCCAACATGAAGGAAAGTTTATGTTCAGTAAACACAAAAATACCCCTGATGCGCAACCCTATTGATTTGGCTTCGTTCGCCCAAATTCAAAAAATTGCGCCGCACCGCGCATACGTCCCCCTCCCCCCACAGCCGCGGGGCGTCTCCAATCGCCCCCAAGCCCCAGGGCCGCGCCAATCCCAACCCCCAACTGTGGTCCCATAAAAAAGAATGCACGCTGAACGAGATCGCCTGCTCCAAGCCCGCGACAGGACGTCGCACTGGAGGCGCTGGGGACCGTACCTCTCCGAACGATCCTGGGGCAATCCGCGCGAAGACTATAGCGCCGACGGCACGGCCTGGGAATACTTCACGCATGACCATGCCCGCTCGCGCGCCTATCGCTGGACCGAGGATGGCATCGCCGGAATCTGCGACAACCACCAGCGCCTGTGTTTCGCGTTCGCTTTCTGGAACGGAGTGGATCCCATCCTAAAGGAACGGTTGTACGGAGTCTCGGAACCGGAAGGCAATCATGGTGAGGACGTCAAGGAATACTACTATTACCTGGATTCCACGCCCACCCACTCCTACATGAAGGCGCTATATAAATACCCCCAAGCGCCGTTCCCATATAAAGATCTGGTGCTCACCAACCGAGCGCGCTCGCGGGCGCAAAGCGAATATGAGCTGATCGACACCGGCATCTTCAACGAGAACCGCTATTTCGACATCTTTATCGAATACGCCAAGAACGATGTCGACGACATTCTGGTGCGCGCCACCATCGTCAATCGCGGGCCCTCCCCCGCGACGCTGCATTTGCTGCCTACGGTCTGGTTCCGCAATACCTGGAGCTGGGGCTACGGCGCGCCGCGTCCGGAGTTGTCGCGCTATGACTCCAGCACCATCGCGATTCAAGAACGGTCGCTCGGCGATTTCAAGCTATGGCTGGAAGACGCTCCGCCGCTGCTTTTTACGGAAAACGAAAGCAACACCATGCGGCTGTGGGGCTGGGACAGCGGTCAACTTTACAACAAGGATTCCTTCCATCGCTACCTGGTCGAAGGCTGCCAAAACGCGGTGAATCCCGATGAAACTGGCACCAAAGCCTGCGGGGTGCATCGTCTCGATCTGGACGCCGGCGGATCCAAGGTGCTGCACTTCCGCTTGTACACGGGAGACACGCCGGCGCCCGATTTTCATCAGGTGTTTCTCGATCGCATCCAGGAAGCCGACGATTTTTACGGTTTCGCCCCGGTCACCTTGTCCGACGACGCGCGCATGGTGCAGCGCCAGGCTTTTGCGGGCCTGCTGTGGAACAAGCAGTTCTATCACTACGTCGTGGAAGAGTGGCTGAAAGGCGATCCGGCCATGCCTCCTCCGCCGCCGGAGCGGTTGCTCGGCCGCAACCGTACCTGGGTTCACGTTTACAACGACGACGTGCTCTCTATGCCCGACAAGTGGGAGTACCCGTGGTTCGCCGCCTGGGACCTGGCGTTTCACACCATTCCCTTGGCGATGGTGGACCCCGATTTGGCCAAGCAGCAGCTTTCTTTGCTGTTGCGCGAGTGGTATCAATCGCCCAACGGGCAGCTTCCCGCCTATGAATGGGAATTTAGCGACGTCAATCCGCCAGTGCATCCCTGGGCTTGCTGGCGCGTCTTCAAGATCGATCGGAAGCTGAGCGGCAAGCCCGACACCGAGTTCCTGGAGTCGGCGTTTCACAAGCTGCTCATGAACTTCACCTGGTGGGTGAACCGCAAGGACTCGCAGGGCAATAACATCTTCGAAGGTGGCTTTCTCGGCCTGGACAACATCGGTGTATTCGACCGCAGCAAACCGCTGCCCACCGGCGGCTTTATCGAGCAAGCCGACGGGACCGCCTGGATGGGCATGTATTGCCTCACCATGCTTCGCATCGCAATCGAGCTGACGCCTCACCACAAATCCTACGAAGACATCGCGAGCAAATTCTTCGAGCATTTTCTCTACATCGCGAGCGCCATGAATCGCTTGGGCGGCAGCGGCCTGTGGGACGAACAAGACGGCTTTTTTTACGACCGGCTGCGCATGCCGGATGGCCGCAAGATTCCCATGCGGGTGCGCTCTCTAGTAGGTTTGATTCCGCTGTTTGCGGTCACCACGCTGGACTGCGCGGCTATCGACCGGATGCCGGGCTTCAAGCGGCGTATGGCATGGTTCGTCAAGCATCGCGCGGACCTGTGCCTCAATGTCGCGTCCATCACGCGCCCGGGCCAGGAAGAGCGCACTCTGCTTTCGCTGGTGCACCCATCGCGTCTGGCGCGCGTGCTGCAAATCATGCTGGACGAGAACGAGTTTCTCTCGCCCCATGGCATCCGCGGCGTCTCGCGCTATCACCGGGACCATCCGTTCATTTTGCGCGAGGACGGCCAGGAGTACAGCGTGAACTACGAGCCGGCGGAATCCACCACCAATCTGTTCGGAGGAAATTCCAACTGGCGCGGACCGGTCTGGTTTCCGGTGAATTACCTCATGATCGAATCGCTGCAGCGCTTCCACCACTATTTCGGCGACGCGTTGCAGGTGGAGTTTCCCACCGGATCCGGCGTGAAGATGAATTTGGCCGACGTAGCGTGCCAGCTTTCGCGCCGCCTATCGCGCCTGTTCTTGCGCGATGAGCAGGGCCGCCGCCCGGTCTTCGGAGGCGCGGAGAAATTCCAGAGCGATCCCCACTTTCGCGATCACATTCTTTTCTACGAGTATTTCCACGGCGACAATGGCGCGGGCCTGGGCGCCAGCCATCAAACCGGCTGGACCGCGCTGGTTGCCAAGCTGCTGCAACAAAGCGGTGAATAGAGTTAGCGCACGCACTCGTGCGTGCCGCGTTCACACTCGTGTGAACGCCTCCCCGGGTTATTTTGAAATGGGACTAATTAACCGCGCAGCAGCCGAACGGTTTCGCTCAGCACATTCCGACTTCCGGCCGGCGGCCCGCCCGCCCCAGCAGCGCCGTTAGCCGCCGGCTGGTCGTCGCCTTCGCCGGGCGCGAGAAACAGATTCGCTTCGATACCATGCTGCTTCGTATACAGGTCGTAGTAACGTCCATGAAAGGCATACAACTCGGCGTGCGTCCCGCGCTCCACGATGCGCCCGGTTTCCACCACAAGAATCTGGTCGGCGCGGCGAATGGTCGACAATCGATGAGCAATCACAAAGGTCGTGCGGCCTTGCATCAAAACTCGCAGGCCTTCCTGGATCATCCCCTCGGATTCGGAGTCCAGGTTCGAGGTAGCCTCATCCAGAATCAGGATGCGCGGATCGGCCAGCAGCGCCCGTGCAATGGAGACTCGCTGGCGCTGGCCGCCGGAGAGCTTCACGCCGCGCTCTCCCACGATGGTGTCGTATTTCTTCTCGAACCCCTCGGCGAATTCATCCACGCGCGCGATGCGGCAAGCTTCCAGAATTTGCTGGTTGGTGGCATGGGGTCGCGCGAACGCGACATTTTCCCAAATCGTGCCGTCAAACAGGAAGGTCTCCTGCAGCACGACGCCAAGCTGGGTGCGATAAGAATCCAGGCGGACGGTGGAAAGATCCACGCCATCCACCAGCACGGTTCCCGATTGCGGGCCATGAAACGCGGCGATCAAACCGATGATGGTGGATTTGCCGGAGCCGGACGGTCCCACCAGCGCCGTAACCGTCCCAGGCTCCGAGCGGAACGAAATCTCGTGCAGCACTTCTTTCCCGGTGTCGTAAGCAAAGCTCACAGCGTCGAAAATTACCTGGCCTGTGATGGGCGGCAGCGAAACGGTTCGGCGCGGGTCCTGATCCTCAGGGCGTTCGCGCAGCACCTCCCGCGTGCGTTCCAATCCAGCCAGCGCCTCGGTAAGCTGCGTTCCGATATTGACAAGCTGGAACATCGGAGCGATCAGGAACGCGAGCAGCGCTGTGAAGGTGACGAAATCGCCGAGCGTCATCACATGCGCCGTAATCTGGCGCGCGCCCACGTACATGATAACGGCGCCCACCGCGCCCATCAGGACCGTAGCGGAGAGGCTCATGAACGAAGTTGCCGTCAGGCTTTTCAAAACGTTGTTGAGCAGCCGCTGCACGCCGGCTTCGAAAACCGCGTCCTCACGCGCCTCGGCGTGATAACCCTTCACCACGCGCACGCCGCCCAACGATTCGGTGAGCCGTCCCGTCACGTCGGCGTTGATTTTGCCGCGATCGCGGAAGATCGGCCGGATGGTGCCGAAAGCTTTGCGCAACACCGCAGCGAATCCGACGATGATCACCAGCGCGATGCCGGTGAGCAAGGTACTCAGGCGAAGCAGAAAGCCGAGCACCAGGACAGCGGTCAGAACTCCCCCGAAGAATTCGATCAGGCCGGTGCCCAGCAGATTGCGTATGCCGTCCACGTCGGTCATGATGCGTGCTACCAGCGTTCCGGTTTTGTTGGCGTCGTAATAGGCGACGGGCAGCCGCCCAATATGGGACTGCACCTTGGCGCGCAGTTCGGCAATCAGTCGCTGGCCGGCTTTCGACACCAATTGCGTGATGGCGAAACCGGTAACGCCTTGAATGACAGTGGCAGCCAGAACCGCCAGCACCAGTGGGACCAGCAGCGACAGTTGGTGCTTGCCGATGACGTTGTCGATCAGGTATTTGGACGAAGTGGGAAGCACCAGCCCGCATACGCGGCTGATGAGCATCAACCCGAAGCCCACTGCCAGCACTTTCCAGCGCGGCCGCGCCATCTCGCGGATGTCCGGCCACAACTCGCGGAAACGCTCGGAGGAACTTTTCGAAGAAGCCTTTTGCGGAATCACTACTGTTTAAACTATCGTATTGGATGCAGCGCACTCGCCCCTGGATGCCTCTATTCTGATGCCAACTCTCTATTCAGGAACTTCCGGATTCGCTTATTCCAGTTGGAAGCCCGAGTTCTATCCCGAGAAGCTGCCGAGCAAGAAGTTCCTGTCATATTACGCAACGCGGCTCAACGCGGTGGAGGTCAACTACACGTTCCGGCGTCTGCCGTCGGCTTCGACGCTCGAAAACTGGGCGAACGATACGCGCGCCGGGTTCGTGTTCCCGCTCAAGGCGCACATGCGTCTCACGCACATTTTGCGGCTGAAGCCATCGGAGTTCACCGAAGTGTTTTTTCGCGCGATCGATCCGCTGCGGACCGCGCGGCGGCTGGGGCCGGTGCTGTTCCAGCTTCCTCCCGCGCTCAAGTGCGACGAAACCTTGCTGGGCGAGTTTCTCGCAACGGTGCCGCGCGACATGCGTTGCGCCTTCGAGTTCCGCCACGCCTCCTGGCTGACGGACGGCGTGTATGGCTTGCTCGAAAAACACGGCATCGCGCTCTGTTTGGCGGAGTCGGAGAAATTGGTGATCCCGAAAGTGGTCACGTCCAGCTTCGTTTATTCGCGCTTGCGCATGCCCGAGTATTCGCCGGAAGATCGAAAAGAAATTGCGGAGCGCGTTCAGCAGTTGCTGGAATCGGGTCGGGATGTTTATGTGTTTTTCAAGCACGAAGAGACGCCGGCCGGGGCGCTGTACGCCGAAGAACTGCTGCGCGCGTTCCCCGCGCAGACATCCGCGGGCGGTTAACTGTCGATTCGGTATTTTTCGGCGCAGTGCCTGTGATTTCATCCGGCACTGCGCTCGCAAATGGGAACTCGCGCTCAGAACGGCGATGGAGCCAGGCCTCCGATGCGTTATACCAACCGCCTCCGTGCCCGGCGGAAGCTTCTTCAAAAGACGCTCGGCATCTCGTCGGCGAATTGATCCCGATGTCCGCGCGGATAGAGCAGCAACAGGAACTTGTAGGCTCGCGTGCAAATCCGGCGCGAAGTAACTTCCAGCTCGAAGCGCTCAATCCAGCCGTCCTCCAGCAACCGCCGCAAAGCGCCAAACAACGTGCCGGTGCTCATCCGGACGCGGCCGCCGCTAAACGACTCGATATCCTGGACCAAGGTGTAACCATGTCGGGGCAAATACTTCGCAATTTTATTGCGGTGGAAGGAGGCGCGGCCGGCCATCTCAGCAACCGAGGCTGCCCGTTGCGATAGACTCTCCAGCATGACTCGACTCCATTGCGCCCTTTCAATCGCTTTGTTCGCGACGCCGATTTTCGCCGCGCTCCCGGTGGTGCCCGCCCCCGACCAGGCCGCGCTGCTCCAGAGCAAAGACCCCAAGCTCGCGGCCAACAAAAAGCTTTGCTACGACTTTTTCCGCGTCGTCCTTCGCGCGCGCCATCTGGATGAAGCCGAGAAATACATGAAAGACGATTACATCCAGCACAATCCGAACGCGGACACCGGCATCGTGGGCTTCAAGGCGTACTTCACCAAGCTCGGCGGGCCGCAGCCGATTCAAGACACCGTTCCCGGCCTGGTGGCCATCCAAGCTGAAGGCAACTTCGTGACGTTGTCGTTCGTGCGCGAGATGCCGGATCCGAAAAACAAGGACCAGAAGTACACCACCACCTGGTTCGACATGTTCCGCGTCGACAACGGCAAGATCGCCGAACATTGGGACGTAGCGACCAAGTAAAGTCCGCGACAGAACTTTCACTTCTTCGCTGGGTTTGCAGAAGTGGAGCCAATGCGCTCCCGTCATCTCAAGAAGGAGTGAAACCATGTTCCAATTTGCATACAGGATAAGTGTGTTCGCGCTGGCGGCTTTCGGCCTTCACGCGCAAACCGTTACCACGCCGCCCGTTCAGGTAACGACGACTTCCGGGATCGTCGGCATCGCCGAGGGTCAAACCGCGCGATTGAATGCGCTCAATCCGGGCATCGGTCCCTCGGGTACCACCGGCGCCAGTTGCTCGGCGCTGCTCTCGTTCCTGGGCGAAGACGGAACTGTGCTGAAGACGATGACCCTCACCGTGACTCCGGGCACGGGCCAGCATCTGGCCCTCGATTCCGACAAGGATCTGGCGCTCGCGGTGGACGCGCGCAAGCAGATTCGGGCCACGGTCACCATCCCGCCCGTCCCGCCGCCCAGCGGATCGGCGACCACCACCGTGACGCCGGTCTGCGATCTCATTGGCACGCTCGAAATCTTCAACACGCTCGATGGCCGCACTCTCGTTACGCTCGGCGTCTCCCACCAGCTTCCAGCTCCTGTTGCGACGCCCGGCGGTTAAATTCGCCCCTTGCTTCCGGCAATCGGGAGCGGGAGGATCGCAAGAGTCACATATCGAATAATTTCCCGGTTCGCGACCGCGGCGTTGGTGGCTGCGTTGTCGCTCCCCTCCGCTTCGGCCAGTAGACGCCGCCCCCGGCCACGTCGGGGGTCCCGGTTGAGGGAGGGAGGGGGGGACGGATTTCGCCGGCAGCCGCCCGGTCCGCCGTCCGGGCCCGCGCCAAGGCTGCCGGACAGTATCTCGCTGGGCGTGAACGCCAGAAAGCCGGATTTCGGCGGATCGCATTCCAAGGAGGATCCCGAGGGGTTCCGCCTTCCACCGGGTGTTGGCATGATGTACATGCCATATCCCACCGAGATATTCCAGTTGCCGGACCGCATTTTTTTATCTATGAAGGATATTCGGTGGGTCATTAGGAAGGCGACACGCTGGTGGCGGACACCGTCGGGATGAACGATAGAACCTGGCCGGACGCCGCGGACATCCGCATCGCGGGAAACTGCACGTCACCGAAAAGTTCACGAGGCCCGATTCCAATACGCTACGCCTGGAAGCCACTATCGACGATCCGGATTGCTACACCAAACCGTGGACCGTGGTCGCGACAGACGCGTCTGAGACCGGGCGTTAGCCGCGCGCGCTGCGTTTCTTCCCGGCCGCCTTCTTTTCAGGCTCGGAGTTCAGCGTCTCAACCGAGGCCGGCGGCTTCTTGGCGGCCGCCAGGCTCTGCTTCAGCGCCTGCATGATGTCGATCACCTTGGCCGGTTCGGCGGTGGGCGGCGTCACCACTTCCTGGCCCTTGATCTTGGCGTCGATCAGCGACTGCAAATTGTCGAGATAGGTATCGTGATATTTCTGCGGCTCAAAGGGCGCGGCTAGCGACTCCACCAGCATTTCCGCCAGCTTCAGCTCCTGCTCTTTCACTAGACCCGTGTCGGTGCGAAACTCTTCCACGCGCCGCACTTCGTTGGCGTAATACATGGTGTGCATCAGCAGGCCGTGCGCGCCGGGCCGAAAGATGACGATGTGCTCGCGATTGTGCATGGCGATCTTCGCGACGCCCACGTAACCGGTGCGCTTTAGGGTGTCGTAGAGCAGCGCGTAAGGCTTCTGGCCGGCTTCGTCCGGCGCCATATAAAAGGAGCTTTCGAAATAGATAGGGTCCACTTCGGCGGTCTTTACGAATTCAAGGATCTCCATCACCTTGGCGCTGGAGGGCGCCATCTTCTTGATGTCCTCGTCCTCGATTACGACGTAGCGGTCCTTCTCGTACTCGTAGCCCTTGACGATCTCGCTGCGCGGAATGGGCTTGTCTTCCGCCTGGCAGTAGATGACCTGCTTGACGCGCGAATTATCGGATTTATGCAATTGGTTAAAGCTGATGCCTTCGCTGCGGGCAGCGGTGAACAGCTTTACCGGAAACGAAACCAGGCCGAAAGTGAGATGCCCTTTCCAGACCGTTGTTGCCATGGCCACAACCTCCCACGATATCTAGACATAGCACGGCCGTCAAACATTTTCAACTGCGGACGTTTGACCGCGAAGAAGTGGACACGGAACGGCGGTATGATGGACGCAGTGCTGGCAAGATCGCAGATCGGCGTGGAAGAATACCTCGGCTTGGTATTCGACGACCGCCCCGAACCGGATTACGTAGACGGGGAGGTGGTGGAAAGATCTTTGCCGACGCCAATACATAGTCGAATCCAAGCCCTCTTGATTTTACTGTTCGCACCGCTGATGAGCCCTTTTGGACTTTTGTTGCAGCCGGAGCTGCGAATGCGCGTCGCTCCTCGGCGCTTCCGTGTCGTTGACTTCGCGGTCTTCCGGAACGCTCGGCCGGAGGGCCGCTACGCTGAGATGCCACCGCTGGTAGCCGTTGAAATCATGTCGCCGGATGACCGCCTCGGCAAAATGAAAGTGCGTCTCGAAGACTATCGCCGCTGGGGCGTGCCGCACGTCTGGCTGGTTGATCCACGGCGCAAGCGATTGTATGAATACACAGAAGCCGGATTGCTCCAGCAGGTCAGCCTGCGGTTGACTGAGTTCGATTTCGAAATATCCGCGCTAGAGCTCTTCAAAGACGTCTAATTCCGCGGTCTCCGCACTCTCGAATTTATTTTCCCTTCTCTTCCCGCCAGTTGAATGCGATCGCTGTCGCCGAGAACATGCTGCAAGCCGTACCCTTGGCTTGTGTGATGGCTGAAGCGCACGGGCCGCGGTTAATTCCTTCGGGGCTCGTGCGCTTTCTAAATCTCCGTGGCAAAGGGCGTAAAGCGCGTCTTATAGTCGAACGTGTCGATGCCCTCGGTGCGCTTGAGGAATCCGACGATCGCATAGGTGGCCGGAGTTGCGATCACTTCATAGACAACCTTGAAAAGATACGCCGAGAGAATCAGCCGCCAAATCCCGGAGCCAGTCACTTCACCAGTGAAGGCGATGAGCACCAAAATCACGGTGTCTATGGCTTGCCCCACCACGGTGGACCCAACGGTGCGCGTCCAAAGGTAGCGCCCCTTGGTGATCAGCTTCATTTTGGCCAGCGTGAACGAATTGGCGAACTCGCCGCACCAATACGCGATCAGACTTGCGACAACCAGTCTCGGGACTTGATGAAACACGACGGCGAAAGCCTCCTGATTTTTCCACTCCGGCGCCGCCGGCAAAGCTACGATCAAATTGCCCAAGCCAGCCATCAGCGCGTTCGCCAGGAAGCCAATCCAAATGATGCGTCGCGAACCGCCGTAGCCGTACACTTCCGTGAAGATGTCGCCGAAGATGTAGGTAATCGGGAACAGCAGTTGCGCGCCGCTGACGCGGAACGGCCCAAACGCACAGATTTTCTGGCCCACCAGATTCGAAATCACCAGCACCACAATAAAGATGCTGGCAAGAAGATCGTAGTATTTGAAGACTCGGGTCTTTTCGTTCAAGCCCCAATTATAGAGCAGGATTGAACTCAAAAACTGAGCACTGCCATGGCGCCATCCGGCTTCAACGCGTCGGCCGGTGGCATTGAACATGTCTTGCGGCAGGTCGCTTCGCCTAAAGTCCGAAAAGACCGCTTGCTCACGCGCGCGGCTCGGTAGATTGCGCGCCTTACAGAGCCGCGACCGTGAGGGAGCCGGTTCGACACAGCCTGCTACGTGCCTGCCGACCTTCCCTTCAGCCGTCGAGACAGAAAAGAAGTGGATTCGGCCCTCTTTATGGTGGCGCGAGCCCAAAACAGGCCTACACTGTCATTATAAAATAGGCTCGATAGTTCCGGGTGCTTCTGATCATGGTATTGGACATCGTTTACGGTGATCCACAACGATCCCGTTTTGCGAACCGGGTAATTGTCCATCGAAGCCCCAACGAAGAATGCATCCAATCTACTCGGAGGGTCGTTCGCTTCGCTCTTTGTCGAAATCGAGGCGGCCAAGCCACCTGCGTTGTCGTCGGGCAAAGGGTATCTATTCCTTCGGGAGCGAAAGCTGGGCTCATACAGGGCCAGCGGAATGCCTTGTGGGCCGGCCCAGGGACGATTAAGTATTAAGTTTTTCTTCGGTGCAAACTTGGCCACCTGAAAGGAAGGAAATGTTGTCCCCTTCGTTTAGGTTGATCTTGGTGTTCTGCCAACCCTCAGGCGTCACAACGATGACGAACTCCTCTTCGCCACTTTTCTTCTCTATCCCGTGAAAAACAATGTGTGACGAGTCGCCCGTGCCAATTTGCTCCACTCCAAACAACCGGGTAAAGCCAAACATCACGAACGGGATCAGACAGGCGGCCCCGAAGAGGAGCCCCAGCAAAGCCGCCCACCTTCGCGGTGCTCGCCTCTTCGCTCATACCGCCTCCTTTTCGCGCTATCATAACAATATTTTGCGAAGAATGACGGCGGCCTGGAAGGGGCGTCACTGCGCGTTATGTGTCTTTAATTTTGTCCAGTTATAACAATGCTCGCTGCGTTAGTAGCAGGGACCTCTGCCCTTTTCCGGTCAAACGGCAATACGCTTGCGACCCGGTGTCCATCTGTAGCGCGGAATCATTCCCGCCTTCGAATCCGAAGTCGGTGTCCACGGACTCGCACGCATTGTCTAACGCGGTGAGTTTGGCCGCGATGCCGGCCTTTTTTCCGCTCGCATCGCGGATCTCGGCGAAGGCCAGGGCCGCACAACCGGATCGTCCGGATTGACTGCGGCCGTGACCTCCTGGATACGTCCGGTGACGGTGGCGCCCGCAGCCATTGCGATACGCCCATTCACGAGCACCGGTGCGATGACCAGCGCCTCGTCTGCCGAATGGTCGCGCCCGGAATCAAGAACCTGCGCGGTCGGGGCCACGGCGGTTCAGCCAGATTTCGTTATTACACGCCGTTCAGGACTTTGCTCCGGCGAACCACCCACTCCTGGGTTTTCAACACTCGCGGGCCAACTTCGATGAGCCGAGGCAGCATATCGAACACCGAGCCTGGAGTCCATTTGGAATTCAGGCGCGTGCGCAAACCGCGCCGGTTCAATTCGTCGGCGGTTTCCGAGAACGGCTTGTCCTGGATGATCATTTCCAGCATCACCAGCAAGGCCTCGCGCTCCTGCACGTCCTGCTCAAGAGCAGTGCAGTCTTCGGAAATCTTGAGTCCATAGGGCACCGGTTCGGTGATATCGGCGAGCGGCGGCTGGTCGTCCCCAAGCTGCCGTTCCCAGATGACAGCCACTGGTTTCCAACCCTGGCTGGCCTTACGTTCGAGATCGGCGGCGGTCAGCGGATGGGATAAGACTTCGCGCGTGCGTTGCAGTCCTGGCATGGCCGCTGAAGAGTGCAGTTCTGTCGCCAGCTCTCGCGTCTGAAACGAAGGCATTTTTGCAATGCGACCTGTCCGTTCTTGGGATTGGGGGTTGGGGATTGGTGCGATTCAGGGCAGTATTCCGGCTCCGCCGGGAGTGCCTGGCTCGCGAACGCGGCGGCAGAAACAGAGCTGGCCGATGGTGTAATATTTGTCGCGATCCAGCCAGTCCAAATGGCTGCAGAGGATCGGCAAAAGGAAGCCGAACGGGATGACGAGAAACGGCCACAGCAGTATGCGCGCGCCGCGCTCAAAAAACTCCAGGACATCGATAAACTTTCGGCCCATGAACCAGAAATAACCGCCCAGCGGCCGAACTTGATCCACCGCGAATCCGGCTTCTTCGAGCAGAAGCTGGGCTCCGTAACGGGTGAAGCGGTAATAGTCGTGCGGCATTTGATGCTCCTCCCACATAGTGGGGACGATGATCATCAATTGGCCGCCGGGTTTTAGGGCGCGCGCCATTTCATGCAAGGTCTGGCGCGGGAACGGCGTATGTTCCAGGACGGCCACGCTCAACATCCCGTCAAACGTATGAGGAGGGAAGGGAAGCGCCTCTACGCGCGCCCAGGCATCGATCTGGCCGTAGTTCCAGTCGCCTTCGCCGACGCCCAGATCGATGGCGCGGTATCGATGGCCAGCCCGCGCGACATCCGGCCGGTATTGGGCTTCGCCGGCGCCCGCGTCCAGCACCAGCGCATTGGGTGGAAGGAGGGCGGAAAATTCGCAGACGGCATTCACCACGAAGCGGTCGAAAGGATTGATCTGATCCAGTACGAAGCGCGGAATGAGCTTGCGGCCGAGAGCGACCACTTTGCGGTTCAGCACGGCGCTTCCTGGACCTGGCGCATAGCCTCAACCCCGCCCCATTGCCAGCACAGTTGGCCGACAAACAATAGCGGACTGAGCGGCAGCGCGTCGGGACATTGCGGCAGGTTGCGAGCTACCAGGTAGGCGGTTCCGGCCGCGGCCAACGCCGGCAACAAAAGCAGTCGCGCGGACGGGTTGGTGGGGAATAAACGCGCCAATGGTTCTTCCTCTTGCCATCTGCGGAAATACTGCGAGGTTCCAGTTCCGTAGTGGCGCATCTTTCCCAGATAATCGGAGAGCCGGTAAATTGCGGGATAGTGCGTCACGCGGGCTTTGGGTTCATAGCGCAGGCGGAAGCCAAGTTTGCGCGCGCGGGTGGTGAAGTCGCGATCCTCGCACATGATGAGGGCGGTGTCGAAGCATCCGACCTTCGCAACTACTTCGCGGCGCATGATGAGGTTCGACGTGGAGAGATGACGCGCGGGACCGGCGGCGAGACCGGGCGATAGGACGGGACCGTCGGTGGAGAGATACTCGAGCCGCGCAGCGAGGCCGGGCTGGCCCGGAGCGCGGGAGCCGCTGGCGAGGTCGGCTTCGCCTGCATCGAGAACGTTCCACAGAACGTCGGACCAATCGGGTTCGGGAACGCAATCGTCATCTAAGAAATAAATGACGGCGCCGGTGGCTTCGGCGAGTCCGCGATTGCGGGCGTGCCCATAGCCCCGGCGCGGTTCTGGGATGTACCGCGCGGTGGAGGAAGTGACAACGCGCTCGGTGTCGGACGTCGGGCCGTTGTCGATGACAATGACCTCGTCGATTTGGCGGGACTGACGAGCGAGACCATCGAGAGTTCGTTGGAGCAATGCAGCGCGATTCAAGGTGATGATGATGAGCGAACTCGTCATTTCTTGAAGTCAGGGTTTTCTACACCAGCAGAAGTAACCGAGCGTATAATCGCGGCGGCGATCCATTGGATCGAGGAAATAGCAGGCCACGGGAATGGCGAAGCCGAAGATGGGCGCCAGTCCAGCGAAGATCAGCCAGCGCCAGCTTCGTTGGAAGAAACCCAGGATCGCCATCAAACGGAAACCGATCAGCCAAAACAGGCCGCCCAGGGCTTCCACGCGGCTCTCCAAACCCGCTTTGTCGAACAAATAAGTGAGACCGTAGCGAGTGTAACGAAAGAAATCGTTGGGGTGCTGATGGATCTCCCAGCACTGCACGGTGGTGAGGATCAACTGGCCGCCGGGCTTGAGCACGCGCGCCATTTCGTTGACGCCGATGCTCGGCTCCTTCAAATGTTCGAGCACTTGAATATTGATAACGGCGTCAAAGGCGTTGTCGCAAAAAGGCAGCTCGGAGATGTCGCCCAGGACTTCGATTTTCGAATAGTCCCAGGCCTTGTCGCCGATACCGCGATCCAGGCGGACGTAGCGGGTGTGCGCGAAAAGCGGCGCGTGCGGACATTCGCCCGCCCCAGCGTCCAGAACATGAGCGCCGGGGGGAAGCTTGCGGGCGGCGGCGGTGAGGTGTTCGAGCAGTTCGGCGTGAAACGGGTCAATCCAGCGGAGGACGAAGGAAGGAACGAGCGGCTGGACCAGCTTCCGGAATTTGGGTTTAAACACTCCGCTCCCTCACGGTCGCGGCTCGGTACTGGTTTTCGCGGCTCAGACCAGGCGCCACGGAGTGAAGATCAGGTTTTTGGTCTGGAAACATTCGTGTGTGCAATGGCAGCCGCTCTGGACCTTCTGGCGAAGCTGAGTGGCCTGAAAATCGTGCCAGAGACGGTTGAAATCCCAATTATAGGCCTTGAGATTTCCCACCGGCTTGAGCAGCTCGCAGAAGGAGACGTCGCCATTGGCGTCGATGACGCAGCTCACATCGCCCGCATTGCACGAGATATTCTTCGGGTGCCCCTGCATCTCCTGCATGTAATAGCGGTTGAGCATGAAGCGGCCGACGGTGGCGGTCCATCCGCCGATGCCTCCCCAGCGGCCGTGAAAATAACGGCGGCAAAGCTGTAACTGCAGCTTGGAGACCTCGGCGTATTGCTCGGGCGTGGGCGCTGAGAGCGTGGCATCCATCCATTTGCCGCGCAGGATGTTGAGTGAATGATAATCCAGGTCCCACTCGGTCACGCCAAGATTGAGCAGTTGCTTGATGTCCTCGATATTGCTGCTCATCACGGTTGAGACCACGCTGAGCGACAAGCGCTTATCGCGCGTGCGGATTTCGCGCAGAGCTTCCATGCTGGCCAAGGCTCGCTTGTAATTGCCGGGAACGCCGCGGATGCGGTCATGCACCTCGCCGATGCCATCCAAAGAAATGGCGATGTTCAGCCGGAATTTATTGGGGCTGGCGAGGATTCCCTCCACCGATTTGCGGATAACGTCGGTTTGCAGCGCGTTAGTGGGGATGTTGATGAACTTGGCTTGGTTGTGATCGAGGAAGCGATGGCAGATCCGGTCAATATCCTTGCGCAGGAACGGCTCGCCGCCGGAAATATCGAGCCACACCAGCTCGCCCATGGCCTCCGAAATCTTTTGAATATGCTCGGGCTGCAGCGCCTCGCCCTGATTCAGGTTCTGCCAGTAGAAGCAGGTGCCGCACTTGGCGTTGCAGTGATCGGTGATGAACAGGATCAGGTGAACGGGCTTCTGCTGGCGCTCGGAGAGCTTTTTCCAGGACAAAATGTCGGTGGTTAGCATGTTGGACGGCGGCGCATTTCATGCTTACCGCCCGGGATTGGGGGTTGGGGATTGGGGTACAGGCACATTGTGCGGAACTGGGGCGTAAAATCCTGCCGCTCAGAGCGGGTCTGCTCAAGGATAGCATGGCGTTAGGGCCGGGATGCTGCAACGCGAGAGTGAACCAGAATGTGCCCAGCGCGCCAACCCCTAATCCCCAATCCCAGGCGGCAAGCACGAAAGTGCGTCGCCGCCCTACTGAGGGCGCTCGGCGGATGCAATTTTCTTGGCGCCTACGATTTCGTGGGCGCGGTCTAGCATGGTCTTTGAGGCGGGCAGCGAGCCCAGGCCTTTGAGGACTTCGGGATCGTTTTGGAACGCCAGCCGGTCCGAATCTTCCTTGCTGAAAGCGGTGATAAACAACTCTTCCCGCAGGCGATCGCGAATCCAGGTCTGGTCGTGCTCGAATTCGGCCGGCGTGAAAACGACGCCGCGCTTCGCCGCGAACGCGCGGAACTCGGCCAGGACCGCATCGTCAGGCGCCCATTCTTTAGTCATCGGCGCGGTGTGAGTGGCGAAGAACTGCGGAGCGTAGAAGAAGAAGACGAGCTCGTCGGCGAGCCGGGCTTGGAGCGGGGTCATTCTCGGCGCCTGATATTTCTCGTCGGGAGTGATGCCGTCGCCGCCGTAAACGATCCGGCCGCTATCGGTCTTCTTCATGTCCTTGGGATTGATCTTGCCGTTTTCGCGGCTCAGGTATTCGAAGAGGCCCTGATGCTCATAGTCGCGTTGGATCAGGCGGCCGCTTGGGGTGTAGTATTTTGCGATGGTCAGCAGCAGCGCACTGTTGCCGGAGAGCGGGAACGGCGCCTGCACCAGCCCCTTGCCGAAAGTGCTCTCGCCAAGCACCCACGCACGATCGTGATCCTGCAACGCGCCGGTGAGAATCTCGGCGGCTGAAGCGGTGCCTCTGTTTACGAGAACTACAATCGGATACTCCCGGCCGCGCGCGCCGCGCTTGGCGATGAACTTGGTTTCCGCCGACGAGCGCCCGTGGTGCGAAACGATGAGCTGGCCTTTGTGGAGGAACCGGTCAGCCACGTTGACGGCCTCCTGCACCAGGCCGCCCGGGTTGTCGCGCAGATCGAGAACCAGACCATCGATGGCGCTTTCGGGGAAGCGAGCCAGCGCTTGATCCACTTCGTGGCTAGTGGTTTCATTAAAAGCTTCCACTCGCATGTACGCGATGCCGGGACGCAGCCAGAAGGCGTAATTCACGCTGCCGCGCGGGACATTGTCGCGAACCAGGGAGAAGTGCATCGGGTCGTCATGGCCGGCGCGCTGAACGGTGATGGTAACGGGAGTGCCTTTGGGTCCCTTGAGCATGCCGGAGACTTGCGACACTTTGGCATGTTCGGTATTGGCGTCGTCGACCGCAACGATCTGGTCGGCCGGCCGCAGACCGGCGCGATACGCGGGAGAGTTCATGAACGGATACATCACGATCACTTTGCCTTCGGGCGCGCCGACGTACATTCCGACGCCGAAGTAATGGCCGGACTGGCCTTCGCGCATGAGCTCGTAAGCTTTGGGATCGAAGAAATTCGAATGGGGATCCAGGGTGCGAAGCATGTTGGGTATCGCGCCCTTAAACACCGTGTTGTCGGCATCCGGCTTGTCGGCGAAATTGCTCTCCACCGCTTCGTAAACCTGCGTGAACTTCTTCAAGCTGGCGTTTACGTCCGCTTCGGACTGCGCGGGAAGAGTCACAGAGAGTGGGCCAGCTAGCAGAAAGAAGCCCAGGAGCCAACGGGGGGATGCCATGGTGTTCAACCTCAGGTCCTTTTATAGTACCAATACTTTATTCGAAGAGCTGGCGGCGGGCGCAAGCGTCACGCAGCCGCCCTGTTGCCAAGATGCCGGGAAAGATTTTCCAGCGAACTCTGCTCCCGGATTCATAGCCCTAAATCATGCCCGGCCCGGCAAACGAGACCATCCGCACTGTGATTCTCAGGTTTGAGCCGCCTTCCAGCGGTTCGAATTCGAGGGGCTCACTGCAAACCACGCAGGGGTTGGGAGCGATGAGAAGATAGTGCTTTCACCGCGAAATTGGGATCGCTCCGGGGACAGCATCGGAACACGTCTTTGCCACCAATGCGGAAATCAGCCCGATCGTAGATGAGGATGTCCTCAGAAGGGGAGCGCTCCACCGGACACGCAGCACTGGGTGGGCGAATTCGGAGAGGTGTTCTCCCAGTTCGCCAGACTTAGAGCGCCGGCACATTGATGCTCACTGAGAAAGGATTTCCAATGCGGCTTGCTATAACATTGTTCATTGCGGCGAGCCTGATTCGTGCGCAATCCACAAGTTCTCAGTCGAGCGTCGACCTCGTGTTAGATCAACTGAAGAGTTCTAACTGGACGGAACGAAGTGCGGGATTTGAGGAAGCCGTTACGTTGATTGGGGCACACAGGCACAGCCGGCATGATGATGAGCTGCGAGTTGGCCTTATCAACTTGTCTTAGCGCTGTCGCCTGGCCTCAATCCTGCGACGAATACATGCGGGCCCTACTAGTCCTTAATTGCATTACTACATTTATGTATTAAAATGTTTGGAGGATGCTCAGACCCGCCCCTGTATTGGAATGTTCCGCCGAAGACAAAGCAAGTTTGATCGCAATCAGCAAGAGCCGGGCAGAGGAGGCCCGCTCAGTGGAGCGAGCCAGAATCGTTCTGGCTCGGCTGGAAGGT
>Ga0302326_10009505_pt1 | contig 21224 bp, 16 predicted proteins | sample Palsa_T0_3_FD_202264 | JGI IMG/M metagenome (GOLD analysis project Ga0302326, IMG submission 202264) | Peat permafrost microbial communities from Stordalen Mire near Abisko, Sweden - Palsa_T0_3 | ecosystem: Environmental > Terrestrial > Soil > Palsa > Peat permafrost | place: Sweden: Abisko... | reverse complement strand
ACCCAGTTCGAGGCCACCGACGCAAGGCGGGCGTTCCCCTGCTGGGACGAACCCGATTTCAAGGCGACTTTCGGTATCACGATCGTCGCCGACGAGGGCTTGACCGTGCTCTCCAACGCGCGCGAAATCTCCTCGGAGAGCGTCGGGGGCGGCAAGCGCCGGGTGCGGTTCGCTGACACCATCAAGATGTCGACCTACCTCGTGGCTATGGTGATCGGGCCTTTCGAGCTGACAAGCGCCCTCGACGTGGACGGCGTGCCTCTGCGCATCGCTTCTGTCCCGGGCCGTGGCGCGCTAACGGGCCTCGCGGAGGCGGCGGCGGCGCACTCGCTTTCATTTCTCAGTAATTACTTCGGGATGCCCTACCCCGCCGACAAGCTCGACCACATCGGAATTCCTGACTTCGCCTCGGGCGCCATGGAAAACCTGGGCCTGGTGACGTACCGGGAAACGGCCCTGCTTGTGGGCGAGGAAAGCTCGCAGGTCGAGCGGCAACGGATTGTCTCGACGATCGCCCACGAAACAGCGCACATGTGGTTCGGTGATCTGGTCACGATGCGTTGGTGGGAGGGCATCTGGTTGAACGAGGCGTTCGCGACGTTTATGGAGCTCCTGACCACGGACGCCTTCGAGCCGCGCTGGAAGATCTGGACCACCTTCGGTGTCGACCGGGCGGCCGCCCTTTCAACCGACAGCCTTCGGTCCAGCCGCGCGATCGAGTACCCGGTGGGCAGGCCCGAGGAAGCCGAGGACATGTTCGACGTGATCACCTACGACAAGGGTGGGTCGGTCCTGCGCATGATCGAGCGCCACCTGGGTGACGACACGTTCCGGCGGGGGCTCAACCTCTACCTCGACAAGCACAGCTACTCCAACACCGTCACTACGGACTTGTGGGACGCCCTCGAAGTCGCCTCCGGCCAACCGGTGCGGGCGACGATGGGCACCTGGGTCAACCAGCCCGGCCATCCCGTCGTGTCAGTAGAGCCGGCAAATGGCGGGATGGACCTAGAGCTGTCGCAGCGTCGCTTCCTTCTTGACGGAGGCTCGGACGACGGTACGAGCTGGGTTGTCCCTGTGAGCCTGCGTTACCAGACCTCCGATGGCTCGCTCATCCACGAGCAACTATTGCTCGAGGGCGCCTCCACGACGGTCAACCTCAAGGAAAAACCCGTCTGGGTGCTCGTAAACGAAGGGGCCTGGGGGGTTTATCGCGTCCGTTACAGCAACGAGCTGCGCAAGGGCCTGCTCGGAGCGTTGGACCAGCTGGACGACAGAGAGCGCTTGAGCCTGGCCGCCGACACGTGGTCCGCGACCGTCGCAGGCTTGGCGCCCCTCGAAAACGCGCTGGAGCTGTGGTCAGCGCTAGGTTCCGAACGCGACCCTGACGTCTGGTGGGCCCTCTCCGGTGCGCTAGGGCTCCTCGAGCTGGTCGCCGGCCCCCAAGAGCTCCCGTTGGTGCACCAGCTCGTCCGGCACCTCGCAGGTCCGGTCTTCGCGAAAATCGGCTGGGCCCCCACCAACGGGGCCGAGAACACACCTCCCCAGGCGCGTCTGCGGGCCCGCCTGGTCACGCTGCTCGGCTCCTTGGGGGCCGATGAGGGGGTCCGCACCGAGGCGCGCCGGCTTCTCTCGGACGCTGAGGCCGGGGGTGCGCCGCTGCCGCCAGACCTTGCTACAGCGGTGGCCCACGTGGTGGCCGCTGGGGGTGGGAGCGTGGAGTGGGAACTGCTTTACTCCAAGTACAAGAAAGCTGCCACCCCTCAGGACGAAGTCCGGTACCTGCATGCCCTCTCGAGTTTCGCTGACCCTGAGTTGCTCAGCAGGTCGATCGACCTCGCGTTCTCCGACGAAGTGAGGTCGCAGGACGCTCCCTACCTGCTGGCTGGCATCCTCGCGAGCCGAGAGGGCTGCGTCCTGGCCTGGGAGGCCATCGAGGAGCACTGGGACGAAATGCTGAAGATGTGGCCACCCAACACCATCCATCGAATGCTCGACTCCCTGCCGTCGCTTGTTACAGCCGGCGACGACGTGGTGAGCCGTGCCTTCGCCTGGCTGGACGAGCACCCTCTCGCACGTGGAGAGCGCAAGCTAGCGCAGTCGCGCGAACGGCTCCGGGTCAACGTCGCATTCCGCCAACGCGTTGCAGGGCGGCTCGCCTCCCTCCTGGCTGCCGCGACGTCGGGAGCTCCTTGACACAAGCAGGGGGCAAGCGGGCGTCTTCTGCGTGGCCCATCAGCGTTTTTGGGACCGACGATTGCTCCGCTCAGCTGACTTGGCCAGCTTCCCCAGCGGGAGGGCTACGGATCGAAGTCGGTGGCTCGGTGGTACGGCCGGTCCCCTCGCCGGTCGCCGAGCTCGTACTCGACGAAGGCGGCAGTAGCCGGCCCCCCAGCGACGGGGCCTACCGTTACTTCCGGGGCCGGCGACCCCTAGACTCAGCATGGCCTTCAGGGCCCGGCTCCGTCGTCGTCGACGGGTTGGCACCGGCAACCACCTACGACGTCGTCGCCAGCGCTACCGGGGTGCCTAGCTTCGTTGCGGCGCGCGTCACGACGTTGCCCTCGCCGGGCGGACGGTTGCTGTGCAAGTTCGCTGCCGTGAGTGACGTGCACATCGGCGAAAAGCACTTCGGCGTGCTCGGAAGGATCCACGACCCAGACGAGAACGCTCCCGGCGTCGAGCCTTACCCGGTCAGGTCGTTGCGTGGTGCGATCGCCGAAGCGGCGGCGTGGGGCGCAGAACTGCTGGTGGTAAAAGGAGACCTCACGCGCGAGGCCGTCCCGGCAGAGGTTCGCGACGCTGGGCGGGTACTGGGCACGAGCCCGGTGCCGCTGGAGGTGATCCTCGGCAACCACGACAACAAATGGGGCGTCGATGTCCGAGGGATCCTCGAGAGCCAAGGCATAGCTGTCTCCTGGCAACCCCGCGCCCGTGACCTGCCCGGTGTGAGGTTGGTGCTCATGAGCACGGCCCACGGGGACCCCCGCTTCCACGGCGGCCAGCTCCCCCCGAAGATAAGCGAGCAGATCGCCGCCCTGGCCCGGGCTGCACCTGGGCCTGCCTGGGTCTGCTTGCACCACCCACCCGAGATGTTCCCGTTCCCGACTGTGTACCCACCGGGCATACCGTTCGGCGAGAGCCGCCGGTTGCTCGAGATGCTCGCCAGGCCGGAGCAGCCTGCGACCTTCCTGACCTGCGGCCACCGCCACAGGAACCGGCGCTACGACTTCGGACGGCTGGTGGTGAGCGAGGTTGGCTCAACGAAGGATTACCCGGGCGTGTGGGCCGGTTACAAGGTCTTCGAAGGCGGCATCATCCAGCTTGTGCGGCGGACCGGGCGCCAAGACATCATTGCCTGGACCGAGGCTACCCGCCGGGCCGTGAACGGGCAGTGGCGCCGGTGGTCGCCCGGGCGGCTGGCGGACCGCTGCTTCACTGTGGAATGGCCGGCGCGAGCGGCAGGCTGAGGCGGCGGGCCCGAGCCGGCAACGCGGCGGGCTGAGGCGGCCCGCCTACTCAGGCCGGCTCAGGCGCGCGATCCGCGCTTCGACGGCGGCCAGACGCTCCTGGGCGGCGGCGTGCAGGATCTCAGCTTGTTCGTAGAGATCAGCGGCGGCCTCTATACCGAGCTCACCGCTGGCCAACCGGCTCGTCACGAGCTCCAAGGCGGCGAGCAGCTCCTCGAAGGTGAGGCCCTCCAGCGGCTTGTCGACCCCGCACAACTTGGGGTCGAAGCTCATCCGGAGCTCCCTGGACGAGGGCCGGCGTCGGTCTCGACCCGGGCGGCGATAACGCCTCGCGCGACAGTGACCTCGATGATTTCACCGGGAGCGACCTGGTCCGGCCCACGTACCACTGTGCCGTCGGCTCGGCGCACGACTGCGAAGCCCCGCTCAATTACGTGTTGGGGCGAAAGCGATCGGGCATGACGTTGAAGTGCACCCAGGTCGTGCTGGCGCGTCGCAAGGGTCGCCAGCACTGGCCGGCGCCAATCACAGGACTCGAGCCTTTGGCGGCAGCGCTCTGCAATATGGCCGGGGTGCTCGCGAGAAAGTCGGTCACCTGCGTGGCGCAGCCTGCTCCCGGCTCGTTCGAGGCCGGCCGCGAGCGCCCCGCCGACCTCCGCGCGCTTCAGCCTTTCCCGGCCTAGCTCGCCTCGGCCGCGGAGGCTTCGGGAAGCTATCGCCAGGAGCCGTACGAGCTCCCCGCTCAGCCCTTCGCGGTCGGGGACGACGGCGTGGGCGGCCATCGACGGGGTGCCGAAACGGTGGTCGGCCACCTCGTCGCACAGAGGCCGGTCCGACTCGTGACCGATCGCTGATACCACGGGTACTGGGCAGGCCGCAACGGCACGGCATAGTTCCTCGTCGCTCCACGGCAGTAGCGCCGTGGCGTCTCCGCCGCCGCGTGCCAGCACCACCACGTCCACCTCCGGGCGCAGCGATAGCCGATGTAGGGCGTCAATGATCGAAAGGGCAGCGCCCGGGCCGCTGACGGTCGTCTCCTCTACCGCCAAGGGATAACCCGGGAAGCGGGCGGCGACCACTGATTCGATGTCCTTTCGCACGGCTGCGTCGGCACCGCAAAGGACCCCGATGACTCTAGGGAGCCACGGTATGGGCCTGCCCGGCCGGTTGAGCAAGCCCTCAGCGGCCAGCCTCGAGCGGGTCTCGGCGATCATCGCGGCAACGGCCCCTTCGCCGATGGGCGTCACCTCTTCGGCTTCCAGGAGCAACTGGCCCCTGTCGTTGCCCCAAACGAGCGTCCCAACGACGATCACGCGCTCCCCTGCAACTGTCCTGCAACGGCGCGAGTTGCGCGAAGGGCACGCGACCGGCAACTGGGCCGCCCGGTCACGCAGCACGAAGTACGTCCAGCCTGCCCGTGAAGTCTGCGGGCGGTAGACCTCGCCCTCTATTGCCACACGGCCGATGCCGGACAGCGAACGAGCGATCTCGCCCGAGAGGCGGATCAGGCTCAACCGTCGAGGTTCCGGCCTGCTCGCGGGCTTGCCCTGGCCCTCTTGGGGCACAGCGGGGGCAGCCTCGTCCGACCAGAAAGGCAGAGTCATCGAGTGGCACCGTAGCGCGCGAAGCGGCCTGTCCGTCAGCTGCCCTCGCCCGCGACGGCTAGCTCGCCGGGTACCAGCGCCTCCAGGTCGCGAAGGCGCGGAGGGCTTCGGGGCTAACCGTAACCCCCGTGCCGGGACCTGCGGGCACGGAAATGGTCCCGCCGGGCTCGATGTAGAGCGGAGCGGCCAGGTCCTGTTCGAAAAACCTGCCCGAGGCAGAAATGTCTCCGGGAAGGGTGAAATTGGGCAGCGATGCCAGGGCGACGTTCGCCGCCCGCCCGATCCCCGTCTCCACCATCCCGCCGCACCAGACGGGGACACCTCGGTCGGCACAGAGGTCGTGGACGCGTACTGCCTCCAGGTAGCCGCCGACGCGTCCGGCCTTGACGTTGACAACCGAGCAGGCGCCCATGTCGAGGGCAGCGCTCACCGATGCCACGGACGTCAGTGCCTCGTCGAGACAAAGAGGTGTCCGCAGCTGGCTGGCGATCTCCCTGTGGCCGGCCAGGTCGTCATCGCCCAAGGGTTGCTCGATGCACGCCAGCCCGTAGCCATCCAGGCGAGCCAACTGCGCTGCCACCGCGGCCGGGCTCATGTCCGCGTAGGCGCCGTTTGCGTCGGCAAAAAGCAGCAGTTCTGGCCAACGCCGCCGGACCTCGGCAAGCGGCTTGTCGTCCCAACCGGGACCTATTTTCAGCTTGACCCGAAGATAACCTTCCCCGACGTAGCGCTCCACCTCGTCCAACAGCTCTCCGAGCGAGGGCTGCAAGCCGACCGCGACCCCTGCTACGACAGCGGCCTTGGGCGGCTGGCCAGAGCTGCTGAGACTTGCGAGGAAATCGGCCATCCTCAGCCCAGCGGCCCGGAGCTCCGCGTCGAGAAGGGCGGCCTCGAAGGCCGACCTGGCCATCTTGTGCCCCTTTACGGAGGCTAACGCCGGGGCGACACCGGCAGCGGTGGCCACCTTGGCGGACAGCAGCGCCGGCAACAGGTAAGTTTCTGAAACCCCGACGGCTCCCGCGGTGTACTCCGAGCTGTAGGTGGGCGCTGGCAACGCCGCGCACTCGCCCCAGCCATCCAGCTCCCCCCGTTCGCCAGAGCCGTTTTCGTAGCGGAGCACGGCTCTAACCAGGAGGCTGTCCCGATCGGAAAAGGATCCCGCCGCGCTTACCCAGGGTTTGCGCAGCGGTACCGAAGCCCGGACGAGCTCCCAGCCGACCAGCTCTCCCCGGCCTTGCAGGACCGGCCTCAGGGCCGCGGTGCCTCCTGCGCTTCGGCCCAGGCCCTTGACTCCTCCACCTCGATGTCGCCCACCTCGTCGAGACGGGCCTGGTGCCTGCCTCCCTCGAAGCTCGTAGACAGGAAAATGTCAACGATGTCGAAAGCCAGCTCCGGAGCCAGGATGCGCGCGCCGAGCGACAGCAAGTTGGCGTTGTTGTGCATACGTGCAAAGCGGGCCGTGTACTCGTCGTGGCAGAGCGCTGCGCGGGCCCCATGGACCTTGTTAGCTGCGATCTGCTCGCCCTGCCCGGAGCCGCCTATGACAATGCCGAAGTCGGCGAAACCTCCAACGACGTGGCGGGCGCAGGCTGCGCAATAAATCGGGTAGTCGACCGGCTCGGTGCTGTGGGTGCCGAGGTCGTCCACCTCGTGGCCGACCTGTTGCAAGTGTGACATCACTACCAGCTTGAGCGTGTAGCCGGCGTGGTCATTGGCGATCGCGACCTTCACAGCTCACATTTCTAATCGCTTTGCGCTAGGCCCGCTGGTAGTCAGCGGCGGCCGGCGGACGGTGGCGACCGCACGCCGGGCCATGCTCAAGTCGACTGACGGCTTGAACGACATGTCGAACCCCTCGCCGATCACGCGCACCGCGCGGATCCGGCCAAGACCCTTTTCACGGGCGCGCTCGCAAAAGAGCCCATAACCGGCTTGTGCCGTGGCTTGTGTCAGCCCGCTCGTCCCGGCCCAGATCACCGCCACCGCCCCTTGCCCGCGGGCATCCAGCATCTTGTTGGCGACGTGCTCGGGCCGTGGTGGACGACCATCCCGTTGCTGCAGGCTCTGGAAGGCCTTGACCTCCACCGAGGTACCACAAGCCACGAGGTCCGGCGTACGAGCATCTTTGCGTTCGAGGACGGTTCGCACGTTATGGCCCTCGGATGCCAGCACCTTGGCCACACCAAGCTCCTCATGACTGGCGCGCCGCGCGGTCTCATCGAAACTGCCGGCTTCTCCTGTGTGGTGGCAGTGCCACTCCGGTTGGCCTCTCACCGGGCCCGCGGGGCAAGCGCGTCAGGCCTCTCGAGGTCGATCACCAGCAGAGACGGGAAGCCGGCGCTCTGCCTCAACAGGGTGTTCACGAGGCGGAGGCAGGCCAACTCGGGGCTCTTCTCGATGTCGCCCGCACTTCTTACCGATGCCGACAGGACATAACGGAACTCCGAGAGCGGGAGGTTGTCGTCGTCAAGAAAGTCGTGCTCGGCGAGGTAGGCGGTTATGCCTCCGGCAAGCATCACGAAATGCGTCTTGTCGGGTGATGCGACGAGCTCGTTACCTGTCAGCTCGCTGAGCTGCTCTGCGACACGACCAAGAGGTTGGTCGCTGTCCAGGAAAAGGTCGACGGTTCGAGACACTCGGGGCTCCTTGTCATTGTCCGAAGGGGCTTTCCCGCGATGGCGTCGCCGCGGGGGCAAGCTCCCTCGGTACCCGAATGCCTGATGGGCGCTACGGGGCCTTCAGCCGCGATAGGTCCGGACTCGTCCGACCGAACAAGAGCATTGATAGCATGTTATGCCATTAGATGTCAAGTCGAGCAGCGACACGCTCGAGCGCGCTCCCGGCAGGGCGGACCGGTAACTCGGGTTGGGCCGCCATCGCCACCTCGAACCAGATGGTCTTGCCTACGTCTGAGTGCGACTCCACGCCCCATGCAGTTGCGAGCTCCCGCAGGATCACCAACCCGCGTCCGCTATAGGCGTCCGGCGGGGCAGCCGCGAACGAGGGCAAACGAGTGTTCTGGTCGAAGACCTCGACCCGAACGCGTTCACGGGACCTTATGACTGTCACCTCGAAGTCGCTGCGTGCGTGCAACACGGCGTTGGTGGCCAGCTCACTTACCAGCAAAGGGAGATCCTCGAGCTCCAGGCCCCACGCTTCGAGTACGGAAGCCACAAAGTGGCGCGCCGCAAACACCTCGCTCGGATCTGGCGCAAATGTCCGCCAGGCCCGGTCAGGGCGCCCCTCACGTTGCTCAGGCATGCGTTGGGCGTAACCGTTCATATTGGTGCGGGAACCTTCCTGGCTTGGTCACGTGAGCCGTCTGCCCTGTTCTGTCCTTATTGTCCGATTGCGGTAACTCTAACCATACGGGCTGCAAACGCGGCCATAGAAGCTTTTGCTGTACCCCTAAATGGCAGTTTTGATGCTCGTAAGCCGTCCAGTCCCTTGGGCTACCATCTCAAAAGGGTCACGGTGCTAGTGCTTCCTCCAGGAACGTCCGCCTTCTTTGGAGGATGGGCGCGACGTACAGCGGCGCTTGCCTGCCTGCTCTGCCTCCTGATCGCCTTCGCTTCAGCGGGTTGCTCTTCGAACGCTCGCGTTCGCCGCCCGGCGCGCCCCGTGCCGGTGGCGAGCTGGCAGCTCGGCGCTACGGGCCCGGCGGGCGGCGCGCCAGGCGAAGCACCCCTGCCGACCAAGGACATATCGGGCGCCGCTCCCGGCGCGAACCCGAGCGTGAATTTTTTGGACGCGTCCTGCGCGTCAGCGGGTTTCTGCGCGATCGTCGGCCAGTACACCGATACGACGGGCTCTTTGTCCGGGCTCATCGACTTATTGTGGAAGGGGGCGTGGCGGTCGTACACCGCACCCGAACCGGCGGACAACCCCGCTGGGGGCGGACCTGGGGACAACGCGACGGGCAATGCGTACAGCGGGCTCAACGCAGTTTCCTGCCCCACTGCCGGCTTTTGCGTCGCCGTCGGCACTTACAAGGATGGTGACGGCCGGTACTGGGGGCTTATCGACACTTTTTCGAGCGGCACATGGCGCGCTATTGCAGCCCCGGAGCCCGCTAAGGACTCAGCAGGACAAGCCCCTAGCCTCACCGAAACCCAGACGGGGCTGACCTCGGTGTCGTGCACCTCGGCCGTCAACTGCGTCGCAGTTGGTTCTTACGACGACGAAGTCGGCTTTTATTACGGGCTGATCGAAACGTTTTCGAAGGGCACTTGGTTGCCGCTCGAGGCTCCGGAACCGTTCAAGGACGGGCTCGGCACCGGGCGTGGCACAGACGCCGACAGCTACCAGTTCGCCGGCTTGAACTCGGTCGCTTGCACCTCGACGACATCTTGCACCGCAGTCGGCCGCTACAAAGACGCCAACGCATTGCAATGGCCCCTCATAGATATGCTCAAGGGCACGGTATGGGACCCTGTCGCAGGCCCGGAACCTGCCAGCAACGCTTCGGGCGCCAAACCGGGTTCCCGGGCGCAGGCAGATGGGGGCTCCTACCTCCTTTCTGTCACTTGCCTTTCCCGGACATCGTGCACCGCCGTCGGCGCGTACCTCGACAGTTCCACGCACATATATGGGCTCATCGATTCGTTCAGGGACGGCGCATGGCAGGGGGTGGCAGCCCCCGAACCGGCGACGGATATTTCACGGGTGAACCCGGGTACCGACGCCGACCGGGAGGAGGGGGCGACGTTGGCTGCGGTCGCTTGCACATCGCCAAGACCATGTATTTCGGTTGGTTCTTACAAAGATTCCAAGGGTTTCCAGGTAGGCCTCGTCGACGTCTTGGACCACGGCACTTGGAGCGCTCTGGCAGCACCCGAGCCCTCAGACGACTCAGCCGGCGGGCGACCGGGCAGCGATGCCACCGGGGAAGCGGGTACCACTCTCAAATCCGCGACCTGCACCCCCGAAGGGTTATGCATTGCGGTCGGCACCTACAACGACTCGAAGGGGAACTCGGTAGGGCTGATCGACATGCTCCATCGTGCCACCTGGCATGCCGTGGCGGTGCCGGCGCCGGAGAGCACATTCCAACTGGGGATCGTTGTCCGCCAGACTGTTACAGTCCAGACGGTTTCGTGCGCACCTGATGGTTTTTGCGTCCTAGGCGGCAATTATCAGGACACGGCCGGAAATACGTTCGGGTTGATCGACAATTACGTTGAGTGAACGGGTACTTCCCCGGCAACCCGCGAGCTCAGGGCAGCGGCAGTCGCGCCGGCGCCTCTTCGGCCAGGCGGGCCGCCTCACCGTCGTCGGATGCCCCCGATGCCGCTCGGTACACGAGCTCCACCTGGCTTCGGTAGTCCTCGACTTCGGCGGCCAGGGTGGCATCGTCCCAACCGAGCAAGGGCGCGAGCAGCCGGGCTGCGGCCGGCGCGCAGCCAACGCCACCGTCCCTTGTCTCCATCGCGATCCTCGTGCGCCGCATCAGCACGTCCTCGAGGTGCCGTGCGCCTTCGTGGGTGACCGCATAAACAAGTTCTGCCTGCAGGTAGCCGCACGCTCCCTCGACGGGGCTCGCGAGGTGCGGCGTCGTCCTGGCCGGCCCCAACACCTCCGCGACGAGACCCCCGTAGCGGTGCAACAAATGCTCGGCTACTTCGAGGCCAACGCCGTGCTCGCCGGCGAGGTCGCGCCGCCGGGCCCAATCGCTTTGATAGCCAGTCGCCCCGAGCAGAGGTATTTCGCCCGTTTTTGAGCGGGAGGCCCGGAAAGCCCCATCAGCGACGACCGCCTCCATCACCTCAGCAGCCATGACCCTGTAGGTCGTGTACTTGCCACCGGAGACAACGACCAATCCAGGCGACGGCCGGCCAATCGCGTGCTCGCGCGAGAGCTTGGGCGTTTGGGCGGTCCCCTCTTTGGCTTGGCCCTCCCCCGGGCCTCGCACCACCCCGCTCCCCGCTACAAGCGGTCTCAGCCCGGCGAAGGTTGCCTCGACGTCGTCGCGGGCGAGCGGCTTGGCAAGGACACGGTTCACTTGCGCGATCAGGTAACCGACATCGTTCGATGTGGCCAAGGGCCGCGCCTTGCCGTACTCCCAGTCGGTGTCGGTGGTCCCAATGAGCCAGTGCTCTCCCCAAGGAAGCACGAACAGGACGCTGCGGTCGGTGCGTACGATCAGGCCGCTGGACAACGCCAGCTTCTCGCGTGCCACGAGGAGGTGAGCACCCTTCGAGGGCCGGACACGCACCGCTCGTTCGCGGCCAGCGAGGCCTTCGGTCTCCTCGGTCCACGCTCCTGTTGCGATTACGCTCACGCGGGCCCTGGCCCGGGTCTCCTCCCCGGTCTCTGTGTCCCGAAGCACCGCGCCCACGACCCTGTCCCCCTCCCGCAGGAAACTAACCGCTTTGACCCGGTTGACCGCTACCGCACCGAACGACACGGCCGTGCGGACAACCTCGACCACGTAACGCGCATCGTCGACCTGGCCGTCGTAGTACAAGATCGCTCCGGCCAAGGCGTCGGGCCGGAGGCCGGGTGAAAGGGCGAGTGCGTGGCGCTTGGAAAGATGCCGGTGGAGAGGGAGGCCTCGGCGACTTCCTACCGCGAGCCCGAGCAGGTCGTAAAGAGCGATCCCGGCGCCTACGTAGGCCCGTTCGACGACCGGCTTGCGCAGCGGCCACATGATCGGGACCGGGCGGGCCAAATGGGGCGCCAGGCGCTGCATTATGAGCGCACGTTCCTTCAGGCCCTGGCGGACCAGCCCGAAGTCCAGCATCTGGAGGTACCTGAGACCACCATGGATTAGCTTGCTCGACCTACTGGACGTGCCAGCGGCCCAGTCCTGTGCCTCGACCAGGCCTACCGAGAGCCCACGCGTCGCGGCGTCCAGGGCAATTCCGGCCCCCGTTATCCCTCCTCCGACGACGAGGACGTCCAGCTCCCCGCTCCCCAGGCGCGCCATGTCGGCGCGTCGGCGTCCAGGTGACAGTGCGTTCCCAATCTCACTGAGCGGCCCCGTCAACGTATGCCCACCATTACGAGCCTACGCTTGCACAGCGGCACCGGGACCGACGAGCCAAGCGCCGGGACGAGGGGGCCACAGCGCGGGGACCGAGGAGAAGGGCCGTCCCAGATGAACGAGTTCGTCGGAGCGATCGACCAGGGGACCACTAGCACCCGGTTCATGATCTTCGACCACGACGCCAGAGTTGTCGCCAGCCATCAACTCGAGCACCGCCAGATCTTCCCAAACCCGGGTTGGGTGGAGCACGACCCCTGGGAGATCGTCGAGCGGACGGGTGAAGTGATGCGGGGTGCCCTCTCCGCCGCAGGGCTGGGCCCGGAAGACCTGGCCGCCGTGGGGCTAGCAAACCAAAGGGAGACAACAGTCATCTGGGACCGGGCCACCGGATTTCCTCTCACGAACGCGATCGTCTGGCAGGACATACGCAGCGACAGGATCGCAGCGGAACTTGCGCGCGGCCCGAACGGTGAGCTCGTGCGCCGAAAAACCGGGCTGCCGCCAGCGACATATTTCTCAGCCGGCAAGCTGCAATGGGCACTCGAGAACATCGACGCCGTCAGCCAGGCAGCGCGCGCCGGGACGGCGTGTTTTGGGACAATCGACAGCTGGCTCATTTGGAACCTCACCGGGGGGGCAGGCGCAGGCAAGCACGTCACCGATGTGACTAACGCCAGCCGCACCATGCTGATGGATCTCCGGACGCTTTCTTGGGACGACGAGCTCCTGGCCATTTTCGGTATACCCCGTGAAATGCTCCCGCAGATCTGCCCGTCCTCTGGCCAGTACGGCGAGACCATCATCGAGGGAACGGGCCGGGCCCCTGTCCCTCTCACCGCAGTCCTCGGCGACCAGCACGCCGCAATGGTGGGCCAGGTCTGCTTTCGCCCAGGTGAGGTCAAGAACACTTACGGGACAGGCAATTTCCTCCTGTCGAACACCGGAGGCGAGATCGTGGCATCCAAGAACGGTCTGCTGACGACCCTGTGTTACCAGTCAGCCGGTGCTCCTCCCGTTTATGCTCTGGAGGGGTCGATCGCAGTAACCGGCGCGGCGGTGCAGTGGCTGCGCGACCAGCTCGGGATCATCGGCGCGGCCGCAGAAATCGAGGGGCTGGCCGGCAGCGTGGAAGACAGCGGGGGCGTTTACTTTGTGCCGGCGTTCTCGGGCTTGTTTGCTCCTTACTGGCGCGCCGACGCCCGCGGGTCGGTAGTGGGGCTGACCCGTGCGAGCACCAAGGCCCACCTAGCACGGGCAACCTTGGAGGCCATCTGTTACCAGACTCGCGATGTCGTCTTGGCGATGGAACAAGACGTCGGTGCAAGCCCCGAAGTGCTGAAGGTCGACGGGGGCGTCACTGCCAACAGCCTTTGCATGCAATTGCAGGCCGACATCCTGGGCCGGCCCGTGTCCAGGCCGGTCGTGGCCGAAACAACCGCCCTCGGCGCCGCCTATGCGGCCGGCTGCGCGGTCGGGTACTGGGCGGGCGAGGAGGAGCTTCGCCAGAACTGGCGTGCTGGCGAGACATGGGAACCGCGCTGGAGCGATGACCAGCGCCAAGCGGGCTACACGGGATGGAAGAAAGCGGTGGAGAGATCGCTCGACTGGGTGGATGTCAACTAGGTAGTTCTGCGGGGGCGGTCACTGTATAAGCGCAGTATGTTGGCTGCTCATGTCAAAGCTCGCGAACTCACCGCCCCCTGGCGACAAGGCCGTCCCGACGGCCCCGCCCCCGCCGCCCTGGTGGCGTCACTACATCTGGCTCATAGCGATCCTGGTGGCGTTCGGCCTTTTGTTCGTGCTCCCAGCGACCCGGGCAAGCCAGCCGGTCACCCTGACCTACTCGCAGTTCCTGAGCGACGTGTCCGCGAAAAAGATCAAGACGTTCACGATCAGCACGAACGGCACTGCCACCGGCTCGTTGAGCAGTGGCGGCACGTACACGACCGTTGTCCCGGTGGAGCTGCCCGACACGACCCTGGTCCCGGACCTGAGCAAGGACGGCGTGCAAATAACTGCGGAACTGCCGGGCACATCCTTGGGCGGGGACATCTTCACCTTGGTGATATTGCTGGCGCCGTTCATCATCGTGTTCTGGCTTTGGCGACGGCTCTCAAAGGGAGGCGTCGGACAGCTGCAGGGGGTACTGGGAGCAGGCAAGTCCAAGGCCAAGGTCTTTGACGCCGACCTGCCGAAGACGACCTTCGCCGACGTTGCCGGGTACGAAGGAGCCAAGGCCGAGATCGCCGAGGTCGTCGAGTTTTTGAAGAACCCGAACCGCTACAAGCGTGCCGGGGCGGTCGCTCCGCGCGGGGTCCTCATGGTCGGCCCGCCCGGCACCGGCAAGACCCTGCTTGCGCGGGCCGTCGCAGGTGAAGCAGGCGTGCCCTTTTTCTCCGTGACCGGTTCGAGCTTCGTGGAGATGTTCGTCGGGGTCGGGGCAGCCCGGGTGAGGGACCTCTTCGCCGAGGCCCGCAAGCGCGCCCCGGCGATCATCTTTGTGGACGAGATCGATGCCATTGGGCAGCGGCGCGGCGGGAGCGGGGTGGTGTCGAACGACGAGCGTGAGCAGACCCTCAACCAGCTGCTTGCCGAGATGGACGGCTTCGACATGACAGCAGGCCTCGTCGTCCTGGCTGCCACAAACCGGCCCGAGATCCTGGACCCGGCGCTTCTGCGACCAGGGCGTTTCGACCGCCAGGTGACCATCCCTCTGCCGTCGCTGTCCGAGCGCGTCGCAATCTTGGTTGTGCACTGTAAGGACAAGCGGCTCGCTGGCGTCGACCTGGAAGTGGTCGCCAGGGGCACACCCGGGTTCTCAGGGGCTGACCTGGCGAACCTGGCAAACGAGGCAGCGATCGTGGCCGTCCGCAACAACCGCGAGATCATCCAGCCCTCGGATTTTGACGAGGCCCGCGACCGGATAATCCTCGGCCGGCGGGAAGGGTCGAACGTGCTGCTCCCCGAGGAGAAGCACGCGGTCGCCGTCCACGAGGCGGGCCATGCCCTTGTGGCCGCCCTGTCTCCCCAAGCAGACCCGGTGGCGAAGGTGACCATCCTCCCGGCCGGGCAGAGCCTAGGGGTCACAGAGCAGCTCCCTCTCGTTGAACGCCACCTCTACGGCGAGGACTACTTGAACACCAGCCTCACGGTCCGCCTGGGTGGGAGAGCCGCAGAGCTCGTCGAGCTCGGGCAGGGCTCGACCGGCGCCTCCAACGACCTGGCGGGCGCCACCGAACTTGCGGTACGGATGGTGCGCGAGTTCGGGCTGTCAAAGGAGCTCGGGCCTGTCGGTTACCCCGAGGGTGGGTCGGTGTTCCTTGGTGGCGGAGGCCAGGGGTTTTCGAGCCGGCCCTTCGCCGAAGAGACCCAGGCGAAAATAGATTCGGAGGTGTCGGCTTTGCTGAGCGCGGCCGAGAAGCGAGCGGTTGAGCTGCTGAGCAAGAACCGGGACAAGCTTCGCCGGCTGAGCGAACTTTTGGTCAACAAAGAAACCGTCGACGGTTCCGACGTTTACAGCATCGCCGGCGTCCCTGAGCCAAAGGGGATCGAAACTGGGTCGACGCTGGCACCCGAGCGGGCGGCAGTGTCCAGCGTCAGGCGTGCCCCGGGTGAGGCAGGATAGCGGGACCACCGGTGAATAACCCTCCTCACTAAGGGTATAACCTCGCACCCTGACCACGCAGAGTGGGGACCGAGCTACCAAAGGTAGGAGCGCCGTACCGGTCGAATAGTTGAACAGCCCTCGGTAGGGCGCACAGAGCTGCTCGCGGGCCGTAGCTAACGGCTCACAAGGCCGACACCTGCCTGCCGTGCAAGCCATTTTCGTCTCTTGCCATATATTGCGCGGATATCTACCCAGTGGACCGGACAAGTGCAAACGCCAATGAGGCTTAGTACTCTCAGTTTCGGGTCGTTTAGGAGCCGGCGACAACAGTTTCTGGCGACCCGCTGCAGAATGTTGCGAAAACCGCTACGACAAAAGGACAAAAGCCATGAGTGTTACTAAAACCGAAAGGCATGTGGTCAAATGGTAAACGACGGGATCAACGAGAAGAAGCCGAAATCGGGCTTGGTCACCAGGGTAATCTACTCGGGTCTCGGCCTTTCGATAATCGGTGGGGCCATCGCCGTGCTGGGCGCCCCCACTAAATGGTCCTAACCTGAGACCGCTCAGGGCGCAGCAGCAAACAGCCCCGGGCACCTCACTTGGACACCATGACAATTAAGCCACGGTCGTCGCGCAACCGGTTCCTCTTCCTCATAGCATTGGCGGGACTGACCTGCCTGGGCTATGACACTTGGGCCTCGCAGGGTCGCGCATTGCTCGGGCCACACCCGGTCGCACTCGGTCTGTTCGCCGGCTGCTGCCTGGTCACCGAGCTGCGCCCCCTGCGTTGGTTGCGCCTCGAGGAAGGCGGGCAGGTCACAGCCAGCTGGACCTTTATGATGGCACTGATACTGATAGGCACACCGGCGGCTGCGGTCGGAGCCGCCGGCAGCATCGTGCTGATCTCCGACCTGGCCGCCCGCAAAAGCCCGGCCAAGGTTATTTTCAATACCGCCCAGATCATCGTCTGCATGACGCTCGGCTCCGTGGTGTTCACCGTCGGTAGCCAGCGTGGGGCACTGCTGGTCCGGGGTGGGCCTTCGCTGCTTTGGTTCGTCGACTTCGTGATGGCGTGCGCGGTCATATTTGGTCTCAACAATGCTCTCACTGGGAGCGTCATCGCCTTGGACCAAGGGCTCCCGGTCATGCCGATGCTGCGCAGCATCGGTGTTGCGAACCTGGAGACTGATGGCGTCTTGCTTTCCCTATCGCCGGTTTTCGTCGTGGTGGCCGAACGAAGAGTGCTGCTCATACCCCTTCTGCTCCTCACCACCTGGACCGTGTACCGCACCGCAGAGGTTGCCCTTGTGAGAAGGCACGAGGCGACTCACGATATGCTCACGCAGCTACCGAACAGGCGCTTTTTCGACGAGCACCTGCAAAATGCCGTCATTTCAGCTCAACGAAAGGGCAGCCGGGTCGCGGTGGTGCTCATAGACCTCGATGGCTTCAAGGGGATCAACGACCGCCTCGGCCATGACATTGGCGACCAGGTCCTGCGCAACATAGCGGCGCGGATGAACGACCTTCGCCGCTCCAATGACCTGTTGGCTCGCATCGGGGGCGACGAGTTTGCGCTGGTGATCACGCACCTCGACTCGGTAGCCACCGCCCTTCAGATCGCTCACCGGCTACGGGCTACCTTTGCGAAGCCGTCCGATGTCCAAGGTTTTCCCGTGTCGATAAAAGCCAGTTTTGGCATCGCGGTCCTCCCGGACCATGCCGACAGCGCGGGCACACTGCTAAAACGCGCCGATGAGTCGATGTACGCTGCAAAACGGGGAGACGAGGTCGTAGGAATACCCGAGCAAAGGAATGGCGAGCGCGCTATCGGGCGTATAAGCCTGCTTGGTGACGTAGCGAACGCTCTAGTGGCGAACGAGTTTTTCTTGGAGTACCAGCCTCAGATCAGTCTCGTCAGCGGTCGGGTGATCGGAGTCGAAGCACTGGTGAGATGGCGCCACCCCGTTGCCGGTGTGCTCTACCCATCGGAGTTCATTGGTTTGGCTGAGCAAACCGAGCTAATTGGGGACATCACCGAGCAAGTCCTGCGACTGGCCCTTAACCAATGCGCAACATGGCGGCGTCACGGCCATAACCTCAGGATGGCAGTCAATATCTCGGCCCGCAATCTCCAGGACCTTCACTTTCCTCAACGTGTCCATGACCTGCTCGTCGAGTCGGGCGTAGAACCCGGCGATGTCGACCTCGAGATCACCGAGAACACCGTAGGTGTTGATAGCTCAACTTTGCACTGGATCCTCACCAAGCTCCGGGCGACCGGAGTTTCCATTTCGATAGACGACTTCGGCACGGGCTACTCCTCGATGGCTCAACTGAGGGAACTGCCCGTAGACCGGATCAAGATCGACCGCAGCTTTGTCACCAACATGGCGCGCCAAACCCGCGATGCCCTTATAGTCGGGGCTATTATCCAGCTCGGGCTGGCACTCGGGATCCAGACCGTCGCCGAGGGCGTCGAAGACTCTGACGTGGCAGAGATGCTTCTCACACTCGGGTGCACCAGCGCCCAAGGATGGCTATACGGGAAGCCCGCGTCCGCAGACAGCCTGAGCCGGGTGCTAGCCGACCTGCTGCCTCCCGGACCACTGCACCGACATGTGCTGGAAGAGAGCCGTCTGTGATACTCGTCTTTGCTGTTGCAGTCGCCGCACTGTCCGTACCACTCTTTGGCGGGTCGCTCGGCAAGCTAGCAACTCTCGGCATCAAGGGCGGCTGGGCCATTGCGCTTGCGCTTATCCTCCAGGTCGTCATAATTTCGGTCATCCCAAAGCAGATGCTCGGCTGGCCGGGCCAGGCGTTGGAATTGGCGTCATACTCGCTAGCGGTGGTCTTCCTGGCAAAAAATAGGCGCGTCCCGTGGCTGTGGCTCGTGGGCCTGGGCGGGCTGTGCAACCTAGTGGCGATTGGTGCTAACGCCGGGGTGATGCCCGCGTCGCCGGTGGCGTTGCGGGCGGCGGGTCGTGCTCGCCATCCCGGCCAGTTCATGAACTCCACGATCCTGTCGCACCCGCACCTCGCCTTTCTCGGGGACAACTTCTCCATCCCCCGAACCCTGCCTCTGGCAAATGTCTTCAGCGTCGGGGATGTGCTATTGGCTATCGGGGCGTTGCTCCTACTGCACTCGGTATGTGGCTCGGCACCGGTTCGCGCATTTCGGCGGGTTAGGAAGGGCCGACGCGGTGCCGCTCTTGCCTCATCGTTCCTTTCGGCGTGAGGGAAGAGCGGTCCACGTCCGGGCATCTAGTAATAGCAAGCCTAGGTGCCGGCTATTGCCGCGACGGGCAGGTTGGAGGTGAGCCCGGCGGGCTGTGGAGCGGCTTGGGCGTCACCGAAGGTGTAGACGTGGCCGTCCGAACCCGCCATGTAGTAGCCGCCATTATCGGGCGTGAGCGCGATTCCCACGATGTTGGCGACGCGGATGCCTTCACCGGGCAGCGAGCCGTAGAAACGCACGCCCGAGCCGAATATGAACGCCCCACCATCGGCACCGACAAGGATATAACCCGTGCCCGCCGACGAGGGCAGTATTGCCCGGATGTCGTGGACGTTCTTGTGGATACCGGGCAGAGAGCCGTAAAAGTGGCTCTGCCCAAAGCTGAACACACCGCCGTCCGAGCCAACCAGGAGGTAGCCCGCTCCGCTAGGGGTTGCCACCATGCCGACGACATCGTGGACGTGGACGTGGATCCCGGGCAGCGAGCCCGCGAACTTGGCATCCCCGAAGGTGAAGAAACCACCGTCGGCACCCACCAGGTAATAACCTTCGCCATTGCTCGTCGGGGCGATGGCGACGATGTCCTTGACGTGCTTGCCGAGGTCGGGCAGGTCGCCGTAGAACTGAGCATCACCGAAGGCACTGACCATGCCGTCGGCCGTCACTACCCAGTAGCCCTTGGTCGTCGGGGTGCCCGCGATACCGACCACGGGGCCAGTCACTGACGAAGTAGCGACATTGCCGAAGCTCTGAGCGGCGCCATTGCCGTAAACCTGGCCATTGGCGGTGGCCAACCAGTACCCATCGGCGGGCAGGTTGATGGTCTCGGAATACGCCCCCGAAGACGAGGCGAGGTACGTGCCGCTCCCGGAGTAGTAGGCGCGGACTACGAATGTGCCGGCTGAGTAGTACGTCGTGGTGCAAGTCGCCTGGCCGGTCGGTACGGCGACGTTGGTGCACCCCGAGATCGGCGTGCCGTTGACGACGAATGTGACGGTCCCGCCGGTGGGCTTGGGCGAAATGCTCGCCCCGTAGGTCACAGAGGTACCAATTGAGCCAGGGTTCGCCGAAGAAGAAACAGTGACAGAGGTGTGGCTGGGCGATGTCGTAGTAGTCGTGGTCGCCGGCTCGGAAAAGCTGCTGTAGACATTGAGCTCATCGATTGACCACCAGTAGGTTGCGCTGGCGCCGAGCACGATCTTGATGTACTGGGCGGTTTGGCGCGGGAAGCTCACCACTTCGAGCTGGCTCGAGCCCGTACAGCTGGCAACGGTGGACCATGAGGACCCTGTCCACACCTCCACGGTGTAGCTTCGGGCGTAGTCGTCGGGCGAATCAGGCGTCGCCAAGTCCACTTCGTCGAAGTTGAAAGCTGACCGCATGTTGACCTCGTAATACAGCCCCGCGACCTGGTCCTCATTCGTCGAAAACCGCGTGCCTGGGTTGCCATCAAGCGCGTACGAAGGGGCATCTGACGCACTCAGCGGGGAGTTGGTGCTGGCCGTCCAGCCTGAACGGCTGAGTGCCGCACCCTCCAACGAAGCCGAACAGCTGCTGGCCCCGTACAGGTAGAACTCATCAATGGACCACCACCAGTCGGTCCCGCCTATAAGCACCACCCGCACGTAACGGGCTGTCTGAACCGGGAAACTGACGACCTCCGAATCGCTGGTGCCATTGCAGCTGGCCACGGCGCTCCACGAGACTCCGTTTTCGGAATCTTCGATGGTGTACGAGCGGGCATAGTCGCTGGTGGAATTGGGCACTTCCATCTCCAGCTCACCGAAAGATTGTGTAGCTCCAAGGTCGACTTCGAAATAGAGCCCGGCCACTTGGTCCTCGTTCGTGGCAAATCTGGTGCTCAGGTTGCCATCAAGCGCGTACGAAGGGGCATTTGACCCCGAGGGGGAGTTCGCGCTCGCCGCCCAGCCTGAGCGGCTCAGCGCCGTCTCGTCCACGGGAGCGGAGCAGTTGTAGTCGGTCGCATTCGTCGTTGTCGTTGTCGTCGTCGTAGTCGACGAAGTCGTTGTCGTCCCTGCGGCGAAGGCAACCTGGCCCGAGGGAGCGACGAAAACCGCCACTGTCAGGGCGGTTGTGGTTATCGCCGCAGCGCCGGCCAGGTGCCAGCGCCATCCATTTCTCCGAGCCTTGGACATGTTCTCTCCTGTTGGTCAAATATTCCTCAACTAGGAGCATTCCCTCATTCGTCGCGATCTAATGAGCACTTTGTGATGACTTCTTGATGGGAGAAGAGGGGCCCTTGCCGCCAGGCGCAGGAGGCCGAGCAGATTTCAAGCTGCTCGGGACTGCCCGA
>Ga0302326_10009503_pt1 | contig 21226 bp, 16 predicted proteins | sample Palsa_T0_3_FD_202264 | JGI IMG/M metagenome (GOLD analysis project Ga0302326, IMG submission 202264) | Peat permafrost microbial communities from Stordalen Mire near Abisko, Sweden - Palsa_T0_3 | ecosystem: Environmental > Terrestrial > Soil > Palsa > Peat permafrost | place: Sweden: Abisko... | reverse complement strand
GTAGAGGGGAAATACCAGCGGTATCTATGCTTGATACGCTGGGCCTATTACCTGAACCTGCCGGACGACTTAGGTCATTCATCAGTAGTTTCGTCTTGAATGTCAGTATCGGCGCCTTGTTGCTCTGGTTCGCGATAACTCACTTACCCAAATCTCCCGTACCGCCGAGATATATAACTACAGAGCTGATATTTCCGAGTAAGTTGCCTCCTCTACGCAAGATGCCACGCTTGAAGCCGCCGCATCCAGTCGCCGAATTGCCACGGAAGATCGAAGCGCAACTGCCAAAGCCGGAGCCGGCCAAGCCCGAAGTAGTGCGCCTGCAAACGCCCGCCATGCCCACGATGCCAAGCGCGCGGGCAACGATCGTAGCGACCCCCGCCCAGCCCAAAGTAGGTTCGTTTGCGAGTGCGAAGACCGCCATCATAGCAAACAACGATCGTGCACCAGCGATCAAGACCGGGGGTTTCGGCGATCCGTCGGGCGTGGCTGTGAATCCAAATGCATCGCGGACGGCAACCATTGCTGCAATCGGCAAGTTCGAAAACACTCCTGGCACGGGACAAGGACCAGCTTCTCCCCACGCCGGCTTCGTGGCAACAGGCCGATTTGGCTCCGGAGTCGGTACCGCACCGAAAGGAACAGGCGTGGGAGGCGGAACAGTCGCTACCGGGGGCTTCGGTGGCAACGGAACAAGCAGCAGCGCCGCTCCAGAGCCCAGGATCCAGCAGCCGCACTTCAGTCCACCTGAGGTCCTCTCTGAACCTCGTCCGCAATATACGCAAGAGGCGAGGCAGCTACGGATCCAAGGCGAAATCACCCTGCAAGTTCGCTTTGGCGTCGACGGCAAAGTGGAGGTTCTGCGCGTTGTCTCCGGTCTTGGCCATGGCCTTGATCAAGAGGCTGCGCTGGTTGCCGAGCAGATACGGTTTAAACCCGCGGTGAAAGACGGACAGCCCACAGACCACATCACTTACATTCACATACTCTTTCAACTCGCGTGAAACCGCGACTTAGTCGACAGATCGGTGGGGCGCAATGATAACGAATCGCGGCTGCACGACCTTACGCAATATTTCTTTTGCCATGCTACAGGTTTGTTTCTTCACCTTTGCCGCGCAGGCAAAGAAGCCGCACATCATGGCGCTGACTCCGCCCACGCCGGCACAGACCGCCCTCCTCGAGAGAGCCATCGCCAACGAAAAGGTGATGGAGAAGGAATTGCAGAAGCGCATCCCCATGGTCCAAACATATATCCAGAATGTAAAGCCGGATGCCAGCCTTGCGACGGTCCCGGTGTCGGACGAGTACATCCTGAGCCGTGTAGATTTCGACAAGTCGTTTGAGGCGGATGGCTACCGTGAAAAATCGAAGGGGCTTCTGCAGGGATCGAAGGGCGCGCTGAGTGTTCTCACCAAGGCCCTGGGGCTGACAGCGGAATACGTGCCAACCGGCTTCATGGACATGATGTTCATCGACACCGCAAATTTCGATCGCCAACACTACGATTTTGGGTTCGTGCGCAACGATTTTCTGGGCACAGTGCATACCCAGGTCTTCGATGTTTTGCCCAGGGAGAAGAACAGTAGCGGGCGGTTTACCGGCCGCATATGGATCGAGGATCAGGAAGGCGCCGTGGTTCGCGTAAATGGGATATTCAGTGGCAACGCCCATCTCGATCGTCCGCGCTATTTTCACTTCGACAGCTGGCGGGTGAACCTGCAGCCGGGCGTCTGGCTGCCCGCAGAGATCTATGTCGAAGAGACGCACGGCAACCGCTTGGATGATGAGCCGGACCTGCGTGCGCAGACCAGTTTCTGGGGATACTCTCTGAAGCTGCCGAGTCACGAGGCCGAAAATACCGCCATCCAGATCGACAATGTGACGGACAATAGCGACCAATCGCAGGACGTGAGCCCGCTGCAGGCAAAACGTGCATGGGTCGCGCAGGCGGAGGCGAATGTTCTCGACCGGCTGGTGCAGGCCGGCGTGCTGGCGCCCCCGAGCGATTTTGATAAAGTGCTGGAAACGGTCACCAACAACCTCATCATCGGGAACAACCTGCAGTTGCCGGATCCGGTGCATTGCCGGGTGTTGCTCACCGCGCCCCTCGAGTCGCTGGCCGTGGGTAACACGATCCTGTTGAGTCGAGGGCTTGTTGATGTGCTCCCCTACGAGGAAGATCTGGCTGCTGTTCTGTCGTTTCAGCTGGCGCACATTACGCTCGGTCACCACATCGATACCCGCTATGCGTTCAACGACCGTCTCCTTTTTCCCGATGAGGTGACGTTTCAACGAATTACCATGAACCACTCTCTCAGTGACGACACCATCGCAGCAAAGAAGGCGATCGAGTTCCTGAATAAGTCGGTCTACCACGACCATCTGGCCAACGCCGGATTGTTTTTCGCTCAGCTCGAGAACCGGTCCAGGCAGTTGAAGGCCTTGACCACACCGCGGATCGGCGACTCGCTGCTTAGCGCCGATGGGACGCCTTGGCTGGCCGATCTGATCAAAGCCGCACCCAAGCTTGATATGGATAAACTCGACCAGATCGCAGCACTACCGCTGGGCAGTCACCTGAAAGTAGATGCCTGGGACGATAAAGTTTTGCAGTTGAACGCGAAGCCGGTTGCGGTGTTGAATGCCCGGGACAAAATGCCCTTTGAGGTCACTCCGATCATTTTCCGATTGACCCGGTACACAGACCCCGCGCTTGCCGCCAGCACTGGGGCCACGCCGGCAACCACCGGCGGAGCACCAGCCATCGCCGCACAAACCGCCGCCACGGCCGGCAACACTCGCGCCATTCACAGCCAACAGTAACGTTAGGCGATACCGGTGCTGCGCTCGAAGCATCGAGCAGTGCAGCACACCGGCGTGGATGGCTGAAAGCCGGCGCGAGCGGGAAATCCCCATCCGCCAGGCGATCGTGGTCGAGATGGCCGGGAGCAAACCGCTCACCATGCGCAACGGCACCGCCTCCATCCACTTGTAATTGGAAAAGCTCCTTTCGATGCCGGGTCTGGTTTTGTATCAGGGCTCGACTTTTGGTCGGGCCGTAAAGCCTGGAAAGAGAACTGGGCTTCAGCCCCTGCTAGGGCGTATCCTGCCCGAAATGCTTTGTCTGGAGAGAATTCTGAGCCGAAAAAAGACCCAGAGTCTGCCTCACACCAGGCGATCCAGGCACAACGTCGATTGGGCAACAAAGAAGCGATTCAGCCGCTGGTGAGCCGGCTGGAGGAGTGGAAGCATCAGCAGCAGGTAGTATCTACCCGAGGACGCGAACACCAACCGAAGCTCACCTTAGCGAGAGGAACCATGGACATCTTGAGAAAACCATCTCGACGCGAATTCATCTCCACCACGGCTGCGGCCACCGCGGCCATTGCTTTACCCGGGTTTGCTCGCCAGACCACCAGCGCTGCCGGCGCTCCTGTTCTCGACCGCGACTGGGCTGGTGCAGGTATCATCGCTACCCGCAATTCACCGTATGCCAAGTTGAAGAGTGTGCCGGTGCAAGCGGTCACCGTCGAGACCGGATTCTGGTCGAAGCGGCGCACAACCAACGTGTCCTCGAGCATCCCCAGCATGCGCCAGGAGCTTCTCGATCATGGCCGCATGGATAACTTTTTGCGCCTGGCTGGGCAGTCGCAGGCGCCGCAACGCGGGCCGGTGTACTCCGACTCCGACATCTACAAGTGGATTGAGTCGGTGGGGTTTACGTTGCAATCTCAGCCGGTACCCGAGCTTCGCAGCCAGACCGATGCGATGATCCGCGAAGTAGTGGCGGTGCAGGAACCCAGCGGCTATCTCAACACCTACTATGTAGGCGACCACAAAAGCGAGCGAATGTTGTGGAAGACGCAAACCACGGGCCACGAACTTTACAACATCGGCCATCTTCTTCAAGGTGCGATCGCCTACTATCGCGCGACCGGCGATCCCACGCTCCTGCAAGCGGGCATGCGCTTCGTTGACGGATTCCTGCTGCCCGGCTATGGACCGGGCGCAAACCAGGCGCCGATCGTTGCCGGTCACCCGGAGATCGAGATGTCTCTGATCGAGCTCTATCGGACCACAGGCAACAAACGATATCTTGACCTTGCCGGTTACGTCCTTCATGGCGATGCGAGGGAGCCCCTCACTGAGCGCCAGATCGCCTATATGTTCTGCGGCATTCCGTTCACCTCGCGGACCAAGCTCGAAGGTCACGCGGTGCGCGCAATGTATGCCTGCTGCGGCGCGACGGACTATTACCTGGAGACAGGCGACCCAGCCTACTGGAAGACCCTGAACGTCTTGTGGGACGACCTCGCGGCCCACCAGCTTTACGTGACGGGAGGGGTGGGCGCTCGCAGCGATGGCGAAGCTTTTGGCAACGCTTACGAGTTGCCCAATGAACGCGCCTACGGTGAGAGCTGCGCGGCGATTGGCAACATGATGTGGAACTGGCGCATGCTCTCTGCCAGCGGGGATGCCAAGTTCACAGATGTGATGGAGCGCGCGCTCTATAACGGTATCAATTCCGGCATGTCGCTCGATGGCAAATTGTATTGCTATCGCAATCCGCTGGCGTTCGATCCCGCAACCGGCGATAAGATCCGCAACCCGTGGTACGACACGACCTGTTGTCCTCCCAACCTGGAGCGAACCTTCGCGTCCCTCCCCGGATATTTCTACAGCACTTCTGCCGAAGGAGTGTATGTCCACCTTTATGACAACTCGGAGATGAAGTGGCATCTGCCGAGTGGCAACCCGCTCACCGTGCGCCAGAGCACGCAATATCCCTGGGGGGGTACGGTCGAAATCTCCGTTACCCCTGCATCCCCCGAGGAGTTCACTTTGTTTGTGCGCATCCCAGGCTGGTCGAAACAAAATAGCGCCAAGGTGAATGGCAAAGAAATTGCAGGTATTACAGCAGGACAATATCTGCCTGTGCGGCGCCGTTGGAGTTCCGGCGACAAGCTGGAACTCTCGTTCGATATGCGTCCGCAGGTCGTGCATGCCAACCCAGCCGTCGCCGATGATCGGGGACGAATCGCCTTGCAGCGCGGGCCGGTTGTTTACTGCATGGAGCAGCTCGATCAGCTCGAGGCACCGAAGGACTCGAGCATCTTTCCCCGCTACACGGCCCATGTGACCGAAAGCACGACAGAGCGTTACGATGCGAGTTTGCTCGACGGGCTCGTCGTCTTGGAGCACCCCGGCGCCTTGCTTCCCGCTGCTGCGCCCGCGCTTTACCAGGCGGCGCTTCCAGAGGCGGCCGCCGGAAAAGATACAAAACTGAAAATGATTCCGTACTACGCCTGGTCCAATCGCGACCTATCGGCTATGCAGGTATGGATTCCCTATCAACATGTGTGACGCAAGCCCCGCGGGAGTCTGTGTCATAGCAAAGGCCAGAGGGAATCGGACGGGTGCCCCTCGTTCGCCTCAGCGTACACCCGGATTTCCTGTCGAGCTCCTGGCGTTGACGAACTTCATGCGGCTTTCCTTAATGAAAGCCGCACACGCATCCGTCGGTGGCGCCCCGTGCAGGAAATCCGGGACCATGGGCCGAAAAAGACGGGGCGCAGCCCAACGATCGCTTTTCCTGAATTGATCAGTGTGATGCACGTGCCTATATAAATATGCAAGGGATGGTCAGACGATGAGGGGCTTAAATCGCAGGAAGTTCCTGAAGGGGGGCGCGGCGGCTGGTATCGGATTGTGTGCTCCATCTATACTCGCCGGCGCAGCGGCAACCAGCGCGGTGAAGCCGAAGCTGAGCCAATTCGACTACGGACAGGTCACCTTGCTGGAAGGGCCGATGCTCGACCAGTTCAACCGCAATCACAAATTCTTCCTCGCGCTCGATGAAGATGGACTGCTCAAGCCCTTTCGTGAGCGCGCCGGCCTGCCTGCCCCAGGGCCGGTGATGGGTGGATGGTACAACGACAGCCCCGACTATGATCCGCCCAAAAACATGACTGGCTACATCGCGGGTCACAGTTTTGGACAATACCTTTCCGGGCTGGCCAGGGCCTATGCGGTCACCGGCGACAAGCCCACCCAGGAAAAAGTACAGAGGCTGGTCAAGGGCTTTTCCGCAACCGTCACTGAGAAGTTCTACCACGACTATCCACTCCCCGCGTACACCTTCGACAAGACCAACATGGGCCTGCTGGATGCCTATGCGTTCGCCGCCGATCCGATGGCTTTACCCGTACTCCGCCACGCGACCGACGCGGTGCTGCCTCACTTGCCGGCCGGCCCGCAAACGCGCGGAGAAGCCTGTGCGGTGCCGCACAAGAATATCTCCTACTGCTGGGACGAAACCTACACCCTTCCGGAAAACTTCTACATTGCCTGGCTGCGAAGCGGGGATCCGCGTTATCGCAGGCTGGCGGAGCGGTTCCTGCAGGACAAGGACTACTTCACTCCGCTCTCCCAGGGAGAAAATATCCTCCCTGGCCTTCATGCCTATAGCCATGTTAACGGACTATGCTCCGCAGTGCAGGCGTATCTCGTGGACGGAAGCGCGATGCATCTGCGCGCGGCGCAAAAGGGATTCGACTTCGTTCGCACCACGCAGAGTTTCGCTACCGGCGGCTGGGGTCCGGATGAAAGCTTCCGTAAGCCGGACAGCGGTGAAATGGGTGAGAGCCTGGTCCGAACCCACTCCAGCTTCGAAACCCCTTGCGGTGCCTACGGCCACTTCAAGATTGCCCGCTATCTCATGCGCATCACGGGAGACAGCAGCTACGGCGACAGCATGGAGACTGTCTTGTACAACACTATCCTTGGCGCCAAACCGATTCTCCCCGACGGCACAAGCTTTTATTATGCGGACTACAACAACTCGGCGACCAAGTTCTATCACCAGGATAAGTGGCCCTGCTGCTCGGGCACGTTTCCTCAAATCACCGCGGACTATGGCATAAGTGGGTACCTTAGCGCGCCCGATGGCGTGTACGTGAACCTCTATGTTCCTTCGCAGGTGAGCTGGAAACAGAATGGCACCCGGTGCACGCTGGTGCAAAACACCCAATATCCCTACAATCCGGAAATCACCCTTAGCCTGCAAATGGATAAACCGGAGAGCTTCGCTATCTATCTGAGAGTACCGGCGTGGGCAGGACCCGGCACCCACTTAGCCGTGAATGGGAGGAGTACGTCGGTTGCTTTGCGGCCCGGCACATTCGTTCCCGTGCGCCAGAGCTGGAAGAATGGCGATCGGATCGAGTTCACGATCGATCGGCCAGTGCGGCTCTCTCCTGTTGACCCGCAACATACGAACCTGGTGGCCGTGTTGCACGGCCCGCTTGCGCTCTTCGCAGCGGGTGATGTTCCATCGGATCTGACCCGCACGCAACTTCTTGCCACGACGCAACGCGGAGTGGACGACTGGCAAGTCCCTGCTTCCGCGCAGGGCCTGAAAATGCTGCCTTACCCTGCGATTACTAACCAGACCTACAGGCTTTACCTGCCGGTCACGACCTAAGAGGCCGGGGAAGAGACTGTCGAACGAAGGGCACGGCTTCAGCTGTGCCGCACATGGTCTGCGCGCTTGACGGCTGTAGAGGCTGGAGAAAAACTCGCTTTGTTTGAAGGGTACGGCCTTCAGGCCGTACATAACTGCTGTGTAATGAATCCGGCTTTAGCCGCTGAGGTACGCTTTTCGAAACCTACAGGGCGAGGGCATTCTGTAGCTAAACCCAAAGGGCCGCCGATCCTCCCACCCATTCAAGATTGCGGTTGTGATCGACACCCATCATGATGCCGCGGCCCATGCGCAGGAGCGGCAGTACGGGTGTGATGTCTCCACCCTCAGGCCATGCATACATAATGCGAATCTCAGCCTGGGTCATGCCGTGCGGCGTGTCGATGACAGGCTCGAAACGCATACGTTCCTGCAGCATGTAATGCTGTCGCTGGCCCGCAGGGATAGCATCTACATCGGCCTGGGTAGGATTGAACTTGATACCAAGCCCGGCAAAGGAATACAGCGGCTTCAAGATGTAGTTTTCGTTGTCTTGGGGCACGGTGCTGTTTTCGCTGAGCAGCCACGTCCTGGGAACACACTCATGTTTGAGGTAGGGGATAGAGAACTTGCTGATCCGGTAGTACCAGTTCGGATGCCCGGCCCATTCCACGTCGAGTGGCTCTGTCAGATCGAACGGAAGCTCGATCTCTTTGCGCGCCAGCTCATCCATAATGCAGCGGTTGTAGATGCGGCGCACAGGAATTTCGCGGCCGTCTTTTTCATAAAACAGACCTTGGCCGCGTTTCTTCAGCTTGAGGATGTCGACAATCGCGATACCCAGATCGCGTTGTGTGAGAAGAAAGTCGCACAGTGTTTTTTGCTTCTCCGGATTTACCTCCAGCAAAATGACATTCTCCGGGTCGTGGCCGCCTACGATCAGCTTCCGCATCAGTGGCTGATACGTGTCGTGGCGGTAGCCGCCGAGATAGATCCCAAGATCTTTAGGCAGGCCATACGACTCAACGTATTCCTTTGCCAGAACCGGCTGGTAGCCGTAGAGGGAAGGGAAAGCCTGTAGCTCAACCAGCTTAGGCTCGAGCTCACCCTCTGCGTTCCGCACCAGGCCGAAGTCGACTTGCAGGAACATGGGACGCGGCGACTCGTTGGCCACATCATATTGCGGAGGGACGGTGACGTCTGATGCGCGACGATATTCGGGATTGTCCACCAACTGCAGCACCAGGTCGCGGCCATACCCCGCCATTTGGTCGAGCAGCGCTTTAGGAAGGAAGCAGGGTGTCTCGGACACACGAAAGGCGATGGGCGCACCAGCGCTGGCCTCTAAATTCTGGAGAAACTGCTGGTATGTCTCAGGGCGAAAATTACGGTTGAAGGCCTCGCGGAGGGCGGGGATCATGTTCAGTCCTCGATCAGGAAGCGGCCCTTTTCCATGATCTGCCGTCCATCTACCCAGATATCGAACTTCCGGCCAACCACGTCGATGTGCGTGCCGGAGAACCACTTCGCTCCCGTGTGTTCTCCATAAGGATTGCCAAACGCAATGTGGATCCCGGGGAACTTCTCGTCCTGCAGGATCTGGCCGATTACGTTGATCAATTCAATGTTGGTGCCGATAGCAAACTCGCCCACGCGGTCGCTGTTTTCGTCGGTATGGGTATACGACCAGAAATCCTGCTCCAACGCCTTGTTTTCGCTGAAGACTTCAGTGATGCGATTCTTCTGCATGCGGATGGTCAGGGGCTGGCGCTCGAGATCGCCGTATTTGTCGCACAGATAGTCGCCGACCACGCCGTCGGCCACGTACACACCGTTGACTTCGCCCGGCGAGGTAAAAATCTCGCCGCCCGGCAAATTGCCCCATTTGTCGCGGCTGATAATGCCGCTGGTCTTGATCCAGCGGTATTCAGGATTGAGCGCGGTGGTGAAGTCGCAGCCGGCGGCGGTTTTGCCGGTGATTTCCCTGGCGGTGCTGACGACCTGCATCACCTTGCTGCTCAAGGCGTCGACATGGTTGAAGTCTGCGCGCATGCCTTCCAGCATGATCTGCCGGTTGATGTTCACCATGTGCGCGTGGCGCATGCGCCTGCGGTTCACAATCGCGGTCATCTCCATGCGCGACTTCAGTTCGTTGGTTTGCACCCGCACGGCGAAGATGCTTACGTCGCTGCTCTCCATGTCTTCCGCGATTTCGTGCGGCAAGCCGGTCAACGGGCGCGGCGCCAGGTCTTCGAGCACGAAGGCCTTGAAGGGGCAGCCAACCTTGAGCAGCTCCTGCGCGATGCTGGCTGCGATTTCCCGGCAAGCGTTGTCGGTGATCAGCGTGACCTTTTCAGAAGGCTGAATACGCAGGCAGGTGTTCACGGCGTTGTAGGCGCCGGGTGAGAATTCAGGATCAAACTCGATCCTGGTGATATCGGTTAAAACGGGGTGCGCCAAGCAGATCCTCTTACGATTGGCAAAAAGCGTTTGGGTTCGTGGTATCCCACATCTCGCGAAAAACGAGCGAGATGTGGGGCACCCGGGATTGGTGGAAGAGACAGGATTAGGTTTGCAGGGCTGCTGTCTCCTGCATGACCCCCACCCGGGTCTCAGCCACGATGTAGTCGACTACCTTCTTCAGATCGCCTGTTTCTTCGTAGACCTTGAGTTGCCGGTCAGCGCCCGTTCCCATCCTGAGCATTTCGTGGATGTACGCGATATCCCGCTCACAGCCGAGGTCTTTGGCCGCATCGGAAATAAGGTCAATGTACTCGATCATCAGATCGCGCATCGGCACTTCCTCTTCGCGGCCAAAGTCGATCAACTTGCCGTCGATGCCATACCGGGCAGCGCGGAATTTATTCTCCATGATGAGTGCGCGGCTGTAGATGCGATAGCTCTTGTTCTTCGCGTGCAGGTCGTACAGCATGCCAACGGTGGCCTGAATCAAGGCCGCGATGGCCATGGTTTCATCCAGGCGCATCGGTATGTCGCAGACACGGACCTCGAGGGTGTTGAAGAACGGGTGAGGGCGAATATCCCACCAGACCTTCTTGCCATTGTCGACGCAATTGGTTTTGACCAATAGATTGATAAACGTCTCATACTCTGCCCAGTTGGCATAGACGTCAGGGATATTGGTGCGCGGGAAGCGCTCGAAAACCTTCGACCGATACGATTTGAATCCCGTCTTTGTACCTTCCCAGAAGGGTGAGTTCGACGACAGAGCCAGGATGTGGGGCAGGAAGTACCGCATCGAGTTCATGATGTGGATCGCGGTGTTGCGATCCTCGATGCCGACGTGGATGTGTAATCCGAAGACCAGATTCGCCCGCGCCACCAGTTGCAAGTCTTCCACCACCCGCTTGTAGCGTTCGTCCGGGTAAATTTCCTGCTCCGTCCAGTGAGCGAAAGGATGCGTGCTGGCTGCGGCCAGCAGCATGCCGCCTTCGCTCGCCAGGGTAATCATCTGGCGCCGCAAATCAAGGATGTCTTCGCGGGCCTCGTCAATATCCCGGCAGACCTTGGTGCCCACCTCGACCACGGCCTGGTGAAGCTCAGGCTTGGCTCGATCCATGGTGGCCAGCTTCGCCTTGGGGAGAATTTCCGACTGGATGTGGGACCGCAGATCGCGCGTTTCCGGATCGATCGTTTGATACTCCTCTTCGATACCGATACTGAAACTGGGACGGCTCATCCGTGTACCTCCTGGCTCGATTGCCTGGGTGATTGACCATTCGTCGAGGCGGCTGAGGAGCCTCCAAGAAAGGCGCTCCAGCGATAGTCAGAAACCTTTCCGGTATGTTTCCTGGCCTTATCCATGGCGAGTTCCGCTACCTCGTTTACGATCCAGTCGAAGTTCTCCTGGCCCACGGAGTGTATATCCGCATCGGGCGCTGGATTCATAAAGTCAATCGCGTAAGGGATCCCGTCTTCGCACGCAAATTCCACGGTGTTGAGGTCATAGCCCAGGGCGCGGCACAGCGTCAGGCAATCACGCTCGACCCGATCCAGAAGCTTGGGGTCGACCGGCGCTGGGTTTTTCACATACCGCTCGTGGAAAGGCAGCGAAGGATCGTACTGCATAATGTGAACCTTCTGTTGACCGACACAGTAGCACCGAAAGTACTCTTTGAAGTTAACCGCCGTCTGCAGCGTCATGCAGAGATCGCGGGTTTGATCGTAGGCATGGAAGAAATCGCCGGGCGAAGTGACCTTGTACACGTCTTTCCAGCCTCCCCCGTCAAAGGGCTTGAGGAACGCGGGAAAGCCCACATAAGCGAAAATGCTGTCCCACGGCAGAGGATGTTCGAGGTTGCGCATGGACCGCTCGGTGGTGCCGGGCGGGTGATGCTTATGCGGTAGCAGGACGGTCTTGGGGATCGCGACCCCGAGCTTGGTCCCCAGCGCGAAGTTAAAGAATTTGTCGTCGGCGCTCCACCAGAAGGGGTTGTTGATGATGATCGATCCGGAAAGCGCCGCGTTCTTCAGGTAGCCGCGGTAGAAGGGAATGTCATGGGAGATGCGATCGATGATCACCTGGTAGGGAGAGGGCTCCGCCATCCGTACTTCGCCAATGTGGACGAACTCAGCCTGCACCTCGGGATCCTGGAAGGAGTTGATCTTGTCCACCAACGCGGGCGGGAAGGTCGACTCCATCCCGAAGATGATTCCGATTTTCTTCACGGCGGGCTCCTTTGAGGCGAAGCTAGCAGGGACAGAGAGAAGGCCCAAAAACCGATGCCGCGGGGGAAACAGCCCAATTCTAAAGCATTTTCCCGTTCGCCGCGGCCCAGGGTCCTGGAGGGTGGGCCCTCCGGGAAAGCCGAAGCCAGCCCTCCCTGGGACTGGTCGTAGGTTGTAATTTTGTGCGCACTAAGCGCACTAAGCGCATTAAGTCACCAAAGTTGCCGCAAAATAGTGCGCGATAAGCGCGATAAGCGCGGTAAGTCGTCCCCTGGCTCCCGGCGGCGATGTAAGGGCGGGGTTCATACCTATATAAATCCCATGCATTTTGATTTCGGGCAAGAGGAGTTAGATATTTATTTTCGCTGACCCGGGAAACAAGAACTTCAACATGGGAGCGACGCGGTCGGCCCAGGCGGATTCTGTGTGCTCAGCGCCTTCTGCTTCGAGGTAAGCGAGGTCTTGGCCTAGCTGCCAGCCTTTTTTGATCAGCGCATCGCGTAGCACCCGCGCGTCGGGCACTGCTCGAGTCGATTCTTTTGTGCCGATATCCAGCCAGATACGCAGCTCAGGCTTTTTAGGGAGCGCCGCAACCGTCTTGAGGATGGTCCGATTGCGCCACCATACCGAGGGAGACATCACCGCTAACCTGGAGAAAACGGTCGGATACCGCAAGCCCAGGTACAGGGTGACCAGGCCGCCGAGCGAGGAACCGCCCATCCCGCAGTTCTCGGCCCCAGGCAGCGTCCGATACCGCTGGTCGATGAAGGGTTTCAGCTCTTCCACCAGCATGCGGCCATACGCATCCGCCTGCCCTCCGCCCAGACGCTTGTCTTCGACCGGCGTGTACTCATCAATCCGCTTGACGCCCACGTTGTAAATGCCCACGATGACCATTGGTTCGATCGCACCCGCGTCGATCAATGCATCCGCTGTTTCGCCCAGGCGCCAATGGTTTCCCTGAATGAAGGATGTCTCGGGATCAAAGAGGTTCTGGCCATCCTGCATATACAGCACCGGGAACCGGCGTTCGCTTTCGGCGTCGTACATGGGCGGAATGTAGACAATCAGGTCGTGGTGATCTTCCAATAGGTTAGAGGCAAATTGCTGGTGCTTGCGCAGGCGCGCTCCCAAGCCGTTCGCAGCAGAAGATAGAGGTTGGTCGTTAGATATAAGCGGTTCCGCCGGCGTTCTGTAGAATGGTGCAACCATGACCAGCTATGGCTTCGCGCACTGTGGTTTTCTAGATTAGCAAAAGGAGCAACGATTGCAGCGCGAATACCATCGCTGGTGGTCAAACGATCTGAGCCGTGACATGGAACTGCTGTGTTTCGGCCATGGGGGGACCAAGGTGCTGGTGTTTCCCACATCCGGGGGCCGATTCTTCGAGTATGAAGACAATGGCATGGTCGCCAGCGTGGCGGATCGCATTGATAACGGTCAACTGCAGCTCTTTTGCGTCGACAGCGTGGGTGGGGAAAGCTGGTACAACAAGCATGCCCACCCCTATTGGCGAGTGCAGCGGCATATGCAGTATGAGCGGTACATCGTAAACGATGTGTTGGCCCTGATGAGTGAGAAGAACCAAACCGCGCGACTGATTGCCACCGGTTGCAGCTTCGGCGCCTACCATGCGGCGAACTTCGGCTTCCGCCACCCTGAATTGGTCACCGGCATCGTAACCATGGGCGGAGCCTTTGATATGAAGGACTTCGTTGACGGTTGGTATAGCGAAGACCTGTATTTCAATAACCCTCCCGACTATCTCGCCAACTCTACCGATCCGTGGAAGTACGACCATATCCGCACCGTGCTGGCTACGGGGGAGTGGGACTTCTGCTGGGAAAAGAATGAAAGTTTTGCGGCGGTTTTGCGGAATAAGGGGATTCGCCACGAGCTTTACGTGTGGGGCGATCGGAGCTTTCACGATTGGCCGTGGTGGCGGCCTATGGCGAGAATGTACCTGGCGAGTTGAGTCCGGTAGGGAGGGCTGAACTTAGCCCGGGACGCTAGTCCTGGGTTTCGAGTTTCTACATTTCTGGAGCTGCGAATTCGTCGGCGGAAGACATTTTGCCGTATTGGGATCAACGAACAGCTTAAGCTGTGCCAGCCCCGGACTTTAGTCCGGGGGAGCGGGTTTTCAAACCCGCGAGAACGTTCCGGTATATAAGTTCAGGGCTTTAGCCCTGGTGGCGGGGCGTCCAATTCCATCCCCAGAGAGGCCGATGACCAGGCATACAGCTCCGGTCTCTCGCTCAAACCCGCTCTGACCGGATTGTGCCAAATGTACGTGTGGTGGTGCTTGTAATCCTCTGCGTCGCGAATGCGGTGATTCACGAAACTTGCTTGCCATATTTCAAAAGCAAAATGAATTTCCCGTTTCGCGCGATAGGAGAAACCGCCCTTGATGAATTGCAGTGCCTTTTCCAGCGGGATTTCCGCTGCAGGTGTCAGCAGCAGATGGAAGTGATTGGGCATGATCACAAATTCATGCAGCAGAAACAGCCTCTTCCGACGATTCTCCGCAAGAACCTCCACCAGAAGCTGAGCCATGCGATCGGATGGAAGAAGCGCGCGGCGTCCGGCCGTCGTCGAGGTCACGAAAAACGTACGAGTTGATTGGGGAGCTAGGGGCATTCTCACCAGGGCTAAAGCCCGGTCATTGCAAAATAAAGCGTTCTCGCGGGTTTGAAAACCCGCTCCCCGGACTGAAGTCCGGGGCTGGCACGGATCAAGCCCGTAGCTTGCTAAAAAATAGCGTGCCTAGGGTCCGCCGCCCCACGCTGTGGCTCTGAAAATGTAGAAACTCCAGACCCAGGACTAGCGTCCTGGGCTAAGTTCAGCCGTCCCTGCGGGACTAAAATCCACTCTTGTGGCCCGACTAAGGTCGTCCCCTGATACAAAGCAGGTGTAGAGCAGTGGGGAGATCTGCGGTTTCTTTTCCCAACCTATTGGGCCGCATGCACCGATGCGAACGCCTTCCGAGCGGCCTCCACCGTGAAATCAATATCCGCAGTGGTGTGAGCCGTGCCAAGAAAAGCAGCTTCGAATTGTGAGGGAGGGAGCCAAACTCCCTGATCCAGCATCGCTCGGTGGAAACGTCCGAAAGCTTCCGTATCCGATGCCGCCGCTGTGACAAAGTCGGTTACCGGCGCGGCGTTGAAGAACCACGTGACCATGGAGCCCACCCGGTTCGTTTCAACCGCAACGCCCGCGTCCTGGGCTGCTGCGGCGATGCCCTTAGCGACCGCCGCCGTGATCCTATCCAGCCCTGCATAGACTTCGGCCTTATGAGCATCCAGATACCGCAACGTAGCGCTCCCAGCGGCCATAGCCAGTGGATTCCCGCTAAGAGTGCCCGCCTGGTAGACCGGGCCCAACGGCGCCAACAGGTTCATCATCCTGGCTTTGCCCCCAAAGGCGGCGCAGGGCAAGCCCCCTCCGATAATCTTTCCCAGGCAGGTGAGGTCAGGATCGATGCCAAAGACCTCTTGCGCCCCTCCCAGGGCCAGCCGGAAGCCGGTCATCACCTCGTCGAAGATCAGCAGGCTTCCGCTTTCCTGCGTAATTCGCCGCAGACCTTCGAGATATCCCGGCGCAGGAGGCACACAGCCCATATTCCCCACCACCGGTTCCACGATCACGCAGGCAATATCGTCCTGATGTTTGGTGAAGGCCTCCTCCACCGCGGCTAGATCGTTAAACGGCAGAGGAAGCGTCCAGTGGGCAATCTCCTGCGGCACCCCAGCGGATCCTGCCAGGCCAAACGTGGCCAGTCCCGATCCCGCTTTGACCAGCAGTCCGTCTGAATGCCCGTGATAACAGCCCTCAAACTTGATCACATACCTGCGCTTGGTAAACGCTCGCGCCACGCGGATGGCGGACATGGTGGCCTCCGTCCCGGAACTGACGAAGCGCATCTTTTCGATCGAGGGCATGGCGGCGATCACCAGCTCTGCCAGGTCTGCTTCCGCGGCGGTCGAGGCACCGAAGCTTGCACTCCGTTCCGCGGCCTCCTGAATCGCCTCGACAACCAGCGGGTGGGCATGGCCGAGGATCATCGGTCCCCAGGAGCCGAAGTAGTCCAGGTAGCGATTGCCATCGGCGTCCCACAGGTGGGCTCCTTCGGCTCGCACCAGGAACGGTGGATCTCCCCCGACGGCGCGGAAGGCGCGTACCGGAGAATTTACGCCTCCCGGCAAGTACTGCTCCGCGCGCCGCTGCAATTCTCTGGAACGACTCAGTTCTCTGCTCACGGGATTCAGTATAGGGGACCCTGCTTACGGCCTGTTGGCGATGTTAAACTGACAGTTCCTGGGGACCGATTCCATCCCATCGAAACACCTCATCCCAACGCGAACTTGGAAGAGCCTTGCCAGAATCGACGCGAAAATCGAATAAGCCTCCTGCCACCTACGCCTCGGCGGGCGTGGACATTTCGCAGGGCGACCGCACCAAACAGCGCATCAAGTATCTGGCGCAGAAAACCTTCAATAAACAGGTGCTGGGAGACATTGGCGGCTTCGGTGGCCTGTTCCGCCTCGACACCGCCAAGTATGCCGATCCCATTCTGGTTTCGAGTGCGGACGGCGTCGGCACCAAGCTGAAGGTGGCGTTTGCACTGGGCATGCATCACACCGTCGGCGCCGACCTGGTCAACCATTGTGTGAATGACATTGCTGTCCAGGGCGCGACCCCCCTTTTCTTTCTCGACTACCTGGCCATCGGCCAACTGGACGACGAAGTGGCCCAAACCGTGGTCAGCGGCGTAGCCGAAGCCTGCCGCGCCAACGGCTGCGCCCTCATCGGAGGGGAGACAGCCCAGATGCCCGGCTTTTACGCAAATGGTGAGTATGACCTGGCGGGCTTTATCGTCGGGGCCGTGGACAGGCAAAAACTGATCACCGGCAGCAAGATTGAACCCGGCGATGTGCTCATCGGCTTTCCTTCCACTGGCCTGCACACCAATGGATATTCCCTGGCGCGCAAACTCTTTTTTGACGTCGCCGGCTATGCCCCTCACCAGTACGTAAACGAATTGAAGGATAAGGCCGGAGCAGCGCTGATGAAGGTGCATCGCAGCTACCTGGCCGTGATCAAGAAGCTCACCGCTGCGGATCTGGTGGTGGGTATGGCTCACATCACCGGCGGAGGCATCACGGAAAACCTGCCCCGCATCCTGCCCAAGACGATCTCCGCGGTCGTGGAAACCGGCTCATGGGTTCCCCCGGCGATTTTTTCTCATTTGCAGCAATTGGGCAGCGTCGAGCCGGAAGAGATGTTGCGCACCTTCAATATGGGCATCGGGTTGATCGCGGCGGTCCCGGCCGACAAATTCAAGCGCGCGAAATCGATGCTCGACCGCGCCGGTGAGAAATTCTGCGTCATCGGCCGCACCGTTAAGGGAGACCGCAAGGTGTTGTACACGTGACTTCGGAATCTCCCCGAGCGCACCGCTTGGGGGTCCTGCTTTCTGGCCGTGGGTCGAACTTTCTTGCTATCGCCGATGCCATCGCCCAGGGACGCCTGGCGAAAGCCAGTATCGCCGTCGTGATATCGAACCGCCGCGATGCGCTCGGGATCGCCGGGGCCCGCAGTGCGGGATTCACCACCGAAGTAATCGAGCCCCGGGGACGAAAGCGCGCCGAACACGATGCCGAGATCATCGCCAGCCTGCGGGCGCATCAGGTCGATCTGGTCTGTCTTGCCGGTTATATGCGGCTGCTGTCAGCGGAGTTCGTGCGCGCCTTTCCGCAGCGCATTCTCAACATCCATCCTTCGTTGCTGCCGGCATTTCCGGGTCTTGATGCGCAACGACAGGCCCTCGAATACGGAGTTACGGTCTCCGGATGCACCGTGCACTTTGTGGACGAAGAACTGGACCACGGCGTGATCGTTCTCCAAAAGACGGTCCCAGTCCTTGCGGAAGATGATGAGCATACGCTAGCCGCGCGCATTCTCGTTCAGGAGCACGTGGCCTATGCGGAGGCAATCGACCGGGTCATCTCAGGAAAATATCGTTTCGCGGGACGCCGCTATGTGTCCGCTCAGACGGAAACAGAGTGAGCCTCGCCCAGGGTTAGTTTCGCCGTCATTTTCCGCGATCCACGGAAGAACGTCACGGTGACAGAGTCACCCGCCTGATGGCGATCCATGATCTCGGAAATGTCCTGCGGATTGGTCACCCGGTCGTTGTCGATGGCGACGATGAGATCGCCACCCAGATAAATCGGCGTGTTGCCCAAATAGGCTTGCTGCGTGCCGCCCTTTAAGCCAGCACGTTCCGCGGCGCCCCCAGGGATGACCTTCTGCACCAGCACACCGTAATCAGCCGGCAATCCAATCTGTTCTGCGAGGTCCGGCCCGATGGCCAGGGAAGCAATACCCAGCGAGGGACGGCGTACGCGCCCATACTTGCTGTAGTCCGAAAGCACCGCTTTGATGGTGTCGATCGGAATGGCGAAGCCAATGCCGGAGTTCTGTTCCGCGCCACCCGTGGCGATCAGCGTATTCATGCCGATGACCTCACCGCGCGAGTTGAGCAGCGGCCCACCGGAATTGCCGGGATTGATGGCGGCATCGGTTTGCAGCGCCTTATCGATGGTGGGGCCTTGCGGTTCCTGTACTGATCGGATGGAGCTGATGATGCCTGTAGTCATGGTGCCGTTCAGGCCAAACGGATTGCCAATCGCGTACACATTCTGACCCACCTGCAGGTCACTCGACTCGGAGAGGATGGATGGAGTGAGGTTCTTAGCGTTGATCTGCAGCAACGCCAAATCGTGTGCCTTGTCCTGCAAAATGATCTGCGCTTTGTAGGTGTGTTTATCGCTGGTGGTCACCTCCACGTTCTGCGCGTTTTGGATGACATGGTAGTTGGTAATAATGCGGCCGTCTTTGGTGAGCACGAAGCCCGATCCCTGACCGCTCTGTGGCACCACCCCATAGAAGAAGTCGAAGGCCAAAGCCGAAGAAGTGACATTCACGACGGAGGGTAAGGTCCGCTTATAGACCGCAATGCGATTGACTTCTTCCTGGGTGTAGGCCGGCTGTGCGTCTGCCTCAGTTAACCGCATCGGAGACTCGCGCCAGAGCTTCGCCAGAGGAGCGCTGGGGAGGCCGCGGAAGCTGCTGTACGAGGTAAGGTAGACGAAGGCGCCTACGAGCAAAACGATCAGGATGACAGAGCGAGTCTTCATAACGAGCTAACGTCTATTAGATCATTTCCGGTATTAAGGAAGAAAACCGCAGGTCTCTCCACTCCGCTACGCTCCGGTCGAGATGACAATTCTGTTTGGGGGCGGCCTTTGGGTTCCAGCCAGACTGGGGACACCGTCGTGCATTTCAGAACAGAATTGTCATCTCGACCGGAGCGTAGCGGAGCGGAGAGACCTGCGGTTTGCCTCTCATCGCGCCGCCCGCACCAGCTCCTGGTAAACCCTTTCCACCTCAGCACGCGTTGCTTCAAGTGACCCAGTGTTGTCGATGACATAGTCGCATCGGCCTGCTTTTTCCTTATCGGGAATTTGCGCCGCAATCCGCGCGCGGGCGTCCGCTTCTGCCCCATCGCGGGTCACCGTCCGTGCAACAAAGCGCTCAATCTTTACTTCGTCAGGCACCGTGACCAGGATCAGTTTGTCGAATCGCTGCACCCACCCCGGTGCGGTGCCCCACTTTTCCACTTCGAAGATCAGCGCAGACTCCACGATGGCGACACGTCTGGGTTCGGCAGCGAAGACTCCACGCATCCATTCCTCTTCCGCCGCAACCACGGCGGGGTGCACGATGTGGTTGAGCGCGTCCGCCTGGTTATGTTGAAAGGCCAACTCAGCCAGCTTCTTCCGATCGAGCGACCCGTCGCCGCGGACCACTCCGCTTCCAAATGTCTTTACGATCGCCGCATAAACCGGCTCTCCGGGCTGCATCAGCTGGCGCCCCAGTTGGTCGGCGGAGATGACGGCCGCGCCTAGGTCGGCAAACATGCCGGCCACGGTGCTTTTGCCGCTGCCCAGCCCCCCCGTTAATCCGACGCGAAGCATCCTAGGCTGGCAGCCCGCGCCGGAGTTTCGCAGCGCGCACAGTGTTGGCCATCAGCATGGCAATGGTGAGCGGCCCGATGCCGCCGGGTACAGGGGTATAGGCCCCAGCCAATGCATACGCTTGCGGAAGCACATCGCCAACAATCGTCGAACCCTTCTGCAGGAAGGTCTCTTCACGGCGGGCATCCCCGCCGAAGTAGCGATCGAATTCCACCCGGTCGGTAATGCGATTAATGCCCGCGTCGAGAATCGTAGCTCCCGGTTTGACCATTTCCGTTGTCACGAACGCCGGCTTGCCGATCGCCACCACCAGGATGTCTGCTCGTTTCGTGAACGAGGCCAGATCGCGCGTCCGGGAGTGGCACACGGTGACCGTCGCATTCTCCGCCAACAGCAGGATTGCGGCGGGCTTTCCCACGATGTCGCTGCGTCCAACCACCACCGCGTTCTGTCCCGCAATCTGCAGATGGCTACGCTTGAGGATCTCGATAATGCCCGCGGCGGTGCACGGAGCCAGCGCGGGCTGACCGGTTTGCAAGCGGCCTACGTTGACGGGATGGAAACCGTCAACATCCTTGTCGGGACTTACCGCTTCGAGCAGTAACTTGGCGTTCACATGCGCGGGCAGCGGCAGTTGCACCAGAATGCCGTCGATATCTTCGCGTGCGTTCAACTGGCTAATCAATGCCAGCATTTCCTCGGTGGTGACCGTTTCCGGCGGCGTGATCAACTCGCTAAAAAGCCCCAGCGCCTCGCAGGTCTTGACCTTGCTGCGCACATAAATTTCAGAAGCTGGAACATGCCCTACCAACACTGCCGCCAGCCCCGGCCTTATGCCCTGCTGTGCGAGGCGCTCCACCTCATCCCTGACCTCCGCCTTGATTGAGGCGGCAATTGCGTTTCCATCCAGAACTCTAGCCATGCACCATCCTTCTTGCTCATGGTAAATGCCCGCTCTGCCGCCGAGGAGTTAACCCCGGTGATCTAGACTCATGGAATGACGCCGATACTTTCTCAGGCTCTGCTCGAGATC
>Ga0302326_10009502_pt1 | contig 21228 bp, 17 predicted proteins | sample Palsa_T0_3_FD_202264 | JGI IMG/M metagenome (GOLD analysis project Ga0302326, IMG submission 202264) | Peat permafrost microbial communities from Stordalen Mire near Abisko, Sweden - Palsa_T0_3 | ecosystem: Environmental > Terrestrial > Soil > Palsa > Peat permafrost | place: Sweden: Abisko... | reverse complement strand
CCGCCACGAAACCCCACGCCTCCACGGTACGCGGCCGCGCCGCGAAATGCTGCGCCCGAGGAAAGCCCTCTCAAACCAGCCGAACCTCCTCGGAAACCAGCCGAACCTCCTCGGAATCCAGCCGAGCCGCCGCGCATTCCTCCACCGCCACCGGCATGCCCGCCACCGCCGCCGCCGTGTCCGCCTCCGCCCCTTTGCGCAAGCACGGGCAGAGCCAGCAGAACGCAACTGGCTACGCAACCGAATACGACCGGCAGAATTCGCCGCATAATGCCTCTCAGCCCTATGATAACCCTCTAGCCGATGTAGCGCGCGTACAAACTTCGCGCCACGCCCACGTCGGTTGTGCCTTTGATAATGGCGCGGCCATCGGGGAAAATCGTCAACAAATACGGCGGCGCCTCAAAACGAAGCGCGAATTCGTTGGAGCGAACCGTGCCCAGCGGGGCTAGCCGAACCGCCAGATCGCGCAATTCCAGCGGTCGTGCCCGCTCGTGGATCTGCACCGCATTTTGCCCGCACAGGCTCACTGGCGCGCGGCGCTCGCCGTTGAGATAGGGGAACTCACGGCGCCCGCACGCCGGGCAATCCGCCACTGGTCCCGGCTGCGCCACCTGCCGGATCTCGCCGCTCCAAATGTCCACGGTCGTAATCTTACGCGTGGGCCGGGCGCCGCACAGAATCTTGATCGCCTCGGACGCTTGCAGGCTCGCGATCAAAGAGGTCACCGGCCCCAACACGCCCGCCGTCTCGCAGGTGGCTTGCGCGCCCGCCGGAGGATCGGGATAGATGCACCGCAAGCATGCACTTTCGCCCGGCGCAACGGCCATCGTGATCCCGTAGCTGCCCACCGCCGCGCCGTAAATCCACGGCCGGTTGGCCTGGACTGCAAAATCATTGATCAGATATCTTGTTTCGAAGTTATCGGTCCCGTCCAGGACCAGGTCCACGTCGCCCAGCAGATCTTCGATGTTCGAGGGCGCTAAATCCGCCACCACCGGCTCCACGCGGACCTCCGAATTCACAGTTGCGATCTTGCGCGCCGCCGCTACCGCCTTCGGTAAGCCTTGCTCCGCGTCCGTTTCGTCGAACAGCCACTGCCGCTGGAGATTGCCAAGTTCCACATAATCGCGATCGACGATCCGCAGGAAGCCGACACCGGCGCGAGCCAGGGCGCCTGCCTGAAAGCTGCCCAAAGCCCCGCAACCAGCCACCGCCACGCGGGCGTCTAACAGATGTTGCTGGCCCCGCTCTCCGATGCCCGCAAACACGATCTGCCGCGAATAACGCTCGCGATCTCGCGGGCTCATAGACTTGGACTCATACACCCAGATGGTACCAGCGGTTGCGCTAAGATGGTCGTTTGTGTTGACCCGGCTGGGTTCGTGGATTAGTGTGTCCATGCTTGCCCTCCTCTACACGGCATCACCAGCGGCGGCAGCCGACTCCTACCAGGGCCAGCCGATTGCCAGCATAAAATTCGATCCCGAAAGGCAGCCTCTGAGGTCCGATCAGCTCCTGGCCCTGCTTCCGCTGCGCGTCGGCCAACCACTGCGCGGTTCAGATCTGAGGGATTCTATCCAGCGTCTGTATCAGACCGGCGAGTACACCGACATCGCCGTGGACGCCACGCTCGAAACTGGCGGCGTGGCTTTGAAATTCATAACCAAGCCGGCGTTCTTCATCGGCTACGTCGATGTGGACGGCGTTCCGGAGCCTCCCAATGAGGGCCAGCTATTGGTGGCCAGCAAACTCGCGCTGGGCGCGCCATACGTGCCGGATCAAACCACCGCGTCGGTCAGCCGTATTGTCGATCTGCTGAAGCGCAACGGGTTTTATAACGCCGGGGTTGAGCCCGCCACGTCTACACTCCAAGCCACGCAACAGGTGCAAATCGATTTCGACGCGAACGCCGGGAAGCGCGCGAAATTCGATGGTCTGATGGTGAGCGGAAACGCGTTGCGGCCGGAAGAGAACCTCCTGAATTCCAGCGGATGGAAACGGTTTCGCGGCTGGCTGGGCTGGCATCCATTGACGGAAACGCGCTTGCAGAACGGCGTGGACAACATCCGCTCCTGGTATCCCAAGCACGATCATCTGCTGGCGCAGGTGACGCTGGTGCAGCTGGATTTTCACCCCGATACCAATACCGTTACGCCAATGCTCAAAATCGACAGCGGGCCTCCTGTGCTGGTACAACTGCGGGGCGCCAAGCTCTCCCAGGGCAAACTACGCAGCTTGTTGCCGATTTATGAGGAGCGATCCATCGATCGCGATCTGCTGGAGGAAGGCTCGCGCGACTTGGCTTCGTACTTTCAAACCCAGGGATATTACGACGCCACGGCCGACTTCCATACCGCATCGCCGCCCAACGGCGACCAACTGATCGATTATTACGTCAACACCGGCGTGCGCCACAAAGTTAGCAAAGTGGAAGTGCAGGGCAACCATTATTTCGACAACCGCACTATTCGTGAACGTATGTCCGTCATGGCTGCGACCTTTATCCGCTACCGGCACGGCAGCTATAGCCGCAACCAGATGGATCGCGATCTGGAGGCCATTCGCGACCTGTATCGCAGCAACGGGTTTCGCGACGTCATGGTCACCTCCCGCGTGCTGGACGACTACAATGGACAGGCCGCGCACCTGGCCATCTTCATCGACATCGCGGAGGGACACCAGTGGTTTGTCTCGAAGCTCGAGTTCGAGGGCGTTTCCGACGATTTTCGCGCCGCGCTGCTGTTGATCTTGCACTCCACCGCCGGGCAGCCCTACAGCGATCTGAACATCGCCAGCGATCGCGACAGCATTCTCGATTATTACTTCAATAGCGGTTATCCGCAGGCTAAGTTCGAGTTTACGTCCGTGCCGGCGGCCGAGCCCAATCAAATGAACCTCACGTTCATCGTGACGCCTGGACCGCGCGTCTACGTGCGCGACGTTCTGGTGGCGGGGCTGAAGCGGACGCAACCCGACGTGGTCCGGGACCGCATCAGCCTGGATCCCGGCGATCCGCTGTCGCAAAGCCAGATTAACCAAAGCCAGCGGCGTCTCTACGATCTCGGCATTTTCACGCGCGTGGATGCCGCCATTCAAAATCCGGACGGCGACGAACCCGACAAATATGTTCTCTACTCGCTCGAGGAGGCCGGACGCTATTCCATGAATGTTGGCGTCGGGGCTGAGATCGGCCAAATCGGTGGAAGCAGTACCTCGCTGGATTCACCCGCTGGAACCACCGGCTTCAGCCCGCGGTTTTCCTTCGGCATCAGCCGCCTGAATGTCCTCGGATTGGGACATACCATCAGCCTGCAGACGCTGGTCTCCACGCTGGAACAGCGCGCGCTGCTGACCTACGTGGCGCCGCAATTCCTGGGCAATCCCACGCTGAGCTGGCAAATCTCCGGATTGTTCGACCTCTCTAACGACACTCGCACATTCACCTCCCAGCGCCGGGAAGGCTCGGTGCAATTGTCGCAAAAAGTATCGCGCGCTAATACGCTGCAATACCGCTATACCTATCGCGACGTAGATCTGTCGAACGTGAAGATCAGTAGGGATCTGGTTCCGCTGCTCTCCCAACCGGTCCACGTCGGGTTCCTTTCGATGGGCTTTATCCAGGACAAGCGCGACGATCCCATCGACTCGCACCATGGCATGTACACTAGCATCGACCTGTCGCTAGCTGCGAGCGTATTGGGGTCGCAAACCGACTTCGGCCGCGTAGTGGCGCGCAATTCCACCTATTACTCGCTCACCAAATCCCTGGTGCTGGCGCGGACCACGGAGTTTGGCCTGATCGAACGCTACGCGGGACTGTCGGTAATTCCACTGGCGGAAAGATTCTTCGGGGGCGGCACATTCTCCAACCGCGCGTTTCCGGATTTCCAGGCCGGCCCGCGCGACCCCATCACCGGTTTCCCAATCGGTGGCAACGCGCTGTTGATGAATACCGTGGAGCTGCGGTTCCCGCTGATCGGCGATAACCTGGGCGGCGTGCTGTTCAACGATCTGGGCAATGTCTACTCCGCCGTGAATAAGATTAATTTGGAATTCCGGCAGCCCAATCTGCAGGACTTCGACTACGCGGTCCAAGGCTTCGGCTTCGGGCTCCGCTATCGCACGCCGGTTGGCCCGGTGCGTGTGGATTTTTCGCTCAGCCCCGATTCACCCCGCTTCTACGGCTGCGAAGGCTCCATCAACCAGTTGATTTACTGCGACGTTCCGGGATCGAACGTGCCACGGACGAACCAGCGCATCGACGTTTTCCAATTTCATTTTTCGCTCGGACAATCGTTTTGATGAAAGCGATTGCCACCTCCTGCTTGCTGCTCGCCGCTTGCCTCGAGCCGCTTTCCGCCGACATCATCGACCGCATCGCAATCACGGTTGGTAATCAAGTGATCACCGAGTCCCAAATCGACGAAGAGATCCGAATCACGGCCTTCCTGAACCGCGACAAGCTGGATGTAAGCCCGGACGCGAAGAAGCAGGCCGCCAATCGATTGATCGAGCAGTCGCTGGTGAAGCGCGAAATGGAGTTGAGCCACTACCCGTTGCCGCAGGAAGGCGACGCCAGTGCAGCTCTGGAAGGGATCAAGGCCACCTATCCGAGTCCGGCCGATTTCACCGCGGCGCTCCAATCCTACGGCATTACCGAAGCCGATCTCACGCGCCGTCTGCTGTGGCAATTCACATTGCTGCGCTTCATCGACTACCGCTTCCGGCCCGGCATCCAGATTGCCGACGCCGATGTGCAAACATATTATCGTCAGCAGGTTTCCGGGTGGCAGCGGCAAGGGATCAAGCCGATCCCGACCCTGGAAGATTCACGCGACCAGATTGAAGAAATCCTCACGCAAAGACGAATCGATCAAGCTTTGGACCAATGGCTGGCCGACACTCGCAAACAGGTGGCGGTTACTTACCATGATGCGGCCCTCGGATGAGCAAGCGCGTTAAAATCGTCGCGCTCAGCTTCCTGGGCGTCGCCGGCTTCCTGGTCGCAGTGTCGGCCGCGGGCCTTGTCCTGGTGCAGTCCCACTGGTTTAAGAACAAGATTCGAGAAAGGATCGTGTCGGTGACGGAACGCGCCACCGGCGGCCGCGTTGAAATCGGGAGCTTCTCCTATAACTGGCGCGATCTCACGGCCGAGGTTTCTCCCTTTGTCCTACACGGTACGGAGCCGGCCTCCGCACCGCCCTTGTTGCGAGCGGATCGGATCGAAATCCGATTGCGAATTATCTCGCTGTTCGAGAAAAAAGTGGACATCGCGGCGCTGGTGCTCGAAAGCCCGCGCATTGATATCACCGTCGCGGCGGATGGATCCACCAACGTTCCGCGGCCACGATTCACTTCCAACGGCCTGGTGGAACGGCTGCTCGATCTGAAAGTGCAGCACGTCGAGCTGCGGCACGCGGAGGCGAGCTATAACTCCTGGAAGCTGCCTATCGACGCCGCGGGCGAGCACCTGGAAATGTCCCTGCGCTACGAGGGCGGCGGCCGGCACAATGGCGCCCCGCGCTATTTGTGTATGATTTCTTCCACCGACGCGCGGATCGCTTCTCCTCGATTGCGGGCTCCCGCCCAATTTGGACTGGATGCCCGGATCGCGCTCGATCAGAATACGATTCAGCTCTTGTCCGCGAATGTCATCTCGGGCGGAGTGAAGCTGCAGGTAGTGGGCTCCATAGGCGACCTTGCCACGCCGCATGGCGAGTTCGATCTAACCGCCGCGCTACCGATCGAGGAGTTGAGCAAAATGTTCCGGCTGCCGATTGAGCCGCGTGGGACGGTAGAGTTCCAGGGCCATGCCAGCGCCGGAGGCCCGGCCGTCGACGGCCAAACGCCGTACCGGCTCACAGGCAGGCTCAGCGGCAAAGGTCTCGCCTATCTTTCCCGGGGTATCGGGTATATTCATCAGAACGTCGAAATTTCCGGTATTTCCTTGGCGACTTACGCCGATGTGAACCCCAAGCTTGCCGTCTTCTCGAACCTGGACATCGCGACGTCGCAAGGCCGCTTCCACGGAACGGCCGAGGTGACCGGCTTTGAGCGCCTGGCTTTGCAGGGCGCAATCGACGGCCTCTCCATCGCCGAATTGGGTCGCCTGGCGGGCAGGGAAACCGGGAATCTGAACGGAACCTTGAGCGGTCCCGTGCAACTACAAGGACTGCTAACGCCCTCCGGCCTCCTTGGCGTCACTTCCGGCGCCGATCTCACGCTGAAGCCGGGCGACGGCGGTCTACCGGTCGAAGGCGCCCTCGCGATGAGCTACGATCAGCGATCAGGTAAAATCGCGCTCGGCAATTCGCACTTCGCTGTCGGGGCATCCGAAGCAAGCGTGTCCGGAACGTTGGGCGAGACTCTGGCGGTGCATGTCGTTTCGAGGAACCTCAACGACGCGATTCCCGTGCTGCGCGCTCTGGGAGCGGCGCCTCCCGCCCAATGGCCGGCGGAACTCAACGCGGTCGTGGCGCGCGTGGATGCGTCGGTCACCGGATCGATCGAAAATGCCAAAGTCTCCGGCAAAGCCGATGTTGAAAAACTGAAAGTGGCCGGCCACGAATTCGATCGTATGGTCGCCACGTTCGATCTTGATCGATCCAGCGCCAGTCTGCTGACCGGGAGCGTCCAGCAAGGCAAGATGCGCTTGGAAGGCCAGGGGCGCGCCGGCCTGCACAATTGGAAGCTGGACGGGGCCAGTCCTCTCTCGGGATTAGCAACGCTGCGCTCGGCCGATCTGCAGACCTTGGCGGCGGAAGCGGGAATCGCAGCGCTGCCGGCCAGTGGCGCGATCTCGGCCACGGTGCGGATCAGCGGCTCGCTCGAGTCCCCGCTGGTCAGCGGAAACGTCACGCTGGACGACCTGAATGCATATGGCGAGCATTTCACCGCGGCGCGTGCCGGCGTCACCTTTACCTCCACGGCGCTCGAGCTATCCAATGGAGAAGCGCGCATGGGCGCTGCGCGCGTGACGCTGAGCGGCGACTATAATCATCCCGCCAACGATTGGAAAGACGGCTCCCTGCGCTTCGATGTAGCGACCAGCGGCGGTGTCGATCTGGCGCAGATAAAGCGCGTGCAGGAAATCGAGACCGGTCTGGGCGGCCGGCTGGATCTGAAAGCGAGCGGCGCGGCCAAAATCGTCGATGGGCGGGTGGATCTTACGTCGCTGAACGGCCAACTCGCGCTGCGCAACGCCATGCTGGACGGACATACGTACGGCAATCTGGATGTCACCGCAGCCACCAAACTGCCGATGCTTACACTCAGCGCCACTGCGACCCTGGACAATTATCAGATTCGCGGAAGCGGCGAATGGCGCATGGAAGGCGATTACAACGGCCAGGCTCACATCGAAATCCCGCGCATCTCGTTCGCCACGCTTCACGATCTCTCACCCGGCAAGCACCTTCGCAAGGACCTTCCTTTTGGCGGATTCGTGCAGGGCGAGGCGGCCATCGCGGGTCCATTGAATCAACCCTCCCGGATGAAAGCGGACGTGACGCTTTCCACCGTTCAATTCAACGCCAGCCCCAACACCCGGCCGCTGGGCGGCGTTCAATTGCAAGATCTGGTATTGAAAAACGCACAACCCATTCACCTGGAAGCCGGCCCCAATGGCATCGACATCGGCCATGCCAGCTTCGTCGCCAAGGACACCACGCTCGAGGCCTCCGGGCGCCTGGCGGTCAACACTAGAAATCCCTGGGATTTGACCATCCAGGGCCGCATCAATTTTTCCATTCTCCAGCTCTTCAATCCTGACCTGCTGGGTTCCGGCGCGTCGGTGGTGAACGTGGCCATCCACGGACCTCTCATGGAACCCCAGGTGGATGGCCGTCTGGAATTGCGCAACGCTTCGTTGTTTCTGCGCGATGTTCCGAACCGCATCGATCAAGCCAATGGCCTGATCCTGTTCGATCGCAATCGCGCTACCGTGCAGAATCTGAGCGCGCAGACCGGCGGCGGCGACATCCAGTTTGAGAGCGGCAGCTTCGTAGGGTTCCGGGGAAGCGGGCTGGTCTACCGGCTGCAGGCCGCGGCGCACAACGTTCGCTACCGTTCCCCGGAAGGAGCCAGCCTGACCATGGATGGCTCAGTCGCCTTAGTGGGTACGTCCGAAAACAGCGTTCTATCGGGTTCCGTTTCGGTTACGCGCGCGGTCTTCAATCCCAGGACCGACCTCGGGACCATGCTTGCGTCCACGGCGAAACCGGTCGCCGAGGCAGCCCCGAACGACTACCTGAGCGGCGTCCAATTCGACGTCCATATCGTCACCTTGCACACGCTGGAAATCGAGACTTCGCTGACGCGCAATATTCAGGCCGACGCCGACGTGCGCTTGCGCGGCACTCCCGACCGGCCGGTGCTTCTGGGACAGATCACAGTCAACTCCGGCCAGATGGAGTTTTTCGGCAACAAGTACAGCATCAACCGCGGCGTAATCAATTTTGACAATCCAGCCAAAAACGAGCCCAACATTAATATGGATCTCTCCACGCAGGTGCGCGGCATCACCGTGGATATCAGCTTCTCCGGGTCCCTCAACAAATTGACCTTCTCCTACCGCTCCGATCCGCCGCTGCAGGCTTCCGACATCATCGCGCTGCTGGCGGTCGGCCGCACACCCGCCGCCGCTGGTCCCTTGGCAGCTCCGCAAGCCGTCAATAATCTGAACAGCAGCTATCTCGGAACGGGCGACGATTCCCTGTTGGCCCAGGCCATCGCGCCCAACTCGGGACGCTTGCAGAAATTTTTCGGCGTAAGCCATATCAAGATCGACCCGCAATTGACCGATATCACCATCGTTCCGCAGGCCCGGCTCACCATGGAGCAGCAAATCTCTTCCGACATCACGCTCACCTATATCACCAATCTCGCGGTCGCTAACGAACAGATCGTTCGCGTGGAGTGGGATTTCAGCAGGAAGTGGGCCGCGGTGGCGCTGCGCGATGAAAACGGCGCTTTCAGCATCGACTTTCAGTACCGCAAGCGCTTCAAATAGGCCGCCCATGCGATTGCGCAAGGTCCAGGGAAAACTCAAGGTGGAACACAGCATTCTGGATGGAGTGCGCGATGTTCTGGAGCGCCTGCTGGATGACAACGCTCAAATCCGATCCGTGATTCCCGGGGTCATCCGCCCGGTGCGCGACGCCAAGGGCCAAGTCAGAATCCATGTGACGGTCGCGACCACCAATGGTTGGAAGGCCATCGCGCTCAGCTCCGGTGCGCGCCAGGAGCTATTCATCAGCACCAGCTTTTCGAAAGAGCAGTTGGAACAGGCGCTTCGCCAAGCGTCTTCTAAGTAGTGCGCTTCCGCAAGCGGTAGCCTACGCGGGGGCGAAGTACTAAAGCGTTCCACCTCAGGTTCCGCCCGAACTTCCGTATGCGGCTCTCAGCATCGCCTTAACCCCCAATACCGCGCTAACGTTACGCTCTCTTCTGGCCGATAAAACATTAGAATCCCGAGAAGGTTACCTTTACAATTTTGGAAATTCAGTGAAAGTTTTAATTGCGGACGACAGCGTAGTATCGCGGCATTTGCTGGAAGCCACGTTGCGCAAGTGGGGTTATGAAGTGACGGTGGCGTGCGATGGGGCCGAGGCCTTGCAGATTCTGGAGCGGGAGGACGCTCCGGCGCTCATCATTTTGGACTGGATGATGCCGGGCATGACCGGCCTCGAGGTTTGCCGGCGGATTCGCGCGCGCGGCAGCGAGCCGTACATTTACATTCTGCTGCTCACTTCCAAAAGCCAGAAGGAAGATCTGATCGAAGGCATGGATGCTGGCGCCGACGACTACATCGCCAAGCCGTTCGACCAAAACGAGCTGCAAGTGCGGCTGCGCGCCGGTACGCGGCTGGTGGGTTTACAAGCCCAGTTGCTTTCCGCGCGGGAAGCGCTGCGCGAACAAGCCACGCGGGATTCGCTGACGCGCTTGTGGAACCGCAACTCCATCCTGGAGGCGCTCTCGCGCGAACTGGCGCGGGCTCGCCGCGAAGGTTCGCCGTTGGGTGTGGTGATGGTGGATCTGGACCACTTCAAGCACATCAACGATAATCATGGACATTTGGCCGGAGACGCCATGCTGCGCGAGGCTGCCCGGCGCATGCAAAACAGCGTTCGCCAGTACGACAGCATTGGACGCTACGGCGGTGAAGAGTTTCTCATTCTGCTGCCCCACTGTGGTGAGGCGGAGAGCTTCGCGCAGGCCGAGCGTCTGCGCAAACAGCTCGGCCAGTCCGACGTCCGTATTGACGACACTTCGCTTCGGATCACGGCCAGCTTTGGCGTGACTGCTGCCCTGCTGGGAGAACCGTGGACTGCGGAGGGGCTCCTGCGGAAGGCCGACGAAGCGCTGTATGCCGCGAAAAAGTCCGGACGCAACCGCGTTGAGATTTTGAGCTATAGTGCCGAGCCGGCGCCCGATACGGCGGTGGTGGAAACGGCCGCTGTCACTTGATCTCTTGTGCCGCTGCGCGGCGTTGCTATTGACGTCGCTGGGCGACTTGAAAATGGCTCAACGAGCTGGCATAGCCCGATAGCCCCTTATACAGCGCTTCGGCGGTGCGCTGCCGATAGTCCTCGCGCCGCATGATACTCTCCTCGTGGGCGTTGCTGATGAAACCGATCTCAGCCAGCACGGAAGGCATGGAAGCTCCAATCAGCACGACAAACGGTGCTTTCTTCACGCCCCGGTCCTTAGACCGTGCGTCGGTGCTTCGCGCCGACAAGTTGTAGAGCGCGGCCTGCACCCGCGAGGCGAACTCGCGCGACTCTTCCACCTTGTCCTTGAGCGCGATCTTCTGCAGCAAGTCCTGTAATTCGTAAACGGTCATCTGCGAGCCGGCGTTTTCCCGCGCGGCCAGGTCCAGCGCGCTCTTCGAGGTGGTGAAGTTCAAATAAAATGTTTCCACGCCCGCCGCGCTGCGCAACGCCGAGGAATTCGCGTGGATTGACAGGAACAGGTCCGCCTTAGCTTCGTTCGCGATTTCGGTGCGGCGCTCCAGGGGAACGAAAGTATCGTCGGAGCGCGTGTAAATCACTTCGCTACCCATCTTCTCCTGGATCAACCGGCCCAACCGCTGGGCCACGTCCAATACCAGATCTTTTTCGCGCAAGCCCTGCGGTCCAATCGTGCCGGTATCGTGGCCGCCGTGTCCGGGATCGAGTACCACCCGCCCAATCTTGAGCCCCAGCACGCGAATCATCGAGCTATCTCCCGAGGAGTTGCGCTTGGCCGGGAGAGCCGTTTCGAGCGGAGCACCAGATGCGCTGGGCGACGAAGGCGTGACAACCACCGGCAGCGCCGGCTTTGCGAGCGCGGCTGTCAGCATGGCGGTAGAGGTGGCTCCCGGAGGCCCAGCCGAAGGCGGACCCGGGGGAAGCGCAGGCTTGAAATTAAGAACCATCGCGACCTGCGTGGCTAGAATCGATGTTCTCAGCGCCAATTCCGGCGGTGGATCGAGCGCGGCCTCTTGCACGCGCACTGGCTGCGCGGTTGCTGGCTTGGCGGGCGGAGGCGTGAACCGCCGATGCTCGGCCGGTTTTGACGCAGGCGTTGGGTCCGGGGGTGCGGGAGATGCCTGCACCGGCGCTGAGGGCGTATGAATCAGGACTGGCGGCGTCTGGACAACGTCCGGAGCCTTTCTCAGCGGTGTTTTGGTGCTTTGCTTTGCTTTGCCGCCGGGAGCTCGCAATTCGATCATGAGCCGATCGGGATTTTCCAGACGCGAAGTCGTAGCCTCAACCGCTGTTTCCAGGTCCAAAACCACGCGTGTGACGTTCGGTTGCGGCTCCGCCACCCGGATTTGTTTAACAAACCGGTCGGAGACGGGAATCACAGTCAAGGCCTTATGGGTTAAAGCGGGCTTGGTGCCGGCGAGATCGTAAAAGATTCGGTCTGGATTGTCCAGATGATCCGTTTTCACCTGAAAATCGCCGTCGGTCTGAATCGCGATGCGGGTCACTGCGCCCAGCGACCAAAAGCGAACAGCGGTAACGTGGCGCGGTTCCGCAACGTTAGCGGCGATTGCCGTGCTGACCACCAATAGCAGCAGCCCGCCCGCACGCCGCCGTGCTCGCGAGCACAGAACGCCCTGCTGCTTCCGGGGGAGGTGTAGCAGGGCCGTCCTAACGGGTTGCGATGTGCAGCTTACCCTCTGGATCGACATACGTAAGAATGTGCCGGGTCGCCTCTTCAGCCGCGTTCGGCTCCTCGGCATTCTTCGTTTCGTTCTTGACCTCGTTGTCCTTCACTTGATTCCGGCCGGCCGCGACTTTGGCCTCGCCGTATTTCTTGCCTACTTTGGCGACGTAGTTCTTGGTCTCCGGGTACGGCGGCACGTCGCGGTATTTGGCCACCGCCTTTTCGCCCGCATTGTACGCCGCAATCGCCAGCCGGTCGTCCTGGAACGTATCTTGCAGCAACTTGAGATAGCGAACGCCCGCTTCTATATTCTGCTTTGGATCGAAACTGTCCGTCACGCCGAAACGCTGCGCGGTGGCGGGCATCAGCTGCATCAACCCCTGCGCGCCCTTGGGTGAAACCGCGGACGGGTTGTAGTTACTTTCCACCTGGATCACCGAATCCACCAGTAGCGGATTCACGTCGAAAGTCTTGGCTGCCTCCGCGATCAGGCCATGCACCTCGGGATTCGCCTCGCGGGCACCTGAAGCCGCGACCAAGCTCCTTACCAGCTTGCCCGTGCGCGTGTCCACTTTCACTACCCATACCTCGCGGGCCTCGCCTGCTTTCAGCTCCGCCGTTGCAAGAGTTCCTAGAACCGCCGCAGCCAGAATAACTTCCAAACAAAATCGCATCCGTTTGTTCCCTCCGATTATAACCGGATTCCCTCTCTCCGTAAATTTATCTTCCCGGCGGATTGCGGAAGGCTGCATGTCAAAGCTAATGTTATTATTCTCTCATGCAAGCCTCCGGGTTTGTGCTGGCGGGCGGCGGAAGCACGCGCATGGGCCGGAACAAGGCCTTGCTGCCCTGGCGCGGAATCACCCTGGTGGAACACGTGGCCGGAATTGTCCGCCAGGCAGCCGGATCCGTTACCTTGATCGGCGATCCTGCCCAGCTCGGCCATCTCGGCTTGCTGGTGGTTGCCGACAAACTTCCGGCCTCGGGTCCGGCCGGCGGCATCTTCACGGCGTTGACCGTCACATCCAGCGACTGGAATCTGATCGCCGGCTGCGACATGCCCGCTATTACCAGCGAACTCATGCTCGATCTGCTGCGCCGCGCCGCCGCTGCGTCGAATCCAATCGACTGTCTGGCAGCCGCCGGACCGAATGGTGAGCCTGAGCCCCTGTGCGCCGTCTACCATCGGCGATGCCTGCCGGCCGTGGCCCGCGCAATTGGCGAAAACCGATTGAAAATGAAGAACTTATTGGCTGAACTCGATACGCAGTTGATGCCCGTTGATCCGGCCGCCGTCGCCAACGTCAATACGCCTGCCGAATGGGCCGCATTCGAAGCCAAACTCTCATGACGACGCCCGACAAGCTGAACTACATCGAGTTCCGTCATGTGTATAAGACGTTCGATCGCCCGGTTTTAGTTGATGCCAGCTTTTACGCGGCGGCGGGCGAGACGCTGGCCATCATCGGCCGCAGCGGCGTGGGAAAATCGGTCAGCCTGGGACACATCATGGGCTTCATCAAGCCCGACCAGGGCCAGGTCTTCGTCGCCTACCAGGACATCACGAACTATCCGGAAGCCGAACTCCGGGAAATCCGCAAGAAGGTCACCATGGTGTTTCAGAGCGGCGCGTTGTTCGATTCGCTCACCGTCGGCGAAAATATTTTGTTTTCGCTCGAGCTGCGCAGCGATTACGACGAGCACAATAAGGAAGACGTCGTCGACGGGCTGCTCTCCATGGTGGACATGCTGCAATTCAAGGACGCTTATCCGGCCGACCTCTCCACGGGATACAAACGCGCCGTCGCGATCGCTCGCGCCTTGGCGGCCCAACCCGAGTGCATTCTTTATGACGAGCCCACCACCATGGTGGATCCCATCATGTCGAATACCCTGAGCGAGCTGATGCTCAAACTAAAACGCGAGCTCAGGCTGACCGCGGTGGTGGTGACGCACGATCTGGATCTGATGCGCAAAGTGGCCGATAGCGTGGTGGTGCTGTATCAGGGGCAGGCCATTTACTTCGGGCCGGTGGCCGGTTTGGAGAAATCGGACCATCCGCATATCAAGGCCTTCCTTGCGATGGACCGCGTGGAACTGGTGCCGGGCGGCGTCGATTGAACCGCGCGCGTCAGGGAGCGGCCGTCACTTAGCGTCTCTCCAGTTTTCACCAATACCAACGTCCACTATTAACGGAACATCCAGCTTGTGAACGGTCTCCATTTCGCGCTTCACCATTTTGGAAACCTGCTCGGCCTCATCTGCCGGCGATTCGAATAGCAATTCATCATGCACCTGCAGCAGCATCTTGGTTTCCAGCTTTGCCCGCCCCAGGATCTCGTCGATGCGGATCATCGCCAGCTTGATCAAGTCCGCCGCCGTGCCCTGCAAGGGCGTGTTGACCGCCGTGCGCTCGGCAAACGAACGTGCGTTTGGATTACGGCTGTGCATGTCCGGGATCGGGCGCTTGCGGCCGAACAGCGTCGGGGCAAACCCGCTCTCGCGCACTTCCGCGATGGTCTTCTGGATAAACTTTTTCACGCCCGCGTGCAGCTCGAAATACGTCCGGATGTATTCTTCCGCTTCCTTGCGATCGATTCCGAGCGATGCCGCCAGGCCGAACGGCGTCTGCCCGTATACGATCCCAAAGTTCACCGCCTTGGCGTTGCGCCGCATCTCGGGAGTCACCATCATGGGAGGCACGCGGAAAACTTCGGCGGCGGTTCGCGTGTGGATATCCTCGCCGCGGCCGAACGCATCCAACAGAACCGGATCGCGGGACATGTGGGCTAATAGACGCAGCTCGATCTGCGAGTAGTCCGCCACCACCAGCTTCCAGCCTTCGCGCGGAACGAACGCGGCGCGAATCTGGCGGCCCAGCTCGGTCCGGATCGGAATATTCTGCAAATTCGGATTTGATGACGACAGCCGTCCCGTGGCCGCGCCAGTTTGATTGAAGGTAGTGTGAATGCGGCCGGTCTTCAGATCGATCAAATCCGGCAGGGCGTCGATGTAAGTGCCCTTCAGCTTCGAGAGCTGGCGATATTCCAGCACCTTGCGCGCGATTTCATGCTCGGCCGCGAGACCCTCCAACACGTCGGCCGCGGTGGAAATGCTCTTACCTTTACCGTACTTCACCGGCGCCGGCAAATTCAGCTCTTCGAACAAAATCTTGCCGAGCTGCACGGGCGAATTTATGTTGAACGGCTTTCCCGCTAGCTCGTAAATTTCTCCCGACAACCGCTGGATATCGGTGTCGAGCTCGCCGGAAAGAACGCGTAGCTGCTTCGGGTCCACTCGGATCCCAAGCTGCTCCATCTGCGCCAGGACGCCCGCCAACGGCAAGTCGATCGTCTCATAGAGTTCGCGAAAGCCCTGCTGATCGATCTCCGGCGCCAGGCGCTCTGACAGCGTGACGGCGAGATCGGCGTGCTGCTCGGCCGCCGCGCCCAGTTTGCGATCCAGATAGCGCTCGGCCAGCACGGAAGTGGAACACCCAGCCGGATCGGCGCACAGCAAAAACGCGTACAGCATCACGTCATGCCGAAAGCCCTTCGCCGCGACGCCGTATTTCGCTAGCTCGAGCCTTACCGCCTTCACGTCATGCGCGATTTTCGGCCGCTGGGCGTCTTCCAAGATCGGCTTCAGCGCGTCGATATAATCCATCGACAACGCGCGCGCCACGCCCGGCTCATACGACACTCCCAGCATCGTCAACGGCAGGCCGCCGTCCATGGTGGATTCGATCGCGAATGCGATCGGTTGAGACGGATCGAGCTTGGCCAGGCTCGCGCCATATGCAACCGCTTCCTCCCGCGAGGCAATGCTCGCGTAATCGCGCGTGTGAGCGTCCTCGGTCGGCCCCACCTCTTTCAACAGGCTGTAAAACTCCAGCTCCTTGTAGACTTTCTTGAGCTCGGCAATGTCGGGCTCCTGCGACGCGAGCTGCGCCATTTCAAAATCCACCGGAACCGTACTATCAATCGTCGCCAGGCGCTTGCTCAACAGAATCTGCTCGCGATTGTTCTGCAAACTCTCGCGATACATCTTGCGCTCCACTTCAGCGGCGTGTTCCAGCGCGCCCTCCACCGACCCGAAGCGCTGGATCAGATCGCGCGCGCCCTTATCGCCGATTCCCGGCGCGCCGGGGATATTGTCGATGGAATCGCCCTTGAGCGCCAGCAGATCCGCGACCTGATGAGGCTTCACCCCCATAAACTCCTCGGTCACGGCCGGATCGTACCAGATGTCTTCCTTCACTGGATTGAACATGTGCACTCGCTCGTCCACCAGCTGCAGCATGTCCTTGTCGCTCGACACGATCACGACGTCGAAATTCTCGCTGGCTCGCTTGGCCATGGCGCCGATCACGTCGTCGGCCTCGAAGCCCGCATACTGCAGCACCGGAATGTGCATCGCTTCCAGCAATCGGCGGATGTAGGGGATCTGCTCGCCCAGGTCGGGTGGCATCTCAGTGCGATTGGCCTTGTACGCCGCGTACTCCTCCTCGCGGAACGTCTTGCCGGATTCAAAAATCGCCGCGATGTATTCCGGCTGATACGCTGCCCTGAGTTTCCGCACCATGTTATGGAAAATGAGCACAGCTTCAGTGGGAATTCCGGTAGTGGTTCGCATGGGCGGCGCGCCGCTGCGAGCGCGGGCATGGTAGGCGCGAAAGATAAACCCGTAGCTATCGATCAGGAAGAGCCTGGGACGATGCTTGGCGCCTTTTTCGGCGGCGGCTGGTGGCATCCAGAATCAGGATACGTCAAATTCAGTCTGTTGCAGACGCGACGTACACTCAATTTGAAACACGGCGCGGAATAAACTCAGGCCCGTTTTTGCCAGTGCGATGGATCGCGGCTGGCGTGAAAACAGGCAATTACGATCAAGGCATCATCCCCGACGACAAAAAACAACGATTACGGAAAGCGGCGCAAGAGGGCACGTCGCACATTTCTAAACACGGCAGGAAACTGCCGGGGATTATCGCTCATTCGTTCGACCAAGCGTCAATCGCTTGACGGAAACGTCGGCCAAGGCCGGCGGCCTCGCCTTCCTACCAGTCCTGAGCCTCGACCAATTCCATCCGAGCGGCCTGCGTGAAGATAACCGAATACACTACGGGCAACGTTGTTTAAGTTCAGCTTTCAGGGACGCCCACGTTACGCCATGGCGCTTATCTTCGTCGAGCGAGGCGAGCCGGCGCTCAAGTTCGGCTTCCTGCGCACGGATCAAAGGAAGCTGCTCGTGTTCGAGACTATCCCAAAGCTGCGCGATAAGAGCTAGACGTTCGGTGGGCGTCAAACGGACAATCTCATCCGGCGTGAGCAATTCCATGCTCCAAGCCTACGCAGAAGAGGGACAGGGGGCCTGCCTCAGACCTGAATCAGGACAGCGCCTACTTCGGATGTCGCGTTCGCTTGGCTGCCACGGATTTCACGACCAGCGCCTCCATCACCTTTGGATCCACATCGGCGAGCTTCTTGATGTAGAGGCAGCCCTTGCCGGTGGTGTGCTTGCCGAGTTTAGCGAGCAGCGCCTGTGCTTCGCTGGACCCAGTCACGCCGTACAGAACGGTCGCGGCCTTGCGCGGAGAAAAACCGGTCAGCGGCATATCGCCCTCGCGCCCGCTCTCGTACGTGTAGTGGTAACTGCCGAAGCCGATGATCGATGAACCCCACATTTTCGGCTTCTCGCCGGTCGCGCTTTGCATCAGCTTAACAAGCGCCTTGGCATCCGCGCGCTTGCTTTCATCCGTGAGCGAAGCGATAAAAGCCGCGACACTGAGTTTGGTGGGGGTGGTTTTGTTATCCGCCATCTCTCCTGCCTTCCCTCTCCTCCGAAGGCTACCCCAGACCAAGGGACGGTGCAACTGCCAAGCCCTGGTCGACCTTCCAGCGCCCAAAATCTCGCTCGCCTTGACCTGATTCCGACACAACTGACCCCTTGTGCTGTGTCTTTTCTGCCACACACCAAACTTTACAAAGCTTTTTGAATCAAACAGGTAGCGATAGGTGTTTACCGTATGTAAAATGAATAATCCAGTTGGATTGGCAGCGTGCGAATCAACCAGACCGAACTACCTAAAGGAAACCGCATTGCGGTTTGAGACCACCGTCCAACGGCCCGTCGAAGCCTCCGGAGTCGGACTTCATAGCGGAGTTCCAGTCACCATCCGCATTCTGCCGGCGCCACCATCCACCGGAATCGTTTTCCTCCGCACCGATCTCGACAACTTTTCGGTGCCCGCCAGTTGGCGCTATGTGGCCCGTGTCAGCTACGCGACCAGCCTGATGCGCCAGGGCGTGCTGATCTCAACCACCGAGCATCTGCTGAGCGTGTTCTACAGCATGGGGGTCGATAACGCGTTTGTCGAGATCGACAACCTGGAAGTTCCGATTCTCGACGGCAGCGGCAAGCCCTATGTGGACCTGTTGTCCGCCGCAGGCTTGAAATCCTACCGCCGGCAAAAACGCTTTCTGTGCATTCGACGCCCGGTTACCGTGGAGGCCGGCTCGAAACGCATCACCATCCTGCCGTCCGACCGTTTTCTGCTCACCTGCGACGTCTATTACGATCACCCGCTCATTCGCCACCAGTCCCTCGACCTCGAAGTGACGCCCGAGCGCTACGCCCAGGAGATCGCGCCGGCGCGCACGTTCGGATTCGCGCATGAGCTGGATCAGATGCGCGACATGGGACTCATTCGCGGCGCTTCGCTTGAGAACGCGGTCTGTTTCGATCGCGAGAAAGTGCAGAATCCCGAAGGACTGCGCTTCCCGGACGAGTGCTGCCGCCACAAGGCCCTGGATCTTATCGGCGATCTCGCCCTGATGGGCAAATCTCTGCTTGGCCATGTGATCGCCGAGCGCGCCGGGCACGCTATGCACGCAGCCTTGGTGTCGCGCATCATGTCCGATCCTTCGTTGTATGAGATCCTGACGTTCGATCAGTTGGCCACCCGCGTCGCCCATGCGTTAGTATCCTGATTCTTGTTCAATCTCCCGAACCTGTTCACCCTCGCCCGCCTGGTTCTCGCTCCCTTCATCGCATTCGACATCCTGCACGGCCATTTTGGCCGCGCGATTCTTCTCCTGTTCGCCGCCGGCTTCACGGACGTGATCGACGGATTTCTCGCGCGGCGTTTCCAAATCGCCACCCGCGTGGGCGCGTACTTCGATCCCGTCGCCGACAAAATTCTGCTCAGCGTGATTTATGTTTCGCTCGGCCTCGCCGGCGCGCTGCCGTGGTGGATGGTGGCCGTAGTATTCGGACGCGACGTCTTGATTCTCGCCATGGCCGGCTATGGCCTGCTGTTCACTTCGTTGCGCAAATTCCCGCCGTCCGTGTGGGGAAAGATCAGCACATTTTTTCAAATCGGCGCTGCGCTGGTGGTCCTGGGCGCCCGCGCCGGCATCCCCGGGCCCGTCACGCTGGCGCTCCTCCTGATGCTGCTTGCAACGATTGTCAGCGGACTCCATTACATCTGGCGAGGCATGGAACTGTTAAGGAAAACGTCTCATTGACGTGCGCTGCCCGCCGGAGTAGGCTGAAAGAGTGCCAGCGCCAATCACCCGTTATCGAGTGCCCGGCCACTACTTCTGGGCGGGCCTGGCGGCACTGGCGTTCACCGGGCTCTCGGGTTGGTTCGCGCTGCTTTGGCCAGTCTGTTGGATCGCCGCCGGATTGTTTCTGGCCAGCGCCATCCTGGTGCTGTATCTGGCATCGCGTCCTACCGTTGAGATCTACGAAGGCCATGTGAAGATTGGAAATCATGCCATTCCCTGGCGCCATATTCGCAGGTTGGATCGCAGCGCCAATATCCCGTTGATGGTTCGCCTCACTCTGGCCGACAAAACGCGAATCCTGGTGATCTATCCCGGCGATTCGAATTCCGCCAGCGGCTTGCTGCGCAGCCTGCGCCGCCATTCGCGCGAAGCTTTGATCGACGGCGTACCGTACAGGCAATTCTGGGGCGAGGCCGCGGTAAGCGCCATCGCCAAGAAAAAGTTGGAGCCGCCGCGCTACCCGCTTTTGCTCCCCGACGATGAAGCCGAAGTGGAGCGCATGTTCCAGAGGCTGAAGTCGGTGGGCCATCTGGACCAGAAGACTTCCTCTGAAGACAAGTAGCTCGCGCTTGGGCCGCCTTCAGCCCGCTCGGAAACCGTCCTCCGGCAGCCACCCTTGGCGATGGCTGTCATTCATTGTTCTGCTCGCGCTGCTGGCCGTGGTCACCAGTGGCTTCTGGCTGGCTGCCCTGGGCGGTTATCTGGTGCGCGCGGAGCCGCCGGTCCACGCCGATCTGATCGTCGTCCTGGCGGGCGACTTCTCCGGCAATCGAATTCTCACCGCCGGCGATCTGGTGCGTCGTGGGTTCGCTCCCAAGGTTTTGGTCAGCGGCACTTCGGGTGAATATGGAATGCACGAGACCGATCTCGCGATTCCATTCGCCATTCGGCACGGCTTTCCCGCTTCCTACTTTGTCGCTCTGCCCAACGATTCCCACTCCACCAAAGCGGAGGCCGACGACGTGCTGGCTGCGCTACGCAAGTGGAACGCGCACCGGATCGATATCGTCACCAGCAACTACCACACTCGCCGGGCGGGAAACATCTATCGCGCCAAGGCTCCCGATCTCGAGATCCACATGGTGGCCGCTCCCGACCTCTACTTCACGCCGGATGGCTGGTGGAAAGATCGCGAGGGACGCAAGACTTTTCTGCTGGAATGGACGAAGACGGTTGTAGCCTGGTTCGGTATGTAATCCCCGCATGAGCAACAAAGAGATCTTTCGGTCGGTGTGGCCTTATCTTTGGAAGTACCGCCGCGGCATGGCGCTCGGCATGGGATCGCTGTTGATGACCGATCTCACCAGAGCCGCCCTGCCCCTGTTGCTTCGCAGCGGAATCGATTCCCTAATGAAGGGCTTTCGCCTTTCGCTGGTCTTTGAATTCGCCGCTCTCATCGTATTGCTTTCCGCCGTCCGCGGAGTTTTTCAGTATTGGATGCGCGTCATCCTCATCGGAATTTCCCGCGACATCGAGTACGATCTGCGCAACGACCTGTTCT
>Ga0302326_10009497_pt1 | contig 21239 bp, 20 predicted proteins | sample Palsa_T0_3_FD_202264 | JGI IMG/M metagenome (GOLD analysis project Ga0302326, IMG submission 202264) | Peat permafrost microbial communities from Stordalen Mire near Abisko, Sweden - Palsa_T0_3 | ecosystem: Environmental > Terrestrial > Soil > Palsa > Peat permafrost | place: Sweden: Abisko... | reverse complement strand
TGACACGGAGTGGTAAAATATTGAAGTGACGACTCCCGATCCGCTCGACTACGAAACCCAAAAAGCTTCCAACTCTGGCGGCTGCCTCAGAGCAATGATTCCGATGCTGCCGCTACTACCGCTGCTCATGGGACTGCGGCCATCGGATTTACGGCAGGAATTTTTATTCTGCGAGCTTTCTCACAAAGACCCTCAAACCGAGCAGCATTTATTTTACCAATTATTGGCTGGATCGCTTGTGGGGGTTTTCTCGGCTACGGCATCTATTGCTTCATCAAACCAGGCTAACTTATTGCGGCCCAGGCAGATTCGTGACGAAATCCGCCAATTCTTTCCCGCTGGGGCTTGCCGCCGTGCGGACGTAATATCCGCTGGTCGCCACGCCTGTGCAGAGGCTTTCTTCCAGGCTCAATCCCAGCACGCGCCCGACGCAAAATCCCGCGTTGAAATGATCGCCCGCCCCGGTGCTGATCTTGGGCTGCTGCACGAACGGCCCGGCGAAGCTGGCCGATTCCGTCGCCGTCGCCGCAGCTGCGCCCTTGCGCGGATGAATCACCACGCAGGAAATCCCCAGCTTCTCCCGGATCGCGCCGGCTGTTTTCTCGATCGCCCCCTCCGCATCCTGTGGGACCGTTATCCCCAGAACCTCGGCGATTTCGCTCGATTCCTTCAGGTTCAATCCCAGGATCACACCCACGCTTTTCTGGAATCCCGAAATGATCTTCAGCGCCGCCGCGATGTCCGCGTGGGTGCGCTTCTCCGGGTCGGCCAGGTCGATGAACATCGTCCGCTCGGCCTTCGGGCAGCTCGGCAGGATTTCGCTTTGCAGCCTGCTCCAGATTTCCGACATGAACGGCAACATCGTCCAGTTCACCATGCCGATCAGTTTCGAATTGGAAACCAGCTTCACCAGCTCATCTTTCCCGACGCGCACCAGCATGTTGTCCCAGTTGATGTCCCCCAGCGTCTGGTGCTTGCCGAGCATCAGTTTCCCATCCTCAAACTCCAGCGCATCGGTGTGCCCCGGCTCGGCGATGCTGTAAATCTTCGCCCGCTTCGCGAAATCCGCGAACACCGGGTGCAGCGTGGGATAACCCAGGCAGCCGATGTAGGTCACCTTCAATCCCGCCGAGGCCAGCGCGTTGGCCATGATCGGCCCATTGCCGCCGAGTTTTGTCTGCGTCACCAGCAACTCGTAATTGCTCGATTGCCCCGCCGCGGCGGTGATCTTCCGGCCGAAAACGTCGATGGTTTTCATCGGCTCATACCGCTTCAGATCCAACCGCTTATCCACCACCGCGATAATCTCATCGACGAATCCATCGAGCCCGATCAGCGCCGGCATCGAGCCCAGCGTTCCCACCGCCGCCGACAGTTTTCGGCCGGCGGATTCACAAATCTGTTGCCGCGTCAGTGCCATGATTTTTTTCTTTGAAAAGTGCCTGTCAGTATGTGGGAACCGGCTCGGCTCCCTCAGGGAGCACCGGCATCAGCGTATATCCCTGCGGAAGCGCCAGCGATTTATTCACCTGCCACGTCCACGGCGGCGTGATCATCAGCCCGATCGGCAGATAAAAAGTGTTCACTATGAAATTCACCGGCTCGAAGATCGCATTACCTTCATAGGACATTTGATCCAGTTGCAGCGGCGTGTACGTCGGCTGGGTCACTACTGCGTCGTTGGCGTAACTGGCCACCGCCACATCCCACTGCCGCTCGGCCATCGCGCCATCCGTGGTGATCGGCGTGGTATCCAGCCGTTCCGGATACGGCGGGCGCGCCCGTGTCGTGAAATGAACCAACTGAAACGACTGGCATCCGGCCAGGATTCCCACCGCCATCGCCGCAATCATCGCGCCGGACGAACGCTTCAGTTTACGGATTGAGAACATGATCCATATCCTTCTTAAACGCCTGTCCGTGAAAATCCGTCACGCCTCCGCCGGAGATATCCTGATCATCCTGCGGGGAATAATTCATCGGGTCGCCCAGCGCCCGGGTCGTGGGATCATCTTCCTGCTGCTTCGGCGAAGACGAGCACGCCGAACCGGCAGCCAATACTCCCGCCGCCAGCGCCACGATCAACATCCGCATCGCCATACTCATATCTTAACGACCCTCTGCCGCATATTCGACGGTGTAATTGGGAGATTCCTTGGTGATAGTGATATCGTGCGGATGGCTTTCAGCCATGCTGGCGGCCGACACCCGGCAAAACCGCGCATCACGCCGAAGCTCGCTAATGTCCTTCGTTCCGCAGTATCCCATCCCCGCCCGCAGTCCGCCGACCATCTGGTACACAAAATCCCCCAGCGACCCCCGGTACGGTACCCGCCCTTCGACGCCCTCGGGCACCAGTTTGCTCGATTCGCGAACGCCGCCCTGTCCATATCGATCCTTGGACCCGCTGATCATCGCCCCCATGCTCCCCATGCCCCGGTACGTCTTATATCTGCGCCCCTGGTGGATCACCATTTCCCCCGGCGACTCATCGAGCCCCGCGAAAAGGCTCCCCATCATCACGCTGCTCGCCCCCGCCGCCAAAGCCTTGGTGATATCCCCGCTGTGCCTGATCCCGCCATCGGCGATCAGCGGTACGCCCGCCACATCGGCGATGCTGGCGACGTTCATGATCGCGGTGATCTGCGGCACCCCGACGCCGCTGATGATTCTCGTCGTGCAGATCGCCCCGGGCCCGATGCCGACCTTCACCCCATCGGCGCCGGCGTCGATCAGATCTTTCGCGGCGGCTGCGGTCGCCACGTTCCCCGCGATCACTTCAATCCCCCACCGCTTTTTGATCGCCTTGACTGTATCGATCACATTCTGGCTGTGGCCGTGGGCGGTATCGACGACAATGACATCGACATCGGCGCCGATGAGCGCCTCCACGCGGCCCATGTCGTGCACACCGGTGGCCGCCCCCACCCGCAAACGTCCGCGGCGATCTTTGCAGGAATTGGGAAACTGGTGCATCTTGTCGATGTCCCGCATCGTAATCAGCCCCATGAGCCGATTGTCGCGATCCACCAGCAGCAGCTTTTCAACCTTCGCCTTGTATAAAATCCGCTCGGCATCATCGAGCGTTGTGTTCTCCGGCGCGGTGATCAATTTTTCTCGCGTCATCACCTCGCCGATTTTCCGCGAATCATCCTCCTGAAATTTCAGATCGCGCCGCGTCATGATGCCGACCAGTTTCGCCGGCTTGGCGTTGCCGTTGCCGGCGCGGCGGCGCTGGTGCACCTCGTCCGGATCGGCGCCTCCTTCAACGATGGGAATCCCGCTGACATTGTATTCCCGCATGATCTTCCGCGCCGTCGCCACGGTGGCCGTCGGCGAGAGCGTGATCGGATCGACGATGATCCCGTTTTCGCTGCGCTTGACCTTCTCCACCTCGCGGGCCTGGTTTTCAACGGAGAGATTTTTGTGAATGATGCCGATGCCCCCTTCCTGCGCCAGCGCGATCGCCAGCGCGGCTTCGGTCACGGTGTCCATCGGCGCAGAAATCAGCGGAATATTCAGTTCGATTTTGCGGGTCAGGCGTGTGTGCGTATCGGCGTCCGCCGGCACAAATGCGCTTTTGGCGGGGATGAGCAGAACATCATCAAACGTGATGGCGTCGTGGATAATTTTCGGCTGTTCCATGTGACACTGTTACCGCCGGGGTGGGTTTGTGTCAAGAAAAACAGCCTTGCAGGAGCCTGAAAACCCCTCCAAAATTTTTCCCATCGACACAAACTCAGCCATGTGCTTAAGCTGCGATTGTCGTCAATGAAAGGACCCTCATGAATATCGCACGTACGGCCGCTAAGTTCACGACGCTCAGCCTGTTGGCCACGCTCGCCGCCTGTGAAGTGCGGGTGGCCGGCCCACCGCCGCCCCCTCCGCCGCCGGGGCCCGTGGCCGCTGTCGAAATCGTCGATGAAAACGGCTATCACCACCACGGCTATTGGGACGATCACCACGTCTGGCACGGCGGCTATTACGACGCCAACCACGCCTATCACAACGATCCGCCTGATTGGCATCACTAACGCGATTCCCTCTCCCAAAAGCCCACGGATGGCCATCCGTGGGCTTTTTTCATCTGCAAACGCCCCCTTTGATTCCCGCGCACGCCCGCACTACGATTTTCCCATGCCTCAAGTCACACAACTGACCACCGAACAGATCAACCGCTACAAGCGCCACCTCATCCTGCCGGAAGTCGGAATGCCCGGCCAGCTTAAGCTGGTCAACGCCAAAGTCCTCTGCATCGGAACCGGCGGGCTCGGTTCGCCGATCTCGCTTTATCTCGCCGCCGCCGGCGTCGGAACCATTGGCCTGGCCGATGTCGATGTCGTCAGCCCCAGCAACCTCCAGCGGCAGATTCTCTTCGGCGTTTCCTCCATCGGAGAGGATAAAGTCAAAGCGGCCGCCAAGCGCCTCAAGGACCTCAACCCCGATGTGAAGATCATCGAGCACCGAACGATCGTGGACAGCTCCAACGTTCTCGATCTCGTGAAGGATTACGACATCATCATCGACGGCACGGACAATTTCCCCACGCGATACTGCGTCAACGATGCCTGCGTGATCCTCAAAAAGCCCAATGTTTACGGCTCAATCTTCCGCTTCGAGGGGATGCTCACCGTTTTCGCGCCGCATCTCGCCAACCCCGAGCGGCCCGGTGAGCGCGGGCCGTGCTATCGCTGCATGTATCCCGAGCCGCCCGATCCCGGCTCGGTTCCAAGCTGTGCCGAGGGCGGCGTCGTCGGTGTGCTTCCGGGAATCATTGGAACCCTGCAGGCCAATGAAGTCATCAAGCTGATCCTCGGCATCGGCCGCCCCGCCATCGGACGATTGACCACCTTCAGCGCTCTCGATCTTGAATTCAAAACATTCAAACTGCGGCGCGACCCGGCCTGCCCGGTCTGCGGCGATCATCCCACCATCACCAAGCCGATCGACTACGAGGAATTCTGCGGCGTCCCCGCGCTCGATCCGCAGAGCCTTGCCGAAACCGAAGCCGAAGTGAAACGCACCAAATCCCCAGGAAACAATATGCGCAAACCCGATCCATCCCTCGATTCCAAAGGCCTCCCCCCCAATTATCCCTTCAAATCCGATTGGGAAGTCACCCCCCGCACGGTGAAATCCCTGCAGGATGAGAAATCCGATTTTCTCTTCATCGACTGCCGCCTGCCCAGCGAGCAGGCCATCACCTCCATTTCCGGCGCAAAGCTGATTCCCCTGCAGGAATTGCCCAAGCGCATCGGTGAGCTGAAAGGCCACGAGAACGAGAAGATTATCGTCCACTGCAAAAGCGGCGGTCGCTCGATGCAGTTCACGCAAATCCTCCGCCAGCAGGGATTCAAAGACGTGAAAAGCATGGCGGGCGGAATTCTGCTATGGAACAAGGACATAAATCCCGGCGGCCCGCAGTATTGAGTGCCCGCTTTCCCCATAGACTTTCCGCCGCCAATCGCCACAATACCCTCCCACTAGCAAAGGAGAACCAATGGCTGAGGACATTCCCACGATTCAATCTGAAAGCTCCAATCCGTCCGTCCAGGTCCTGCTCGATGAGCGCGAACTTCGGCAGATTTACAGCAATTCATACCGGATCCACGCCACTAACGACGAGGTGATTATCGATCTCGGGTTCAACATGCCCAACCCCAACCCGCAGACCGGCCAGCAGCAACTGCTCCTGAAAATCACCGACCGCGTTGTGATGTCCTACATGAACGCCAAGCGTCTTTCGCAGTCGATGGGCCAGCTCATCAAGCGCTACGAACAGCAGTTCGGCGAACTGGTCCCGCCAGGCCAGCGCAGCCGCTAAACGCTTTTCATATTTAGAGCATTTCCAGTTATGGTATAATCAATCCCATGACTGCGGAGACCTTTCGAGAAATCCTCGGCCGCAAGCCATTCGACCCCTTTCGGATCGTCATGAGCAGCGTCGAAAGCTACAACGTCATGCACCCCGAAATGGCCTTCGTGACGGCCAAGGCTCTCATACTGGCTTTGCCGGATTCCACCGTTCCCGAAGGGGAGCGCATCGCGTTTTGCTCTTATCTGCACATTGCGCACGTTGAAACATTGCGACCCCAGGCCGAACGGCGCGCAAGCTAACCCCATTCATCTTGCTCTATCCAAGCGGTTCGCGAGGCCCGTTTTGAATCGCACTGAACACGTGGTATCCTGATATCCTACGAGGTGTCCCATGCGCGACAATCAATTTGACCAACCCTGCTTTCGAAACCACCCGTAAGCGTCGACGGGGCTATCCATCCGAAACGCACGTCAAGCGCGGCAACCGCATCGTTCACGGCGATAAAGAACTCGTCGAGAAACTCGGCCGGAACGATCCGTGCCCCTGCGGGTCAGGCAAGTGCTTTCAAAAAGTGCTGCATGTTATCGGGTCGGTTTTGACGGCGTGAATCGCCATCATTACTCAAGATAATTTTTCGCTTCTGCGCGTAATTGCGCCAGGAACCTCTCGTATGCGCGGTCTATTAATGATCTCACCCCGCCAGCCGCGCCGCCCCTTCCGCGCGACCACTGACCATATCCCCCAATTTCTCCGCGGTGATCGGTTGGTTTCCGATCTGCCGCAGTTCCATCGCGGCGGCCAGCGATCCCAGATACGCCGCCGTGTGCAGTGATCCCCCGCACGCCAGCGCTAAGCTCGCCGTCGCCAGCAGCGCATCGCCGCAGCCCAGCGCATCGACCACATGGCTGGACAGCGCCGGCAGATATTCGCTGGCAAGCCGCTCGCCCGGTTCCGGCTGGCAGAACGTCACCAGCCCCTGTTTTCCCAGCGTAATAATCGCCTGTTTCGCGGCCGTTTCCCCCAGCAGCCGCCAGACCAGAGCCCCCAGCCCACTGGAAAAATCGTGCAGCGTTTCCCGCATCTCGCGTTCCGTGGGACACAGTAAATCCACCGATTTGAACCGCAGCAGGCTGCTTTGCCGGCCGCTCACATCCGCGGTAACGATCGGCACCGCCTTGCGCACCTCGGGCATGATCCGGTCCAGCAGCGATTCGGTGATCAGCCCATATCCAAAATCCGCGAACACCACCGCCGCCGCCCCCTGCGCTGCGGCCAGAATCTTCTCCGCCACCATTTTCTCGCAGCGCGAATCTAGCGGATCGACCATTCCCTGATCGACCTTCAGCAGCTTGGTCTGGTCCGCGAGATAACGGCTCTTGCAGACGATCTCGCGGCGATGTCCCGAAGATTCCACTGCGATTCCCGCCCCGCTCAGGCGAAGCTCCGTCTCGCGCGAAACTCGATCGCCTCCCAGTCCCGTCACCAGCGTCGCCTGCGCACCGAGTCCCGACAGATGCAGCGCGATCACCGCCGCCCCGCCGTCGTAATCCCGGCTCTGGAGCTGGCGCAGCGCCATCATCGGCCCTTCGCCCGCCACGCCGGTCGCATCGCAGAAGTGATATCGATCCAGAATATAATCCCCGACGACAACAACCTTCCGCCCGCGGAAGCTGTCGATCAATCGATGAAGCGATCCGCTGCCCAGATCAAATTTCCGTCTGAATCGCGCGACCTTTTCGTCCTCGATCGCTTCCCTTCCATCCATGGAGTTGATCAGCGCGCTGGACGAATAAACCACGTCCCCGCTGGAAAATACCACCCGTCCGCCGTGCTGAATCACCGCATCCCGCTCGGCAATAAATCGCGGATCATGATTCAGTTCATATTCCTTCCCCTTCACATACACATCCGGCCGAATCTTCTCCAGCAGCTCCACGGCCGTCGGTTCGGGATTCACATACACCCAGTCAACGCATTCCAGCGCGGCCAGGCTCATGGCCCGCAGATCATCCGGAATCAGCGGGCGATTAACCCCTTTGTTGACCTGCGAATCGGCGCTCACCGTGACCAGCAGTTCATCGCCAAGCGACCGCGCGTATTGCAGATGCTGGATATGCCCTGGATGCACGATGTCGAAACATCCGTGGCAATGCACGAGCGCCCTCCCCGCATCGCGGGCGCGCTGGCGCACTTCCAGCAGGGTAGCGAGCGTGCAAATCTTCCGGTTTGACGCCATTTGGATGATTATCGGACCGTAGACAGCGGAAACTGCACCCATTTCCTTTGGTTCTAAACCCCCCTGCCCGCGCGGTCCGATAAGACAGGAAACGATGAAACTCAGCTACTACCTGCCGCGCCCCGACTCTCTGCCTATCAGCCTGGCGGAGATTACGCCGCTGGATCCCGATCAGTGGGAAATCCAGTCTGCGGAATCCGCCTGCACCGGGAAATATCTGCTTGCGCTGACGGAAAACGTCTTTCCCGCGGACTGGAGCGCCATCGCGATGATGATGGCGCACCTGGAAAGCAGCCCCGATCTGGCGGCGGTGGTCGCGGGCGCGGGGCCGGCCAATCGGCCCCCGCTGCCCGCCCTGATCCGAACCGGCGCAACCCTTTTCCGCAAATCGGTCCTGGACCGCATCGGCGGCCTGTCGCGGCTTTTGCGCCCGGCGGCGGATTACGATCTCACCTTCCGCATCCTCGCGGCCGGATCGCGCATCGACCACCGAGAGGATATCCAGTTTCAGCCGAGCACAACGGAAGTCTCCGACAAAGCACCCGGCATCGAGGAAACCGCCTGCCTGCTGGCAGTGGCGCGAAAATTCCTGCCGGAAAATCTCGCCCAGATTTACTGGGAAGACTGGTGCGCCCGCTACAAAGCCCTGGCCGCCCACGCGGGCCAGAAAAAGGCCAGACTTGGCGCGCCGCTGCTGGCCAAGTGGATCGCGCTGCGGCAGCCGCTGGCGTCGCAGGAACCCGTTCCCGCATCCGTCGTCGAATCGGTGCTGAATCTTCGCCGCCATGCCGCCGTGATCGGCGACTGGGCGCGGCGATCGAGCGTCTGGCGCGTCATCCTCGCGGATTTTTCCGACAATATCTGGGCGACTTACAACGCCTGCCGATCCAACGGCCTGCAGATGCGCTGCATCGCCGACAATCACCCTGCCTTTGCCGACATGAAATATCGCGATCTTCCCATCGCCCCCGCCAACCGCGCCTTCGAAGGCGGTGGAATCGACGGCGTAATTCTTACCACGACCGATCCGATCCGCATCGAGACCAACTTCAAATCCCTCCGAAATTATTTCCACGGCCCGATCCTGCGGCTGTGCCAGGGCCCGCGCGAAGCGACCCACGCGCAGGCAACGGCGGCGTAACCTCCGATCAAATTCCAGAAATTCGAATTTTTGCGATCATCCTCAGGACAAATGGGGCGTGACGTCTTCTTCTCACGCCGATTTTTACCCAGCAGTATTTTTTGATATCTTTTGCGGCCTTTGACGGTCACGAGGGCACGGAATGATTGAAATCACTTGCTGCGAAACGGAGAAGCTCAGCGCGCCCGAGACCGCCGTTGGAAAGAAAATCCGCTGCCCCGCATGCGGGCGGGTGCTTCAGATTGTTTCCGGGGAAGCGCTGGCCGATGGCGCGGGCACCGGTGATTTTGATGCGGCGCTGGATCTTCAAGCCGGACCGAAACTATCCGCTTCGCGGTTTCTGCTGGGGGGTGTAAAGGATATTGAGATCGGGAAACTCGCCAGTTGCCCGATCGTGTTGCCTGGCGAAATGGTTTCACGCCGGCACTGCCGACTGGTGCGGATCGATTTCGGGCCACCCCGGTGGAAGATCGTAGATCAGAACAGCACCAACGGATTGATAGTCAACGGCCAGCGCATCAGCGAGTTGGAATTATCCGATGGAGATTTGATTGAGATCGGGGAATACACGCTGCGCTACACGGTAGAGGGTTGGACGGAAACGACTTTCTCCTCCTTCAACCAGTCAATCGGGGCAAACGCGGAGCCGCCGGCGATTCCAACGGCCAATTATGCCAGCGCGTCACCCGGGGTCAGTAATGGGATGGCGATCGCGGGATTGATCCTGGGAATCCTGCTCTGCTTTCCTCTGTGCAACCTGCTGGCGGTCGTGTTTTCCGGAATCGGTCTGTGGCGCGCCAGAAAACGCAACGGGGCGGGAAAATCGCCGGCGATTGCGGGGTTGGTTCTGGGTTTGGTCGGGCTGGTCTTTGTCACCCCAACATTTTACCTCTTGCTGATTCCATTGGTCGATCGTGCGCACGAAGCCGTTAACCAAGTGAAGTGCAGAAACAATATGGTCCTAATCGGCAACGCACTGGCCGCCTACGCTCACTCAAACGGGGGTGCGTTTCCCACGAATCTCAACGATTTGGTAAGCAGGGGGTTGCTTTCACCGCAAGCCTTGGTTTGCCCGGATGCACCCATAGGAAGCGGGTCGAATTACATCCTGTCGGCGACGAACCTGAACGTGCCGCCCAGCACGATTATTTTGTACGAGCCACTATCGAATCATGGAAATGGAATTAATGTTCTGTACCGAGATGGCCGTGTAGTGTTTCTGCCGCAGCAGCAGGCGATGAATGCCATAGCGCAGCTTCAGAATCAGCCGAATGGTCCGTCGCAAAACGGCCCGTTTCAGACGCTCGGTATTCCTTCACCGCCAGCGATGCCGCAGTCGCAATTTTTCGCGCCGCATGTTCCGACGTTCTCGCCGCCGCCGACTTATTTTCCGTCCCATCCGTCGGCGCCGATGCCGCCGCGAAATTCCGGGCCTGTTTTTTCCGATGTCATTCCGGACGACGCAACGAAAACGGAGATGATCGGCGGCAACGGCGGTGGGCCGTACGTCAGGGTGAACGGCGACAAGCAGCGGGTAATCGGCTTTGCGATTCAAATCGGCAATTGGTCGAACCATCCGACGCTGGGCCACTGCGATCCCCTGTTTTCACGAGACACCAGTGCCGAGCCCAGCCAGTACACCATTTGCCTCGCAAAGCCAGGATATGCCGTCGGCGGAATCATCGTAAACAAGCTCGATGGAGCCGATGGACTGCAAATCATTTTCATGCGGATTAAGGGTGACGGCCTGGATGTGCACGACTAATACACCAGCCCGTGGTATGGCGACACCGATGGAACCAATCAAACCCAACTCGCGGGGAAAGGTGAGCGCGTGATCGGAACATTCGGACGGCAGGGAATGAACAACGATGCGCTCGGACTGGTGGTGGAACCCCTAATGACTGGTCAATAGATCAACCGGCTGCGCAACGATGTCTTTCCAGCCGCAGTCTTACTTTCCAATCGGAACCAGGTTCGCTCCCGATTTTTTCGCCAGGGCAGCCGCGGCTTTTTTCAAAGTCTCGGCCATATCGGTTTTCTCCCAGGAGAAACCGCCGTCTTTACCGGGGGCTCGGCCGAAATGCCCGTGCCGGGCGGTCTGCTTGTAAATCGGACGCAGCAGATCGAGATGCTTGATGATGCCGCGCGGCGTCAGGGAAAAATGCTCCTTGATCAACTCCGCGATCTGATCTTCGGGAAGCAGCGCAGTCTCTTCCGTGGTGACGGTGACGGAGACCGGCTTGGCAACGCCGATGGCGTACGCGAGCTGCACCTCGGCGCTTTTGGCGAGTCCGGCGGCGACGATGTTCTTGGCGATATAGCGCGCCATGTAGCAGGCGCTGCGATCGACCTTGGACGGATCCTTACCGCTGAACGCCCCGCCGCCGTGGGCGCCGCGGCCGCCGTAGCTGTCCACGATAATCTTTCGGCCGGTCAGCCCCGTGTCCCCGTTGGGGCCGCCGACGACGAATTTTCCGGTTGGATTGATGTGGAAGATGATGTCGTTGTTCCACAGATTTTTCGGGATGACCGGTTTGATCACCTTTTCGATGATCTGATCCATCGCCTTTTTACTGACCCGGTCATTCGTCTTGTCGAGCACGGATTCATCGTGCTGCGTGGAAACCACCACGGTGTGAACGCCGATGGGCCGCTCATCCTCGTAGGAAATCGTCACCTGGCTTTTGCCATCCGGCCGAAGCCAGGGAAGCTCGCCGCTGAAACGGACCTCGGCCAATCGCTCGACGATGCGGTGAGCGAGATGGATCGGCAGCGGCATCAGTTCCGGCGTTTCATCGCAGGCGTAGCCGAACATCAGGCCCTGATCGCCCGCGCCCTGTTCCTTGGAATCATCCTCCGCGCTATCGACGCCGCGGGCGATATCCGGCGACTGTGAATGGATCGCGGTGAGAACGCCGCAGCTTTGATAATCAAACCCGATTTCCGGATGGGTATATCCGATTTCCTTGATGGTTTGCCGCGCCACCTGTGCGGCATCGACGTAGGCGGAAGTCGTCACCTCACCGGCGAGCACCACCTGCCCGGTGGTCACCAGCGTTTCGCACGCCACGCGGCTTTTGGGGTCTTGGGTGAGAATCGCGTCCAAGACGGCATCGCTGATCTGATCCGCCACCTTATCGGGATGGCCCATCGTGACGGATTCACTGGTGAACAAATGACGTTTTCGACGAAATTCCGGGGTCATCAGACTACTCCAATCGGCAAATACCTGGGGATAAATTGAGGGTTAAAACTGTACAGGGGAGAGTTGGCGGAGGCAAGGCGGGGATTGATCGATGCGAGGCAATTTGTTCATTCAAACAAATCCGGTTGCCGCGAATCCTGCACCTGCGATTCTAACTCGCCTTCGGCGAAACGCGTCAGGATGCGGTCGCCGGGCTGCGCCAATTGATTGCTGCGAAGAATTTCGCCCGTCTTTTTCATCGTTGTGATGGTATATCCCCTGCCCAAAACACTCTGCGGGGAGAGTGCTTCCAATTGCCGGGAGATTGCTTCCAGGCGAGTCGCTGAAATTTGAACGAGCTGTTTCCCGGCGATGAAAATCCTCGGCTCGACGGCCGCGATGCGATCGCGATAGCGCATCATGCGACCCGATAACGCCAGTGTCATAGACTTCCCCCGGTCGTCGAGAAGCTGGCGCAGCAGTTGGATTCGATCCATCGGGCGGCGGAAAAATTCATGGCGCGCAATCCCTTCCAGGCGATTGCGGCAATCGACGCCGATCTGACGCACGACGTTGCGCAAACGCACTTCCGCCTGCGCCACCGAATCAGCGGCTCGCTTCCAGTTCTGCACGACAACCTGCGCGGCCTCGGTGGGCGTGTGCGCGTGATAATCGGCGGCGAGATCGCTGATCGTGCAGTCGATCTCATGACCGATGCCCGTCACGACCGGAATCTCCGAAGCGGCGATCGCCCGCGCAACCGATTCCTCGTTGAATGCCCATAAATCCTCCAGCGATCCACCGCCGCGGGAAAGCAGAATCACATCAACGCCGCCGATGTCCGCGCCGCGGCGATTCAGGTGCGCAATTGCCTCGGCGATTTTCGCGCCGCTGCCATCCCCCTGCACCGGGACGTGGTAAACCATCAGCTCCAGCCAGGGAAAATTCCTCAGCACCTTAAGCATGTCCTGAAGCGCCGCCGTGGCCCGGCTGGTGACCATCGCGATCCTTCGGGGATATTTGGGGATCGGCTTTTTCCGCTCCGGATCGAAAAGCCCCTCGGCGGCGAGCTTCGCCTGCAGTTGCCGAAACGCCAGCTCCAGCGCGCCGCGCCCGGCAGGCTCCAGCCGCTGCACCGTGAGCTGATATCTCCCCTGCGGCGCGTACAGCGTCACGCGGCCGGTGGCGATCACCTCCAGCCCATCTTCCAACTGGAAGCGGAGGCGCGAGGCGTTATCTCGCCACATGACGCAATTGATGCACGCGCCCGCATCCTTCATCGTGAAATAAAGATGCCCCGATGCCTGCCGGTCGCTGACATTGCTGACTTCGCCGCGAACGGTCACCGCGCCGGGCACCCCCGCCTTGATCGCCTGGTCAATAACGGCGGTCAATTGCGACACCGTCATCGCATCGCCGGCGGGCGGTGCAGCGGCGGATTTTCGAGCGGTGACTTTCTCCCGGAATTCAAAGAAACTTTCCGCCATAGGCTAATCAGGGCATGGATAAATCGACGTGTCAAGTTTAGCCGCCCCACTTGTGGGGCGCGTTTTTTTTAGACAAACCCCTCCCTTTGCCGGATCATTCCCAAAGAAAGGCCGCATGTTGGCACTCCCGTCGGAGGATTTCGATCAGTTTGTTGCTCGCCGGCGCGGGGATTGGCTCCGCGTGGCGATGGGAATCCTGCGCAATCCGGCCGATGCCGAGGATGTGGTGCAGGACACGCTGGTGGCGGTCTGGCGGCACTGGCAGTCGGCGTCGCTGCGGAATCCGGATGGATACGTCGCCCGGGCGGTGACCATCAACGCGCTGCGGCGGCGCTCGCGCCGCAAAACACTGGCGCCGCTCGATGCGGCCGCGGAGCAGAGCGCGCCGCCGCCGGCAGATCTGCCGATGGATCCGCTGGAACTGGAGCGCGCCATTTCGGCGCTATCGCCGGCCCAGCAGGCGGTGGTGCGCGCGAAATATTATGTCGGAATGACGTTCACCCAGATCGGCAGAAATCTGTCGATTTCATCGAACACGGCCGCCAGCCGTTGCCGATACGCCTTGGCGGCCCTGCGGAAACGAATGAAGGCCTCCGAGAAAAAACAATTCTGAAAAGGAGCTTTGCCATGAACGAGAATGAACAGGAATGCGTGGAATTTGCGAGCAAATCCAGCGCGCTGCCGGGCGCGATTTCCGGCGCGGTGATCGGAGTCGGCGTGCCGGCCGTCACTCTGCTCTTCGGCAAGGCGCTGGCGCCAAGCATTCAGATGATCATCTCCCTGGTGGGCGTCGGCGTCGGCGGACTGATTGCCTTGACCGCGACGTTTTTCAGCCTGGTGATTCCATCCAAGGTCAACGGATACGGCGGTGGCTGCTCGTGCGGAAAGACGGGCGACTCGCAAGGGGCCGGTAGTTTTCGTCAGACGCAGACGCTGTGAATCACCGCGTCAGTTCCGCCAGCAGACGGAACTTCAACTCGTGGTGCTCGTAGGCGGTTTCGTGCTTGTGGTAGGGGTAGGCTTCCATCTGCTTTTCAGCGGTGATGTGGTTGTACGCGGCGTAAATCGTGCTGGGGGCGCAGACATCATCCCACAGCCCGTTGGATACAACTGTGCGGCAGGTGATCCACGGGGCGAGGTTCATGCAATCAAAATAACTGAGCGTGCGGATCACCTGCTCATACTGATGCGGGAATGATCTGAGAAAACCGATAATTTCCGGATACGGCCCGTTCGGGGTGATATCAATCGAACGGCGGAAATCGCACAGAAACGGAATGTCGGGAAGCGCCAATTTCACCTTTCGGGACAGAGCAGCGACGGCCAGGGAAAGCCCACCCCCCTGGCTTCCACCCGTGACGGCAAGCCGAGCCGAATTGACTTCCTCGCGGTGAGCCAGCACTTCCAAAGCCCGCACCGCGTCGGTGTAGGTGTAACGGTAATAGTACGACCAGGGATCGCGAATCCCGGCGGTCATCCAGCCGGCATGATGCCCCTCGGGATAAACCGCCGCATCCTGCGACTGGCCGTTCTGCCCGCGGCAATCCATGCTGAGAACGCAGATTCCCTGCGAAGCGATGGCGATCAAATCCAGCGGCCGCGCCGCCCGGCCGCTGTAGCCGTGATAAACACAAACGCCGGGAAATTTCCCGCGTGAATCCGGCCGGACATACCATCCCGCAAGCCGCCCACCGCCGAAACCATCGAAGCGCAGCGCAAAACATTCCAGCCCCCGCGCCGGCAAATCATACGGGATCAGCTCTGGATTCAGCGGCTGTTTTTCCGAAGCCGCCAGCGTTTTTTCCCAGAACGATTCGAAATCCTCCTGGCGGTACAGCGACGGCTTGTACTGCCGAAGCTGCTCCAGCGGCATATCGATGGAAGGCATGAGGATTTAATTACCGGCGGGGGAGAATGAGTGCAAGTCACAAATGAGTGCAAGTCACATCGCGAGTACGCGTACCTGCCAGATGCCGAGAAACATCGCCGCCACCCGGAATCGTCCATCGCTGATCCGCGTGCAGCGCATCACCCGGCAGCGGAGTTGCACCGATTTGGCGCCCCCCTCGGCGTTGATGGGAATGGTGATGACCATGCTCGAAAAAGGCATGAACGCACGGAACGCGGTGTAGCCAATGGTTTCAGCGGAGATGTCGTTGAGGTTCACGGCAAGGGGATCTTCCAGCAGGTCGCCGTGCAGGGGATAAACCGTCGCCCGCGTCCGCAGGGACACCCGCCCGACCGCCCGTTTGTGCCCCGATCCCTCAAACTGGGCAACGGGCTTTCCAATGATCCGTTGCAGAAGTGGGATGGGCAACCGCATGAATAACCTCAGGTTCTATATCGGAATGCGCCTGGGGGAACTGGAAGGCAAGTAAGGACCGGGGGGTTGAACCCCGAGGCCGGGAAAACCGTAAATTTCTTGACCTGAGCAACTGAAAAGCGGTAAATTACAGGCAGGTCCGTAACGGACGGCGGAAAACCCTACCTTTTCCCAAACCTGGCGGCTATGAATCGCCGGTTTTGAGTGACTGATGCATCATTCGCCGTTTCGATGATTTTGGAGGTTTTGTATGCCAGCGGTCGGCCCACAAGGCTCGCGGGGCGGTCTCATTGCCGCCGTCGTTGTTTTCACCATCCTTTTCGTGACGGCCACGATCTTCGCGATTTATTTCGGCGTGGACGACAACAAGAAAACCGATGCGCTGCAAACCCAGATGGATCGCACCAAGCTGATCTATTCCGCGAACGACACCACACTGCCCCGATTTTCAGAATTGTCGCACAAGCCGGGGACGATTCTAAGTTCGGCGTTTCATGATTCGCAGGCCCTCGCCGACACCATCGCGGGTAAAAACGACCTGTTCAAAAAGACACCCGAACTCGCCAGCCAGCAGGCGAGCGAGGCCCTCGCCCAGGCCGCCACGCAACTGCCCAATCTGAATATCTCGCCCGACATGCCGCTGATTTCGGTGATCAACAAGCTGGTGGCGTACACGAAGGAGCAGCAATACCAGAACACCGAGCTTCGCAAGGAGCAAACACAGGCTGCCGGCGACGCGGCGCAGCAAATCGCCTCGGAACAGGAAATCGCCCAGAAAGCCGAGGCCGATGCCGATGCCAACGCCAAGGCCAAAGCCGATGCACTGGCGCAGGTGCAGGCGGCGGAGGTGCATTATCAGGCGCTGGCGCAGCAGATGTCTGCTTCGATCGACCGCGATCACCAGCAGATGAACGCCCAGCTTCAGAAGGTGCAGACCTCAATGGAGGAAAAGGACCGCGAGCTGGTTCAGTCGCAGCGCATGGCGCAGGAACTCAGCGACAAGCTCGCCCGCAAGCGCGTTTCTCCGCTCGATCCGCTGCTGACCGCAGGCGATGGATATATCGAATCGGTCCCCTCGGACGACATTGTCTACATCAATCTCGGCTCGGGCGACCACATCGTGCCGGGCATGACCTTCGAGGTGTACAACCGCCGCGAAGGCATTCCCAAGCAGGATGATCTGCTCGCCGAGGATGACATGCCCGTGGGCATCGGGTCGATCCAGGTGGAGCAGATTCTCAGCGGAGTCAGCGAATGCCGGGTGGTCAAAACCGAAATCGGTCAGCACATCAGCGTCGGCGATCTGATTGCCAACTTGGTCTACGACCGCAACACCAAATACAACTTCGTGGTCTACGGCGATTTTGATCTGGCCCAGACCGGTAAGCCCAAGCCGGGCGATGCCGCGGCCGATAACCAGAAAATCAAAGCCCTCATCTCCGAATGGGGCGGCCACATTCAGAATCAAATCAACGTCGATACCGATTTCGTTGTGATGGGATTGGTGCCAAAGGTGGATACGTTCAGCGAAGACGAACTGCAGGACCCGCTGAACAAGCAAATTCTCGACGACGAGCAACAGGCCTTCAATAAATACCAGGCGGTTCTCGAGCAGGCGGAAAAACTCAATATTCCTGTCATGAATCAGAACCGATTCCTCTATTTCTGCGGCTACTACAACAACGCACAGCAGTAAAAGCCGACGGATGGCCATCCGTCGGCTTTGCGCAAATCTTGCGCGAGTTTAACTCCCCCGCCAGTGCGAACTTCTCACGCCCCTGACTGAAAAAGTCGATGTTTCCATGAGTTGTAGGCAGGCGCCGCAGGTGCAGCCGCACCCATCGTCTGTCTTCTCTGTTGACGCGAGTGGCCGGACGGCTAGTATCCGGCGGACGGGAATTTCCCGTCTATTCTCGGACCTTGATCTAAAAAGACAGGAAATTGCTGCAGATGAGTATCACCGCAACGCCCATGAAACCTGTCCGACCGTCGATCGTTTCTGAGTCAGCCCCGGAGGTTACGGCTGAATTCGACATCCGCCCCAGCCGCGGCTGGATTGCGATCGATTTCAAGGAACTGCTCCACTATCGCGAGCTGCTCTACTTCCTCACCTGGCGCGATGTGAAGGTCCGCTACAAGCAGACCACCCTGGGATTCGCCTGGGCGATCATCCAGCCGCTGATGAGCGTGCTCATTTTCACGGTGATCTTTGGCAAACTCGCGGGTTTCGACAGCAAGGTGCCCGATGAACTCAAAGCACGCCACATCCCTTATTCGCTGTTCAGTTACGCCGGCGTGCTGCCGTGGATGCTGTTCGCGGTGGGAGTCGGCGCGGGTGGAAATTCTCTGGTCAGCCAGCAGAACCTTTTGACCAAAGTCTATTTCCCCCGGCTATTTGTACCGGCATCAATCATCGGCGCGGCGCTGGTGGATACGCTGATTTCGCTGGGCGTCTTTTGTCTCCTGATGGTCGGTTATCGACTTGCCCCTCATTCGCAGATTGTGCTTCCATCGTGGCAGCTCCTTGCCCTTCCCTTCCTGCTGCTGTTGACCTGCCTTGCGGGGATGGGAATGGCATTCACCTTTTCCTCGCTTACGGTGAGCTACCGCGATTTCCGGTTCCTGATTCCGTTCATGGTTTCGACCTGGCAGTATGTGAGCCCGGTCGGATATCCGATCCATTCCATCAACCACCCCTGGGTCAACTGGCTCCTGCCACTGAACCCGATGTATGGAATCATCAACGGCTTCCGCTCGGCCCTGCTGGGACAGCACTGGGAAATCGGCGCGCTGCTGATGTCGGTCGTCGAAGTCGCTGCAATACTTACTTTCGGTATGTACTTCTTCAAGCGCACCGAGCGGCGATTCGCGGACATCGCCTGAGATCTGTTTTTTCAGGAAAGCGATTCAAATGTCAGCGGCAATCACCATCAACGGAATCAGCAAGTGCTACAACATCGGCCTGCGCTTCAAGCCATACGACACGCTGCGCGACACGATCATGCAGACGCTGCGAAATCCGTTCAAACGTTTAGCGGAGATGCGCAAGCGCGGCGACGATTTCTGGGCGCTGAAGGATGTTTCATTTGATGTGAACAAAGGCGAGGTGATCGGAATCATCGGCCGCAACGGCGCGGGGAAATCGACCCTCCTCAAAATCCTCAGCCGCATCACCGAGCCCACCGAGGGGTTCGCCAAAATCCGCGGCCGCGTCGCCTCGCTGCTGGAAGTCGGCACCGGGTTTCATCCGGAGCTAACCGGCCGCGAAAACGTCTATCTCAACGGCGCAATCCTCGGCATGCACCGCTCGGAAATCACCCGCAAATTCGATGAAATCGTCGCCTTCGCGGAAACCGAAAAATTCCTCGACACCCCCGTAAAATATTATTCCAGCGGCATGTACGTGCGGCTGGCGTTCGCCGTCGCGGCGCATCTGGAACCGGAAATCCTCATCGTCGATGAAGTGCTCGCCGTCGGTGACCAGGAATTTCAGAAGAAATGCATGGGGCGCATCCAGCAGGTGGCCTCGGGAGACGGACGCACCGTGCTGTTCGTGAGCCACAACATCGCAACGGTGCGCAAGCTCTGCGACCGGGTGGTGTATCTCCGCGGCGGCAAGGTGATGAGCGTCGGCCCCTCGGAAGAGATCGTCGCCGAATATCTTAACAGCACGGTCGGCGCCGATGAAAAAAATATCCTGGCGCGCCCCCGCTTCCCGGGAATCACGCCCGCGATCGCCGGCTTCGTCTGCTCCCCGGGCGAGGGTGCCGATCACCTCGTCTCCGGCGCTCCCGCCACATTTGAAGTCGAGATGGATATCACCGAGCCCATCGCCAACGCCGCCGTCACGATCATGTTCAACAGCGATCAGGGATACCGCGTCCTGGCCTACAGCTCGCGCTGCGAACAGGGCCGGATGCAGCTTCCGCGCGGCAAGCATGTCATGAAGTGCCATGTCGATTCGCTTCCGCTGCTGGAAGGTAGATATATGGTCGACCTGGAAATCTGGGGCGGCGACCGCGAGGCGGACTATGTCGAGCATGCCGCCCCCGTGGACGTCGGTCCCGGGGATTTCTTCGGTCGCCCCGAAACGCTTTTGCGCCTCGAAGGCCGCGTATTGTGCCGGTCGAATTGGAATTTCGAGCCGTTATGAAGATCAATTTCGTCCTCGCCAATGCTGATATGAGCGGTGGAGTGCGCGTGGTCGCAAGCCTGGCGCGTGAACTGGCGGCGCGCGGGCATGATGTGCGGGCGTTTTCCACGCCCATGGCGCCCCCCAGCCTTCGCAAGACTGTGCGGCGTTTGCTGCGGGGTCGCGGCTTGCCCAAACGAATGATTGGACCGCGCCCTTCGTTTTTTGACGGAACCGGGATCCCCCTCACCGTGCTGCCGAAGTTCCGCCCGATTATGGATCGTGATTTGCCAGATGCCGACGTCGTCGTTGCCACATGGTGGGAGACCGCCCCCTGGGTCTCGCGGCTTTCACCTTCCAAGGGCGCCAAGGCATTTCTCATCCAGCATTACGAAACCTGGGGCGGCAACCCCAAAGGAGTGGATGCGGCCTGGCGGCTGCCCCTCCATAAGATCGTTATCTCCCAATGGCTCGCCGATCTCGCGAAAAATGCATTTGGCGACTCTGATTATTCCATGGCGCGATATGGCGTTGATATGAACTTGTTCAACGCCCCGCCGCGCGGCCGCCAGGAGCGGCCAACCGTCGGGTTCCTGTACAGCCATACCTGGTTCAAGGGATGCGATGTCACCCTCAAGGCGCTGGAGATCGTCCGGCAGCAGATACCCGATCTTCATGTGATCACCTTCGGGCTGCACAAGCTCGTCAACTGGCTTCCACTTCCTCCCGGCTCGGAATACACCTTCAACCCGCCGCAGCAATCAATCAAGGACATCTATGCCCGCTGTGATGTGTGGCTTTGCGGCAGTCGTGCCGAGGGCTTTCATATGCCCCCCATGGAAGCGATGGCCTGCCGGTGTCCCGTCGTTTCGACGCGGATCGGAGGGCCAATGGACATGGTTCAGGAGGGCCAGA
>Ga0302326_10009496_pt1 | contig 21239 bp, 18 predicted proteins | sample Palsa_T0_3_FD_202264 | JGI IMG/M metagenome (GOLD analysis project Ga0302326, IMG submission 202264) | Peat permafrost microbial communities from Stordalen Mire near Abisko, Sweden - Palsa_T0_3 | ecosystem: Environmental > Terrestrial > Soil > Palsa > Peat permafrost | place: Sweden: Abisko... | reverse complement strand
GCCTCCATCCTGCTGGTGCACGCCCGGAAGGAATGACCCGCCGATGGCGCAGGTGTCCGGTACCAGGCCCGGGAAAGATGAGGCCCCAGCCCGTGGCCGGCGTAGACGCGGCCTCGAGCTTGCGGGACTGGTCTTCGGGATCCTCGCCGGCCTGGGCATCGCGCTGGCCTGGCTGGTCCCGGCGCGGAGCCATCCGTCCGGCCCGGCCCCGCTCAGCACCCACGCGCCCGTGACGGTGCGCGGGTCATCGGCGCAACCGGATCCCGCCGCCCTTGATGCGGAGTGGGCGGCCTACTCGGATCGTTCCAGCTGCGCCGACTGGGCCGGCGGCGACGGGGTCTCGGCCATCAGGCTGAACTCCTCGCAGCTCGCCTGGTTCTACTCCGATACCTACATCGGCCCGGCCGGGCCGACCATCGGCTTCTCGCACCTCAGTGGTTTCGTGCACAACTCGGTCGTGACCCAGACCACGACCGGGCCGGACAGCACGTTCGTCACCATGACGGGCGGCGGAGCCTGCACCGGCCCGGGCCGCCCGGGCAACGCGACCCCGGTGGTGGGGCCGCCACCGAAGGTACCGGGAGGGTCATCGGACCGGTACTGGGACGAGGACGGCCTGCGGGTCGGCGGGACAGTGATCAAGTTCTACGACCACTACCTGCCCGGCGGCGTCCCGTACGTCCCGCTCGGCACGGTGATCGCCGCCTTCGGCGTCAGCCAGCTCAGCTCGGCCGGCCGCGGGCCCCAGTACGGGGCGGTAGCACGGCCGACCCTGGTCCCGCTGCCCTCTTATACTCCGCCGGGCGGCGGTTCCCCGGTGCTGTGGGGTGCGGCGCTGCTGGCGGCCGGAAACACGGTGTACGTCTACGGCACACAGAGTCCGAACGTCTCGGCCCCGTCCAGCCAGCTCTACCTGGCCCGGGTTCCCGTCTCCCAGCTCGCCTCGTTCGCGGCATGGCGGTTCTACGCGGGCGCTGGCCGGTGGGCGGCCGGACAGCGCCAGGCCCGGCCGGTGCAGCCACCGGGCAGCAGCCTCGCCGTGTCGTCCGGCTTCAGCGTGATCGCAGCCGGCGGACGGTACTGGCTGATCCAGGCCGGGACGGTGGCGGGCTCACCGGACATCGACGCCTATCCGGCCGCGGCGCCGTGGGGCCCGTTCGACCCCGCCGCAGGCCGGCTGCTGTACCGGGACCCGAGCATCGGGCTCGACGCCGCCCACGACTACCGGATCATGTACGAGGCACGGGCCGAGCCGGCGCTCTCCAGCCGCCAGAGGGTGGTGATCAGCTACAACGTCAACTCCGAGGCGGTGACTACCGGCTGCTCGCCGATGTCAGCCTTCACCAACACGGTAACCATGCCCCGGTTCGTCGCCGTGCCGCTAGCCGCGTTCGGCGCCGTGGGCACGCTCGCCGCCAAGACCAGCAGCGGACCGGCGGACCTTCCGCGGATCGTGCAACAGGACCCGTCGCAATGGTTCGACGCCTGGGCTTACCGGGGCGGCTGCCCGCCCGTGCCCGGTCTAGCCTCAGTGCAAGCCCGGCCCGGCGCCGCCAAGGTCACATTGAGCTGGCGCGGCGTGGGCCTCAGCATCCGCTACCTCGTCTACCTGCGGGGACCGGACGAGCCAGGCGATAGCCCAGTGACGACCACGTACGCCGACGCCGCGACCATCACCGGGCTGAGGTCCGGCGAATACCACGCCACGGTGGTGCCGGTCAACGCCAAGAAGCACACCGGGACAGCCGCCGACGTCACATTCGCCGTCTCGCCATCCGGCTAACGGTCACATGGGTATGCCGGGCGTCTGCGCTCAAGCATATTCGGCGGCTGTCGCTAGCAGCTAGCCTTGCATCCGGGGCTGTCACCTCGCGGTCAATTCAGCTCGGAGGAGGTGTCGTGGTCCGGGTGATCATCGCCGTCGTGGTGGGTCTTGCCATCGCCATCGGCGGAACCGTCCTGATTGTGAACGTTGTGACCAGCCACGGAAACAGCACGCCAGGCAACTCCTCGGTCTACGACTACGGCTCACGCTGACCAGCCCCGGCTCAGCTGCTAGGCGGGGCCCGGGGGGCTTCGGCGGGCAGACCCCGCCCGGCCTCGGCTCCGTGTGGTGTCACGGGCCTGGGCTACGGAGTGTCCAGGCGGCGAGTTCGGTTCGGTTTGTCAGCTGCAGCTTGGCCAGGATGTTTCGTACATGTCCCTCGACAGTCCGTTCGGAGAGCACCAGCTGGGCGGAAATCGCGCGGTTGGTGATCCCGGCCGAGACCAGCTCGGCTATCTCCCGCTCGCGTGGGGTCAGCGGATCACCGGCTTTGATGGCGTGGTCCAGGTCGTTGACGAGATGTTCGGCGCGGCCGGCCGGGCCGGGCATGTCGAGGCGGCGCGCCTCCGTGGCGGCCTGCCAGGCGAGCAACCGGGCCTGCGCGTAGTCGCCGCGGGCGGCGTGCGTTCTCAGTGTGTCGGCCCAGTCGAGCCTGGCCAGGGCGACCAGGGGCCTGGCGCCGAGCCGGGTGTCGATCGTCACGGCGGCGGCAAAGTGGCCGAGTGCCTCCTCGGTGCGGCCGAGCAACGCCGCCAGGCGGCCAAGCGGCCAGTGCAGTGAGCCGGACAGGAACACCAGGCCGGTGCCGGTGGCTCCTGAGTCGTCGACGTGCGGGCAGAACAAGTCGTAGGTAGCCCGGGCCATCTCGCTGTCGCGGAAGGCGATGATCAGGTCCATCAGCTGGGTGAGCGCGCCGAGGGTCCTGGTGTCCTTGTCCCCGGCGGCCGGCAGCTGGCGGAGCGTCTCGTAGACCGCCTGGGCCTCGTCGGTCCGGCCGACGACGAACAGGGCCCGGGCCAGCGGGGCCCTGACGATCGGAATCGGCGGAGCGGCCGCGACGACGTCGAAGAAGTCCGCGGGGATCTCCCCGGCGTCACCGCGGAGGACGGCCAGCCAGCCGGCGAAGACGTACGACAGGCCCGCGCCGGACGGGTCCTGGAGCCGGGAGGCAAGCCGGCCGGCTTCGGCGGACCGGTCCCGGGCAACGGTGAGCTGGCCGGCTAGCGCCGCGCGGGAGGCCTGCTGGCGCAGCAGGTGCCAGCGGGCCAGCGGCAGCCGGGTCGAGTCGGCGAGCTGCGCGATCTGGGCGATCTCCGCGTCCACCGCCTCGAGGTTGAGCAGCTGGTAGGCGGCATCGATCCGCCACACCCGGCCGAGCACCGCGGCCAGCGGCTGGCCGGCCGGCGTGGCCAGCTCGACGGCCCGGGTGCCCAGCCGCAGCCGTTCGACGCGGTGCTGTGGCGCCGACAGCGCGGCCACCCGGGCCCGGATGGCGTCGAGTTCAGCGGCTGGGTCTCCGGCGGCACTGGCCGCCGTCATGGCCGCCGCCGATCCGGCGGCGGCAGCTTCCAGATCGCCGAGCTCGGCCAGGGCGGAGGCGCGCTGGGCGAGCAGCCGCGCCCGCCGCGCGGCCGGGCCGCCGCCATCGGCGAGCGCCCGGTCACAGAGCCCGAGCAGCGTCACGGCGACCGGCGTATGCCCGACGCCTCGCACCACCAGCGCGGCGCCGGCCACCAGGTCGAGCCGCCCGTCCCGCTCGGCCGCATCCGCGGCGGCGACCGCGTGCTGCAGGCTCGCGGCGAGCTGGCCGGCCCGGTACTCCGCGGTGGCCAGCTCGATCAGCAGCTCCGCGCGCTCGGCTCCGCCCACGTCGGCGTTTTCCGCCGCGGTCAGCGCGGTGGCCAAGTACCGGACCGCGTCCTCGAACGCGAGCGCCGCCGTCGCGGCCGTCGCGGCCGCTTCGGCCCAGCCGGCCGCCCGCCGGAGTGCGGCCTGGTCCGGTGCCGCCCGCAGCAGGTGCGCCGCGATCTCACCGCCCCGTTCCGGAGCGTGCCTGGCTAGTGGCTCCAGCGCGGCGGCCGCGGCGGCGTGCAGCGTGATCCGCCGGTCCTCGCCGAGACTCGCGTAGATGCCGTCGCGGACCAGGGCGTGCGTGAACCACCACGAGCCGGGACGGTCCGGCTGCCGTGTGACCAGCCCGCGGGTCTCGGCCGCCGACAGCACGCGGACCGGGTTCTGGCTCGTCCCGGAGATGGCAGCGGCCAGGCCGGCGTCAAAGTCCGCGCCCAGGACGCTCGCCACGGCCAGCAGGGCGCGAGCGTCGTCGTCCAGGTCGCGTAGCAACGAGGCGACCAGATGGCTGACCTCGGCGCTCCCGGCCGCGATCCGTGCCACCGCATCTGCCTCGGCCGCGGCGCCGGGCTGGGCGGCGAGCACCCGGGCCAGCGTCGTGACATACAGCGCGTTGCCTTCCGAGCGGGCATGCACAAACCGCGCCAGTTCCGGGTCCGTCGTTACCCCGGCGGCCTGCAAGAGGCCGGCCACGGCCGTCTCGCTCAGCGGCGCCAGCCGCAGGATGCGCACGGCGGGCAGCCTGGCCAGGTCCGCCATCGAGGTGCGCCAGGGGTCGCCGGCGGTGTCCCGGCAGGTGGCCAGCACGAGCAGCCGCGATCCGGGCAGCTCGGCCGCGAGCTCCCGGAGCAGGAACAGCGACGCATGGTCCGCCCACTGCAGGTCCTCAAGGACCACGAGCAGGTCGGCGGCCTGCGCTGCGCCCGTGACCGCATCGGCCGCCGCAGCCGCCGCGCGGAACCTGGCCGCAGCCAGGTCCTCCGAGCGGCCGCTGCCAGAACTGCCGTCGCCGGCCAGGCGGCCCTGCTCGTCAACGCCGACAGCGTTCAGTATCCGCCGCCACGGCCACAGCGGCGGCGCGCCCTGTTCCTCGACGGCACGTCCCCACAGCACCCGCTGCCCGTGACGGCGTGCGCTGCCGGCCAGCTCTTCGGCCAGCCGTGTCTTGCCGATCCCCGGCGGACCGGTCAGCACCACCAGCTGTCCGCCGCCCGCCAGCGCCTCCGCCCGCCAGCCCCGCAGCGCGGCCAGCTCCTGGTCACGCCCCGCCAGGCTGCCCGGGCCGGGCACCGTATCCCGCACGCGGCCATCCTCTCGCGCTGAGTCCGCCGCCGTCCACGCGACCGCGGGCCAAGTCACGTAGCGAACCCCGTACTAGCACGCATGTGCGGGCCTGCCTCCAGTACCGACAGTGGTCAAGACAGATTCCTGCTCGAAAGGAGCTCCCCATGCACGCGCGCCTGGATCGATACAACGGCCAGCCTGGTCACGCAGTGGTAAGCCCAGACCTGGCGGATCTCAGCAGCAGCGTGGCCGGCCAGCCCGGTCTGCTCGGCTGCCTTACCTTCCGCCAGCTCGGCGGCCCCGCGGCGGTGCGCCTCACCCTGTGGGACACCGAGGCTAGCGACACTGGATTCCCCGGACCCGATGCCGGGCTGGTCCCGCCAGTGTCCGAGATATACCAGGTCACGGACACCGAGGAGGGCCCCGCCGGGGCGCAGGCACCGGCCTATGCCCAGCTGCTGTGCTTCGACGGCCCGCGCGCCCCGGAGCAGGCCGCGGCCGAGGATCTGGCCGGCCGGCGGCGGATCTGGCCGGCCATCCGCGGCCTCAGCGGGCTGGTGGGCGTCTACGTCCTGCGCGGGAGCGACCTCGGCTCCGTCGTCGTCACCCTCGTGACGTCTGTCGAGACCATCGACGCCCTGCAGCGTGCGGTCATGGCCACCGAACTGACGCCCGGTGAGGACCCCGCGCTGCTATCTGGGCCCGATCGCATCGAGATCCACAACGTCACCGGCCACCACCTGCCCGCCGCCGGACCGGCGGCCAGCGCGAGAGGACAGTGAGATGACGAACCCCACGGCCGCCGGAACAGCGGGCCCCGCCCAGCCCGGCGAATGGGTCGCCGACCTAGCCGCCAGCACGGTCAGCTTCACGGTACGGAACTTCGGGCTGCGCTCCGTCACCGGCCAGGTCCCGCTCGTCAGCGCCAGCGTGACGGTCGGCTTGGGCGGTCGGCCCGTCAGCGTCCGCGCCGAGCTGGACGCTCGCGGTATCGACACCGGCCACCGGCGGCGCGACAGCGACCTGCGCGGAGCGCGGTTCCTCGCCACCGACCGGTGGCCGACAATCACCTTCCAGGCCAGCGACGTCCAGACGAGCGGGGCAGGCTGGATGATAGACGGAACGCTCACGGTCAAGGACTGCCACTGCCCCGTCCGGATTGACGTCAGCGGCGCTGACATTCCACCGGACGATCCGGCGGCTCCGGTCAACCTGCGCGCGACCGCACGCCTGGATCGCCGTTCGGCCGGTGTGAACGCCGCTCCGGCCTTCCTTATAGGCCACACGATCTTGCTGTCGCTAGCCATCCGGCTCCGCCCGCCAGCGACCGTTCCCGTCACCTCGGACAGGCGAGCGCCGGGCACCACAGCGCCCGCGAAGGAGGGACACCGGTGAAGGCGGGCGGAAGGCGCAGCACAGCACTCCTGTTCGCGCTCCTGGCCGGAATCGGCCTGGCCGCGGCTGGGTGCGGCGGCGGAGCTGATTCCGCGGCGGTCAATGCGCCGCCCGCCTCGTCGCACACCGCGGCGGAGAAGGCAGCCACGCTGAACTGGCTGGACAAAACCAGCCAGATGTGGACCGCGGGCGACTTCACCGCGCTTAACCAAGTCACGACCGGGGAGATGCGCACCATCTACCAGGTCGAAGAGCAGCAAGCGAGGTTGCCCGCGAACGCGTCCCGGCAGCCATTCCAGCTGACCGGCCTGTCGATCACCATCCCGTGCCAGGCCGGCCGTGACGCCATCTTCATCGCCTACGGCGACACCGACGTCTTCACCCTCGGTCAGGACATCCAGCCGTACGCCATGGTATTCCAGCGGACCGGCGGCAGCTGGAAGCTCGCCACCGCCGTCCAATACCCCAGCGGCGGCGCAGGCTGGCCGGCGTTGTGCAGCCAGGAAACCGCCACAACCGCGCCCGCCGTGCTCGCACCGGATCGCTACGCGGCCGACCTGGCCCAGGTGCTGACCCGCGCCATGACCGGCGCCCAGCCGACGACCGCGACGGCATCACCCTTCGCGGTCAACGGATTCCTGTCGGGCTCAGGCTCGGTCAACGGCCAAGCGGCCACCTGGATCCGCCAGGACCAGCGATCCGGAGTCAGCTTCGCCGGGCACTTCACCCCCGCCCCGGACCCCACGTTCGCGCTGCCGCTGGCCAACGGGCGCGGCTACTGGCTGATCGGCTTTCTCACCCAGGCCACTGACCACAGTTCGCCGTCCGGACTGCGGACGACATCGTGGCCCGACAGCAGCCCCGTCGCCACCCCCAGGCCTGCCGTCGTCCATCACGAAACCGACACCTTCGTCACGACCTACACGGCACTCGATCCGCTTCGCTCAGCGGGCGGAACCGTCGCACTCGACGGATTCTTCGGCTGGCCGCTGACCAGCGTTGCCAGCTAGCGCGGCCGCCTCGGGCCGGCGCCGGGACCCAAACCCCCGCACCGGTCCGAGCAGCCATTTACGCCGCGACCCCGGCCCTCGCTGCAGTAAGCAGCGCGGGCAAAGGTCCAGTGCGCCGTTGGCTCTCTGTTTGGCTCCCCCTCAGTACAGCCGGGACAGAACGCCTGTTCGCGGCCGGCGTCATCTTCCGGGCATCTCGCCCGTGGCAGGTCGCCAGCAGGTGGCGGGCCACCGGATCGGCCGCACCTTGCTCCGGACTGGAGACGAGACCAGAATCGGGGCTAATGCCAGGTGCCAGGATGCCGCTCGTGGGCCGCCGTGCCGAGATGGCTGCGCTCGAAGACGAGTTCGCCCGGGCCGCGGCGGGTGAGTTCCGCGTCGTTTTGCTGTCGGGCGAGGCCGGGGTGGGCAAGAGCCGGCTGGGCCGGGAACTGCTCGCCCGCCACCCGGAAGCGGCCGGCATGTTCGCCCGTGCACACCCGCTCGGGGTGACCGCCGCGTTCGGGGTCTGGGCCGAGGCGATCGATCCGCTGCTGCAGGGCAGGTCGGACGCGCAGGTTAAGGCCGTGTGCAGTGGGTTGCTCGATGATCTGGCAAGCCTGTTTCACCGCGTGGCGGTCATCCGCGGATCGCTTCCCGAGCGGGAGCCGCCGCTGCCGCGGCTGCTGCAGGGACTGGCCGCCCTGCTGCGGAATCTGGCCGCCCAGGCGCCGGCCATCGCCGTCCTTGACGACGTGCACTTCGCCGACGCCTCCTCGTGGGAGGCGCTGCGCTACTTCGCCCGGCACCTGGACGACACCCGGCTGCTGGTCGTCGCCACCAGCCGGCCTGCCGACCTGGCGGGTCAGGAGGCTGCCGCGCAAGCGCTGTTCGAGCTGGACGAGGACGGATTCCTGCAGCGGCTCGATCTGACCCCGATGGACCGGAGAACGACGCGGGAGCTGACCGAGACGATCATCGGGCAACCGCCGCCCGCTGCGCTCATCGAGTGGGTCGGGCAGCGGGCGCGAGGTAACCCGCTGTACGTCATCAGCCTGGTTCGTGCGCTGCTCGAGGAGCACGCAGATCTGACCGCGCCCGGCCTGCGCCGCCTGCCCGAGGACCTGACTGAACGGATGGCGGCCCGCATCCGCGGGGCTGATGCGACCATGCGGACAGTGCTCGACCTGCTGGCCGTGATCGAGCGCCCCCTATCGCTGGCAGAACTCGCCACGCTGACCGGGCTGCCCGCTGAGCGGCTCGATCCGGTCCTGGCTACCCTGATCGCCGGGCGGGCGGTTACCGAGGGACAGCGGGCTGACGAGCTTATCTATGAGATCCAGCACCCGCTCATCAGGGACGTGATCTACCAGCAGATCAGCGGAGCGCGCAGACGGTCCCTGCATCGTCAGGCCGCCCGGTCGGCGCTTGAGGCCGGCCGGCTCGCCGAAGCCGCGCTGCATTTCGCCCGTTCGGCCACGCCGGGGGACGACGAAGCGGTCCGGGTCCTGCTCGATGCGATGCGTCAGGCCGAACAACGCGAGGCCTTTCGCGAGACCCTCAATTTGCTCTCCGAACTCGTCGATATCCTGCCTCCCGCCGACCGCCGCTGGCTGGATGTACTGGATGCGATGTACTGGCAGGCGGAGTGGGTAGTCGACCACAGGGCCGAGGCGCGCGCCGAGACGGCCATCCGGGCGCTGCGGGCCATCGACGGGCAGATGGCCCGCTCGGCTGATGACGCCAGGCGTGCCACGGTCAAGTTTCGCCTGGCTTACTTCCTGGCCTGGGGTACCGGAGAGCTCCAGGATGCCGAACACGCCTGCCGCGAGGCGGTCCGGCTGTTCGAAGCGGCCGGGGAACCACGGCAAGCCTTGCTGGCCCGCCGCGAAATCGGATGGATCAGGTACCTGCGCGGAGACATCGCGGGCATGGCCACGGAGTCGGCCCAGGTTGTCGAGGCTGCTGATGTCCTCTCAGACCGCTTCGTGGCGATGCAGGGGCTGCCCGGCCTCGGTTACAGCACTACACTGCGGGCACGCTTCGCGGACGGCGAGGCGGCGACCCGCCGCGCGGTGGCGATCGCCCGCGAAGACGAAAAGGCTCACCGCCTCACGGCTACACTCGGCCTGCTGGCGGCCGAGCTCACGCTGCAGGGCCGCAGCGCCGAGTCTGGCCCGCTGTTCGAGCAGGCCAGGGTGCTGAATCCGGCGTTCAGGGACACCATCCTGGTCGAGCTCGAGGCGTTCGCGCACTGGATAGCCGGCGATTTCACCGGCGCGGTGGCCGCCGCGCAGGAGGCCGCCGCCTGGGCACCGGGCGGCGCACGCCGCCGGGCCCTTGGCCTGGCCTGTGGCGGCCTGGCGGCCGCCGAGACCGGCGATACCCGGGAGGCCGAGCGCCTGCTCGGCCGGGCCCGGGAAGCGCTTGGCGGCCGCCACTGGGCGTACTTCCTCCTCTACACCCGATACGGGGAAGCGGTCTTGACCTGGCACGCGGGCCGGCCTGCCGAGTGCGCCGAGGCCCTCGCCGAGGTGGCGGCTGCCCTACGCGGCATGGACGCCCTGGCCGTGAGCGTCTTCGTGCTGATCGACCTGGCCGAGTCCGCCACCGAGGCCCGCGACGAGCATGCCGCTGCGGCCGCCGCCGAGCAACTCAAGGACGTAGCCCGCATCGCCGGGCTTGCCCCGCACCGCGGCGTCGCCGCCGCCGCCACGGCATGGGCCGTTCTGGGCAGCGCTCAGCCGGAGGCCGCCGCCGCCCAGGCCACCGAGGCTGTGCGCCTCCTGTCCGGCACCGGATGGCACTCGCACGTGGCCCGGGCCCACGACGTCCTGGGCCGGTCACTGGCTGCGGCCGGCCGTCCAGGGGCCGTCGCCGAACTCGAACAGGCGGCCGCGATCTTCGCCAGCTGCGGTGCCCTCTGGCGCCGGGACCGGACGGTCCAGGCCCTGCGGCGGCTGGGCAGTGGCGGCCGCCGGGCCGCGGCGGCCACGCTCGGCGCCGCCTCGCTCACCCGCCGGGAGCGGGAGGTGGCCAGGCTCGCGGCACGCGGGATGAGCGCCAAGGACATCGCCCAGGCCCTGTTCGTCGGCGAGCGGACGGTGGAGAGCCACCTGAGCAGCACCTACGCCAAACTAGGGGTGAGGTCCAAGCTCGACCTGATCCGGCGCGCGGCCGAGTTCGGGCTCTCCTGACGCGTGCCCGGGTTCCGTACCGGATTCCGGGCGGGTACGGAGGAAACACGCCGCCGGCCTGCCTACGGTGCCAATGAGAGCCACCACCCGCGCACCGCCACGAGGACCAGGATGACCGACTACGAAGCCCAGAGGCAACGGCACGTGACCGGTGCGCTGGCGCTCGCGCCTCGCCTGATTGAGCAGATGAGCTGGCCCGCCGACCGGCTCGCCGAGCACCGGACCCGCCGTTTCCGCGATCTGGCACGCATCGCGTCCGAGCGATCGCCGTGGTACCGCAAACGTCTGTCCGGAGTCGACATTGACCGGATCGACGAGACGGCCCTTACCGAACTGCCCGTGCTGACCAAGGCCGACCTGATGGAGCACTTCGACGACATCGTCACCGACCGCAGACTGACCCTGGCCGGGCTGGACCAGCACCTGAGAACCGTCGAGACAGGAAGCTACCTGCTCGGCCGCTATACCGCGCTCACCTCCGGCGGGTCCTCAGGTCAGCGGGGCGTGTTCGTCTACGGCTGGGACGCCTGGGCGGTGTACTGGCTGACCTGCTACCGCACCCTGCTGCGAGCCAGGAATTCCTACCACGACCTCGCCTCCCGCCCCGCCGTGATGGCCAGCGTGACCGCAGCGCACTTCAGCCACGCGACCGCGGCCATGGCCCGCACATTCAGCAGCCCGCGCATGACCACCGTCAGGCTCCCTGTCACGCTGCCCACCGAGGAGATCGTGGCAGGCCTGAACGAGGTCCAGCCGGACTTCATGACCGTCTACCCGTCGGCCCTGCACGTGCTCGCGCACGAGTCAGCGGCCGGCCGGCTCCGCATCGCCCCCCGCCGGGTTCTGGCCGGAGCCGAGCCGCTGCTGCCGGAGATCCGGGCCGCCGCCGAGCAGGCCTGGGGAGTGAAGGTGATCAACGTCTACGGCACTTCCGAAGGCGGCGGCACCGGCGTGGGCTGCGACCGCGGCAGCACGCACCTCAGCGAGGACCAACTCATCGTCGAGCCCGTCGACCTGGCCGGCCGGGCTGTCCCGCCCGGCGAGCGGTCAGCCAAGATCTACCTAACGAACCTGTACAACCCGGTCCTGCCGCTGATCCGCTACGAGATCACCGACGAGGTCACGGTCCTGCCCGGACCGTGCGCGTGCGGGTCGGGACACCGGCGGATCGCTGATGTCCAAGGGCGCCTCGATGACGTGTTCAGCTACGGCGGGAGGCGCGTGCACCCGCACCTGTTCCGCACCGCTCTCGGCCGCGAGGCGGATGTCGTGGAGTACCAGGTGCGCCAGACTCCGGCCGGAGCCGCGATCGCGATCCGCTGTACCGCGCCGGTCAGCCTGGACGCGCTCCGGGACCGGGTGGCCACTGCCCTGGCTCGCGCCGGGCTGGACCGGCCCCAAGTCACCGTCGAGGTCGTGGACCGGTTCGAGCGGCCCGGGGGCCCGGCCAAGCTCAAGCGATTCCTCCCGCTCGGCCACGTGCCCACGCCGCTGGACACCGGGCGATGAGCCGCCTCCCGACTGCCGCCGCACGGGGCCCGATGGCCGGGTACATCCACGCGGCGTCGGGCTACGACGAGGAACTGGACCGGCTGCGCCTGCTGCAGGAGCGGTACGACGCCCGCACCTTCGGTCGCCTGACCGCGCTCGGCCCACTGGCCGGGGCGGTCTGCCTCGAGGTAGGCGCCGGGGCTGGCTCGGTGGCCCGCTGGCTGGCCGCCCAGGCCGGGCCGTCCGGCCGCGTCGTGGCCACCGACGCCGACCCCCGATTCCTAGCCGGCATCGCGTCCGCCGACATCGAGGTGCGTCGCCACGACATCCTGGCGGACCCGCTCGAACCGGCCCGGTACGACCTGGTCCACTGCCGTGCCCTGCTCTGCCATCTCCCCGATCCGGCCCGGGCCCTAGACGTCATGGCGGCCGCCGTCCGGCCGGGCGGATGGCTGCTGGTCGAGGACGCCGACTACTGCTCGCTCGTGGCCGCCGACCCGGACCATCCCCGCGCGCCGCGCTTCGACGCGGTCATGCGCATGCTCTTGGCCTTGATCGCGGCGGGTCGCGCCTTCGACCCGTTCTTCGGCCGCCGCCTGCCCGGCCTGGCCGCATCAGCGGGCCTGGCCGACGCCGGAGGCGAGGCGATTGCCTGCCACCGGCAGGGCGGCGGCTCCGCGGCCGAGGTGCTGGCACGCTCGCTGGAGCGAAACCGCGACCGGGCACTCCGTCATGGCGTCGACCCCGGCGGGTTCGCCGCCGTGCTCTCCGCCCTGCGGGACCCGTCGTTCAGCTTCGTCGACGCGCTGAGCGTCGCCGTCTGGGGTCACTCCCGCCGCACGAGTTGACCTCCACGGCCCCGGCGAGCTTGATGTTCGTGCCCAGATGATGCTGTCAGGGTCAGAGGTAACGTTCCGTGGTTGTCGTCCTTGATTTTCCTGGCCTGCATGCCAGGCATTGGGCTGTGCTGTATTCAGGCGACAGGCCTTTGCCGTTAGGCCCGGGGCGGGTCGCCGGTGCCGAGCAGGGTGGCGGCCAGGGTGTGCATGCTGGCCTGGACCCGCCCGGCCTGGCCGTCGCGGACCAGTCGCGCGACCGCGTCGCTGTGCAGCGAGCCGAGCAGGACATGGGCGAGTAGATCGGCGTCAAGGCCGGGGCGGGCCTGGGCGATGAGCGCGGATGCGTGGCCGTGCCAGAACTGGTAGACGGGGTTCGCCTCGCGCTCGCCGGCGGTGTCCTTCCTGGTCGCCACGGCGTGCTCGTGCGCCGTCAGTGAAACGGCGGCGAGCAGGGCTGCTTGCACACCCGGATCGAGTACAGAGAACCCGCCGGCAGCACTTCGCAGCGCCTGGGCGATGTCAGCCCGGTCAGCGCCTGATCCTACGTCCGGCTGGACGAGCCGCGGTCCGTGTCGCGGACTGGTTAGATCGCGGATTCGCTGGGACCGTCGTGCCGGGTGAGCATCGAGAGCGGCGGGCTGGCCAGCGGATTGAGCAGACAGGGCGGCGTTGCGGAGTGTTCGCAGCGGTGCAGAAGTCACCACGGCGGTCCGCGCTGCGGCACCGTGAAGCCACCAGGGTGGCCGTGACCGTTTCTGACGGCCTTCCGGCAGGGCCTTGACGGCGAGGCGGAGTCAGGACACTCTATAACCAACTAGTTTTATAAGGAGTTGGTTATATATGGTGGCGGATCGGCTCAGCCTGGTCTTCGGGGCGCTCGCCGACCCCACCCGGCGGGCGATCCTGACCCGGCTCGCCGACGGGGAGGCGACCGTCACCGAGCTCGCCGCGCCGTTTGCCATGTCCCAGCCGGCGATCTCCAGGCACCTGAAGGTGCTCGAGCAGGCGGGCCTGATCTCGCGCACCCGGCGGGCGACCGCCCGGCTCAGCCGTCTGCAGGCAGAGCCGCTGCGCGAGGTGACCAGCTGGCTGGCCCGCTACCAGCGGTTCTGGGACGAAAGCCACGAACGGCTCGACGACCTGCTGGCGGCCCTGCAAGCCAGGCCGGACGGCTACCCCGGCCCCGGCCAGCAGGCCGCCGCAGCGACACCACCCGGCGCCACGCCGGCCAGCCAGACAGCGGAAGGGAACGACGAATGAGTAAGACCCGCATCACCGCGGAACCCGGCATGCCGCAGATCATCATCACCGGCGAGTTCGACGCGCCGCGCGACCTGGTCTTCCGCGCCCACACCGACCCGGAGCTGCTGGTGCAGTGGCTCGGCCCGCGCGACCTGACCCTGACCGTCGAGCGCTACGAGGCCCGCGACGGCGGCCGGTGGCGCTACGTCCACACCGACAGTGACGGCAACAGATACGGCTTCCACGGCGTGTTCCACGGCGACCCGTCGCCGGACGCGATCGTGCAGACGTTCGAGTTCGAAGGCGCCCCCGGCCACGTCAAGCTCGACACCACCACACTGCGGCAGCGCGGCGCCAGCACGCTGGTCCGCACCGTCTCAGCCTTCTCCTCCGTGGAAGACCGCGACGCGATGATCGCCTCCGGCATGGAACGAGGCACCCATGACTCGGCCGAGCGCCTGGCCGAACTGCTCGCCACGCTGCAGGCCCGCTGACACGAACCAGGAAGGAGCCAGTCATGACCACCGCCGCGCACCAAGATCGTCATCGGCGACAAGGTGGACGTCACAATCGGCGTCGAGGCGTTCCTGGCCGCCTAGCAGGCCCCGGTTACGCATCAGGAGCGACAGCCATGAGTGCCAAGAGCCGGGCCCGCTGGCTGGCGCTGGCGGTGGTGTGTGCCGGGGCGTTGATGAATGTGCTGGACACCACCATCGTCGGCGTGGCCCTGCCGGTGATCAGGCAGGACCTGGGGTTCTCGCAGGCGTCGCTGGCCTGGGTGGTGAACGCCTACCTGCTCACCTACGGTGGCTTCCTGCTGCTGGGCGGGCGGTGCGGTGACCTGTTCGGGCACCGCCGGCTGTTCGCCGCCGGGATCGCTGTGTTCACGCTGGCCTCGCTGGCCTGCGGCCTGGCTCCCGGGCCGGGGTTCTTGCTGGCCGCCCGGGCGGTGCAGGGGCTGGGCGGGGCGGTCGCCTCGGCGGTGGCGCTGTCGATGATCGTGTCGCTGTTCCCCGAACCCGTCCAGCGGGCCAAGGCGATGGGCGTGTACGGGTTCGTCGCCGCCGCCGGCGGCAGCCTGGGTGTGCTGCTGGGCGGCGTGCTGACCAGCGTGGCGTCGTGGCACTGGATCTTCCTGGTCAACGTCCCGATCGGCGCCGCGGTGCTCGCCGCCTCGTTCCGCGTCCTGCCGGCCGGCCCCGCCGGGCCGCGCCGAGGGCGCCTGGACGTGATCGGCGCGGTGCTGGTGACCGCCGCGGTGATGCTGGCCGTCTACGCGGTCATCGGCGCGGGCCAGTCCGGGTGGATGTCGGCCCGGACCGCCGGGGCGCTGGCCGCCGCTTTGGTGCTGGCAGTGGCGTTCGCCGTGGCCGAGTCCCGGGCCGCCACGCCGCTGGTGCCGCTGCGGCTGTTCCGGCAGCGGAACCTGGCGACGGCCAGCGTGGTGGGGGTGCTGTGGGCGGCGGCGATGTTCGCTGTCTTCTTCCTGACCTCCTTGTACCTGCAGCGGGTGCTGCACTACAGCCCGCTGCGGACCGGGCTGGCGTTTCTGCCCTTCAGCTTGCTGCAGGGCGCGGTGTCGGCGGGCCTGTCGGCCAGGCTGGTGGCCCGGTTCGGCGTCAAGCCGCCGCTGGCCGCCGGGTTGCTGCTGGCCGCCGCCGGGCTGGCGTTGCTGGCCCGCGCCCCGGTCGGCGGCACCTTCGTGCCCGACGTGCTGCCCGGCTTGGTCCTGCTCGGCCTGGGCGCGGGCATCGCGCTCACCCCGGTGCTGCTGGCGGCCACCAGCAGCGTGCGGCCCGAGCAGGCCGGCCTGGCCTCCGGGCTGGTCAACACCGCCTTCATGCTCGGCGGCGCGCTCGGCCTCGCTGTTCTGGCCAGCATCGCCGCCACCACCACCCAGCACCTGGCCGCCGCCGGGCACACCCCGCTGGCCGCCCTCACCGGCGGCTACCACGCCGCCTTCCTGGCCGGCGCCGTCGCGGCCGCCCTCGCGGCCGTGCTCGCGGCCACCGTGCTGCGGCCCTCCACCACCAGCCCAGCCAGCCCCGCGCCCGCCACCGCTGCCGGCGAGCCAGCGGCTGCCGGCACCAAGGCCTGACCCGCCCGCCCGGCTGCGCATCGTGGGCGGGCGATGAGCCCGGCACGTGCTGGCCGTCCTGCTCAGCGACGCGAAGCCAAAGGAGAGTCCCGATGAGTGCTGTGATCGAAGACCTGCCCCCCGGGCGCGGCAAAGGGCCGGCTCCGGCGATGCTGACGCCCGGTGATCCTGGCTACGACCAGGCGCGCACCGTATGGAACGCGATGATCGACCGGCGTCGGGGGGCTGCCCCTCGGCGACGGCATGGGCTGATTGGCCCGCCAGTATGGCCTGGCCTGCGACAACGCTTTATCTCCCGCCAGGTGGTGACCGCCGACGGGCAGCTGGAGCGGGCCAGCCGCGCCGAGCATCCGGACCTGTACTGGGCTGCGCGGCGGGGCGGCAACTTCGGCGTGGCGGTCGAGTTCGAGTTCGCCCCGCACCCAACCGGGACGCGAGCACTGATCGCCGAGCACACCTTCGCCCCGGACCAGGCCGCCGCGGCCCTGCAGGCCTGGCGTGACCTTGCCGCCGGCACGCCGCGTCCGGCCACGTTCACCGCGTCGGTCCGCGACGGGCAGGTGACGGCCGGGTTTGTGTGGATGGGCGGCCCACGGGCAGGCCGGCGCCTCGCCAGGCAACTCGGCGCACTGCTGGTCCTCGGCTGAGGCGCATCTTCGACTCGAGTCGCGCGCCGGCTTCCGACGTCGCCGACCGGCTGCCCAGGATCTTCGAGGACCATAACGTCGCCGGGTTTCGCGAGATGGCCCCGCGATCGCGGCAGAACGGGCGCCCGTAGCAGGCGGGCTCGTGCAGCCTCACGGCCGGGATCGCAGCAGGGCGACCTCGGGGAACCCCTCGGGCGAGCCGTAGCCGTGCTCGGCAAGCCAGCGGACGTTAGTCAGGCATCGCAACGACCACCATGCGCGGATGAGGTCGAGGTCGACGTCGGTGCCGTAGCCGGCGACGACGTCGCCAAGATGCTCCTTGTGTCCGAGCGTGAGGATGGCGACGTCGAAGAGCGCGTCGCCCTGGGACGCCTCGGACCAGTCGACGACACCGGTGACCTCGTCACCGTCGACGAAGACGTGGTCGACCTGCAGGTCGCCATGGATGAACACTGGTGTCCACGGCCGGAGTGCAGCCTCGGCGAGCTGGCGGTTACGTGTGACCAGGTCGGCGGGAAGGACGTCGTTGGCGACGAGCCACTCGCATTCGCCGTCGAGGCGCGATGCGAGTTCGTCGAGGCTCCGGCCGGGCCATGGCGGCAGCGGCGCGTCGTGCAGCGTTCGTACTGCGGCACCCGCCGCGGCCCACGTGGCCGACGACGCGGTAGAGGGCTCGCCGAGGTGGCCGAGTGCCGTCCCGCCGACGGCGGCGAGCGCGAGCACCGGCGGCTTCCGCCACAGGATCTCCGGGGTCGGGACCGGCGCCATCGCCATCGCCTCGACCTCTACGTCGGTGCGGGTCTGATCAGCGTCGATCTTCAGGAACACGTCGCCTACGCGCAGGGTCGCGCGCTCGTTATGGGCGACGACGACCTCGACCTCCTCCACGTTGGCCATCATCGCCGGGATGACTACCGAAGTCACCGGGTTTATCGCGTGCGACTGCGCGGCTGACCGCGGCCCGCTGTCCGCTGTCCGGCGGCTTCGTGCCGCCACCGGCCGCAGACGGGGCGGGCACAGCCTCCGTCCGCCGCACCTCGGCACGTGGATCGTGAAGTCCAGGCGGCATGTCGTCGCGGCCGGTGACCTCGACGCGACCGAGGCTGTCGGTTCGATGACGTCGAGCGAGTGCTGTCGCGCATGACCCGGCTGCGCTCAAGTCATCCGGTTGCATGTGGAACCAACTTGGCCCATGCCTCGGCGCGCCCGAATCGGTGAACTGGTGGCACGCGCTCGCTCGGAGTACGAATCGGGATGCGTTAAGGCGCATAGGCATGCGACCTAGCCGACTCCCTCACATCGAAATGAGCGCGCGAGTCAAGAGCGCAGGTCGGCCTGATCGGCGATCGCCGTGCGCCGTGAGGCCGCGCAGGTTCGGCCGCGCCGAACAGCGGATCTCGCGCGCCGTAATCGAGAGGACTCCCACGACGTCGGCGATGGAGAGCGACACCCCGTCCGCATGTTTATGCGCTGGCCGCTGGCCGCGTACGAGTGCTCATCTTTCAAACGGGACCGAACTCAACAAACCGGGATTAGGTCATGCGGGACCGCTCATCGGGCAGCCGGGCGGTAGATATGGAGCACCGCGCCGTCGGCGTATGCCCGGGCCTCAATGAGGTCGAGGACGAAGGGGCGCGGTGAGTCCTGAGAACAGCGGGAGCCCGTCTCCCAGCGCCACTGGCTGAACCACGAGCCGGTATTCGTCGACCAGGCGGAGCCTGGTGAGTGACTGCGCGAAGGCTGCTCCTCCCCACGCGATCAGGTCTTTTCCCGGCTCGCACGTGAGAGCAATGATCTCGTTGGCCAGGTCGCCGCTGGCGATCGTCGACTGCGGCCAGTCCGCCTTGGTGAGCGTCTTGGAGAACACAACCTTGGGGATGTCGTTCATCGGTGCCGCGTACTCGTCGTCGGAGACGGGCCAGAACCCGGCCATTTCCTCGTAGGTAGTGCGCCCCATCAGATGCAGGCCCGCGTCACGGAGCCAGTCGAGCTTTCGCGCTTTCAGGGCTGGGTCCTCCGGCGGCAGCCCCCAGCCTCCAGCGCCGAACTTGCCAGGCCGCGCCACCAGGCCATCCAGCGAAACCCCATTATCAATACGAGCTTTCTCACCATGTGTCCTTTCATCTGAAGATCTTGCGTCGCGCGTCACCTGGGGTCAGCGAGCTCATCACCGGTCCCCGGCGTTGTCCGTCTCGTGGTCCGGTGGCCGGTCAGTTGTGCCTTGCGGTGACGTACTCGGTAGCGGAGATGCGTCACGTCCCGAGCCTCCAGTCGCCGGACCAATTCGAGTTCGATGTGGTCCGGGCCGAGCGAGTCGAACAGGCGTCGCCCTCCGCCGAGCAGGACCGGCACGAGATGGATCTCCATCTCGTCGAGTTGCCTAGCCCGCAGCAGCGCCTGCGCCGCGCCGGCGCCGTGCACCATCACGGCACGATCGCCGGCCGCGGCGCGGGCCTGCTCGGCGCAGTCCTCGACGTCGGTGACGAACTGCGCGCTGCCCGGCGGAACATCCGCGTCATCGATGCGATGGGTCAGGACGAAGATCGGCACGCCGCCGTGGTGATCACCCTGCCAGCGCCCGGCCAGCTCGAAGGTCCGCCGCCCGGAGATCACCGCGCCGGTGGCCATGAGCTCGCGGAACACCTGCCCGCTCGGACCATCGGACATCCGGTCGTCCATCCAGTTGAACAGCCTCCCGCCGTCGCGGCCGAGTTCCTGACCCTTGCGGTCGTCCGGTCCGGTGATGAAGCCGTCCAGGGACATGGACATGTACAGCACGAGCGTGCCCATCGGTCTGCTCCGTTTCCGTGCGATCGTCTTGACAAGGTGACCCGGGGTGAGGTCGCCGTCAAGGTTGCCTGACGGTCACCGCAGCGGCGGGTTATCGTCCATGAAGACGTGCCGGTCCGGAAAGCTCATCGGCCCGCGGACGGACAATCAGCCGGAGACCTCGCCCCTTTTGGGGCGCGTCCGGCCGACGGGCATGCGCGGGACTGTGATCTACCGGTCAGCGCGGACGCGAAGGGGTGCACGGGTAGACGCGACGGGACGGGACGAGGAAACCGGACGTGCCGCGCCCGCCGACTTTGACCGTGCTCTCACGGAGCATTGGCCCGGGGTCGCGGACTTCGACGACCTGGTCCGCCGGTACCGGCGCGAGCTGCACGTGTACTGCTACCGGATGCTCGGGTCCTTTGATGAGGCTGAAGATCACGTGCAGGAGGTGCTGCTGCGGGCCTGGCGCTCCCGGGAGAGCTTCCAGGGCCGGTCGAGCCTGCGTACCTGGCTGTACCGGATCGCCACCAACGCCTGCCTGGACACGCTGCGCCGTGACGCCCGCCGGGCCGTGCCCGCACCATCCAGCGCGCCGGCGGGCCGCGGGCCATCGATCGCCGCGATGCCGTGGGTGCAGCCGTACCCGGACTCGCTGCTGGACGAGCTGGCCGCCGACCAGCCAGGCCCCGAAGCGGCAGCGGTCAGCCGGGAGACGATCTCGCTGGCCTTCCTGGCCGCCATCCAGCTCCTGCCACCGCGCCAGCGGGCGGTGCTGATCCTGCGCGACGTGGCCGTCTGGACCGCCGCCGAGGTCGCCGAGCTGCTCGGCACGAGCGTCCCTGCGGTCAACAGCGCGCTGCAGCGCGCCCGCGCCACCCTGCGCGATCAATGGCCGGACGGGCGGCTGGGCTGGGAACCGGCCGCCGAACCCGATCCCGGGCAGCGCCGCCTGCTGGAGCGCTTCATCACCGCCCACGAGCACGCCGACCCCGAGGCGCTGATCGCCCTGCTGCACCACGACATCCGGCTGGCCATCTCCCCCCGGGTCGGAGAATGGAACGGCCGGCCGGAGACGGGCGACGCGCTCCGCGAGGGCATGAACTCCCTCGGCCAGTGGCGGCTGCTGCCGATCATGGCCAACCGCCAGCCCGGCGCGGCCGGGTACCTCCGCCGCCCCGGCCAGCCCGCGTACGTCCCGTTCGTACTCACCGTACTGCGCCTCGAACACGGCCGCCTGGCCGACATCGCCGCCTTCGAGCAGCCATCGATGTTCACCGCCTTCGGCCTGCCCGCCAGCCTGTGACCAACGACAAACCCGCAACATAACTGGCAGATGTGGTCCACCTAGCTGACACTCAGTTTGTGTCCTGCACCGAGTACCGATTAAGCGTTATGGATGAATTACAGTCCAGTGTTTGCTGGTCGTTCATTGCGTTCTGTTAGCACCTACATCGAGCAGGAGCAAGGGAAGGCAGGAGGTCACCGCGGCCGATCCCGCACAAGAGCCTATTCGCCGGCACCTGATTGCGGACCGTTCTAATCGGCCTGACCAGGTTAGCGCCGAGTGTCTGCAGCGCACCTTGGCGTCGACCAGCTCCTCCGGTAA
>Ga0302326_10009493_pt1 | contig 21244 bp, 16 predicted proteins | sample Palsa_T0_3_FD_202264 | JGI IMG/M metagenome (GOLD analysis project Ga0302326, IMG submission 202264) | Peat permafrost microbial communities from Stordalen Mire near Abisko, Sweden - Palsa_T0_3 | ecosystem: Environmental > Terrestrial > Soil > Palsa > Peat permafrost | place: Sweden: Abisko... | reverse complement strand
ACACGATACGGACGTCATCCCCACCGCGGCGCTCGGTACCGAGCGGCAGGCCGAGATCGTGGGCCGCATCGGAAAGGCCCTGCACGAAAACGGCGTGAAATGTTCTATGGTCACCACCGAGACGTTTTACCATGCCGTGTGGGCGGCCAGCCCGGCAGCCGAATCCAGCCAGGTGCGGGAGTATGCCGCGTTCCGCGTGTGCAACACCGTGGATATCGGGCACGAGTTAGGAGCGCAATTCGCGGTCTACTGGCCGGGATCGCTGGGCTACTATGTGCAGGGCGCGATCGAGGAGACGCAGACGCTGCGCTGGTATGCCGGGGCATTAGACGCGGCCTGCGAGCACGATATCGAGACCGCCCGCCGCAAGGGCCGGCCGCCGCTAAAGCACTGCATGGAAGCGAAACCCTTCGAACCACAGGCGGAGATCCTGCTGCCAACCAGCGATGCCATGCTGGCCTTCATCGGATCGGGGCTGCTCACGCATCCGGAAATGGTGGGGCTGAATCCGGAGTACCTGCACGAACTCATGTGGGGCGCCGCGCCGCGGGCCGCGCTGGCCCGCGCGCTGCTGGCGGGGAAGCTCTGGCATTTCGACATCAACGACGGGTACCGGTTGAAACATGATGTGGATATCGCGGTAGGGCTGGTAAATCCGCTGGACTGGCTGAACGTGCTGGTGCTATTGCGCAGCCACGGTTATGCGGGACCGTTCAACCTGGATTACAAACCGCCCCGCACCACCAGCAACTTCGGTGTGTTCGCGGTCAGCTTTCCCACGGCGGTTGATCGGTTCATTACGCTGTGGGAGATGGCCGGAGAGGTCTTGACGGACCCTGTTATTCACGAGGCTACGGAGGCATTGAAGGCGGGCGGCCCGGCGGCCGACCCGCGCGATGTGGAAGCCATCACGGCATCGAATCGGGAATTGCTCACGCTGCACGAGTTGATCGCGCACCGGCTGGTGCAGATTTTGTTAGGGCTGCACCGCGGGCGGGTGTATTCGGTCTAAGTTCACCGTGGGGCGGGCAATTCTGCCCGCAGCCGGCTTTCAGCCGGCTTTGGCCGCCTAAAGGGCGGCTGCGGCCATGATTGGCCGCCCCACGGTGAGCTCAGGCACGCTCCGTCGCGGCAGGCAAGAGTGCGTGCGCCACGACGTTCTTCATCAATCGCAAGCCGTAGTCGCATTCCGAAGTCAGGATCGACTCGGGATGAAACTGTACCGCCTCTACCGGCAATTCGCGGTGCCGCAGCCCCATAATGACGCCGTCGTCCGATTCGGCGGTCACTTCCAGGCAGGCTGGAAACATTTCCCGCACGGCGAACAGCGAATGGTAGCGGCCCACTTGGAAGCGCTCGGGAAGGCCTGCAAACACGCCCGCGCCGCAGTTCTTCACCCACGACGGTTTGCCGTGCATGGGATAAGCAAGCACACCCAGCGCGCCGCCGAAAGCCTCCACCACGCCCTGCAATCCGAGGCATACACCGAACACCGGAACCCCCAGGCGCACCGCGTGCTTCACCAGATCGGGCACGCCGAAATCGGCGGGACGCCCGGGGCCCGGTGAAATCAGAATCAGGTGCGGGGCGAATTCGGCAATTAACTCCGGCGGGAACCCGGCGCGATAGGTGACCACTTCCGCGCCAGTCTGCCGCGCGTAATTCGCCAGCGTGTGGATGAAGCAATCGTCGTTATCCACCAGCAGCAGGCGCGCTCCCGTCCCCACAAGCTCGTCCGCCGATACCGTTGCGGCGGCCTGCGCCGCTCCCAGCGTGCGGAAAAAACCGGTGGCCTTCAGATGGCATTCGCGATTCTCCATCTCCGGTACGGAATCGTAAAGCAACGTAGCGCCCGCCGGATAGCTGGCCACGCCGTCGCGCAAGTAAGTGGTGCGAATCAGGATGCCGGTGTTGATATCGCCGTTCATCGTGATCATGCCCACCGCGCCGCCATACCAGCCACGCGCGCTTTTCTCCAGCCGCTCGATGGTTTGTGCGGCGGCCTTCTTGGGCGCGCCAATCAAGGTCACCGCCCACATGTGGCTGAGGAACGCGTCCAGCGAATCGAAGCCTTCCTTTAGAAAACCTTCCACGTGATCGACCGTGTGAAACACACCGGCGTAGGATTCAATCAGCCGCCGCCCGATGACTTTCACCGATCCCGGATCGCAGACGCGCGACTTGTCGTTGCGATCCACGTCCGTACACATAGTCAACTCGGACTCTTCCTTGGTGGATTTCAGCAGCTCGCGGATATTGTCCGCGTCGCGCATGGGATCGCCGGTGCGCTGCGCGGTGCCCGCGATCGGGCAGGTCTCCACGCGCTGCCCTTCCACGCGCACGAACATCTCCGGCGATGCGCCCACCAGTTGCTCTTCGCCTAACTGCAGCAGAAATTCGTAGGGGCTGGGGCTGGCGCGCTGCACGCGCTCGAACAGTGCCGAAGCCTTGCCGGAGTAGGGCGTGCTGAACGTCTGCCGCAACACGACTTCGTAATAGTCGCCCTGGCGCATGCCCTCGCGCACCTTCTCCACGCCGGCCATGTACTCTTCCGGCGTGTGGTCGGAAACGATCGGCCCGGGCTCGCGCGCGGGCGGCGGGGGAACCGGTTCGGCAGTGCGCTCCAGGCCGAGAGTCGACAGACTTTCGCGCTCGAAATCGTAGCGATAGTGTTCGATGGTCTCCTTCTTGCGGTCCATCAGGTGGATTTCGTCGCAAAGAAACAGATGCAGATCCTTGTGGCCCTCGCGCGGCAGCTTCTTCTCGATCGGCTCGAACTGAAACAGCAGATCGTACCCGAACGCGCCAGCCAGCGCCAGCCGGCAGTTCTCTTCGTTGCGGAACTCCTCGATCAAGGCGCGCAGAATGGAAAACGCGGAGGGCTGCTTGCTGCGCTCTTCTTCCGGAAACAGGGCGGGCAGAGGCTTCAAGCGGCCTTTCAGCGCGCCTTCCACGCAGGCGAACGATTCCCAATGCGGATGGTGCTCCAACACCGGCAGCAGGATCTGGTTCAGCACTTCGCCGCGGATGCTCAATGGGCGAAACTCCACCCGGCGGTCGTACGAAACGATCTCCAGCGGCGGGCGCGTGGAGGCGATATCCCAGCGCGAATAGCGTCCCGGAAATTCGTATCCGGAAGAGAGATAAATGCCGCGATACTCGTCGAGACCGTGCAGCAGATGCTTAAGTCCCCGGCGATAAGGGGCCTTGACCACCGTACGCGTGACCGCGATCCCGTGAGGAGTTGTAAACCTGTATTCACCCATGTCCAACGTCCAAACCGAGACTATTGGCCCAGAATACCATGGGACGAAGAGGCCCTGGGACGCATGCTATTCTTGCATTCGAAGCCTATGCAACGCAGAGAGATTCTGAAAACCGGCGCAGCGCTGATGGCCGGCGCGGCGCTCGCGAGGGGCCAATCGAGCGCGCCGCCGAAGGCCAAGATCGCCAGTTCGGTCATGCTTTGGACTCTGAAGGGATCGTTCGAGGAGAAGCTGGAGATAGCCGCGCGCGCGGGCCTGCAGTCGGTTGAACTGATCGGCGAATACGCGGCGTGGACGGATGCGGACATCGCCCGCATCAAGAAAACCGCGCGTTCGTTCGGCCTGGGCATGGACACTTTGCTGGGCTCGCCGGATTGGGGCAGGCGGCCCGTGTCCATGGTCGATCCGGCGCATCGCGAAGCCTTCCTGGCGGACGTGCGCAACGCCATCGAGTTCGCGCACAAACTGGAGATCCCGCAGATCATTTTGATGAGCGGCAATGCCATCGCCGGCCGCACGCACGAGGAGCAATATGCCAGCCTTCTGGAGGGCGCCAAGCGCGCCGGAGATCTGGCGGCGGAGGCCAACCTCGCCATGATCGTGGAGCCGCTCAATTCGCTAGTCAATCACAAGGGCTTTTTTCTGACTACCTGCACAGAAGGTCTCAAGCTGATCCGCGGAGTGGACAATCCGCACGTGCGCTTGCTGTTCGACCTGTATCACGAGCAAGTGCAGCAGGGCAACGTCATCCGCACGTTGACCGAAGCCGCGCCGGAAGTGGCCGTCTTCCACGTGGCGGACAATCCGGGCCGCCACGATCCGGGCACCGGCGAGATGAATTATGGGAATATTTACAAGGCCATCCAGAAGACCGGATTTGCCGGCTATTTGACGATGGAATATCTGCCGCTGGGCGATCCAGTGGCCAGCCTGACGAAAGCGGTGGATGGTTTTCGCGCCGCGCTGGTGGCGTGACGTGGACTTCAGCGGCAAAGTCATCGTGGTGACCGGCGGCGCCTCGGGCATCGGACAAGCTACCGCGCACGAATTCGGCGCCCGGCATGGCGCGGTTGCCATATTCGACCGCGACGATCGCGGCGGACAGGAGACCGCCGCGGCCCTGCGCGCAGCCGGCCACACGGCCGAATACTTCCACGTGGATCTCGCCGTGGGCGCGCAGGTGACACAGGCCGTGGAGCAAGTGGCCGCGCGCATGGGAGGCATCGATATCGTGGTGAACGTGGCGGGCATTCAGCGTTACGGCACGGCCGCCGCCACGTCGGAAGCGGAATGGGACGAAGTCATGAATGCCAATGTGCGGAGCGCTTTCCTGGTATCGAAGTACGCGATTCCGCATATCAAACGTCGCGGTGGCGGGGCCATCGTGATCGTCGGTTCGGTGCAATCCATGACAGCGCAGCGCAATTCGATGGCGTATGTGGTCAGCAAGCATGCGCTGCTGGGCCTGGCGCGGTCCATGGCGCTGGATTTCGCTCCGGATAATATCCGCGTGAACTGCGTGTGCCCCGGCGCGATCGACACGCCCATGCTGCGCTGGGCGGCTTCGCTGGACGAGAATCCGCAGCGCGTGGTGGATGCCTGCCACAAGCTCTCCATGTCCGGGCGCATGGGCCTGCCGGAGGAGATCGCGCGCGTGATTGTGTTTCTGGCCAGCGACCTGGCTTCGTTCATATCGGGGACGGCCATTGTGGCGGACGGCGGCTTGCTGACGCCTACGGGCGGGATGCTGAATCAGGAAGCGGGTACGGGTGGGGCGCGCAAATGACTGCCGCCTTCCGCGCCGCGCGGGCAGCATGGCTGGATCGGCTGCCGGATACGCTCCGAAGCCTGGAGGTTCGATGGTCGCTGACGCTGGGGACACCCTTCGTCGCCATCGAAGATGTCAGTTGCGCGTGGGTGGCGCCCGCAAGACTCGCCGACGGCTCCTGCGCGGTGCTGAAGGTCCCGCTGCCGCATATGGAAGGGGAGCATGAACTGGAGGGGTTGCGCTTTTGGAATGGGGATGCGACGGTACGAGTGCTTCTCGCGGACGACCAAACTGGAGCGATGCTCCTGGAGCGTTGCGAACCGGGAACGCCGTTGCGCACACTGCCGGAGGCCGATCAGGACGTGGTGATTGCCGGCCTTCTTCGCCGGCTCTGGCGCTCGCCACCGGCATCGCACCCGTTTCGGCCGCTATCGGTTTTGATGGAGTTTTGGAGTAAGGAGACATTGCGCGCCGCCGACCAGTGGCCCGATGCGGGACTCGTCCGCGAAGGTCTGCGCCTTTTCCAGGAGTTGCCGCGGACTGCGCCCGTGGAAGTGCTGCTGGCCACCGACCTGCACGCGGGCAACGTTCTACGAGCGGCCCGGGAACCCTGGCTGGTCATCGATCCCAAGCCGTTTGTGGGCGACCCGGCATACGATGCGACCCAACACTTGTTCAATTGCGAAGCGAGACTGAGGGCGGATCCGGACGGGCTAATCTGCCGCGTAGCGGACCTGCTTGAGGTGGATCGCGAGCGCGTTCGATTGTGGACATTTGCGCGCACCGCAGCGGAACCACGCGACGAATGGAGGAGCGACGAGTTACTGGCGTGGGGCAGGCCCTCGGCCGGGGGACCCTCTGGGTCGGGTCCCTTGGACCCGCTGGCGGCCTACGAGGCCGCCGCAGGCCACGGGCCTGCCCCACGTTATTCGGATTTGGAGTAGTAATACGTGTACTTGCTGTAGAGCTCGGAGGCACGCGCGCCATTGGCCACGATCCCCAGCACATTGTTCTCGCACAGCGACTGCATCGCACGAGTCACATTGTCGAAGGTCGTCGAGCCTATCTTGACCACCAGAATGGTACCGTCCGCCAAGGTGGAGAGCAGATTCGCGTCCGCCGAAAACAGCAGAGGCGGGGTGTCGAAGATGGCCCAGTTGAAGATCTTGGGCAACTCCTCGAACAGCGTCTTGGCCTGCCGGGTATTGAGCAGTTCCAGCGGGTTGCGTACGGGGGAGCCGGCCGGCAGCACGTACAAGTTCATGCCGGAGACTTTGCGCAGCGCGGCGGACAAGGTGACTTGGCCCATGAGGTAGTCCGTCAGGCCGGGGGCGCGATCCACCTGAAACAGATTGTGAATCAGCGGACGGCGCAAGTCGAAGTCCCCCAGCAGGACCAGGTTTTCCGATAAGTGCGACTCGGCCAGAGCCAGGTTCACGGCGGTGAAGGTCTTGCCCTCGGCGGGCGATGGGCTGCTGATCACGATGGTATGCAGGGGTTGCAGAGTCTGCAAGTGATTCAGGCGCGTGCGCAGAGTCCGGAATTCCTCGGCGGGAGTTTCATGCGAGCGCTGCAAATCGAGCAGGTGCGATTCCGGGGCGGGCTGAAAGGCAACCTCCGCGACGCTGTCCAGAATACTCGCGGGAGCCACATCGGGCGCAACGGCTTCGAGGGAGCCATGCGCGATGCCGTTTTCCGGCGGATGCAGCGGAGCCTGGTGGTCATTTAGCGGCGGCGGCTCGGCTGGGACGGATCCGTTTTCCAGATTCAGGACACCGGCTTGTTCGGCCCGGCGCAAGGCGTCATGTACTCGGCTCATCTTGTTCTCCTGCAGTGCGCCCCTTGCGGGCCCCTCTGTCGCTCGATCGGCATGCTAACTCTTTCCGAAATAGTAGTAGTACATGGAACTGCTCATGGCGATGGTGCCTACGATGATGGCAGTGGACCAGCCCAACCAGAACAGGCGCCGCTTACGGCGCACCAACAGGGCGTTCTCGAGCAGCGGAATACTGCTGAGCACCGGCAAGTTGGTGTAAGCGCGGACGTCCTTCAGATTTTTCAGAGACGTGTCCTTCATCTCTTTGACGCCGGCCATGAACACGCCGAAAAACAGGCCCAGGCCCACACCGGCGCCGGCGATCAGCAAGCGGTTCGGCTCGGCGGCCTGTTCGGGCAGCGAGGCGGGGTCCAAGGTTTCCAGGTTCTCGCCGGCTTTGCGCTCTTCCAGGTTGCTGGAAGTCTCCGAGATCTCCCTCTTTTTGGACTTTTCGTCGTAGTCGGTCTTGGCCAGTTGGTAATCCCGCTGCAACGCGGCGTATTTCGTTTCGTTTATGGGAACCTCTTCAATCCGGCTGCGGTAGAGGGCAATTTCCGCCTGCAACTCTTTCTGCCGCTTGGCACGCTGTTCCATCTCCATGTTACGGGCCTGAATCTGGGCGCGCACATTGGCCATCGACAACTTGAGGCTCTCCAGCGACTGGGCAACTTGCGGATTGATAAATTTCTGGGGCGCGCCAGCCTTGGCCGCCGCGCTGGTCTCTTCCTTCTCCAGTTCGTCGCGCTGCTTCTTGAGCACGCCCAACTGGGCTTCCTTGCTGCGAATGTCCGGATGGTCCTCTTTATAGGTCTGGCGCAGGGCCGAGATCTGCGTTTCGAATTCCAGAATGCGCTCGTTCAACTGGATCAGCCGCCCGTTCTTGACCGCCTCGCGGCTGGCGGTCTGCTCCAGATTGGCGCCGATGAAAGTGGATTCGTGCTGCAGGTTCTGGAGTTGCGTCTCCAGCATCATCTTGTCCTGAGCGTCGCGATTGATGCTCTCGTTGATGGCCTGCAACTGCATCTCCAGCGTATTGACGGCCTGCAGGTTCGCCTGCAACTGATCGGGGAGCCGTCCGGCGTTCTCCAGCTTGAACTTGGTGATCTCCCCGTCCAGCCGGTCTATGTTTTCCTTGGCGGCTTTCAACTGATCGTTCAGAAACTGGGTAGTCGTATTGGCCTGCTGGCGGAGTTGGTTGTTGGTTTCTTCGGTGAACTTGGAAACTAATTCGCGTACCACGGCCTGGGCCTTGTAGCGGTCGGCATAGGCGAAGCTGATCTCGAACGCGGAAGCGAAACGCTGTTGCGGCGTGGACACGCCGGCATCCAGCAGGGTGATCTTGATAGCCTTGCGCATCTCGTCGATGACGTCTTCCATGGGCTTGCGCTGGCGCTCCTTAGGGTACAGATTGAGCGAGGGGCGCTGGATCAGCTCCTGCAATTGCGTGCGGCTTTCGATCTGTTGTTGCATAGCCAGCAGCCGTTCGGCCATCTGGGTACTGATGTTGCTGGGTACCAGGCGCTCGGAAATCTGCTGCGGCGTGATGCGCATGACCGCCGTGGAGATGAACGTGTCCGGCCACAAGAACGCCACTACCACCGCGATGACCAGCCCGCCGAAGGTGGGCCCGACGATCCAGGAACGATAGCGCCGCAGAATATCGATATAGTCTTCGATATCCGGCGGACGGCGGGAAACACTGACGTATCCTTGCTGGGGTACCATAAATTCGAAAAACTCTCTTTCTTAGAATCGGCTGGCGATCCGGAACTCTATACACATGACATCATGGCACGATGATCTGGTCGCCGGGTTTCACCAGGATATTCTGCTCCATTTTCTTGCCCTTGGTCACCTCGTGATAGTTGAACTTCAGCCGTTCGGAGCCGCGCAGAATCACGATTTTCTTGGTGTTGGCGAATTCCCGAAAGCCACCGGCATTGACCAGCGCTTCGAGCACCGTGGTGTCGATGACCAGCGGGTAGGATCCCGGCCTGTTGACCTCGCCCTGGATGAAATATTTCTTGCTATTGACCTTTTCCACCCCAACCGTGACTTCCGGGTGCACCATGACCTTTTGCAGCCCGGTGGCGATGCTGGCGCCCAACTGTTCGGGAGTCAAGCCGGAGGCCTGGATCTCGCCCAGCAGAGGTACGGAGATCTTGCCGTCGGGACGCACAATGAACTGGCCCGAGTTTTCAGGCTCCCTCCAGACCCGGATGGAGATGACGTCCTCGGCGCCGATGAGATACGCTTTCGGATCGACCGCTGCGGCAGCGGGCGCTATCTTGGCGGGTTCGGCATTCTCGGGGGCGGCTGCGGCGGTGGGCGCAGCGGGAGGCTGCGGGTCGGGGGTGGTGGACTGCTGGGCGGTCATCACACTGCAGAGTGTCAGTGCCAGCAACGCGGGCACACTAATGGCAGTACGCATTCGTACTATATAGTTTACAGCAATCACCCCCGCCCCGGACAACTTCCCCGGCAATCGGCAGTGCGGCGGATCACACCCGCGTAATGGTACGATGCGGAAAATATCCACATGAACTACTTTTTGGCGAAAACCGACCCGGAGACCTATTCGATCGACGACCTGGCGCACGACCGCAAGACGGCGTGGGACGGCGTACGGAACCCGCAGGCGCTGCGCGCCATTAAGGAGATGCGTCCCGACGACCGGGTGTTCATTTACCACAGCATGGGCGACGCTTGCGTGGTCGGCTTGGCCAAAGTGGCCTCTGAGCCGCGGCCGGACCCCAAGGACGCCAAACTGACCGTGGTGGACTTCGAGTTCGCGGCCAAACTGGAGCCGCCCACACTGCTGCGGGAGATCAAGGAGAGCGGCCTGTTCGCGGATTGGGCACTGGTGCGGCAGGGCCGCTTGTCGACGATGAGCGCTCCAACTGCGTTCGTGGACTGGATGCGGGCGCGGTATCCGAAAGCGAAGATTTAGTCTCGTGTTCGATTATGCGAGGCAGCCGAATTCGCCATGCACTGTTGGAGTTTGGCCCTTTTGGACCCAATTCGCAGATCGCCGACGTGGCGCAGGCACTTTGCCTGCCGCGACTGCACTCCTGCAGTCGCGGCCGGCGTAGCCCGGCTCTCGAGTTTCTACATTTTCACCGGGGGGCGGCCAATCGTGGCCGCCCGACAGGCGAAACCGCCTGTCCTACCATTAATAGAATTTCCAGTTCGATGCGAAGCCGGGCGTGAGCGGCTGCTTGGTCATGCTGGCGCGCACCATTTCCACCGGAATGGCGTTCATCTTCAAGATGGCATCGTGGAAATCGCGGTTGGACATTTTCCCGGAGCCTACCAGGTCTTTGTGCAGCGCGCGAAACTGCAGCGCGCCCAGCATGTAGGCGACCTGGTAGAGCGGCCCGTACCAGTCCGTCTCGAACGAGCGGCGCACTTCTCCGGCGGCATTCTCGCGCTCGTGCCCCACGCGATTCACCAGAAAGTCGACGCACTCCTGGGCGCTCATCTTGCCCAGGTGGAAGCTCAACGAGAAGATGATGCGGGCGCAGCGATGCATGCGCCAGAACAGCATCCCGATGCGGTCTTCGGGGCTCCGCGGGAACCCCTGATCCCACAGCAGCATCTCCCAATGGAGCGCCCAGCCCTCCACCGAAAAGGGCGTCTCGAAGATGTCGCGGTAGGAGCGGTAGCGCGCGCTCATGAACTGCTGCAGGAAATGGCCGGGGATCACTTCGTGGAAGACCGTGGCGCGCGCGAAGTGCCGGTTGTTGCCGCGCATGCTCATGAGCTTCTGCTCTTCCGTCATGCTCTCGACCGGATAGGAGACACTAAGCATGTCGCCGCCAGTGAAGAAGGGATTGATGCGCTGGCGCTCCGGCGACATCATCTCCATGCGCCAGGTCTGGGCGGCCAGCGGGGGAACCGTCACCAAGTTGTGCGATTGGACGAAATCGATAGCCTCCAGCGTCAGCCCGAGGATGAGGGCAGGCTGCTCGCCGGGCGGCACGTAATCGGATTTGACGTGCTCCAGGGCTTTCTTCCAATCGTCGCCGTAGCCCAGTTCGCGGGAGGCGCGCAGCATTTCCGCATCGCACCAGGCGAATTCGCGGTTGGCGATTTCGATTAATTCCTCCGGCGTGTACGGGATCATCTCGTAAGCCAGTTCGCTGAGCAGCGCGTCGCGGCCCACGGCGTCGCCGACGATGGTGTCGCGGTCGCCGGGCTTGATGCCGGCCAGCTTCTCGCGAATCAAGGCGGCGTACTTCTCCATGGCCGTGTCGGCCTTGCGATACGGCTCGGTGACCCACCAAGTGAATGCGGGGTCATAGCCGTGATAGAAATCGAACCAGGCTTTCAGCGTTTCGCGCAGGCGGTCGACGGTGTGCGCGGCGCGGAATGCCACGGTTTTCGCGACCTTAATCTCAGCGCTTTTGGGCGGATCGTTTATGCGCTTGGTGAGATCGTCCATCTGCTTAGAGATGGCTTCGACGGCCGCGGCCGCCGCGGCGGGGTCCAGGGGATCGACGCGCTGGCGGGCGTCCTTCAGCTCGACGATGGCGGGCGCGAAAGGGACGAGTTCCGCGATCTCATCGGAGCGTTTGCGGTTCAGATCGAGTTGGCGAAGGTCGTGGTCGAGCTTGTTGCGGAACAGGATGTAGTCGATGCGCCCTTCCTGCGGCAGGCTATCGAAAGGGATGCGCGGGAGCGCGCCGCGCCAGGCTTCGGCGAACTGGCGCATGGCGCGTTCGGTGTTGGGCGAGGACGGCACATCGTAGAACTTTCTGAGATTCCACAGATCTCTCGCGTAGCGATCCAGCAAGGGCCCCAGGTCGGGCGGGGCCGGCCCCAGGATTTCGCGGGGATCGGGTGCCTGGTAGGGCGCGGGAGGCGGGCGGCGAACGGGCTGGGCGCACAGTAGGGCGGCGGCGCTCAGGAGGGCGGCGATGGTTTTCGTTGGGGTAATCAAATGCCTCTGTTATATCGCATGGTGCCGGGGTTGTCGACCGGGCGAGCCGAGCGCGACATGGCGCACGCTCTCAGCGCAATGCCACATACTCTTTGCACCGTGGGGCGGGCAATTCTGCCCTCGGGATGGCTCTTAGCCCAATGTCACTTACTTTAGAGTCGTCGATGGATCTGTCATAAATAGTGGGGCAGGCCCTTGGCCTGCGCGGGTCCCTTGGACCCGCTTCTTGGGCCGAAATCGAGCCTGCGCAGAGAGAAAATGGCGGCCTGGGAGGCCGCCGCAGGCCGAGGGCCTGCCCCACTATTTGTGCAGAATCGCTTCACTGGCGAAAAGTAAGTGACATTGGCCGACGCAGGTGGGCGCAGCCTCCCCAAGCCCAATACTGGTCACTTAACCTTTCAGCGAAACCTCGTAGGGAAAGACAGTGACGGGACTGACATCACAATTTCGGTTTCGAAGATGAAGTCCATCGAGCCTGCATAGCCAACCCAAAAGAAGGGTAAATAGCCGTCCCCGCGTCCCGCATCAACCATCACCGGGGCAAAAAGGACCCTTTGTGAAACACGACTAAACCAATTCCAGCCGTCTCAGCTTGAACCGGCCGGCGTGAACGTGCGCAAGGTCGTACTGCGCTTGCTGAATAAGCCAGCTTTCGGCGCTGCCGCCGAAAACCTTGGACAGTCGCACGGCCATTTCCGGCGATATGCCGCGCTTTTCGTTCACCAGTTCGGATAGCGTGGTGCGCGTGACGCCAAGGGCGGCAGCGGCGTCCGTGATGCTCAAGCCCAAAGGCTCAATGCACTGACGGAGTACAAAGCCTCCGGGGTGGGGTGGGTTCTTCATCGGCATGGCTCAGTCTCCTTTTCAGTGGTAGTCCACATAATCGACATCGAAGGCGTCATGGTCTGCAAAGCGAAAAATCACTCGCCAGTTTGCGCGAACCGTTACGGCCCATAAACCTTTCTCTCGACCTTTGAGCGGGTGCAGCCTTAAACCCGGCACGTCCATATCGGCTACGGCTGGAACAGCGTCGAGCCTCGCGAGAATATCGCGGAGCGTCGGCGTGTTCGGCGATGACGCCGCGCGGGTCGTCGTCCTCGTGGAGGCGTTTCAGCCCCTTATGGCGTATCGTCCGTATCATCCCCGAACCGTAACGCGTTACATAACGCAGGTCAAGAATAATGTTAGCAAGATTATTGCTTTTTTGAGTGCCGGGGGCTGTGTTCCCTTTATCCGCTGGCGTCCGTGCGGCTCTGCTGCACGGGTGGCCCGCGCCATCAAAATGGCGCACATGGCCACGCGCACAGATTGTCGCTAGGCAATTCCGCTCTGTTGCAAAACCTATCCTTTGCGAGACGTTGAGGAGGGCCTTTAGGAACGTATCAAATGTTGAGTCTCAGGAGTCTTGCATTCATCCTATGCTCAGCCATACGGCGCGCGCGCGCCCTGTCCTGCGCTGCTCTCCATTGCTTTCCCGACATACTGAACGGAAGGAAAAGAAGAAACATGGCTACAAACAACGCAAGGAAAATGGCTACAGCCGCTCCCATGTGCAGTCTCCTACGAACAGTATACGCCCCCCAAGGCGATCACGGCCCGGGGCGCAAACCACCCTTTGTGCAAACAGCGAAGCAACTTCCTCAAAAAGGCATCCGGCGGTTCCCTGCCACAGGCGGACCTCGGGTTTATTGGTTACACTGACATGCATGGCGAAACTCATCTTCGGATTGCAGCAGTCCCTGGACGGCTACGTCGACCACCTGGAACTCGGCCCACCAGGCCCCGCGCTCTCTCGTCACTTCATGGAGTTCATGCGCGACCTGGCTGGCTGTGTCTATGGTCGCCGCACGTACGAGATCATGCGCTATTGGGACGAAGACCAGCCCGAGTGGGACGCGGAGGACCTCGACTTCGCGGCGACGTGGCGAAGCCTACCGAAGTGGGTCGTGTCGCGCTCGTTGAAGTCAGTCGGCCCCAACGCCACGCTGGTCCAGAATGAGGTCGGGACCGTGCTGCGCGAGCTGAAGGCTCAGCTCGTCGGGGAGATTGCCGTCGCCGGACCAGACCTGGCGCGAAGCCTGGCCGACCTTGGTCTTGTTGATGAGTATCGACTCTACTTCCGCCCCTTCGTGCTCGGTCACGGCACGCCATTCTTCGCCGGCCCCCGGCCGCCGCTCCGCCTTGTGGCCAGCGATCCGATTGGCGAGGACACGATCCGGTTGACGTACGTTCCAGCTTAATCATGCAACGCGCCGGACGGCCTTTCGGGACGTTGCAAAACTTACCCTTTACGCAACGTGATCGCGCCTGCTTCGCTGGATCTCGGGGGAGCCGCAGAAGTCGGCAAAGACCCGCCAAGGCCCGTTCTGGGAGACAAGTCCTTGAGCGAACCCCTCCCCCGATCTCCGCAAGGGCAAGCGATCGGTCAATTTCTCCTTCAATTGGTTAAATAAACAGCATTGCCCTAAGCCGGGTTACACCGGGCGAGACGCGAGCTTCGCCAGCGCGACAGGCGAAACCGCCTGTCTTACCCAACCTGCGCGACCATCTGGCCCAGAACGTAAGAAACCCGAGAGGGCGCGCATAGCGCACCCCTCTTCGTGTATGGCGGCACGCTGCCCTGGCGTCCCCATTCCGCGCATTGCGGACCACGTCAGTCTGACGGCGCCCGCCGCACCATGGACCGTTGACGCCGCTCCGAACGGAATATCCCCCTTCCCTTCAACCAATTTCTCGTTTTCTCCGGCTCCCGCCCCTTCCGCTGTGCTGATGTAGAGGTGAGAGGCGCACGTGATCGCCTGGAATTCCCAAACAACTACGCCCACACCCCCGCACCCCAGACCCCTCCAAACCATTCCATTCCGTCAAAAATTCCATATCGCGCCAGACGCCCGGTCGCCAGCCTGCCGATCGGCCAACGTTACCGCCCAGCTCGCGCGCCCGCATCCCCCGCGCGTCAGCATTCCAAACCATTTCGTTTCGTCAAAACTCCATATTCGACCAGACGCCCTGCCAATCGGCCCATCCCAAACAAAACCAAGAAGTGGGTATCTCCATGGCCCAAATAGGGTTAGCGGCAGTTCCGGCTCCTCCAACCAATTCGTTTCGTCAAAACTTCTACATCCCGCCGGAAGCCCGGTCACAACCCATGAAAAAATCTGTATCTCCATGTCCCCAAAAGGGTTACCGGCAACCTCGTGCACCTGTCCGCTTGCCCGCCAAAATCCTCCAAACCATTTCGTTTCGTCAAAATTCTATATCGCCCGGAAACCCTTCACCGCTACACACTTACGCACCACTCCTGCCCCCAAATCGGTCGAAAATGCAACGACAGCCGGAACCGCCTGTCCCCCCAAACCGCGAACTGTCGGCACGGCTCAGCTCAGCTCGTCTCGATTCATCTTGGGTGGGTTGAATATTTTTTGATCCCGTTTTTCCCCGCGCGTCGCGTTTATGGGTGAGAGCGATTGAACGCCTCAACAAAAAGGAGATTACGACGATGAAAACCAACCTGCTGCTCGCTGCCCTGTTTACGGCCTCCATGGCCATGGCTCAAGTGATGATCCCGGACGGCACCAAAATCCGCGTCCGCCTGGAAGAAAACCTCTCCTCGGAAACCGCCGATCTCGGCCAGACCGTGGACTTCGCCGTCACCCAGGAACTGCGCGTGGGCGACGCTATCGTAGTGGCCAATGGCGCCCGCGCCACCGGCAGTATCGTGAAGGTGGAACAGCGCCGCCGCATGGGCCGCGCCGGCATCCTGGACTTCTCCATCGAACGCGTGCAAATGGTGGACGGCAACTGGCTCAACGTGCGTTACACGCCCAACAAGAACAAGGGCAAGGGTAACGGCGCCACCGCGGGCGTCGCCACCGGCATTCTGGCGGTCGTCTTCTGGCCCGCCGCTCCCCTGGGCCTGCTCGTGAAGGGACACGATGTCGAAATCAACAAGGGCCGTACCTACGAAGTGTTCGCCGACGAGAGCACCTACGTAGCCGCCGCGGTGGCCGCCAGCACTCCGCTGATGACCCGCGCGCTGCCGCAAGGGCCGGCCGTGATGCTGCGCCAGGCCAACGGCGCTCCGGTGAACAACGGCGGTCTGCCGGCCGGGGTCAACACAGCCGCCAACCCGGTACTGGTAAGCAATACTTCGATGTTGAACACCGCACAGGGCCAGCCGGTGGCCGAAGCGCAGGGCGCCGCAGCCACGCTGACCATCAACGCCAACCAGCCGGGCGCCGACATCCTGGTAGACGGCATGTTTGTGGGCAACGCGCCCACCACCATCCAGCTTGCTCCGGGTGTCCACAAGGTGGTGTTGCAGCAGGGATCGAACACCTGGCAGCGGGATCTGCAAATCACCGGCGGATCGGTAACCATCAACGCCACGCTCGGCCGGACGGCGACGCTGCGAGCTTCCCGCTGAAGATTGAGCCAGTCAGCGGCAGTTGGCCGGGGGCGCCTAGCGCGCTTCCCGGCCTTTTTGTTTTTGCGCACTTAAAATGTCCTTTTTTTTCCGGCCTTAGCGCTATACTACAGCGGGAACAGATTATGCCCACCATACAACTGACAAATAACACCACGCTCAACATCACGGCGTCGTCCGCTGATGGCAATGCTACGCTCAACCGCTATTTGAAGAATCCCCTTACCTTTCTCACTCCGAAGAGCTTCGATTCCATCGCCAATGAGAAGGTGGCGGATCTCGATGCAAACGCTTTTCCGATCGCGTTAAACGCCAGTGGAACCGGAAAGTTTGCCGTCGAAGGAACCACCCTGGGCGTCACATTGGGGGCCTCGGGCTCCCTGGGGCTGCTGAAAGGCGACAGCCAGAAGGACTGCCTGGATTCCTTGCAGATGCCCGTCGATCCGGCGGCTGCCGGTCTGGTCTCGTTTAAGCTGCAAGGCACGCTTAGCGTCGGGGACACGGCCACGGCAGGCTACTTCACCTTTGGCATCACCGATAAGGCAACTGTGACGCTCACCAGTTTTTGCGAGGCGGCTGCGGCCGATACGTTTGCCGGCGCCGTGCAACGAGCCGTGGAAGGTCTCACAATTCCGCACGACATCGACGATCTGAAGAGTCTCCCGGCCGGCGCCATCTGCCAGATCGATGCGGCCAGCTCGCTGCAGTTCACGGCCAGCGTTACCTATAACGTCTTGAACGACCCGTTGGCCACCAAATCCATTGCACATTTGCCGCCCATCGCCGTCAAGGCCACCGCCGGCGCGACCCTCGAAGCCACTGTCACCCACACCTCCGACCACACGGTGACCATTGGAAAAATGCCGAACGGCCATTTGCACTGGTCGGTGAGCCTCACCAGAACCGACGATTTTGAAACCAGCCTCACCGCGTCGGCGGGACTTACGGCGAAAGTAGGCAGTCAGGATGCATTGGCCTTCCTGCTGGATAAAATCAGCCCGAACTCCGCCGCCGAGATGGCCAAAATCAAGGCGGATATTCCGGAAAAAGCGCAGCAACTCAGCACCGATATCAAGGCAGCCATCGACGCTTCCCTATGCAAGTCACTGCAGGTTTCCCTGAAAACCGCTCTGGATGACAGTAAGTCCACGAACCGTCTTTTCCTGTACGACATCGATTTGACCGCTCTGGACCAAGACGGCGTGGCGGGCCTCCAATCCGCCCTGAAAGGGGATTTCACCGGGATAACCGGTAAAGTGCTGGCGGGCGTCACCGTACTCGACGCGGCACTTACAGTGACTTCCAAGGTAACTCACACCCTGGCCGTGCACCTGTTGGGAATTTTCAATTTTCAGGACACCAATACCTTCATCGAAAAATCCAAGGTCGATTACACGAAAGACACGCACGAGATCGTGCTATCCGACGAGAGCGTAGAGGTCGTGACCAGCGCGAAGCAGCTTCGCGAAGCGGTCGTGAAAGGGATCACCTTCACGCTGCCGGCATCCGCCAATACTCCGGCAGCCGCATCTCCGATCAACATGGTGTTTTTTGACTACGAGGCATCTACCAGTCCGTCCACCATGCGCCAGTTCGTCAATGCGCTGCTGGACACCGGGGCTGCCAGCGCAAACGCCGCCCAGCCGCTGCTCGCCGAGAAGCTGCATAACTACGGAGCATCGTCGTTGTTCTTGGGACTGAACCTGACGCCCACGCAGTGCCGCTCGCTTTTCATTGACGGCAGGGGAAAAGCGTACGACTGGACCACCTATCTCGACTATGCCTGCAAATCCGAAGCGGCCATTCTCAACGGCGATGCGGACAATGCGGATCGGCTGAAGTTATTTACAGCGGGCGTCGGATTCTGGAAGCAATTAGATAATGCCGGGTCCGGATCAAACATCACCCTGTTACTTCGGGACCGCGGCATTGGTGAGAGCGCCGTTACGGACGCCCTCACCTTGCTCTGGTGGTCGCAGTCCATGGCAGCTTACGCGCAGGCTCTCGCTTCAAACCAGCCGGTAGTAGACGCCGCCAAAAACGTCGTCAAAGACGGGACGCGAGGCTATAATGAGCCATGGCTGGTTCTCACCGCCTGGAACACGATTGGACATCCAACCGTGGACAGCCTGTTCACGTGTTCGCTGCTGAAGCAGGCCATGCGAGCCAGCCAGCCCTGAGATCATGTTAGCCTCAAGGCGAGATGCACCGCCGGACATTCCTTAAGGCGCTAACGGGCGCATGCATAGCCCCTTTGACGGCCGGCGACGGCCAAGCCGATTTCACGCTGCACATCGCGCCGGTAGAAGTGGAGATCGCGCCGCGCCGCAAGATCAAGACCACCGGATATAACGGCGGATTTCCCGGTCCGGTCATGCGTATGAAGGAGGGCCAGCCGGTAACGATCGACGTTTATAACGACAGCAACATTCCCGAGCTGGCGCATTGGCACGGGCTGTGGATTCCGCCTGAGGTCGACGGATCCGCCGAGGAAGGCACCCCCATGCTGCCGCCGCACGAACATCAACGCTACCGGTTTGTACCCCGGCCGGCGGGAACGCGCTGGTACCATTCGCACATCTATGCCGGCCGGGACCTGCATCGCGCCACCTATACCGGGCAATTCGGATTCCTGCTGATTGAAGGCAAGGACAATCCCGGACGCTACGACCAGGAAGTGCTGCTCGCCCTGCACGGCTGGGATCCCTTCCTGGGCGCCATGGGCGCGGGCGAAGGCTCGCTCGAAGTGAGTTACAACAGCTTCACCATAAACAGCCATGCGCTCGGCGCGGGAGAGCCGGTGCGCGTGAAACAAGGGCAGCGCACCTTGTTTCGCATCCTGAATGCCAGCGCGAGCACGTTTCATCGCCTGGCGTTACCCGGACACCGTTTCACGGTGGTGGCCCTGGACGGCAACCCGGTGCCCTCGCCGCGCGCCGTTTCGATCCTGGAGATGGGGCCGGCGGAACGCATCGACGCCGTGGTGGAGATGAACCATCCCGGTGTCTGGATTTTGGGGGACACCGACGAACACACGCGAAAATCGGGCTTGGGGATCGTGGTCGAATATGCCGGGCAGAACGGCGCTCCCCAATGGCAGGCTCCTCCGGATGAGATCTGGGATTACACCGTTTTCGGGCGCCCGGATGGGGTTGGCGAGCCGCTTGCGGAACCGGATGGGCGCGTCCCGCTGGTGTTTCGCCCGAAGTGGGCCGGCAACCGCTGGGTGGATCGCTGGACCATCAATGGCAAGGAGTTCCCTAAGACCGATCCCATCCTGGTCCGGACCAACCGCCGATACCGCCTGATTCTCGATAATCAAAGCGACGATGCCCATCCTGTGCACCTGCACCGTCACTCGTTCGAGTTAGTCAAAGTGGCCGGCAAACCCACCAGGGGCGTGATGAAAGATGTGGTCAGCGTCCCCCCGCGCAAGCAAGTGGAGGTTCAGCTTGTGGCGGACAACCCCGGCCCCAGCCTATTTCACTGCCATATGCAACTGCACATGGATTTTGGATTTATGGCGCTGATGCAGTATACGGATCAGCCTGCGTAGCGGGCCCTGGAGTTTGCACCGCGGGGCGGGCAATTCTGCCCGCAGCCGGCTGTCAGCCGGCTCTGGCCGCCTAAAAGGCGGCTGCGGCCAAGATTGGCCGCCCTCCAATTCCAAACTGAGCCGGACCCGCCGGCACTCTTGCCGGCGTGGGCTGGCCCGAGCCGACGCCTACGCCCGAGTAAGTTCCCCAGCCTTGAGAGCGCCCATTCACTGGGTCGTTTAGTTGGTGTCTCGATTAAATGTCCAGTTGCGCAACTGGCGCGTAGGCCGGTTCGATCTCCATCTTCTTCAAATGGTCGTACCACGTGAACTTCAGAATGATCGACGTAACCGCGGCCACCGCGAACGCATACGCCGAAACATCGTAGCGCCGGATCACAATATAAACCGGGAACGCCACCAGGCTGGTTTGCCAGGCGATGCCCACGACGATATTGAACATATCGCGCGCGAAATCCGGATTCGGCTGGAACGAAGGATCTTCCCGCACCACTTTATCGCGGATGGGGCCCCAGAAGCCCCACGGCCGCACGCGCTTGTAGAAATCCTTAAGCACGGCGTCGCTCTCCGGTTGCGTCTGCAGCGTAGCAATCACGCAACCCACCAGCGAGATGCCCACGATGATGGGAAAAGAATTGAGCGGCGAAACGTTGGGGAGCGCCCACGGAATAATCAGGGACCCGGCGATGCCCGTGACCATGCCCCAGAAATAACCGTAGCCGTTGAAGCGCCACCAATACCACTTCAGTACGTTGGAAGCGGTGTAACCGCCCCACAGCGCCGAGACAATCCACTGAATCACGGTATTGATGGAAGTTACAAACCAACCGAAGGTAATACCCAACACGACCACGCCGAAGGACGCCAAGTAGCTCAAGCGTACATAGGTCCGCTCGCTCGCGTGCGGGTTCACGTACTTCCGATACAGGTCGTTCACGATATAAGGCGGCGCGGCGTTCACGGTGGCCGCGAAGTTCGACATAAAGGCGGCCAACAGTCCCGCCACAAGAACCCCGAGCAAGCCGGCGGGAACGAACTGGCTGAGCGCGTCGGGCAACACCATCTCAAAATCCATGGCGGCGCCCATGGCGCGAATCCGGTCGCTATAAAACACCAGGGCCAGAATGGTGAGCCCTGTGATCATGAAATAGCGCGGCACGTTGAGCACTACGTTGACCATGGCGCTCATCATGGAGGCTTCCCTCGGATTGCGCGTGGATAGGATGCGCTGCATGTCGTAGTTGGGAGCGGGTCCGGCCGCGCTGATCAGGATGCCCTTGAAAAGCATCATCATGAAGAAGGCCCCGAAGATCGCGTAGCCGTCTTGTGAGATCTTGGTGTTAACGGCGGCGATCAGCCCGGACCAATCCAGATTGAGGTGCCAGCCAAAGAAGATCTGGTCCCAGCCAGCCGGAACGGCGCGGCGCAAGGCCTCCGGCGAAACCCGTGCGATGGCGATGATGCCGATGG
>Ga0302326_10009492_pt1 | contig 21245 bp, 21 predicted proteins | sample Palsa_T0_3_FD_202264 | JGI IMG/M metagenome (GOLD analysis project Ga0302326, IMG submission 202264) | Peat permafrost microbial communities from Stordalen Mire near Abisko, Sweden - Palsa_T0_3 | ecosystem: Environmental > Terrestrial > Soil > Palsa > Peat permafrost | place: Sweden: Abisko... | reverse complement strand
AAGGGAGGTCGCCCGCGGCAACACCAGCGCCGTGCTCGGCAACCCGACCGCCTGCGTCGCCTGGCTGGCGCGCACGGTGGCCGACTTCGGGGTGAAGCTCGAGGCCGGGCACCTCATCATCCCCGGCTCCTGCACCCGGGCGATCGACGCGCGCCCGGGCGACGCCTTCCGGGCCGAGTTCGCCGGGCTCGGCACCGTGACCGCCTCCTTCGCGTGACTCCTGTAACCTCGCCTTCAACCTGGGATGACACCGTGACCAAGGCCACCGCCGCGATCGTCGGATCGGGCAACATCGGCACCGACCTCATGTACAAGCTGCTCCGCTCCGGCCTCATCGAGCCGCGCTGGATGATCGGCGTCGACCCCGACAGCCCCGGGCTGAAGCGGGCGGCCGACCACGGCCTGACCGCCTCAGCCGACGGGGTGGACTGGCTGCTGGCCAACGCGCGGCCTGACCTGGTGTTCGAGGCGACCTCCGCCTACGTGCACCGGGAGAACGCCCCGCGCTACTCCGAACTCGGCATCCAGGCGGTCGACCTCACCCCGGCCGCGATCGGCCCGGCCGTGGTGCCCGCGGTCAACCTCGGCCAGCACACCGGCGCGCCCAACGTCAGCCTGATCACCTGCGGCGGCCAGGCCACCATCCCGATCGTCTACGCCGTCTCCCGGGTCGTGCCGGTGGAGTACGCGGAGATCGTCGCCAGCGTCGCCTCGCCGTCGGCCGGCCCCGGCACCCGGGCCAACATCGACGAGTTCACCAAGGCCACCGCGCGCGGGGTGGAGACGATCGGCGGCGCCCAGCGGGGCAAGGCGATCATCATCCTCAACCCGGCCGAGCCGCCGATGCTCATGCAGGACACGATCTTCTGCGCGATACCGGCCGACGCGGACCGCGACGCCATCGCCGCCTCCATCAAGGAGATCGCGGCCGACGTGGCCGCCTACGTGCCCGGCTACCGGCTGCGGACCGAGCCGCAGTTCGACGACCCCACCCCGATGAGCGGCGGCTCTGCTGGCTCCGGGGGGGACAACCCCCCCGTGCCCCCCCGAAACCGCCAGTGGGCCCGCGTGGCGGTGTTCGTCGAGGTGGAGGGGGCCGGGGACTTCCTGCCGCCGTACTCGGGCAACCTCGACATCATGACCGCCGCCGCCACCCGGGTCGGGGAAGGGTTCGCCCAGCGGATCCTCGCCGAGCGCGCCTGACGATCGCCGACAGGAGACTCTTTTCATGCCCTACAGCGCCGAACTCGACGTCCGCGTCACCGACTCCTCGCTGCGCGACGGGTCGCACGCGATCCGCCATCAGTTCACGGTCGAGAACGTGCGGACGATCGTGGCCGCCCTCGACGAGGCCGGCGTGCCGGTCATCGAGGTCACCCACGGCGACGGCCTCGGCGGCTCCTCGTTCAACTACGGCTTCAGCGCCGTCCCTGACCAGGACCTCATCGCCACCGCGGTGGCGACCGCGAGGCAGGCCAAGATCGCCTTCCTGATGCTGCCCGGCCTTGGCACCACCGACGACATCCGCCAGGCGGCCGGCAACGGCGCCTCGATCTGCCGGATCGCCACCCACTGCACCGAGGCGGACATCTCCATCCAGCATTTCAAGGTCGCCCGCAGCATCGGGCTTGAGACGGTCGGCTTCCTGATGATGGCGCACAGCCAGCCGCCTGAGGTGCTCGCCAAGCAGGCGCGGATCATGGCCGACGCGGGCGCGCAGTGCGTCTACGTGGTCGACTCGGCCGGCTCGCTGATCATGGACGGGGTCAGCGACCGGATCGCCGCGCTGGTGGCCGAGCTCGGCGACGACGCCCAGGTCGGCTTCCACGGGCACGAGAACCTCGGCCTCGGCGTGGCCAACTCGGTGCTGGCCGCCCGGGCCGGGGCCAAGCAGATCGACGGCTCCACCCGCCGCTTCGGGGCCGGCGCGGGCAACACCCCGGTCGAGGCGTTCGCCGCCGTCACCGAGCGGCTCGGGATCAAGACCGGGATCGACACGCTCAAGATCGTCGACGCGGCCGAGGACGTCGTCAGCCCGGTGCTGACCAACCCGCCCCTGCTCGACCGCCTCTCGCTCACGATGGGCTACGCCGGCGTCTACTCCAGCTTCCTCAAGCACGCGGAGATCCAGGCGCGGAAGTACGGCGTCTCCGGGGCCGAGATCCTCATCGAGGCCGGCCGCCGCAACCTCGTCGGCGGCCAGGAAGACCAGCTCATCGAGATCGCGGTCGGCCTAGCCGGGAAAGGGAAGGCGTCGGCCTGATCAGGCGCCGCCACGCGTGCGTTCGGGCTGATGGTTGTGAATTTCCGGGGCTTAGCGCGCGTTCAGCAGCGGCCTGGGGAGCGGCAGCACGTCCCGTGACCAGATCGCGAGCGCGGTGTTCCTGACGTCGTGGACCAGGGAGTGCGCGCGCACCCGGGCGATGGGACCGGTCACCGAGACGGCGCCGATCACCCGGCCGCCGCCGTGGATGGGGGACGCGACGCAGCCCACGCCGAGGTAGGCCTCTTCCCGGTCGAAGGCGACGCCGGTCTGGCGCGCGTTCTCAAGCGCGGATTGCAGCGCCCGCGGCTCGGTGATCGTGAACTCGGTGCGGCGGGGCAGGTCCGCGAGCGCGGACGCCTGGCGGGCCGGGTCCTCGAACGCCAGCAGGACCTTGCCGAGCGCGGTGCAGTAGGCCGGCTCCCGGCCGCCCACCCGGGTCGGCAGCGACACCCTCGTCGTGCTCACCCGGTCGAGGTACACCACCTCGCCGTGATCGAGTATGCCCAGGTGGGCGACCAGCCCGGTGCGCAGGGCGAGCGAGTGCAGGTGCTTGAACGCGGTCTCGCGCAGGCCGGTCCGCTGCAGGGCGACGCTGCCGAGCTCGAGCAGCTTGAGTCCGATGCGGTAGCCGCCGCTGTTCCGCTCGAGCCAGCCCACGGCGCACAGCTGGTTCGCGAGCCGGTGCACGGTCGACTTGGGCAGGCCGACCCGGTGGCTGATCTCGCTCAGGGCCAGGGCGTGATCGCTGCCCTCGAACGAGGCCAGGATCGCCTCGAGCCGGCCCACCACCGTGCTCGCCTGGCCGTCCTCCTCTGTTCCCGGGTGCTGAAGCACAATCACTCCTGGGTCACCTCCGGTCTCCACTGACTGGTCAGTACATAATAGGAACAGCCGACTCGAGACCGCAATGCACTGACGGTGGCAAAAACGAGCTCGCGAGCGGTCAGAGGCTAGCATGACCGACCGGTCAGTTGCAGTGACCGGTCCCGGCGTGATATCTCAACCGGGGATCATCATTTGATCACTGTTCAAAACGCACGGTCGAGGAGCGCCCATGGAACGCCAGCAGGAAGCAGACCTGTCCGGCAAGGTGGCGATCGTCACCGGCTCCTCCCGGGGCATCGGCAAGCGCGCGGCGCTGGCGCTGGCGCGGCGCGGAGCGCGGCTGGTGGTGACGGCGCGCACGGTCGACGCGTCCCAGAACGAGCTGCCCGGCACGATCGGCCAGACCGTGGCCGAGATCGAGTCCCTCGGCCGCGACGCGATCGCGGTCGCGGCTGACCTGTCGGACGAGGACGACCTGAAGCAGATCGTCGACGCCGCCGTCGACCGCTTCGGCGGCGTCGACATCCTGGTCAACAACGCCGCCGTGACCGTCGGCTACCACTGGTCGGCGCCGCTGCTTGAGATGCCGCGCGCGGACTGGCTGCACCACTTCGCGGTCAACCTGCACGCGCCGTTCACGCTGGCCCAGCTGGTGGTGCCGAGCATGGAAGCGCGCGGCGGCGGCCGGATCATCAACGTCACCACCGGCAGCGCCGAGGCGCACCGGCTGGTGGAGGAGCCGCACCCCGCGTCCAGCGTCCGCTACTACCACGGCGACAGCGCGGGCGGGATTCCGGCCCCGGGCGCGAGCATGAACATCCCGGCCCTGTGGTCGCCCGCCTACTTCGCCAGCAAACGCGCGCTCGACCGGTTCTCCAACATCGTCGCGCCGCAGCTGGTGCCCAAGAACGTGTTCATCATGAGCGTCATGCCTGGGTGGGTGGCGACCGAGTCCTCCGAGGCCAACACCGAACTCGGGGAGCGGCAGGACGCGAAGATGGTGTCGATGGACGTGCCGGCCCGGATCCTGGCCTACTTCGCGGCGTGCGAGAACCCGCTCGAGTACACCGGCCGGGTCTTCTTCGCCGAGCGCGAGCTGGCGGCGCTCGGTCTCGACATCGACCACTGACGACCGTCCCGCCTAGCAGAACGACGACGGTGACAGGGCCGCGCGGCCACGGTACTTTCGGCCAATGAGTGACATCGCAGCATCGCAGGCGCAGCCGACGACCGTGCTTGACAATGTGCGGGTGCTGCAGCCGGAGATCATCGCGCGGGCCGAGGAGATCGAGCAGGCGCGGGCGGTGCCGCGCGACCTCGCGGAGAAGCTGCGCATCGCCGGCGTCTTCCGCCGGTACGTGCCGCGCTCGCACGGCGGTGACGAGATGTGGCCCGATGACGGCCTGACCGTGATCGAGGAGCTGGCGCGGGCCGACGCCTCGGTCGCCTGGGTCGCGGCGGTCGGGTCCGAGGGGCCGAGCTTTTACGCGTACCTGCCCCCGGACACCTACGACAAGATCTTCGCGGCCGGCCCCGATGTCATCCACTCCGGTGTGATCAACCCGACCGGGAAGGCGGTGCGGGTCCCCGGCGGCTACCGGTTCAGCGGCCGCTGGTCGTTCGCGAGCGGTTCCAACAACGCCGACTACATCGCCATCCACGGCGTGCTCGAGGACGGGCAGGGCAGCCGGCTCGGCGTGGTCCCGGCCCGGGAGGTGCAGATCGACGACGTCTGGCACGTGAGCGGGCTCAAGGGCACCGCCAGCAACGACATCGTGGCCAGCGACCTGTTCGTCCCCGACGAGTGGACCGGGACCTTCGCCGAGCTGCCGAAGATCGCCCGCCACCCGCTCGACCAGCGGCAGCTGGGGGCCCGCTTCGGCTCCGAGTTCGCCGCCGTCGCGATCGGGATCGCCCAGGCGGCCCTGGACGACATCATCGACATCGCCCAGAACAAGATCCCCGCCACCTCGCGCAGCAAGCTGGCGGCGGACCCGGTCGCCCAGTACATGACCGGGCAGCTCGTCACCGACCTGTACATGGCGCGCACGCTGCTGCACCAGGTCGCCCGGGACGACCAGGCCAGCGTGGCCGCGGGCCCGCCGGACGACACGGCGACGCTGGTGCGGCGCGCGCGCCTGTCGCGGGCGGCGTCGGTGGCGGCGTCCGTCGTCGAGGGCGCCTACAGCATCTCCGGCACCACCGGACTGTTCGAATCCTGTCCGCTGCAGCGCCGGCTGCGCGACGTGCGCGCCGTCACCCAGCACTACATGCTGTCCGCGCGCAGCGCGTTCGGCCCGGTCGGCGCCGCCATCCTGACCGAGGACTCCGCGCCCTGATCCCGCGCCCTGATCCGCGCCCTAGACCTGGAGGTTGCAGTGCCGGATTTGAGCAGGGTCGCGGTGGACGCCATGCGGCTGCAGAACGGGTACGCGCTCGCGATCGACGCTCGTGACTGGGATCTGTTCCGTACGGTGTTCACGCCCGACGTGGTGGCCGATTACCCGCACGGCACGTTCGACGGCCTCGACGACTGGCTCGGGAACTTCATCCCGTTCCATGACACCTGCGCGTGGACCGTGCACGAGATCACCAACCACGTCGTCGGCGAGGACAGCCGGGGCGTCTGGGGCACCTGCTACGGGTGGATCCGGTGGACCATGAAGGACAAGCCCGGTCGCATCAACCGGGCGGAGGTGCTGTTCCGCGACCGGCTGCGCGCGGACGGCATGGACGGCACGGACGGCGCGGGCTGGCGGATCGCCCGACGGAAGCTGCGGATGCTCTCTTCCCAGCCGGACGCGCCGATCGCGGACGGGTACAACCTGATGCAGTCCGTCCTCGACCTGGCCGACTGGACCTGACGTCCAGCCAAAGCTAGGTGAACAACTCCACCACCGGCATGTCCTGGAGATCGTCTTTGAGCAGGGAGGCCGCGGCCGCCTCCATGTAGCCGCGCCAGAATCGCTCCGCGCCGCCGGAGTTCCGCGCCTCGACCAGCGCGACCAGTTTCCGGTACACCTTCCCGCACCGCCGGAGGTCCGCCCGGAAATCTGTCTCGTTGAAAAGCCGCGATATCCGCAGTTCGGTGTGGGCCGCGACGATGTCGCGCAGCACGGCATTCTGCAAGGCGAGGGTCTGGTTCCCTGACCGCTGCAAGATCAGCTGGTGAAACCGGTGGGTGCTGCGGGACCACGCGGCGGGATCGGGTACCGAGCGGTCCCAGCCATCGATCGCGGACTCGATCTCGGCGACCACGCCGGCCAGATCGGCGATGTCCTGCTCGGTCCGCCGGAGCGCGAGCAGGCGGGCGCAGGCCGGCTCCGCTATCTGCCTGGCCTCGTACACGTCCGCCAGCGTCGCGCCCTGCAGCTGGAGAAGCAGCCCGCAATAGCGCGTTGCGACCGACGAATCGGGGGCGAGCACCTGAGCCCCGCCGCGGCTTCCGGGCCTGACGACGATCAGCTGCTCCGTCTCCAGGATGCGGAATGCCTCCCGGATCGTCGGCCGGGAAACTCCGAACTGCTCCATGAGCTCGGTTTCCGACGGAAGCTTCTCCCCCGCTTTCACCGCGGCGCGCACGATCTGGCGGCGGAGCTGGGCGGCGATGAGCTCGGATGTCTTGGGGGCGCGGACAATGTGGCCTACCTGTCCATGTGCTACCCTCATGTGACTCATCTCACTTATATCACTCAACGGCGCAGAATCGCTCGCTCAAATACGATATAAGAGTTAGCTAAGTCATACAAGAGACCGGCGGAGCTGCGGTTGTTGCCCGGCACCGCCGTCCGGCACCCCTGTCCGGCCGGCCCGGCCGACACCCGCTCCGGCCGCGCGACGGCCTTGCTCAGGTGCCTGGTTCAGTAGACGATATTTATGTTTGTTTAGTAACCTGAATACACCGTATTATCTCATGACAGCCAGTAGCCGGACCATGAGCGAACAACACAGCCAGCTGCCTGGAGGACGAGACTGAATGAGCGACAACAGCTCTCGGGGGTCCGACTCGTTGCTGTCGCGCCGGATCCGCCAGATGACGGCGCTGGATTCGGGCGCGGCCGCGCTGTACTTCGGTGACCTGACGTTCGCCTGGTCCTTCTACTCCGACGCGATCACCGACCTCGAGTCGCTGCTGGCGGCGCAGCCCAAGGCCCGGCGGGTCGGGATCGTGCTGCGCAACCGGCCAGGTCCGCTGGCGGCCGTGGTCGCGACCATCGGGACCGGGCGCTCGGTGGTGACGCTCAGCCCGCACCTGGGCGATATCGGCCTGGCCAAGGACATCGCCGACCTGGCACCCGACCTGATCGTGGCGGAGGACGAGGACTGGTCCCGCGACGCGGTCCTGACCTCGTCGGAGGCGGTCGGCGCGATCGCCCTGCGGACCGGCACCGACCGGGCCCTGTCGGCCCAGCCCGTCCGGTGGTCACCGAGCCCGTCGCTGCAGCACCCGGGCGATGTCGCCGTGCTGATGATGACCAGCGGCACCACCGGGCGGCCCAAGCGGGTGGATCTGACCTACGACCGGATGGCGGCCGCGTTCCGCGCGGCCGGGCTGGTCTTCGACGAGACCGGTTCGCCGCGGCTGCACAGCCGGACCGACATCTTGTGGGCGTCCCTGGCCCACATCAGCGGCCTCTATTTCGCGGTCTCGCACGTGATCGACGGCCGCAGCGTCGCCCTGCTGGAGAAGTTCGAGGTCGGCCCCTGGGTGGAACTCGTCCGACGGCACCGTCCTGGCTACGTCCGGCTCGCGCCCGCGGCGCTGCGGATGGTGCTGCAGGCGCAGGTCCCGGCGGATACGTTCGCGAGCGTCCGCGCGGTCGGATCGGGCACCGCGCCGCTGCCGCCGGAACTGGCCGAGGCGTTCGAGGACCGTTACGGGATCCCGGTGCTCGGCACCTACGGGGCAACCGAGTTCGCCGGCGCGATCGCCGGCTGGACGCTCAAGGACAAGCAGCAGTGGGGAGCGCGCAAGCGCGGCAGCGTCGGGCGCGCCCACGGCGGCATCGAACTGCGGATCGTCGATCCGGAGACCGGGGCGGTCCTCCCGTGCGGAGCGACCGGCCTGCTCGAGGCGCGCGGCAGCCAACTGCCCGGAGCAGCCGGCGCCTGGCAGCGGACGACCGACCTCGCGGCGCTGGATGACGACCGGTTCCTGTTCATCCGCGGCCGCGCGGACGACGCGATCAACCGGGGCGGGTTCAAGATCCCGCCCAGCGTGATCGAGGAAGCGCTGCTGGCGCACCCGGCGGTGGACGAGGCCTCGGCCGTCGCGCTGCCGGATGCGAGACTGGGCCAGGTGCCAGCGGCGGCGGTGACGCTCCGGCGCCCGGTCACGGAGGAAGAGCTCATGCAGTACCTCAGCAGCAGGCTGACCAGGTACCAGCGGCCGGTCGCGATCAGGGTGGTCGACCAGCTGCCACGGACCCCGTCACTCAAGGTCAGCCGCCCGCTGGTGCGCGAGCACTACTTCGACGACTTCGATCGTGACGGATCGGACGGCGTTCCCGAGCCCGAGACGACAGGAGAATCCCAATGACCGCTGACCGGTCCGGGTACGGCATCCTCGGCGACGAGTCGTTCGAACGTTCGCGCCAGCGCATCGGCATCCCGATGCGGATCAGCCCGGCCCACATCACCGAGGTGACGGCCGACGCCACCCGCCACTTCGCCTACGGGTACGGCGACGACAACCCGCTGTACTGCGACCCGGCTTACGGCAAGAACACGCGCTGGGGCGGCCTCATCGCGCCGCCGAACTTCACCTACTGCATGGGCGAGAACGCGGCCCCGCCGCTCACGCCGCAGCAGCGGGAGATCCTCAAGGGAGACCCGTTCGCCGGGCTTGGCTCCTACCAGGCCGAGATGGAGTTTGAGTACTACCGCCCGCTGGCGGCCGGCGACCGCTGCCACGTGCTGCGCGCCCAGGTCGGCGTGGCCGACAAGCCGAGCCGGTTCGGCGGCCGCACCGCGCACGTGACCCACGATTTCCTGTACACCAACGGCCACGGCCAGGTCGTCACCATCCAGCGCGGCACCTGGATCAACGCGGAGCGGCACAGCTCACGGGAACGGTCGGCCGAGCGCGAGCCGATCAGCTTCGACCCCTACACCGACGACCAGCTGGCCGAGATCGACGCCGCCTACGACGCCGAGACCCGCCGCGGTTCGCAGACCAGGTACTTCGAGGACGTCGAGGTGGGCCAGGAAATCCAGCCGCGGGTCAAGGGGCCGCTGGTGATCACCGACCTGGTGGTCTGGCACATCGGCTGGGGCATGCAGCTGACGCCGCCAGGCGCGTTCGGCATCGCGCGCAAGATCCGCCGGAAGGCACCCGGCCTGTACCCGCCGAACGCGCGCAACATTCCCGACACCGTCCAGCGGCTGCACTGGGATCCGGAGCGGGCGCGCGAGCTCGGCATCCCGATGAGCTACGACTACGGTGCGATGCGGGAGACCTGGCTCACCCACGCGCTGACCGACTGGATGGGCGACGACGGGTGGCTGCTGCGGCTGCGCTGCCAGCACCGCAAGTTCAACTACCTCGGCGACGTCACCTGGATCCGCGGCACGGTGGTCGACAAGGTCCAGGTCGACGGGCGCAACGAGGTCCATCTCGAGGTCGGCTGCTGGAACCAGCGCGGCGAGCACACCACCCCCGGCACCGCTGTCGTCCTGCTGCCGACTCGGGAGCGCGCGGTCGAGCTGCCCGCGCCCCCGGCCGATAGCCTGGATGATCTCCTCGCCATCGAGATCGCTCGTCAGGCCGGAAAGGTGTGAGCCCAGGTGGACTTCGAGCTGACGGAGGAGCAGGCCGCCCTGCGCGAGGTGTCCCGCGGCATGCTCGCCGTGAGCTGCCCGCCGCACCTGGTGCGGTCGCTGGCAAGCGCCGGCCAGGACGTGGACGACAAGCTGTGGCAGCGCGGGGCGGAGCTGGGGTGGATCGGCCTGGCCGTTCCCGAGGAGCAGGACGGCGCCGACCAGGGGCTGGTCGAGCTCTGCCTGGTGGCCGAGGAAATCGGCCGGGCGGCGGCTCCCGGCCCCTTCATCGACAGCGCCCTGATCGCGCTCGCCCTCGCCCGGTGGGGCCGACCGGAGCTGGTCCCCGCCCTCGCCGGGGGCGAGCTCAAGGCGAGCTGGGCCCACCACGGTTCGGTCACGGGCTCTTACGACTCCGATGATCTTGTGCTCAGCGGCCGCGCTACCGCGGTCCAGGCGGCCGCGGCGGCTGACTGGCTGCTGGTCACGGTGGGCACCGACCAGGGCAGGCGGCTGGTGCTGGTCGAGCGCGGGCGGACCTCGGTCGAGCTCCGGCGGACGCTGGATGAGACCCGTCGCTGGTACGACGTCGTGCTGGACGGCCTCCGGGTCCGGGTCGCCGACGTGGTCAGCGCGGACGAGGCGGAGATCGGCTGGCTGGCCGACGCGGCGGCGGTGCTCACCGCGGCCGACTCGCTCGGCGCGGGCGAGCGGCTGCTTGCCCTGACCGTGAGCTACGTGAAGGTGCGGGAGCAGTTCGGCCGCCCGCTTGGCAGCTTCCAGTCGGTCAAGCACAAGGCGGCCGACATGCTGACCACGCTCAAGGGCGCCCGCGCCGCGACCTACTACGCGGCCATGGCCCTCGACGCCGGCGCCACCGGGGCGACCGTGGCGGCCAGCGCCGCGAAGGCCTTCACCACCGACGGCGTCGCCGCCCTGGCCGGCCAGGCCCTGCAGACCCACGGCGGCATCGGCTTCACCTGGGAACACGACCTGCACCTGTACCTGCGGCGGGCGAAGGTCAACCAGATGCTGTACGGCACCGCCGCCGAGCACTATGAACGCCTGGTCGCGCTGCGGGACTGACGTCGTCGTCAAAGCGAACGCCGGAATTCAGGCGGTGGGTCGAGGCTTAGGAGGAACCTGGATGTCCTGTGCTCCGCCCATGGGCACGACGTCCACCCGGTAGGCGTATTCCGACTGACGCTTCAGGCCCGACTCGATACCGCTGACCGACCAGGAAGTCGCGGCTGCGCGAGATAAGCCGCAGGCTGACGCGGATCATCACCACCGCGATGAGCACCGCGGCCACTCCCTGCGGTACCGACGACCCGGTGACCTGATTGAGCCCCACGGCAGCAAACGCGATTACGTCTCCGCCGACCGACACCGTGTCCTCGACGAACACCGCCCGCAGGGAGGGTTGCGACGTGACCCGGGACTCCTCCAGGAACCCTCGCTGGTAACGGTGGGCCCGGCGGGCCATCTCGCCCGCCGACTGGCGAATGGACACCAGATCAAAGACGGTAGAGATGGCCAGCACCACATAGGCCACGGCGAACGACTGGGTGGCGCTGGGGTGGATCAGCTCATCGATGCCGTCCCGCAGGGAGAACGCCGCAGCGGTGAACAGCACGAAGAAGGCCGCGATCAGCGCCCAGAAGTAGGCTTCCCGCCCGTACCCCAGGGGATGCTGATCGTCGGGCGGGCGGCTGCTGCGACGCTGAGCCACGAACAGGGACAGGTCGTTGGCGTTATCAGCGAGTGAATGCGCGGCCTCGGCGGCCAAGGCGGCCGAACCAGTGATGACCGCCGCAACGACCTTGGCCAGGCTGACCCCAAGGCCCGCCCCCAGGGAAACCAGCACGATCCGCGTGCTTTGGTCCGGCACCGCCCGGCCTCCGCTCTTATCCGCTACGTCTTTCATGGGCTGATAGCTTTGGCGCGGTCGCCGTCCAGGCCCAGCAGCTTCAGCCATTATCGCAGGCCGCGATAATCGGGTGATGGCCGTAGCCTTTGAACATTTCCGGGTCAGGTCGTCAGGCCGTACTCGGCCAGCAGCTCGCCGATCTCGGTTTCGTCCAGCTTGTGGATCAGCCGCTTGCTGATGACGTCCGGCCCGGGCAGGGCCAGCTTCTGGCCGTCGCGCAGGAAGCCGACCGCGGCGAGCAGCGTGCGGATGTCGTAAGTGGAGTTGAAGACCTCGGGCACGCCGCGCTCGATGTTCAGATGGGTGTAAACGGCTTCCATCGCGGTGCGCGTGGAGTACTCGACGGTGAAGATGCAGTCGCGGCCGGTCTCGGCGAACTGGCCGATGAAGGAGAAGTTGACGGCTCCGGCGGGCACCACGTCGGGGCGGTCCCCGGCCCGCCGGGGCATGAAGAACGCGGTGATGTAGGGCATCATGACCGGCACGCAGGTGGCGCCGTTGACGGCCAGCTCCGGGATGTCCGCGGTGGGCACGCCGAGGTGGTAGAGCCACTCGGAGGTGATCTCCTCGCCGGTGCAGTCCCGCATCGGCTTGCGGACGTAGTCGCCGGGCTTGTCGGTGAACAGGCCGTAGAGCCAGACGACGATCTGGTCCTTGGGCTGCTGCTTGAAGTGCGGCTGCCGGTTGACCGTCCAGCTCAGCAGCCAGCTCGAGTCCCGCGCGGTCACGACGCCGCCGGTGACGACCTTGCCGCTGAAGGGGTCGCGCCGGCAGACCCGCTGGATGTGCTCGGGGATGCGCCGGTCGAGCGTCGTGATGGTCGCCGATTCCCAGTTGGTCTCGGGGATGTGCGCGCCGAAGACGTCGGGGTGCCCGAACGACGGGTCCTTGGCCGCGATCCGCCGCCACAGGTCCCAGGCCGGCGCCGGGCCCTCGTTGAGCCTGGCCGGCGTGCGCTGATCGCCCTCGTCGGAGTTGTCGACCAGCGAGCCGATCGTCATGAAGAGCAGGTCATCGGACCCGAGGCCGACGCTGTCCGGCTGCCCGCCCGCGGCCCAGTGGATGCGGGTCGCCTGCTTGCGCCCGGGCATGATATCGAAGTCGACGTCGGTCACCTCGGTGCCGAAACGGAAGACCACGCCCCGGTCCAGCAGCCACTTGTAGAGCGGCAGGACCATCGATTCGTACTGGTTGTACTTGAAGAACTTCAGGGCGGTGCCGTCAGGCATGCCGCCGATTTTGTGGACGAAGCGGTGCACGTAGAGCTTCATCTCCAGTGCGCTGTGCCACTCCTCGAAGGCGAATATCGTCCGCCAGTACAGCCAGAAGTTGCTCGCGAAGAATTCCTCGCTGAACACCTCGTTGATGCGCTTGCCTTCCATTTCCTCGCGGGTGGCGAGGAACAGCTTCACGATCTCTTTCTGCGCCTTGGCGCTGAGCGCGAACAGCCCGTCGGTGTGGGCGTCCTGACCGCGGTTGACCGTGGCCCGCTGCAGCGAGGAGTTGGGGTCGTCCTTGTCCAGCCGGTAGAACTCCTCGAGCACGCTCGCGTCCTCGACCTCGATCGAGGGGATCGAGCGGAACAGCTCCCAGAGGCACTCGTAGTGGTCATCGATCTCCCGCCCGCCCCGGATCACGAAGCCCTTCTTCGGCTCCTTGATGCCGTCCAGCGCGCCGCCGGGCAGCGCCAGCCGCTCGAGGATGGTGATCTTCTCGCCCGGCATCTGCCCGTCGCGAATCAGGAACGCCGCCCCGGCCAGCGACGAAAGCCCCGCGCCGACGAACCAGGCCGTCTTGTTGTCCACCCCGGCCGGCTTCCTCGGCCGGGTGAACGCCTCGTAATTACCGCTGCTGTAATACATTAATGCCCCTTTGATTACTTTTACCCCGAAGATGGGATTTCTGACGTCACGCCGCAACTACCGACGCTGAAGGCGGCCGACCACCACGGCTACCAGCGCGAGCACGTAAACCACGTCGACGTAGAACACCCAGGAGGAGCATCGCGCCGACGAGCCGCGACCGCAGCCGCCACGGCCATGGCGTCGGCCAGGTCAAGCTCTCCGCGCAACGCGACCACAGAGCGGCCGTCACAGCTGCGGATACTCAGGTCCGTGCTGAACACAGGCATGCCCTTCTTGCTTCGACAGCAAGGCAGGGTCCAGACCCGACAGCTAACTCCTGACTTTCACAACAATACGCCTGCGCCAGATCGAGGCGGCGAAGGCAGTCTGCGCCGCTTGCGCCGTCCGCGCCAGTTGCCTGTCCTACGCTCTTGAGGCCAAGGCGGGTGCTGACCTGGATCTTGCTATTCAGCGGCTTGGGTGCGATGGTGGGAGCTATCAGCAAATGTGTTGCTCCGGACCCGGCAGCTGAAGAGACGTAGCCTGGGAGGACGTGAGCAATGGCTGCGGCCAGATTTCACCATCGGATGGGTTATTCATCTGTGGAGTTACCTGTCCATCTGGCGGAAACCCGTGGTAAGTCTTCTCTCCTCGTGACGTTCCCTTCGGCATGTCCGGAAATTAATGCGAGCGCGCTTCCGTCTACTGCCGTCCCGGATACCTCTATGCCGGCGCACCATGGGAGAGAAGATTTCGATGACTGGTACGTTTACTGGCGGGACCACGCGCGGGATCGGGATCGGGGCCGGCGCTGAGGATCGGTCCGCGTCCAGGGTCGCGGTCATCCTGGGCGGCGCCGCCTGGATCCTGGCGACGCTTCAGTACGCCGTAGCGCAGGTCGTGGTGGCCGCCGCGTGGCACCATCCGCCCTACAGCTGGCTGGGCAATTACATCAGCGACCTAGGGAACACCGCGTGCGGGCGGTTCACGGTGCCGCACGGCACCCCGGCCTACGTGTGCTCCCCGCTGCACTCGGCGATGAACGCGTCGTTCATCATCGCCGGCATTCTCACTATCGCCGGGGCTGTCTTGCTGCCGCGTTTCTGGCCGCGCAGCCGGGGCGCCACCGTGGCCCTGGTCCTGTGGATCATCACCGGACTCGGCAAGATCGTCGTCGGACTGGTCCCGGAGAACACGAACATCAGCCTGCACCTGCTCGCCGCCTTCAACATCCCGGTCGGCTGCGTCGCCATCCTGCTCCTCAGCCTGCCCGCACGCCAGGCCAGCCGCGCTGTCAGCGTCGCCGGCATCGCGGCGGCAGTTGTCGGCCTGGCCGCAACGGCGCTGTCCACCGCGGCCGAATTCGCCAGTTCCTCATCCCTCGACCTCGGGCTGCGGGCCGGCGGAATGGAACGGGTCGCCGACTACCCCGGGAGCCTGTGGATCCTGATGATCGGCATCATCGCGGTCCTGTCCGCCGGCGCCCGCGCCGGCCGCCCCGCCGCCCCGCGCTTACGCCAGCCAACCCCAGGCCGCGCCGGGCGCGCCGGCCAGACAGCCGGGAACGAGAAGAAGACGACATGGTAAAGGCCAGCGCTACCCGGCGCGCTGGCGCCAGGCCCGGCGCAGTGCACATAAGCGGTTCCGCCGGTCGGCCCGCTGCGCTGGCGCCCACCGCAGCCTGCCGCGCCTTCCTCGCCCAGTCATAGCCGGCGATCGCGGACGCGATCATCTGCAGGGGCATCAGGTCGCCGTCCGCGCGTGCGATCCCCTCGACCAGCGCCGTCTCGGGAAGGTCGGTCACGGAGCCGGAGAAGAGGACTTCGCGCTTGTCCGGGAAATGCCGGAAAAACGTGCGCCGCGTCACCCCAGCGCGCGCCGCGATCTCGGTCACGGTCGTTTTCTCGAATCCCTGCTCGGCGAAGAGCTCAATGGCAGCCAGCTGCATGCGCTCCGTACTGCCAGGTTCCCAGCGAGGCACCCGTTCAGGATACGGGGCCGGCGCAGATGATGACACTCAAGTGACATCAGGCTGGGGAGGCGTGAACATCCGATCATGACCGCCGCACGAATGACCTCGATCGCGACCGTCGCGCCGCAAGCCAATAAAATCTCTGCGTGCCCAAGTATCCAGACATCGAGCCCTACGAGAGCGGCCTGCTTGACACCGGTGACGGAAACCTCGTGTACTGGGAGACCTGCGGAAACCCCGACGGCGTGCCAGCACTGATCGTGCACGGCGGCCCGGGGTCGGGCTGCACGACCGGAAACCGGAGGTCGTTCGACCCGGAGAAGTTCCGGATCATCCTCTTCGACCAGCGCAACTGCGGCCGCAGCCTGCCGCACGCGAGCAACCCCGCCGCCGACATGAGCCTGAACACGACCGAGCACCTGCTCCGGGACATGGAACAGTTGCGCGAGCACCTGGGCGTGGAGAGATGGCTGCTCCGCGGCGCGTCGTGGGGAGTGACGCTGTCACTGGCGTACGCGGAGCGGCACCCGGAGCGGGTCAGCGGGATGCTCATGCTCAGCGTGACGTCGACCAGGCGGCTGGAGCTGGACTGGCTGTACCGCGGCGTCGGCCGGTTCTTCCCCGAGGCCTGGGCCCGGTTCCGCGACTTCGCGGACCTGACCGATATCTACCGGCTGCCGACCGACAGCACGCCGCCGATCTCGGGCCTGCTCCAGGTGTACGCACAGCTGATGGAAGACCCCGACATCGAGGTCCGGTCGCGGGCCGCGACCGAGTGGACGACCTGGGAGGACGCGGCCATCTCGCAGGAAAGCAACGGAAGCCCCGGCTCGTACGGCAACCGGCCCGACGACGCCAAGCTGGCCTTCGTGCGCATCTGCTCGCACTACTTCGCGCACGACGGCTTCCTCGAAGACGGCGTGCTGATCCGCGAGGCCGGCCAACTGGCCGGCATCCCCGGCGTGCTGATCCACGGCCGCAACGACCTCAGCGGCGGTGCCTACACGCCGTGGGAACTCGCTCGCGCCTGGCCCGGCGCCGAGCTCATCATCATCGAAGACTCCGGCCACACCGGCAGCGCCACCATGACTGACCAGATGCACGCCGCCGCCGACCGTCTCCACGAGCGGATCACGAACCCCGGGTAGCCGCGCACAAGGATGGCCCGGCTACTGGCGGCGGCACCGCCACAGCAGGTACGTCGGCACCGGAGCTGGCGGCTCGACGAAGCGTTCGGCGTCCAGCCCGGCGTCAAGCAGCGCGTTCAGGTAGGTGGACAGCTTGCGGTGGGTCGCGCCTACCCGGATCCGGACGCCCTCGGGATTGTGGTCCTCGGCCGAGGTCCACCACCCCTCGTGCTCGTACCCCTGTCCTGGCGGCCAACTGCTGGCCCCCCGCTCGCTGCCGGCCAGGCACGGATGCACAATCGAGGCGACGAACCAGCCGCCCGGCCGGAGCACCGCTGTCACGGCGGACAAGGTACCTGCCAGGTCATCGATGTCCATCAGCGCCATCTCGCAGGTGCAGCCGTCGAAGGCCCGCCCGTCCCACCAGTCCGGGTAGCCGGTGACGTCGGCGTGGACGTAGGTGATGGTCGCCGGGCCAGCCGCGCGTGCCCGGCCGAGCATCGCGGCCGAGATGTCCACGCCGGTCACGTCAGCCCCCAGGCCAGCCAGATGGCGGCTCATCCGGCCCTGCCCGCACCCGATATCCAGCACCCGGTCACCAGCCACGGCTGGCAGCAGGCCATCCTGCGCCGCGATAAGCGGCGGCATGTCACTGATCCACTGCTCATACCACTCGGCGAATCCGTCATACCGCGCTTGCGTCTGCGTCATGTTCTGACGCTAACCGCCTGCCCGGGAAGAACCGGCAATGTTCGCGCGAGGCTGACCGCTAGGCTCGGCTGCGACGTCGGGTTCCGCCGCCGGGTCCGGCCTGCTCCGAGGGGACTGCTGTGATGACCGCGCCCGAACGCACCTGGCCGCGCCTGCACGCCGCGCTGCTGGCCCGTGAGGACCTGACCGCGGACGACACCCGCTGGGCGATGACCGAGGTCATGGACGACGCCCACCAGCCGGCGCAGCTGGCGGCGTTCCTGACCGCGCTGCGCGCCAAAGGCGAGACCGCGATCGAGCTCGGCGGGATGCTCGACGCCCTGATGGACCGCGTCATCCCCCTGCCCGTGGACGGCTCGACCGTGACCGACGTGGTCGGAACCGGCGGCGACGGCGCGCACACGGTCAATATCTCCACCATGGCCGCCCTGGTGGCCGCCGCTGCCGGGGTCCGGGTCGTCAAGCACGGCGGCCGCTCCGTCTCCAGCAAGAGCGGGTCCGCCGACGTCATCGAGGCGCTCGGCATCCCCCTTGACCTGGATCCCGCCCAGGTCGCCCGGTGCGTCACCGAGATCGGCATCGGCTTCACCTTCGCCCCCAACTACCATCACGGCCTCCGGCACGCCGCGCCCGTCCGGCGCGCCCTCGGCGTGCCGACCGCGATCAACTACCTGGCCCCGCTGAAGCTCCTGCGGGGTCCCCGGGCAATGACGCATGCCCGCGCCGCGCGTCAGAGCCCGGCCCGCTCGGTAACCGCGGCCAGGCGCCGCTCCAGGTGACTGCGGGCCTCGTCCACGTCCCCGGTGACGCCGCTCATCGCCACGGCCGCGGTGATGATCACGTCGGCAAGCTCGGCGAGCAGGTCATCACGAGTACGGCAGACCCCTTTCCTGCTGTTGAGCCCGTGCATGCCGATGAACGCCTCGGCCACCTCGCCGACCTCCTCCGTCAGCTTCAGCAGCCGCACCTCCGCGGGGACATCCCCGAGATAGGCATACAGCAGGCTAACCTGATCCCACATAGCTTCCTCCGGGGCTGGACGTTCACCCGGCAGATTCTCCTCTCAATGGCAGCACCGAAGCTGCATGGTGCCCGGGAAACGCCGACGCGGAATGGACCTCGTGCCTGCCGACGGCGGGAGCGGCCGGGTCAGCGGCCGATTAGCCGCATGTCGACTTCCTCGTGGGTGCTGCCGAGGGCCGGGGTGAGGTTGTCGAGCTTGCCGACCTGCCCGGCGGTCAGCTCGATGCCGTCGGCGGCGGTGTTCTCCTCGACGCGGGAGACCCGCCTGGTGCCGGGGATCGGGGCGATGTCGTCGCCCTTGGCCAGCAGCCAAGCCAGGGCCACCTGCGCCGGCGTGGCGTCAGCCTCGGCGGCGACCGCTTCGACTTCGTCGGCGATCCGCAGGTTGTGCCGGAAGTTCTCGCCGGTGAAGCGAGGGTTGTTCTTGCGCCAGTCGCCGTTGTCGAACTGCCCGGTAGAGCGGATCGCCCCGGTGAGGAAGCCGTGGCCGAGCGGCGAGAAGGGCACGAAGCCGATGCCGAGCTCCCGTGTCAGCGGCAGCAGCTCAGCCTCGGGGTCCCGGGTCCACCGTGCCGTTGCCGCCGCCAGGCCACCGCGACGGGATCATGACCGGCCTGGGCGAACGCCACGATGACGAGCCCGAGCCCGCCCAGGCATAGCCCCATCGCGCCGGTGGCGAACGCCAGCACCGCGATCGCGCGGCCCGCGCCCGCCTCCCCCGGCCCGGCGGCCGGTATTCCGGACGGCGCCTTGGCCGCAGCGGCTGGCCAGCGGCGCAGTGCGGGTGACCGGAGAAACACGCCGGTTCCCACCACCAGCCCCCCCGCTAACCACTGCCGGCCCGCGCCGGTAATGATCACGTCCGCGAGTTCGTCAAGCAGGTCGTCACGCATCTGTGGCGCACAGGCGGATGAGGGCTGCGGTGAGCACGGTGGCGGTGAGCGCGGCCATCAGTCCGAGCCCGGCCCAGGCGGGCAAGGCGTTGCGGGCGGGAATGGCGTTGCTGATCTGGGCGCCGGCGAGGGTGGGCAGGTACTTCTGGAACCAGGCTGGCAGCGCGTCGGTCGCCTCGTAGGGGATGAACAGCAGTGCCACGATGATGGCGATGGCAGGGGCGGCGTGGCGCAGGAGGCTTCCGAGAGCGAGGCCAAGCAGGCCGATGAGGGTGAGGTAGATGCCGGCGCCGATGACAGCGCGGGCAACGTGGGGCTGGCCGAGGGTCGCGTGGCCGGCGTTGGGTGCGAGGAGGGACTGGGCGGTGAAGAAGCAGCAGAAGGTGGTGGCCTCGGAGACAGCGAGCGTGACCAGGGCGAAGACGGCGACCTTGGCAGCGAGGAAGCGGCCGCGGCGGGGCACGGCGGTCAGGCTCGTGCGGATCGTGCCGTCTTTGACGGCGGTGCCGACCGACGCGGCGATGGCGGCCCCGGCACCGACCGAGATGAGCACGGTGAGCCCGAAGGTCAGGTAGGTGGAGCGAACGGAGCGCAGCTTGATCCACTCAGAGCGCAGTAGCCCCGTCATCGCCGCTCCCGCCTGTCCGATAGCCCAGCGTGATGGTCGATGCTGCTGGCTGTGAGCTGCGTGTACGGTAATCACCCTGGACACGATGACCGGCCACCGTGCTCGCCGCATCGGAGTACAGGCCGCATTTTCAGGCCGGCCGTGACGGTGACCCAGTGCGGGGCTGGAGCGTCGGATCACTGCGTGGAAGCCTTCGGCCCGCCAGTGCCCCGCCCGCTGGCCCTGAGCCGGGCGCAGCTTGTCGTCCTCGACACGGGCGCTGCCATGGCGTTCACCGCGCTGCTGCTCACCTTCGCCCTCTCCGGGCGGCATCCCGCGCCCGACGTTCCCGGATGGGCTGTGTGGCTGGTCGAGGCGGGCGTCGGCCTTCCCGTCGCCACACGGCGACTGTGGCCGGTCGCCGCGTTCCTCGCGGCGCTGACTGCCTCGCTCATCGCGGCGCTCCTGGGCCTGCAGTACGGGTACTTCGCTTCCGCCGCCGCCGGGTTGTCCCTGGTCGCGCTCACCGGTCGGGGGCCAGCCAGGCTATCGGCAAGCGGGGCGGGCCTGCTCGCCGGAGCGGCCGTCCTGGCCGCGAGCGTCGCCGGCTCCCGCTCAGGCGCGGGGACGGCGGTCGTCATCGGCGTGGCAGCCATGGCGGGAGCGTGGGCCGTCGGGCAGGCGGTGCGGGATCGACGTGCCCACCTGCGGGCGGAGGCCGAGCGCTTGGCCGAGCGGGCCGTGAGCGAAGAGCGCCTGCGTATCGCCCGCGAGTTGCACGACGTGGTGGCCCATTCGATGAGCCTGATCGCCGTCAAGGCGGGCGTCGCCAACCATGTCGCCCGGTCTCGTCCCGCGGAGACCGCCGACGCGCTGCCACCATCCCGGTCACGGCCTGGTCGGGATGCGGGAGCGGGCGCTCGTCTGCGGCGGCGAGTTCACCGCCGGTTACCTGAACGGGAGCGGCTTCCAGGTCAAGGCCCGCCTCCCCTATCAGGCAGGGGCGTTATGAGCACGCCCATCCGGGTCCTCATCGCCGATGACCAGGCCCTCGTGCGGGGCAGCTTCCGTGTCCTGGTCGAGACGGCGCCCGGCCTCATGGTGGTCGGCGAAGCGGCCACCGGCCTCGAAGCGGTCGAAATGACCCACAGTGAGCGCCCCGACGTGATCCTGATGGACGTGCGCATGCCCGAGATGGACGGCATCGAGGCCACCAGGCGCATCTGCGCCTGCCCCGGCGCCAGCGGCTTCCTGCTCAAAGACACAACGCCCGCCAGCCTCCTCGACG
>Ga0302326_10009489_pt1 | contig 21250 bp, 18 predicted proteins | sample Palsa_T0_3_FD_202264 | JGI IMG/M metagenome (GOLD analysis project Ga0302326, IMG submission 202264) | Peat permafrost microbial communities from Stordalen Mire near Abisko, Sweden - Palsa_T0_3 | ecosystem: Environmental > Terrestrial > Soil > Palsa > Peat permafrost | place: Sweden: Abisko... | reverse complement strand
GGCGGCGGCGATAAGGAATCCGCCGGATTTGATTCTGCTGGACGTCAACATGCCCGAGATGAACGGCTACGAAGTATGCGAACGCCTCAAGTCTACCGAGGAGCTTTCCGAGGTTCTGGTGCAATTGCGGCTATGGAACGAATCAAGGCGGGTGTTCTCACCCCGGTTCATTCGTATCAATAAGTTGCAGAGACTCTTAGGAGTCCTTGCCGAACAAGACTTGTCCCGTCGGCATCGGAGCTCGCGACATGGGTGCTACCTGAGAGTTTTACGGGACCCGATACACCCAAATAATATTACGCAGTGCCGCTTACAGCCTGAGGGTTGATCTATGCTCGCGAAGCATGATATTTGGAGAAACTGGCTTGACCCCGGCGCCTTCATGCCGCATGGTTATTGTTACCTGTGGAATCCCGAGTTGGTGCGCCTCCACTTGCTCACTGACTTGGCAATCGGCGTGTCCTACATTGTCATCTCACTCACGCTTGTCTTCTTTGTGATCAAAGCGAAAAAGGATATTGCTTTTTCGTGGATCTTCGTCTGCTTCGGGCTGTTCATCATAGCGTGCGCTGGCACCCATTTCATGGAAATCTGGACGCTCTGGACACCTCTCTATTGGCTCTCGGGCGGGGTGAAACTGGTTACTGCGGTGGCCTCTGTCGTCACGGCGTTGGCGTTACCTGCGCTGGTGCCGAAGAGCATTGGCCTGATTCGAGCCGCCAAGTTGTCGGAACAGCGGGGCATTGAGCTCGAATCCGCCAACCGGATACTGCAACAAGACATTACGGGACGGAAGCGTGCGGAGCTGAGCCGGGAGCAGCTTGCCTCCATCGTCGACTACTCAGATGATGCCATCATCGGCAAGTCGCTGGATGGAATTATCGCCAATTGGAACAAAGGTGCAGAGCGGCTTTACGGGTACTCAGCCGAAGAGATCGTCGGCAAACCGATCTCCATCCTGCTTCCACCCGACCGCACCGACGACTTACCCGAAATCGTATTGACACTCCAGCGGGGAGAAATAGTCAAGGAGGATACCGTGCGGCGCAGAAAGGACGGCAAGCTGATTGACGTCGCACTAACCGTCTCTCCCATCAAGAATTCCCGTGGCCAGGTCATAGCTGCCTCATCAATCGGACGTGATATCAGTGACCGAAAGCTGGCCGAGGCGAAGTTCCGAGGGCTACTGGAAGCCGCACCAGATGCCGTGGTAGTCGTGAATCGAGCGGGAAAGATCGTCCTGGTCAATACCCAGGTGGAGAAGCTCTTTGGATACGTGCGAAAAGAGCTGTTGGGGCAGACCATTGAAATATTGGTGCCGGAACGCTTCCGAGACAGACATCCGGGGCACCGCACGGGCTTTTTTGCTGATCCGCGAGTACGTGCCATGGGGGCGGGTATGGAGCTATATGGGCTGCGGAAGGACGGCAGCGAGTTCCCGGTTGAGATCAGCCTCAGCTCCCTCGAAACCGAGGAGGGTGCGCTGGTTTCCAGCACCATCCGAGACATTACGGAACGGAAGCGTGCGGAGTTAAGCCGGGAGCAACTTGCCTCCATCGTCGACTACTCAGATGATGCCATCATCGGCAAGTCGCTGGATGGAATTATCGTCAATTGGAACAAAGGTGCAGAGCGACTTTACGGGTACTCCGCCGAAGAGGTCGTCGGCAAACGGATCTCCATCCTGCTTCCACTCGACGGCACCGACGACTTACCCGAAATCATATCGAAGCTCCACCGAGGAGAAGTATTCAATGAGGAGACTGTGCGGCGAAGAAAGGACGGCAAGTTGATTGACGTCGCACTAACCGTTTCTCCTATCAGGGATTCCCAAGGCCAGGTCATAGCGGCCTCATCGAACGCGCGTGACGTCAGTGACCGGAAGCGAGTGGAACAGCAAATCATGAATCTAAACCGGCGGCTGGAAGATGCAGCGGCGGAAGCGGAAGCTGCCAACCGGGCCAAGAGTACGTTTCTGTCGACCATGTCTCACGAAATCCGTACCCCGATGAACGCCATTCTCGGTTACGCTCAGTTGATGTCGCGGGATCCTGCCCTGGGAGCAGACGCGAAAGCGAATCTCGAGATCATTGGCCGAAGCGGCGAGCATCTGCTATCCCTCATCAATGATGTTCTGGACATGTCCAAGATCGAGGCTGGCCGCGCCGAGCTCAATCCGGTGACATTCAACCTCCCCAAGTTAATAGACACTCTCACTGTCATGTTCCGCTTGCGCGCGGAGGCGAAGGCGCTGGGATTCGAAGTGTTGGTCGATGGGGAATCCGTGCCGTACATTGTGGCGGACGAAGGGAAGCTACGCCAGGCGCTGATCAATCTTATCGGAAATGCAATTAAGTTTACCAAACGCGGCCAGATCAAACTGCACATCACTCTGGACCAAAGGACCGACAATCGGCTATGGCTGTCCGCCCGCGTGGAGGACACCGGTTCGGGCATTTCAGATAAGGATCAACTGAAGTTATTTGAGCCGTTCACACAGGCTAAGGGTAGTATTAACACGCAGGAGGGAACTGGCTTGGGACTGGCTATCAGCCGCAAATACGCACGCCTGATGGGAGGCGATATCACAGTTACCAGCAGCGCCGGCAGGGGATCAATTTTCCGATTGGAGGTCCCGATTGAGTGCGGCGACGCCCGCGTAGCCGAGAGGCTTGGTACTCATCGCCGCGTCATCGGCCTGCGTGCTGGAACCAAAGCCCCCAGAATTCTGGTCGTCGATGATCAGTTTGAGAATCGGGACTGGCTGATGAAACTGCTGACTACCGTTGGTTTTTCTGTACGAGGGGCGGACAACGGTGAGGCAGCCATCCGAACCTGGGAGGAATGGAGTCCGGAGTTGATCCTGATGGATGTGCATATGCCGGTCATGGACGGGTTGGAGGCAACCCGAAGAATCAAGGCCGATCCTCGTGGAAAGGAAACGGTTATCGCCGTTCTGACAGCCAGCGCCATGGCTGATGACCGTAGAGCCGTCTTTCAAAGCGGGGCCACCGATTTCTTGGCGAAGCCCTGCCGTGAGGATGAACTACTGGAGAAGATGCGCGCCCTTCTAAACATAGCCTATGACTACGAGGAAACAAGTATTGCCGAAAGCCAACCCGCCGGGGCGGCGACCCTGAGTGCGCAAAGGCTTGGGCAACTGGCACCGGAGCTCATCGAAGAATTGAAGAATGCAACTTTGGACGGCAATAGGAAACTCTTGAAAAGATTGATCCTCAAAGTACGCGAGACGGGTGGTGCCGAGTCCGCGCATGCTCTACAGCAGCTTGCCGACAAGTACGAATACGAGGCCATGACAGGATTGTTGGAGGAAGCGTGCCGACACTAACCAAGCCATCGCAGACTCATCACGGCGACATCATTATCGTGGACGACAATCTCGCCAACCTAAAGCTGTTGGAAGAGATGCTCGTACAGCAAGGGCATGAAGTGCGTTCGTTTCCACTAGGCCGATTGGCGCTGGCGGCGGCGATAAGGAATCCGCCGGATTTGATTCTGCTGGACGTCAACATGCCCGAGATGAACGGCTACGAAGTATGCGAACGCCTCAAGTCTACCGAGGAGCTTTCCGACATCCCTGTCATTTTCCTTAGCGCCCTGAACGAAACCCAAGACAAGGTGAAGGCTTTCCAATTCGGGGCGGCGGACTACGTATCCAAACCTTTCCAATTCGAAGAAGTTCACGCCCGTGTCGAAACGCATCTGAAACTGTACAGCCTTCAGCGAGCCTCGAATCTGCAGAATGAAGTCTTGGAGGAGGCTGTAGCCGCACGCACACAGGAGCTTGCCGAAGCCAACGAGCGGCTGACTATCCTCGATCGTTCAAAGAGCGACTTCCTGAACCTCATCTCGCACGAGTTCCGTACGCCACTCTACGGACTTGTCGCTGTCGGCGAGCTCATCTTGGAAGGAATGGCTTCCACACCAGAGAACAACGAACTCCGAGGGATATTTGAAAGAAGCCGTCGAAGAATCCTCTCGATACTCGATGATGCATTGCTGCTGACTCAAATCGACGTCAACGGCATGCAGTTCAGATTATCTGCTACTCAGGTCTCCTTGCGTGCGGCGCTGAGTCACGCAATTGAGAGCGCGGCTGCGTTCGCCAGATCCAGTAGCGTCGCGCTCGCCGCGCTCACCCCGCCATCGGAGCACCTGGACTTCTTCTTCCTGGGAGACGAGGACCTACTGGTAAGGGCGTTGCAAGCACTACTTGAGACCGCCGTTAAATTCTCAGAAAAGGGCCAGACTGTCCTCCTATCGTGGGACGTCCTACCCGATTCACGAAGGGTTATTATTGAGAGTCAGGGCAGGACAGTTCCTAGCTCTGCCTTGGCGGAATTCTTTGATATTTTCTCGGTCGGCGAAACGCTCACACCTGGCGGGGACTTTGGGTTGGGGCCTGCCCTGGCATCTCGCATTCTTTCGTTGTTCGGCGCTTCGGTCAGCATTGCAAACGGGGCTCCTTCCGGCATACGACTGACCATATCGCTAAAGCATCCCACTCCTAACCTCGGCGATTCGAGTAGAGGCTAGAGATGTCTGCGACGGTGAGGTTGCAATGATGAGAATTCGCATGATGAGCATTCGTACGTTTGCCTGAGCGCCGGCGCTCCGGCCGTTTGCGGTCTCGGACACCAGCATAGGAATTCCGTCTGACAAGCTGGAAACGATCTTCGGCGATTTCGCCCAGGCAGACGCTTCCAGTGTTATTTCCGGCAAGCATGCGTGAAGTCGACTAGCCGGGCCTGTTAAGTTCAGGGGAGTCGCACGGGAGCGACTCCTATGAACCGCAACAATACAACAGTTGTCGCTGCCACCGTAAATGGTGTTGCGTATAGTATCCCGCCGGGGCCAATCGCCAGGTTTCCGGGCGTAATGCCATCGCTGAAGCCCGTGAAAGTGTAGCTCGCGTTAAAGGCCCACGCGCCGCCGGGCACGGTGGGCGGCGTCAGGGAAACACGGTGCCACAGCCGGGGATGGCGACCCCGTCTGAGCTGCATGATGGCGCTGGCCACCGGTGGAAAAGACGGGAGCCTGGACGGAGAATGTGGTCTACACCTTCACGGATGGCGCTGATGGGCAGCTTCCCCTCGGCACACTGGTATACGGCCTGGGAGACCTGCTCTATGGCACGGCCTACGAAGGCGGCACGACGCTCGATGGCACGGTGTTCTCGCTGGCTCCTTAGGAGCCGCTGCCAATTTGCACGCGACGCCGTATTATCGCGTGCTTTTTATTTGCCGTCGAAGGCCGGCACTCTCGCAAGGTTGAACCAAACGGCTACAAGCGAAGATCCAGTGATTATTGACACGCTGGTGCCAGAAGTCATGCCAGTAATCGGTGCGGCGCGCGCCTCGCCATATCCTGGAACGCCGAGCATCTCGCTGAGATCGAACGCCTTCGACTCTCCGCGAGCGGCGACCGTCTGGTCGCTGGCTCGAGCTACCTCGTTTCGCTAGTCGACTTGCCATCCCGCAAGGTTGTATTTGAAGGAAGGTGACCTCAAGCGAACGTTTATTGGGGAGAAACGGCTGTAAGTGTTTGAAACATGGTGCGCCGGTGGCGACTCGAACGCCAGACCTCTACCGTGTCAAGGTAGCGGCCGGATTCCATGATAAGGCGACCGCGGCGCATTGAGGCGACGTAGTCCGCTTTTCCCACCACCACACCCACAGCGATTCCGCGATCAATTGATCGGGCCTCATTAAAGCGACGGGCCCCGCACTTCCCCGGACCAACTGAAAGAAAGTTAGGTTGGCGATAGACATTGGCGAACAGGCTGCGATGATTGCCGGCGCTATTCATCGGCTGTTTTCTTGCCCAACTTCTTCAACCGAAGCGGTTCACTTGGATCGAATCGGAAGCGCTCCGGGGTCGGTTCGATTACGGACTTCCGAGTTTCGAGTGCTGCAATCTGTCGCCTGACTGCATCCGCAGGCGCGTCGACCTTGGCGGCGGTTGCTGTCGTTTCAATCTGTGCAAGGGCGGGTGCCGCCATCAATGTGATCGTGCCTTTAGGCTCTCGCCGGCGAGACTTTTGCTCACTCCGGTAGCGAGTCCGAACGAAATCGTGAATTCCACTGGCCGACACCTGGACCTGGCATTTCTCCGAGAGTATGCTCGCGATATCTCGGTACGTGCGACCCCGGCGGCGGAGTTCCTGGATGAATTCGCGGTATGGCTCCAGGCGCGAGCGCGGCGATTTCGTCGGTAACGCGTCAAGGATATCCTTCAATCTGTCATCCATAAAGGCAGCCACACCGTCGGAATCTGCTTCGAGTATACACTGGATGGATACCGAACAATTACTTGACAGAAGCTTGACAACTACTGGACAGATGCCGAACATGTCACCCGTCGCGCGGGCACGCGCGACCCCTAAGCCACAGGCTTAGGGATAGTGTCTCCTTCTTATTCGCTTCTAACAACCGCAGGTAGAACGCCATCACCCGCCCTCTTTACGGAATCCAGCGAATCTGATTGCGTAGATCGTCCGACGCCCAATTCAACCAGACCATCAATAGCCCCTCAATCACGGCTCCGATCTGCCTCCCTGAGGGAATCAGCAGCACACCGGGAGATTCGTTTTGCTGGATGAATCGATGAAAATGGGCCGGCATTGTCGTGACGTCTCGCGAGACCAACACCCGGCCAGACTGGGCGGCAATCCGAAGAGTTTGGATCGGGGGTACCGTCGGGAATCACCTCGCCGGCGCCGCGAAAATCGACTGCCTGTTCCCGACGCCGTAATCCTCGCCCGATCTCGGGGTTCAGGTCAGCATCCGCCTGGAAACGAAAACTCAACCTCGCTTCCCGGACCGTTCGCGTTTCCCTCGCTCGAAACGCTCAATCATATCAGCCGGAAGGGGATGGCTGGCTTTGAACTCCTCGTACCGGCGATCCTGGTCCTCCAGGTAAGCCTCGATCTCCTGCGGGTGCTCCAAAATGAACGTGATCGTCCCGCAGACCTTTGCCAGCGAACCGATTGACGGATAGGCCTCGAAGATAGCCTCTGCCGTCCTACCGTCCCGAAAGTCGTGGACCACGACGTCCAGCCCAATGCGGGTTCCGGCGACGTAGTAACCGCCATTCCGAACTTCCACATACTCGTTGGTTGGCATCATGTGAACCAGACTCCACCTCCATTTTACTGGACCCAAACCCTACCCCGCTTCGAGGTTATGGACAACCAGCTCACGGATGAACCGATCCCCGCTGTTTTGAAAGCGATCGGCCCGCGTCGGTTCCTGAATCACGGTAACGTTTTGCGCCGCCAGGGCCGCCAGCAGAGCCGTCAATCCCGCGCCTCTGATGATCACCTCGTGCGTCGCAAAGACAGCGCACACTTCATCGTCGCCACCTTCCGCGTACACGAACTGGTGCCATGGCAGAACGTACGTCCGCTTCAGAAGTACGATTTCCAAAGCGTTCGCCCTGTCGTCCACGCTCACACTCCAGCTTTTCCGGCTATCGGCTGAGACCCTGTTCATGCCGCATCTTCTCCCTTCCTGGTACCTGCCGCAAGACTCGTTGGGGCACCGTGCTGACAAACTGGGCAGCCCGGCGCATCAGCACCATCGCCGCGGCGAATCCCCGCAATGGTCCACGCTGCAACCCAGGCTGTGCTCGCCGGGCCAGTTCCGAGGCCGACCTCCGCGCGGTCGACCGCGCTATAGTGTCCCGCAGCCGCTCTTTGTCGCTGGTGATCACGTCAACACTCCCACGTCCGCGAGACGCCGCCACATAAAACAACTCCTTCTGCATCCCATCCGCGGAAATGATCACCGCATCAACAGACTTGCCCTGACTCCGATGGGCGGTGACCGCGTAACCGTGCGCGAATTGCCTATAGTTCGCCGGCAACGTGCGCCCATCTTCCAAGCGAATCCGACCGGTGGTATCCACCTGTCCGACCGTGACAATCTCGCCATTCGTAGCGTGGAAGCCCTGTTCCCGACGGTTAGCCGTCAGAAGTAGCCGATCGCCCGCGGCGACGTCGATGGGTTGTTGTTCCAGCACGTCGAAGCTCTTCGCGAGTCTGCTGGTGACCGTCTGCTCGCGGCCGGATTCGTTACGCACGATGATGCGCTCGCCTTCCACCCGGACCACTTCGAGCGCTTCATTCCTGGCGATCCCCTTGACCGCGCGATGGAATCCCAATATCTGGCCGGGACGAAAGTTCCTCGCTTCACCTTTTTGCGCGGTGGTCCAGTTCAGGGACGCGTGACGGGTGAGATGCGCTCCTTCGCCCACCGCGCCGATCGTCTTGCGTGTTCTTCGGATTGCCTCCGTAACGCGCTCGATCTCTTCATGAGTAGCGCAAACCACCAGGCTGCTCCGGCCCTGGGACGCGTCGTAGGCTTGCGCCACCGCTTCCGCGCGATCCAGCCAGCCAACCTCACGCACGGCTCCAATTGCATACAACTTTTCGAAACCGCGCTCCGGATTCCTACGCAGCTCCTGGATCACCTCTCGATACTCCTTCCTGGTTTGCCGCTGGACCTGCGCAAGAGCCACGCTCTTCAAGCGGGATTCCCTTTCGAGCACGCGCAAGGCATCCCCCGCCTCGACGCTTTGAATCTGCTTGGTGTCGCCGCTGAACACCAGGCGCGCCGACTGCCTTCTGGCCAGCCGTAGCATTTCCCACATCTGCCGCCCCGAGACCATTCCGGCTTCGTCCAGAATCACCACTTTGCCACGCAGCATGGCTTGCATGCGTTCATCGTGGAGCAACCGCTCCGTGGTGATAGCCTGCGCAAAGCCGATCTTTTGAAGTTCCTCGACCGCGCTCATAGTCGGGGCGAGAGCAAGCACCTCGCGGCCCGCCTCCGCTAGTCCGCGCCGCAGTTCTTTCAGTGTGGCCGTCTTGCCGGTGCCCGCTGCGCCGCGCATATTGACGGCTTGATCCCGCGAGCCGAGAATGAACTTGACCGCATGTTTTTGTTCTGGTCGCAACCGATCGGATGCCACGAACTGCTGGTTGTCGCCAAGGGGCTCGCATTTGCCAATGCCCTGATTCACCCAATCGATCATCTCGCGTTCTCGCTGGAGGCTCTCCGTGGTCGCGATCTCGCCCCCGTCCTGCAAAATGGCGCCGAAGGACTCTTGCAGTGCGAGGAGGCCCTCCAACTCAGTCCGGTTGACCTCGCCTCGCCCGTGGCGCAGAGCTTCTGTCAGTACCTCGTGCCCGCGTGCGACCGATACGCGCTCGAATATGTGCGCCTCCGCATACTGAAGCGACTGTTCGGCGGAAGCCCCAGGCCTAGGGCGTACGTGACACTCGTTCCGCAACCGCGCCAACTCGGCGGCCTCCTCCGGAGAAAGCCGTGCGCGCTGCCGGGCACGCACCTCTTGAGTCGATATCTCGACCAGCTTCTCCGCGCGAGTCTCGCGCACCAGCACCGCAATTTCCCGATCAGTCGGCTGGCGACCGTTCCTTTCGACGAACTGCTGGATGGCCTGATCGCGCTGAAGGCTTCGCTGGCTGTACTTCCGTAACAGAACTGGCGACACGCCCCGGATCTCGAATCCGCCATCGCGCCCTTTGACCTCCCGCCGGTTCTCGATTTGGTAGCCAAGTGCGCGCACTTCGCGAGCCAGGCAATTGCGGTACACCTCCGTCAGATACGCCCGACGTTCGTAAATGCCCGATGCCTGTAGCGCTTTCCAACGCCCTTCCGAGCCGTCATAGGTAAGGTTGGCGGCGACCGCGTGCGTGTGGATCTGGGGATCAAGTTCCCGGCTGCTGTCGTGATGATAGATCGCCAGGATCAGGTTTCCTGTGGTGCGATCCTCATTGGCTCCCGCCCGCCGGACGCGGCTGGCTGCATGTGTTTCGAGCTCCTCGACGGCCTCCGCGACCGCCTTTTCGTGCGCTGCCATCAGCCTTTCATCGCCGCCCAGAATTGCCATGATCGACACCGACTTCGGTGCCGAGATTGTGAAGTCATAAAGGTGGCGCGCCTGAGCGAGAGGCGTCCCGTCCGCGACCCGGTCCGCGCTATGCCGTTGGCGCAGGAATTCACCGGTGCGCGGCGCCAACCCCTGACGAACGGCTTCGAAGTCTTCGGTCTGGACTGGCCCGCTGAGTCCCAACAGCTCTCCGCCACGACCCTTCCAGTGGCCCAGCACGCGCTCACCTTCGGCATAGTAGTCACTCTGGGCCAGGTAGCGGGCAGCATAGCCTTTGCCATCTGACATGGCGCGGATGGTCAGCACGGTCGTCCTACTTTGGCCAATACCCCGATCGCACCGCCAAGATACCCAACCAGAATCCGAGGAGCGCCGCGAAAACGACTAGTAGCCCGAGAGCCCATCGGTACTCGTGCAGGAACGTCCTGGACAGTTCCGCTGTCGCCTGTCGCGCAGTCGCAGCGACTTCCGAGATTTCGGACTTCATTTCGCGCACGGCCTTCAGGGCTGCGCCTGCCGCCTGTTTGTGCGCCGCGACAATCTTGGGGGTGACTTGCTCCAAGCCGGCAACGGCTTCCTTGACTTGTCCGGCCGTGACTGTCAATGCCTTTCCGGTTTGGGGAATTGTCGACTTCACGAACTGTTGCCGCAGACTCTCGTACAGCTGGTTCGCAATGGCCTCCGCCGAAACTCTTTCCACCAATTCATCAGACAGGTGCTCCAGGCGCTGGTGCACTTGCTGCAAAGCCTCGACATTATCGCGAAGACTGCGATCCAGCTTTCCAATCTCTGCCGCGATGCGTGCAGGAACTTGCAGGGCAATCACCGAGTTCCACTGTATGACCTTCAAGATCAGGAGCATCTCGTCACTCGCCGAAAGCGAATGCAAAACGCGCATGTCGCGGTAATAGGCTGCACGCAGATGATCGGGTACGCCCTCGGCGATGGAATCGATCATTTCCGCGGTGCTGCCCGGTGACTCCGACTCGGTCATAACAAGAGTAGCTCCTTCACTTTGTCGAACTCGGCAAACACGCGACGCCGGTAGCTTTGCGCACGCATGACGAGCGACGCTTTTTGTAGCTCCGGCACATCCGTTCGTCGCGCGGCGACTTCTCCCAGAGTCACACCATGGTTGCGTAGCGCATTTTCAAGGTCTGGTAGCCGATAGTCCATGCGAATCACGGATGGCGCGAACATTCTCTGGAACTGCTCGGCCTGTTCACTCTCCCGCCAATAGGTGAAGTCGGCCTGTTGAGAGATTTGGTTTTCGACGATCAGGTACGCGCTTCGCTTTTGCAGGTGGGTTGCCCAGTCAAGCACGCTCTCCACGCTGGCCGGATCGGACGTGACAACGCCAACTGCCGTGAAGACAATTCCTGCCTCGCTCACGTCCGGATACATCTTGTCGAACCAGTCGTACGTGACCTGGCCGGAACCGGCGCCCATGTCCGCCAGGATCACGGGCGCGCCATCGGCGAGATGGTCGACGAATGAATCAAGCCCTGCCGGCGTATGGATATTCACTTTCGGCACGTTCCCGCCGAAGAAGTGCGTCAACGAACCGCGCGCCTTGTTCTCCGTGTCGAGGTCCAGCATCTTCACCGGGATCTGGTTGAGGTCAAACCACTCCGCCAAGCCCGCCATCACGCTGGTCTTCCCGACACCGCCTTTGCCGCCCATGGACAGGATCACGCGAGCCGCGTTCATCGCGCTCACCCTTTCGGTGGTTGTTCTTGCTGCTGTGCCCATCGCCTTAACCTTTTCTTCAAAGCTCCCCGTAAACGCACGAAAGCTCCTTCAACGTCGATTGCAGCCTTGGATCGGCCAAGCCGTAGAAGATGACGTCCTTTAGCCGACACCATTCGGCTTCGTCAAAGGCGAACTGCACGCCGTCACTATGACGCCAGAACACGTAGCTTGCTGGCTTCTCGGCAAACCCAATGTCGGCTGAGCCATAAAAATGGATGCCGTTCCACATGTGCCCAGGCTCTAACGCCTCCACCATCGCCGCGAACTCTTGGATCTGCGGGTAGGGCCCCAGCGGATATCGCACACCGCGATCCAGCATGTTCATCGAGAGGAATAAATCGCCTTCGCTCGTAAGCGACGCATGCAGTTCGATGCGCGGATGGGGCATCGATCCCGGTGGTGGAACTGCCCAGGAGACGGGTTGCACCCCGCGGCGCACGCGCACGGGCCGCTTTTCCTGCAACCAGTGGCCGCGCGCCGCCAACCGGAATAGGTCAGCCAGGAACGGTTCTAGCGCCCGATTCAGGGCCATGACATCTGGAACCGCTTCGTCGCGAATTGCCACGTAGAGACTGCGCCCGGCGAACGTCGGTTTCGATGTGCCGTGATCTGAATTGAGCGCCTCGATTTGCTTCGCAACCACCTTGGGAAGCACCTCGGGATCCAGTTGGCGATCATTCAGCGCTGCCCCTTCGTGAACGCCGAGGTTGCCCATATAGTATCGGTCAAGGGTGGTTCCCCGTTCGGTGCGCAACTTGCGAACCGCTAGGAGCGCCTCCAGGATCGTCACGAACGCCTTCGGTCCAGGCATGGCCGGATTCTCGGAGAGCTTTTCGCAAGCAATCTCGACGTATTGCCCAAGTAGCGTCCATTCTGCACGCGAGAGAGCTTGCTTCATTTCCCATTTATGACGGATGGCGCACAGGGCGTCCGTTGGCGATTTTTGCAGGTCCGCGACCTCCAGCCGGAAGTCCAGGCGATCCTCTTTGGCCGACTCCAGGAGCGTCTTAGCGACGTCCGACAGCGACACGGACTCGCCCCGGCCAGCGGAAATCACTTGTTTTGAACGCTCTAGGAACTCCCGCAGAGAGTCGGAGATACGGATGGAGAGGGTTTGTTGCTGGGGCTTGCGCTCCATATTACCGTCATGATATCATTGCCGTGTTGCAAATGCAATAGTGTAATTTGTTGCATCGATACATTATGATGCAGTATACTGGCGGACGGGTCGAGGAAGCTACGCATGTTTGACGAACGATTCGTGACGGCTTTGGCCACGGAAATCGCTGCTCGCATCACCCCTCAGCTTCAACGTCGGAACAGCGCTACGGTGAATCGCCTCCTCTCGGTAAAGGAGGCCGCAGCCTACATCGGCCGCACGGAACAGGCGCTCCAACACCTCATCCACAAACGCGAAATCGTGGTCGTTCGCAAGGGCCGACGGGTCCATCTAGACCGCAACGACCTGGATCGCTGGATTGAGGCGAATAAGGATTGATGCCTAACCGGGTCTCTTTCCGTCGATTCGGGATCGTATCGCGCTTCGCCTCGTCCGGCAACGCCAGTTGATTCTGGTCGTTGCTCAAGGACTCGCCTAACAATCTCCCAGTGAGTGACCGAGAGAATCGAGTTCACCGCGTGTTAGCGATCATCTGAAATCGTCTTTCGGGAAAGAGCGATATCATCGGCACCGAAGGCGCGAGTCCTCCGTCCGATCATCTGGTCGTTGTCCGGAAAGGCCGCCCTGTTCCCCTGGATCGCAGTGAGTTAGACCGCCAAATTGAAGCGCCAGCAATCCACGCCGCTTGTCACGACAAATGCGTGGCGCTGAAGCAGTTCATCGCGGCTTGCCCTGCCACGCCTTCTCTTGATTTCGCGCTCCATGGAAAACGTGCAGAATCTCCATTGCCTTGGCCGCACGGAGACGGTAGTAGATTATGTACTTACCTGCGGCGAACTTCCGCACGCCCTCACCGAATTGCTCGGCCGGAGCACCGGCCCTTGGCTGCGATGATAGCGTGATGATGGTTTCCAGAATTCCGCTGACAACTCGCAACGCCACTCCCTCGCCGGCTTGGGCCATCCAGTAATCGGAAATCTCTTGCAGATTCCGCCTAGCCGAGCGCGCAAGCTTGTAGCGGAATCTCATTTGGCCGTCGAACGGCCGGCAGATTTCTTGGCGGACACGGCAACCAAGTCCCTCGCCACTTTCTTGAGGCCATCGGCATTGTACTCTTCGTAACGGTCTTCTTCGATATCATTGATCCCTTGCCGCACACCCCGCCGTATGCTTTCGCGCTCGGCTTTCGTTAAGCTGGATTCGAAGTCGGTGAGCAATGTCTTCGTATTGTTCTTGGCCTCGCTCTCCTGCATCCGCCGAACCGCGTCCCGCACTACTTCGCTCATGTTTGTGTACTCTCCGTTTTTCACCTTGCCGCGGATGAATCGGGCCATCTGCGGCGACAGCGAGATGTTCATCTGCTCGATGGCCATCGCCTCGTGCTCCTGCCGACAATTATCGCAATTCCTCTTACCGTTAATCAATAACAGTCAATAACCGACTACAGAGGATTGCGGCTAGACCTTCCAACGTCAGCCGTCTCAGATGCGGACTCAGTCGTAGCCCGTTCCATGAGCTGCCTGGCCGTTTTGATGTCTTCGATATCCACGATGTTGTAGCGGCGCTCCATTGAATCGGTCCGGTGCCCGGTAATACGCATACGCACGACCTGTGGAACACCGGCGCGGCGCATATTCCGAACCGCTGTCCGGCGCAGGTCGTGGAATTTGAGTTCGGGAACACCGGCTGATTCGCAAGCCGATTTCCACGCAGTTCTGAAGTGCTTGATCGGCTCCGCGTTGCGGTGGAAGACGTGGTCACAGCCCTCAGCGTGGTCGTGCGACCACAGAAGCCATTTGCGCATGTCCCCTTCCACAATAGGCACTGCGCGGCTGTACCCGCTCTTTGTTTCCTCAGCATGGAGCGTGACGAAACTTTGGGAGAAATCCACCCTGTCCCAAGTCCAGGCGAGGAGTTCGCCCAATCGGACGCCCGTAACGTACGCCGTTACAAATAGCGGTTTGAAGTAGTCCGGCAACTCGTCGCGCAGTTTGGCGTATTGCTGGTCAGTGAGGAAACCCTGGCGGGCATTTTCCTCCTTGACCATCGGAAAGTAGGGTATCGAATCCACTTTGGGTGGCGTGCACTTGCGCCCCAAGTTCATCGCGATCCGGATGATGGACAGTTCACGGTTGCAGGTGGTCTCCGCGCGACCCGCCGCCCGTCGGTTGCGTCGGTAATCCTTCAGCTTCTCTGTGGTCAACGAGCAAGCTTTCAAATGTCCGAAGAAGGGCCGGATGTTTGCTTCAATGCACCAACTGAAGATTCGCGTGGTAGACGGCTTCAAATTCGCCCGTGCGTGCTCGAGGAGATCGTCAAGCAATTCTCCGCACGTGACACGCTCCACCGTCCTATTGGCGAACTGGCCACGCGCCTTCTTTCCAAGAATCTGATCGCGCAAGCGCTTCGCGTCTTGAATATTGGTCGAGTGCGACGACTTCTGCACTTGGCGTCCGTCGAGCCAGTAGGCGACATACCAGATCTGGCCGCGCTTGAACAGCGTGCCTGAGCCATATGAGCTTCGTAGCATGGCCCCATACTACCATGAGACCGTTAACAAAACCGTTGCAGTCACGAGCGATACACGGCTCGACACCTGGCTCATTTCCGTGTAAATCGCTGATTGTATTGGTGCGGATGAGAGGACTTGAACCTCCACTCCCTTGCGAGAACTAGAACCTGAATCTAGCGCGTCTGCCAATTCCGCCACATCCGCGTCGTTCCAATGGGCACTTTCATTTTTCCAAGAGCGCCGCGAGAAGTCAAATTGCGGCTGTAGAATAAGCCATGGAACTGGCCAACAGCTCTGAAACATTGCAGGCGTTCCTGGAAGCCGCCAAGGCCAAAGGAGCCTCGGACGACTGCCTGGCCGGCCTGCTGCGCGATACCGGACAAGCTCGAGTCGGGTGCCCGCCGATGGCTGACCTTCATCGCGTTGTTAATCGCCGCTGGCATCGCCTTAGGCGATATGATCACTTTCCTCACCTTCTTCTTCGTAGGCGAACTGATTCTACGGTTTGTCCTCGCATCATCTCGGCTCGCTGAAAAAAGGGCCGACGGGCATGTCGAAGCATAGAGCCCTGCTGCTGGCCGTCGGGCGCTGCTCGCCGTTGTCGCCGTGGCGGCCCTCGTCATCGGCTTACCGCCCCACCCCGTACCTTCGAGCTATGCGCGACCTGCGCCACAGCCGGCGCCCCCGATGACGATGCCTTTCGGCCGCGGCCCACCCGTTGGGATCATCCCCAAGGGCGCCACCTGTTACCAATTGAACACGCACGATGTGAATGTTCAGTGAGCCGCTCCGCACAAAGGCCCGCTTTAGGATAAACTTGTGTTGAGGCTGCTCCCCCGGCGAGGACCGCTTTCTGGTTTTCTGGTGGCGCCGCCAAGAGCCGCAATAAAGACAGATCAGCTCCACGCAGCTTGCGTGGATGCTACGCGATTGCCACCCGGCAACGTTCCTGTCGAGCGGCTCCAAAGGAAGTTGAATGGAAGATAAACTAAAATTGGCCGTGTTTATCGATTTCGATAACATCGAAATCGGCGTCAAATCCACGCTGCATCGCGAATTTGACGTAGCAGCAGTGCTGGACGCACTGAAGGAACGCGGCGAAATCGTCACCTGCGTGGCCTACGCAAACTGGGGACGGCAAGAAAGCGCCACGCGCGCCCTGACTGAACACGCTGTACAAATGGTGCAGCGCGACCCCTCTCCGCGCGGCGATAAGAACGGCGCCGATATCAATCTGGCGCTGGACGCGCTCGAGATGGCCTTCACCCACGATCACATCAACGCGTTTGCCATCGTCAGCGGCGACAGCGATTTCATCGCGTTGCTCAACAAGCTGAAGCAGTACGACAAGCGCGTCTTCGTGCTCGGCGGCAAAGCCTTTACCAGCACCATTCTGCAGAAGAACTGCCACGAGTTCATCAGCTACGAATCGCTGCTGGATGAGCCCAAGCAGCCGGCTCCGCAATTGCGCGCCGCGCAGCAGGCCCAACCACAATCACCGCCACAGCAGCAGCAACCCCAGCCGCAACGGGGCCAGCAGCCTCCGCATCGCCGCCCGGCTCCTCTCGATCTGGCCCAAGCCATGCCTCTGGTGGACCGTGCTCTACAGGCGCTCGAGCGCCGCAGCGTACGGCCTCAGCTCGGGCTGCTGAAATCCACCATGCTGCAGCTCGATTCCGCGTTCAACGAAAAAGCTTACGGCTCGAGCTCCTTCACCGATTTCGTGGAGAAGCTGCAAAAGGCCAACTACGTACACGTCACCGGCGGAGAAGGCCGCTACATGATCAAGCGCGCCGGAGTAACCGGTCCGGAGAAGCCCAGCGTCAGGCCGGAGGCGGCTTTGCCCGTGCTGCGCGACGTGCTCGAGACGCACCGGCTGGAGATGGACGAGGGTGTGGCGGCCGACGCGCTGGCGGAGTGGGTCAAGCAGGAGCACGAGGACTACGACTGGAAGCAATACGGCTTTCAGGAATTCACCGAGCTGCTGAATTACGCGCAGGATAAATTAGTCGTGCGCGTTACTCCGGATGAAGAGAAGGGGCTGATGGTATATCTGGGGCCGGAGTTCCATCCGCCGGCACAGCCCGAGCCTCCTCCGGCGCCGCCGGTCGAAGAGGAAGTGGAAGAGCCCCAGCCTATCGTGGCCGGCCAGCCTACCGCGGGCGAAATTCTGAAACCTGTGCGCCGCAGGGCCACCCGCAAAACAGCTTCTACCGAAACCGCCGCCGCGCCACCGAAAAGACGGCTGGTCCGGCGCAAGAAGGTCGAGCCGGCCGAGACTTAGGCCGCGAGACGGCCCATGGAACGCCCTATTTGAAGCCGCTGAACAGGCTCTCCGGACACGCCATGTTACGATAATCAATTGTCAGGTCTCGGGCTCCGTGCAATGGGCGGCCGCGAACCCCGCCAGGTCCGGAAGGAAGCAACGGTAGTGGTTTAACCTGTGTGCCGCGGATCACCCGGGGCCTGGCATTGCCCACCCATGTACCAGGTCATCGCCCGGAAATACCGGCCCCAATCGTTCGTCGATGTAGTCAACCAGGAGCACGTCAAGACTACCCTCGAAAATGCCATCGCGCAGAATCGGATTGCCCATGGCTACATTTTTTCGGGACAGCGCGGAACGGGCAAGACCACCGTGGCGCGCATTCTGGCACGCTGCCTGAACTGCGTGAACGGCCCCACCAACCAGCCTTGCGGCGTCTGCGCGAGCTGCCGGGAAATCGCCGCCGGCGGATCGGTGGACGTGATCGAGATCGACGCCGCCTCCAATCGCGGCATCAACGAAATGCGCGAGCTGCGCGAGAATGTGCGCTACCAGCCGGCCCGCGACCGCTACAAGGTTTTCATCGTCGACGAAGCTCACCAGATCACCAACGAGGCTTTCAACGCATTGTTGAAAACCATCGAGGAGCCGCCCGCCTGGGCCGTGTTCGTGTTGTGCACCACCGAGGCGCACAAAATTCCGGCAACCATCGCCTCCCGTTGTCAGCATTTCAGCTTCCGCTCCGTGGATTACGAAGCGCTGGTGGCGCGCATGGCGTGGATCTGTGGGCAGGAAGGCATTCAGGCGGACCCCGAAGCCCTCTCGGTGTTGGCGCAGGCGGGCGAGGGCAGTGTGCGCGATTCGCTATCCGCGCTCGATCAGGCCATCGCTTGCTGCGGCGACACGCTGCGGGCCGCGGATTTGCGAGCGCTGCTCGGATCGTTTTCACTCGATGCGCTGCAACACGTCAGCCAGGCGCTGGTGGATAGCTCGCCCGCGCGTATGTTGGAGATAGTCGATGACCTCGAGCGCAACGGGCATAACCTGCAACACTTCAGCCGGGAGCTGGCGCGTTATTTTCGCAATTTGATCGTGGCTCAAATAGCGGGTGCCGGCACTCGTCTGATTGCGGCATCGGATGCCGAGCGTCAGAAGCTTGCGCAGATCGCCGCGCAGTTCTCGGAAGAAGATTTGACCCGCTATCTGCAGCTTTCGCTCGACCTGTTCAGTGATTTGCAGCTCTCTTTGCAGCCCCGCTTTCACCTGGAGCTGGGCTTGCTGCGGATGGTACAGGCCGGGCGGCTGGTCTCGATCGAAGATGCGCTCGCCGGGTTAGGCGGAGGGGACGTGCAGCCGCGGAAGCGCGCCGAAGTGGAGACACGTAAGCCGCCACCCATTACTCAAAACCAAACCGCGTCTCCGTCACCTGCCGCGGGTAACCCGGAACCCGGAACCCCGGACCCGGAACCCTCTTCGTGGCGTGAAAGGCTGCATGCCAAACTGATGGAGCTGGGCATGCCATACACTGCCGATGCGGTCGAGCACTCCGCAGTCGTCGAGGCGAACGGCGAACTGCAGTTCACCACGCCCCAGGATCTTTCGCTCTCCATGAAGCCGGACGAGATCAACAAGGCTGTGCGGCAGATCGTCGGGAAACCGCTTAAGATCAAGATTACGATCGGAGACGTTGCCGCTCAGGAAAAAGTCGCAGGCGCTCCGGCGCTGGAGGATGATATTTCGCGACGCGCGCTTTCCCATCCGGAAGTGCGGCGCTTCAGGGATCTGTTAGGTGGAGAGGTCCGCACCATCCGTAATCTAAAGGAGTAGGAACGTGAAATTACCAGGCAACATGGACCAGATGATGAAGCAGGCGCAAAAGATGCAGGAGCGCATGCAGGAAGAGGTCGCGCAGATTCGCGTGGAGGCTTCTGCCGGTGGGGGTATGGTCACCATCCAAATGGACGGGCACAAGAACGTGCTTGGCGTGAAGATCGATCCGGAGGTGGCCGGCGACGTAGAGATGCTGCAGGACATGGTGCTGGCCGCTTGTAACGAAGCCTCCAAGAAAGTCGATCAGGAGAGCCAGCAAAAGATGAGCGGAATGTTAGGCGGACTGGGCCTGCCGCCCGGCATGTTCTGATCCATGCCGGACTTTGCAGAGCCGCTGGCGCGGCTGATCAACGAATTCAAGCGGCTGCCGGGCATCGGCCAGAAATCGGCACAGCGTTTGGCATTCCACGTTTTGCGGGCGTCGCGCGAAAACGCCGAGCATCTGTCCCAGGCTCTGCTGGATGTCAAGGACAAGCTGGGCTTGTGCCGCATCTGCAATAACATCAGCGACAGCGAGCTGTGTATCTTCTGTCGCGATCCCCACCGCGATCCCAAGGTGCTCTGCGTGGTGGAGGAGGCGCACAATATTCTGGGTATCGAAGTCACGCGTCAGTTCGCCGGCCTTTATCACGTGTTACACGGCTCCCTCTCACCGCTCAAGGGCATCGGTCCGGAGCAGCTCAAAATCAAAAGCCTCGTCGAGCGCCTCGGCAACGGACAGATCGAAGAGGTGATTCTGGCGACCAACCCTACGGGAGAAGGTGAAGCTACCGCCGTTTATTTGTCGAAACTGCTGAAGCCGCTGGGCGTAAAGGTAACCCGTATCGCCATGGGGATTCCGGTGGGCAGCGACATCGAGTTCGCCGATGAAGTGACCATGTGGAAAGCCATGGAAGGCCGCCGCGAGATGTAGGCATAGGTTAATGCCTTACCGCAACCGAGCATCCTCCGAGTGGCCCGTCCGGTCCGCAACTCGTAACACGCTTGAATATCCGCAACGCGCAAATTCACGAAGCTGTTGATCATCCGGCGTCGGCCCGCCGCCAACATTTAGAATCATCCAGATATTCGCAAGCAGTTGAGCAGTTCTGTTTGCTCGTGAACACACAGGCGAAGCAGGGCCACCCCCTTTCGACTCACTTCTTCTTCGCCTCGATTGACGGTAGAAGAAGTTTCAGAAGCGCTTCATCGGAGAACGGGTTCTGACCTGAGATCAACTCGCGATCCTGAAGGACGTAGCTCTTCCATGGAGCGTCCACACTTACGTCACCGCCCGCAGTAAGCAGGGCGAAGTCCGGATAGAACAGAACCTTACCACCAATCTCAAGCGGCTCCCGCTGCTGCTCTTCCGCCGTCGAAAAGATGGTCATCCTATATCCAGAATAAATCCATCCTTGAGCCTTCGCCCGCGCTCCTGCGGTATCGCCCGCCGCCAGCGCTGCGACCACCTCCTTTGAATTCGGAAGTGCCGAGAGAAGTGAAATCGGGCCATGACAGAGCACCGCCGTAGGCTTGGATGTCTTATGAAAGTGTCTCATCACGGTGCCAGCGTCGGGATCATCGAGAAGATCCATCATCGGGCCATGGCCGCCGGGGACGAAAACAGCGTCATATTGATCCAGGCCCGATGCGATGACGTCCGAGATACGAGTCGGATTTTTGAGCCCAGTCAGGCTGTCGCGGAATTTTAGATAGTCCTGAAGCCTGGCCTCGTCCCCACCGAAGAACTGGGCTATAGCTGAATTGACATCCATTTGCGGCGTGTTGCCTTTGGGGTTGGCGAAGGTGATTTCGTAGCCCTCCTTCATCAGGGCGCGAACCGGAACCGTCAGCT
>Ga0302326_10009488_pt1 | contig 21251 bp, 20 predicted proteins | sample Palsa_T0_3_FD_202264 | JGI IMG/M metagenome (GOLD analysis project Ga0302326, IMG submission 202264) | Peat permafrost microbial communities from Stordalen Mire near Abisko, Sweden - Palsa_T0_3 | ecosystem: Environmental > Terrestrial > Soil > Palsa > Peat permafrost | place: Sweden: Abisko... | reverse complement strand
CCAAGTCCGCCGTCTGCTTGCGCGTGGCCTGTAACTGGTCTTCCGCGTGGTTCAGCTCATCCACAAAGCGCTTGGCCGCATCGTTGCCCTTCAGAGCCGTCAGATTCTCGCGGTCGCGCGCCTCATCTGCCGCGGCCGTCGCTTCCGCTTTCTTTGATTCATCGATGCGCTGATCCAACTCTGCCAGCTTGATCTGCGCTGTGATTACCGGCTCAATCTTCTCCTGCGCATCTGGAACACGCTTTACCAAGTCAAGCAAGTAGCTTGTTTGCCCCTCGCTGGCCTGGAGTGTAACCGTGGTCACTTCCGGACCGCGCTCCCGAATTTCGAGCTTGGCCGTCGAGTGCGCCGCCACCGGCACTTTGAATCGGTAGAGGTCCGGCGTGGTCTCTTCCGCTTTCAGCCCTTCGTCAAGAGTCCAGCCATTGCTACGCCGCGCATGCTCCACCAGCACCACGCGGTCCACATCTGCCGAGTTGATCGCCGAGTAAGTCACTCCGGCAACATCCATGTGCGTCTCTACAATCACGCCCTTCCTTATCGACACGTGATGCAGTGTCCTCTTTCCCGGCCGTCCAATCACTCTCACCCGCACCGCCTGGTCGGTTGCATAACTCAGCAGCCTCTTCTCTCCCGGATGGATCGGGTCCAGCAATCCCTCGCCTGCAAATTCGCCGCTCTCAAAGATGGAGAAACTCCCCGAGTCCAGCGTGAGCTTCGAGTTATTGCTGAGCCACACTGCGCGCAGCGGCGTCGGATCCTTTTCGCTCCACAGAGTTACATGCTCCGCCGGTAAATCCTGCTGCAAAATCGGCACCATCGCCGACTCGTTCTTATGAATCGTCACCGGCGCGGCGAGCGCATATTCAAAGAAATCGTCGAAAGCATTAGTTGAGACATCGCCCTCTTGAATTGCATCGGAAGCCCGATAAACACCGCCGCCCACGCCGTAGCCTCCGCCGGATCCATTGCCTACAAGCGAGCTAATCTCCGCCGTGTCGGTCGGGATCTCCGAATCCCTGCCGGTCACGACAGTCATATTCGATTGATTGTTGTTCCGGAGTTGCTGGTTGAATTGCTGATTGCCGGCCATGAACGCCTGGTTGTTGGACATCCGCGGCTGAGGAGCCATGACCCGAGAAGGAGACGCCAGTTTTGCAGCAAGCTCCACTCGGTCAAACTGCTTGCTATCCGCCGCCTCATGCGTTTGCGGCGTAGTCTCCACAAGCATCGCAATCGGTACCTCCGGCCGCCGCGAATACAACGGCTGGCTCAGCGGCTGAATAAAGCTCTGCGGCGCGCCAGCCACCAGGGATAGCTTCACGTTATCCCAGTCCGCGCCCACGGTGTTATCAACCACGGCCCATCCTTGCATGGTGGCATTGCCAGTGGCCTCGCGCGGGAACACAATCCGGTAGGTCGACTTCCAAACCGGAACCTCGCTGATATAACTCACCTGTAACTCCCGCTGCCCCTGGCCCAGCGCATCGAGAGTCAAGTGGCGCAGCCCGGTGGAGTGTGTCGAACTCAGCAATTCAAGATACCGATCCAACTGTCCCTGCAGGTTCCCATCCAGCGGACGAACGCTCAATGCCGGAGTGAGCTCAATCACCTTCACCGCGCCCGATCCGGCAACCAGCGTCAGATAATACTTGTCGACCGTGTTGTCTCCCGTCCCCGCCTTTTCCGTCCGCGACTCAATAGACATCAGCCTTCCGGTCAATGTCCCTCCCGGCCCACCAGCAACCTCAACCCGCTGCCCGCGCAGCGCCTGAAACAACTCGGTCGATGAAGGATCGTCGCTCATCCCCAGCGAGAGCGTCTTCAACTGTTCAGCCAGCGGCGTAGTCGAGTTGTAATTCACGCCCCCGATTCGCCCGCCGCCCTGATCCAGCACTGTCAGCGACTGCAACACATCGTTCAGTTGCGACGAGGTAAAGTCGATGGTCACTCGCTGATTCCCACTCACTGTCCCCGCGTGCTCAAAATAGCCGACGCCGTTCTTGTAGAGCACCACCTTGCGCACCGGAAGATCTTTAATTGCAGGCGGAGTGGAAGGCGCGGAGTTCGACGGTGAAGTGGGCTTGGTGTCTCCTTTGGTTTGAGCCAAAGCTCGCTGCGACAGCTCAGCGGCCAAGACAAGCGTGAACACGGCAAAACTGACGGCGACAAAAACTCGGCGCATGGATCCTCCTCCAACGAACCAGTGGGAATGCTATCCCCTTGGACCCCGGCGTGAGGGAAATGGTTCCTCATTGGCGCAGAATCCCCCTGGTCCCTGCCGTTTGAACGCGGGAAGTGCAGAATCTTGCATGAAGGCAGACGGATTTTGTTGAATGCGAAGGATCAGCGAGATTCGCCCCGCATTCAAGCTCCGGACTGGGCGGCGAGTTTCTTCAACTGGCCGAGGTGATTTATATCGTGCCCAGCCATGGTTTCAACGATAGTGAGAAAGGTCATCGTTCCCCGCTCAGGGTGCGTGACGGGCCGATTGCCCGCACCGGGCAGCGCAAGGCCGATGAGGCGCAGGTTCCATCCTCGCAGCGTGGAAAAAACCTCGAGCGCCTGCCTGGCCGGAACGCCCAGATACGTCTTTGCCCAGTTGTCCTGGTCGAAAGGCTGAATCACCGGCGCATCTTCGGCCAGCGTCTGGCGCAGCCGGAATCCGAAGACCAGTTCACAGTCGGCAAGATGCGCCACAATTTGCGCCGCGCTCCACTTGCCCGGTGCAGAAGGTTCGTTCTCCCGCTCCGGTCCGATGGCCATAATCAGCTTCCCAATCTCCGCCGGCGTAGCCGCAAGGATGGTGTCCAGCGCTCGTCCATCGAGAAACTTGTCATAAGGATTCAACTCACTCATTACCCCTACCCTTCTGAACCGACTGTCAACTGTAATCTGTCATCTGAAATCTGCTTCACAGATATTGATCCACCATGCGCATCCATGTAGGCCAGTCATGGGAGTTATACGAATCCCACACAAACAGCTTATGCGGAATCCCTTTCGAATTCATCGCTCCGTCGAGCCTCTGGTTCTGGCCGAGGCATTGGTCGTCCCACCCCGTAGCAAGCACATAACTGTTGCGCCGGTAATGCTCCAGAAACCAGTGATCGCCAAGGTTGGGCAGAAAGTCCAAAGGCTGATTGAAATACACATCCTGATCGTAATAGCCGCCAAGAAAATTGCGCAGATCGAACGCGCCGCTCATCGACAGAAATCCAGTGAACACATCCGGATGTTTGAGCGCCACATTCACGGCGTGGAATCCGCCAAAGCTGCAACCCAGGCTGACCAGGTGCCAGTCGTGATTTTTCAGCCGCACCAGCGGCACCACCTCGTGAATCAGGTAGTCGTCAAACTGCACGTGCCGCGCGATGCGCCAGCGCGGCGGCACCTGCTTGTTGTACCAACTCTCCATGTCCACCGAGTCAACGCAATAAACCTGTACCTCACCGGCGTCGATCTTGCCGCCCAGCGCGCCAATCATGCCGCGGTCTTCAAACTCGTAATACCTGCCGCCCGAGGTGGGAAACACCATCACCGGCAGCCCCGCATGGCCAAACACCAGCAGTTCCATATCCCGCCCCAGCCGGGGAGAATACCACTTGTGATACTCACGATTCATTCCCTTACCCCGCCAATCCCCGTTCGCACGTCCTGATCCCTGTTCCCTGTTCCCTAATCCCTGTCTTTTGGAGAACCGCTGATTTCTTGATACTGTAACAGCCTGGGTCGCTGTTTTTTCCCGGAGCTTGTCCACGACCCGCCGATAAGCAATACGAGTGCCAATAAACCATAAAGGACCGCACCACTTGCCTCTGGAAGAACACTCCACTGACGACACCCCCTCGGTCCACGCACCAAAGGGCCTGCCGGTCTCATCGGACGCGACGCCGCACCGCCGCCTCCGCCTGCATCGCGACTTTCCCAGCGCCTACCTGCCAGACAAGCGGGACCTCATCGTCTACGTTCCACCTGGATATGGGAGGCACCCAGACCGCACCTACCCCGTGCTCTATATAAACGACGGCCAAAACCTCTTCGATCCGCGCACATCGTTCATCCCCGGCCAAACCTGGGAGGTCCGCGAGCATGCCGATGAAGCCATCCGCGCCGGCGAAGTAGAGCCGTTGATCATCGTCGGGATCTACAACACCCCCGTCCGCCTGGCCGAATACACGCATGAGCGCGACTGGCAGAGGGGCGGCGGCGATGCTGATAAATACGGCCTCACCCTCACCCGCGAAATCCTTCCCTTCATCGCGACCCAATATCGCGTCCAGACTGACCGCGACTCAACCGGCCTGGGTGGATCGTCGCTCGGTGGTTTAGTAACCCTCTACCTGGGGCTCCGGCACGCGGAGCAATTCGGCAAGCTGGCCATACTCTCACCCAGCGTCTGGTGGAACCACAAGAGCATCCTCGGCTACCTCAACGAGCGCGCACCGGAAATCTGGGACCGGCCGCGCCTGTGGCTCGACGTCGGCGACAAAGAAGGCCGCCGCACCGTGCAGGATGTGGAGGCCCTAAACCGCCGCCTGAAAGCCAACCACTGGCAGCCGGGCGAGACGCTGCACTTTGAGAAAGTCCACGGCGGCACGCACGACGAAGCAAGCTGGGCGCGCAGAGTGTGGCCGATGCTGAAGTTCTTGTTTCCGGCGGGGTAGAAAAAACGGAGACTGGCGCATCGACAATTACTCCCCGATGAGCTTACAGGCGATGGGGATGGTAGTTCCCTCCACAGGTTTGAGGGCGCCCTCGTAGATACCGCAATCGACCAAGTTGTCTTTGGAAGATTTGCGTCCCGAGTAGACGTTGATGAGCAGCTGAGGGCCGTTGTCGTCGATCTGCGCGAGAGCGTCTTTCTTCATTTTGACTTCGCCGAAGTGAGCGACTTGGCCGGGCTGGATCTCGGTCTTGATCGTGCCGAGACTCACTTGGCCCATCTCGTCAATGTACTTTTTCGCAGCCTGCTTCTTTGGGTCGCCGACAAGATAGCCGGCGACGATAATGGTTTCTTTGCTGGCGGTGAGCCTGACTTTTGCCTTCTCTGAGAGCGTGACCTGCACGTCAAAGCCTGAGAATTCGGGGATCGCCGCGTGGGACGCTTCCTGAGCGCGGGCCAACGGGCTGCCGGGAATGGAATGACCGGCCCGGAAGGCAAGCGGCATAAATAGGAATGCAGCCAGAAGCGTTCTGCTTTTCAATGTCTTTTCCGATTCCTGTTCTGAGAAACTTGATGGACCAAAATAAGCATAGTCCCTGGACGAGCAGGTAGTTTGAAGAAGCCGCCGCACAGACGTTGTTGCCAAGGTTCATTTTGAGTGAACTTGGCCCGCGTTGGAGAGGGTGACCTGGAAATTAACCCGCAGCAACAGCCTTGACAACTTGCCCCAAAACCCAATTTCGGCGATACTTAGATGTTGAGTCTTGTGTGGCCAAGCGCGCCTGAAATTCTCCGCCGCTGGCCCGAAAAGCCCTTAAGACTAACAGAGCATTGGATTTCGAAAGGAACCGTATCGCCGTGGTGATGATTCGTTTGGCGCGCGTTGGCGCCCGCAAGCAGCCCTACTACCGTATCGTGGTCATCGAAAAAGACCGCGCCCGCAATGGCCGTTCCATTGAGGTTGTGGGCACCTATAACCCGCGCACCAGCCCCGCCACCGTGGACCTGAAGCACGACCGGATCGCCTACTGGCGCAGCAAGGGCGCCCAGTTTTCAACCATCGTCGAGAAGCTGGTGACGAAGAATCCCGCCGGCGCCGCTCCCGCCGCCCCGCTTACGCCCGCAGCTCCAGCCAAGGCTCAGGTTGAGGCCCCCGCCGAGGTACCTGTTGTGGCTGCAGCCGAAGCGCCGGTTGAGTCCGAAGCCGCCGTCCAGGCCTGATCTTTCCGCTCCGCATCCTAGAGCGGGTCCACAATTCACGTGCCCTTTGTAATGCAGCGAAGGGTGTCTTTTTCTTGAGGAAAAAGGCACTTGAGAGCGGTGGTTCCGGGGTACAGCAATTGTGAAGCCGCTATAGGCATCCTCGGACGCCATATTGGACTGCGGGAGGTCCATTTCAGGTGGATTTTTTACAACCGCACACACTTTTGCAGACGACGGGCCGTCTCTGGTGGTACGATTTTGCGCACTGATTCAAGTGGATAATTTCAGAACCCATGCGGTCAGGGCAGAGGCACGAGCATGACCCAATCCGATTCAATTTCACCAAATTCAGTTGCCGAACTGGTGCGCGAGATCGCGCAGGCGCTGGTGGATGAGCCATCCGCCGTCCAGATCGAATCCGTGAGCCGGGATGAGAGCACAGTCCTCCGCCTGCGCGTCGCGCCGCAGGATGTAGGCAAGGTCATCGGCAAACAGGGCCGCACTGCCCGCTCGGTGCGCACCATTCTGGGCGCTGTCAGCATGAAGCTCCATCGGCGCTACACGCTCGACATCCTCGAAGAGGACGACTAGGCTGCTTGCCAAGCTCCATGGAGCTCCTGTCCCGCCGTGCAGGCCCGGAAGGCCGCGATGACCACGCCTGAGGTTGAGCAAAAATGGGTCTGGCTGGCCCGCATCCGCCGTCCCCAGGGCCGCAAAGGCGAAGTCTTCGCCGACATCCTCACCGACTTTCCCGAAAAATTCGCCGACCGCCGACGCCTCTGGCTCATCGCCAACCCCGATGCCCCACGCGCCAAAACAAACGCAGCCCCTCGTGAAGTCGAACTCCAAGCTCATTGGCTGCACAAGGGCGGCATCGTCCTTCACTTCGCCCATTCCGACTCCATCTCCGCCGCCGAAAACCTCACCGGCCTCATCGTCGCCATCCCCCTGGCCGAGCGCGCACCCCTCGCCGCCGACGAAGTGTATATCGGTGACCTGATGGGCTGCACCCTCTTCGACGTGGCAAGCTCAAGCCCCGTCGTCGTCGGCCAAATCGAGGATGTGGACCGCACCGCCGGACCAGTAGCTCTGCTGGTCGTCGTACCCCAGGGCTCGAAGAAAGAAATCCTCATCCCCTTCGCCAAAAGCCATCTCCGGCACATCGACCTGGCAGGCAGGCGCGTAGAAATGTCCCTGCCCGAAGGCCTGATCGACCTCAACGACTAGATGTTGTCCTGTCTCTAAAGTTCCTTGGGAAAATCGCGAAAGGACAAATGCAGATCCTTCGACTCACCACCCCCAAACTGAAGAGCGTTTGGGGCCCCTTTCACTCAGGATGACAGGTCGTTCTTATGTCATGGACTTTAGAGACAGGACACTAAAATCGGTCTCATAAATAGCCATATCGACGGTTTCTCTGTAGGGAATTCTGCGTCAAATCATTGAAAATAAAATACTTAAACTAAGTAACATTACTTTTCTGTGCTCATGGTTACTACTGGGTAGGGGGGTAGGGGGTGGTCAGGCGGCGGGGCGTTTCTGGTGCTTTGGTTCGAGGCGGAGAGCGCTGCTGGAGACCTGGGCGGCGTAGTGGAGTTTTGAGCCCTCGATGGCGTCGATGAGGCCGTTGACCATGCCATACGAGGTGCAGGCGATGAAGCCGCGGATGTTCTCGTAGCCGGAGTGGTCGGGCATGGCGGCGCATTAGGCTTCGGCGGTATGTTTCCCGCGTGGTACTTTTCGAGATTCTTGGCTTTGCTTTCCAGGAGGGAGCGGTCCGGGGCGTCACAGCAGCGCAGGACGGCGGGGGTGCGGGCGGGTTGACCGGGCGCGGTTTCGGCTATGCGGGAAGTGGAGTTAAAGGACATTTTGGGCACCTAAAAATAGTGTGCGCGTTTGAGGCGTAATCATGTGCAACGATTTTGGGGGTAATTGGATTTATTTTTTTGGGTTCTTGGGCGAGATGCGGCGAGTTAGGGCCCGCTCCGCGGGCATAGCAAGTTAGCGAGTTAGCCTGTTTGTCGCGTCGACTCCAAGGCTGCGGTTTCGAGGACCATCAACTCTGGTTTCGCTGCAGGGCCAAGGCGAGGCTCCGGCCTCGCGCAGCAGTTGACACTTACACTTTTTCTTGACAAGAAATAGCCGCCCGTATCAAATTGCGCAAATCAGCACCTTGTTGCATTGCCAGTCCCTTGTCATCCCCCAGGCCGGGTCCTGCTCAGGCCCTGCATATGAACCACTGCCTTGACTTAAACTTCCTTTCTGCGCCCCGTTAAAGGAGAACTGAACCCGATGAAGACAGCCGCAAACAATCGACCTCTCAGAGCATTCTGGCCGAAAGCAATTCGAGCCACCACATTTTGCCTCACGCTTCTCGTGGCTTGGGGGGCACTTATCGCGCAGGAGGCTGGAACCAAATCCGGCCCTTCCGTCTTGGGTCCGTATTCACAAGGCCCGCATCAAGTCCGCGACAACCTGCTCATCGAGTTGTTTTGCGCGATGGCGGTGCTGCTCGTGCTTTATCCCGTATTGCGCTTCGTGACTCATCAATGGTCTTTCCGCAAAGACAAACTTCTCGGCGCCCTCGCCGGAGATGCCATCGTCTACTATTACCGCCAGTTCCGGCCGGGCGCGCCGGTTCTTGCCTTGTTCCCGCCCGAAGAAGGAGAGCCCGACGAAAATGGCTGCGTATTCCTGGAGCTGGTCTCGGACGCATATATGGCATCCTTCCGCAGGGACTTCACACGCTGGTACGGCCGCAAGTACTACGTGGGGCCGGTGCTTATGCTCACCGTTCTCAGCATCGTATCGGGAGTCTGGGCCAACGAGATGCTGCAGGCCTGGGCAGCCAACGGAACTGGGCCCGGAACCACCTTGCGCACACTGGCAGCCTCGGCCCTTGCCGGCGCTTTCGTTTGGGTTGTATCCGACGAGATCGATCGCCTGCGGACGCGCGACTTCACCACCATCGACGTCTACTATTACGTCTTCCGCATCCTGCTCGCCGTTCCCTTCGCCTGGGCTCTCTCGCTCGCCAACACCGACGGAAAGCTCCCCGGAATGTTTGGCGGGGGATTGCCCGTCGCCATCCCCCTGGCCTTCTTTCTGGGTGCGTTCCCGACCCAGACCCTGTTCACCATCGCCAGGCGCCTGGCCGCGCAGTTGCAGAGACTGAGCGACAATCAGGAGAACGCAAACCTCGAACTTGAGAAGCTGCAATCGATCGGCAAAGTCAACGCGGAGCGATTTAATGACGAGGCTATTACCACGATTACCGCCTTGGCCTACGCCGATCCGATCGACCTGACCATCCGCACCAATTTTGACTTCAGCTACGTGGTGGACTGCGTGAGTCAGGCGCTGGCCTGGATCTACTTCGGCGACGACAGCCAGAAGCTGTTTGAGTTTTCGCTGCGTGGGGCGCAGGAGATCTACTCCGTGGTTCAAACCGCGGACGATCCCAACGATGAGGATCAGGAGCGGGCGCTGCAGACCATCAACGAGGCAGCTGCAAAACTGAATATTCCGCCAGAAGCATTCCGGTCCACTCTCGATCAAATCGCGCAAGACCCCTACACCAAGTTTCTGGTAAACGCCTGGCGCTGATCGACAGATTTTGTCCTGCGCCGTCGATGGGCCGCATCGGCCTGGGTGCCCCACTCTCGCGACGCTCTTGTTCTTGTCGCTAAGGTGGGAAAGCACGACGCCCGCACCTCGCGCACTCCCAAGCCGTTATCATCGAGACCAGGATGCGCTTCGAGATCGTCACCATCTTCCCCGGCTTCTTCTCCGGTTTCCTCGAGAATGGAATCCTGCGCCGGGCCATCGCCGAGAGACTGGTCGAAGTGGCCGTCCATGATCTCCGCGCCTTCACCCACGACCGTCACCGCACCGTAGACGACCGTCCCTTCGGCGGCGGGGAAGGGATGGTGCTCAAACCCCAGCCCATCGCCGAAGCCCTCGCGTCAATGGGCGTCGAACCCAAAATCAAACGCGGGCAGGCCAGCCCTGCTCCACCGCAAGTGGTCCTGCTCAGCGCTCAGGGCCGTCCATTCAACCAGGCCATCGCCCGCCAGCTAGCCGCCCTCGACCGCGTAGTGCTCCTCTGCGGCCGCTACGAAGGCGTGGACGAGCGCATCAACCAGCTTTACTGCAATATGGAGCTCTCCATCGGCGACTACGTCCTGAGTGGAGGCGAACTGGCCGCTGCGGTCGTCATCGATGCCACCATGCGCCTGTTGCCCGGCGTTCTCGGCAACGAGGCCTCCAGCGAGTTTGAAAGCTTCGGCGTTGCCGACAGTGAAATCGCCAACGACGCGGAAGGCGTACCCCGCTCTCAACACGGGGCCGGTGGCCTGCTGGATTATCCGCACTACACGCGGCCTGCAGAGTTTGGCGGGCTGAGCGTGCCGGAGCCGCTGCTGAACGGCGATCACCAGGCGATTCGGAAGTGGCGCCGCGAGCGGCAGCTCCGCAAAACTCTCGCCAACCGCCCCGACCTGCTGGAAAACGCTGCCCTCAGCAAAGAAGACAGCAAGTTGCTGGAGTCCCTTCGGCAGGAAGAAACCATTTGACGCGCTGTAGATGAAAGGGCTGCAGTTTGTTCACGATTTGTTCCCCGCTCGATTGCCGCAAGGCTTCGGGCGGGGTTATTTATTAGGGGCCCAAACCCTCGGGGTGCACCATCCTCGCGACGTTCTTATCTTTGTCGCTAAGTGTCCTGTCCCTAAAGTTGCCTGAGAAAATCGCGAAGGGGCAAATGCAGATCCTTCGACTCACCACCCCCAAACTGAAGAGCGTTTGGGGCCCCTTTCGCTCAGGATGACAGGTCATTTTATATTATGGACTTTAGAGACAGATCGCCAGGGTGGGATGCCACGAAACCATGTGTGCATTTTTTATTTGAACGGCTGCACCGCCGCCGGCTGATCCGCCCCCACCTGCCCCAACGCAATCGCCGCAACGTAGAAATTCTCGCCCTTCGCCGGGCTTCCGCTCAGCCGCCGCAGCATCGCCAGTTGCCCCACATGCGTGAGCGCGTCGACGACAGGCCCCTGCATCAGCCTGTCAATCGGTGCCTTGATCTCGCCATCCGATGCAAGAAAAGAGTCAAAGGCCTGAAGAGACTCAAAGAACCTCTGCTTCTCCTTTTTCCATTGCGATGGCTGCGAAGTCTGCCACCGTTCCTTCCCGACTGCCGCCGTCAACGCCCAATCCAGCAGATCGCCCATGTGCGCCAGAATCTGCACCGGCATCCGCCCTGCGCCGGCGAATCCCGCAAAGTGATCCGGCGCTCCGTCCAGCGCCCGTGCTGCCCGGTAGGCCAGAGTGGCCAACGTATGCCGCAATAATTCCCGCTTCTCATCCATATCGGGAACTATAGCGTAAACGCGACCGGCGAGCATAACGGATGGCAGGTCGATCCAGGATTACGGCTGAAGGGGCGGATTCGCGAATCCGCGAAAACGGCTACTCTATTGATTGCATCCAAGGGCATGGGAAAGGACGGCTGATGCATGTCCATAGCGAGGAACAGCGGGCTCTATTGGCTGCCGATCATCCTATCCGGCGGGCTGATCGTTGGTTGCGGCGGAGTGACGACAACAAAGAGCACGGCGGATTTTTCATTTTCGACGAACGTGTCTAGCCTGTCCCTTACGGCCGGCGGAAGCGCGCAGCCTGTGAAGCTCTCGGCGACGGCCCTCAACGGATTCTCTGGGACAATCAACGTGACCACAAGCGGGCTTTCGTCCGGCGTAACCGCTTCGCCTTCGACATTCAGCCTTGCGCCAGGCGCGACGCAGCAGGTGAATCTCTCTGCATCGGCGGCAGCGGCTGTCACCTCATCGACGGTGTTGTTCACAGCCACATCCGGAGCGCTGAGCCACAGCGCGTCAGTTGCAGTCACCGTGAGCGCTGCCGTGGCAACGCCGGATTTCTCAGTTTCGACGAACGTGCCCAGCGTGGCCCTTACAGCCGGAGGAAGCGCGCAGCCGGTGAAACTCTCGGCCACAGGCCTCAACGGATTCTCCGGGACAATCAGCGTAACCACGAGCGGGCTTTCCTCCGGCGTAACCGCTTCACCATCGACTTTCAATCTCACCCCAGGAACGCCGCAGCAAGTGAATCTTTCGGCGTCGGCGGCAGCCGCCGTCACCTCGTCGACAGTAAAATTCACAGCTACTTCCGGAACGCTTAGCCACAGCGCGTCGGTTGCAGTCACCGTGAGTGCTGCCGTGGCAACGCCAGGTGTCGACGTAACCACCTACCACTACGATGTCGCGCGAACGGGCTTGAATGCCAGCGAGACGAGCCTCACAACCGCCAATGTGACTTCATCCAAGTTCGGGTTGCTGCGGATTCTGACTGTAGATGGATTAGTCGATGGACAGCCGCTTTACCTCTCCAACCTGACCGCGGGTGGGCAGCAGCGCAACGTGGTTTACGCGGTGACGGAACACGACAGCGTGTACGCCTTCGATGCTGACAGTGGAGCGCAAATATGGAAGACTTCGATTCTGGGCGCGAACGAAACAACCAGCGACGATCACGGTTGCGGTCAAATCACGCCTGAGATCGGCATTACGTCGACGCCGGTGATCGATCGCAACGCCGGCGCGCATGGCACCATCTTCGTTGTCGGCATGTCGAAGGACCAGTCGGGCGATTATCATCAGCGGCTTCACGCGCTGGATGCAACCACAGGCGCGGAACTCACGGGAAGTCCAAAGGAGATTACCGCTACCTATCCGGGCAATGGCGATGGCAGTTCAGGCGGAAACAATGTCTTCGATCCCGGCCAGTACGCTGAGCGCGTGGGACTGTTGCTGCTGAATGGCACGATTTATTTGGGGTGGACCTCGCATTGCGATAACGAACCCTACACCGGCTGGCTCATGGCCTACAACGGTTCGACGCTTGCGCAAACCGCCGTGCTCAATCTCACGCCGAACGGGAGCGAAGGATCGATCTGGATGTCCGGCTCGGGATTGGCCGCGGATTCCGATGGGTACATTTACTTCCTCGACGCCAACGGGACCTTCGATGCTACGCTTGATCCGAATGGCTTCCCGGTAAGCGGCGATTTCGGCAATGGGTTCCTCAAGGTGTCTACCACGGGCGGCAAGCTGGCCGTGGCCGACTACTTCCAGGCCTACGACACGACGGCCGAATCCAATGCGGATCAGGATCTGGGCTCCGGCGGAGCGCTGATCTTGCCGGACATGACCGATGCATCGGGCGCCGTTCACCATCTGGCCGTGGGAGCTGGAAAGGACACGAACATCTATGTGGTCAACCGCGACTCGATGGGCAAATTCAACCCGCAGAATGACAACGGGATCTACCAGCAGATCAACGGGGCGATTGCCGGGGTGTGGTCCATGCCCGCCTATTTCAACAACACGGTGTACTACGGAGCGGTCGACGATTATTTGAAAGCCTTCCCTATCACAAATGCGCGCCTGGCAACAACGGCTGCCTTCCAGGGCGGGAACATTTTTCCCTACCCAGGGACCACCCCTGCGGTGAGCGCCAACGGAACCAAGGACGGAATTGTTTGGGATGTGGAGAACAACTCGCCCGCCGTGTTGCATGCTTTTGATGCGACCAACCTGCAGGAGATCTACAACAGCACCCAGGCTGCGAATAATCGCGACCAGTTCGGGAACGGCAACAAGTTCATCACTCCCGTGGTAGTCAATGGCAAAGTCTTTGTCGGGACACCGTCGGGAGTTGCGGTTTTCGGCTTGCTGCCTTGAATCAGCACTGCCGGACACAGAAGCGGCTGGGAGTTCGCGCTACGGTTCGCCGGCCAGCCCGAGGATGGACACGGTTGGGCGCCCAGATTATGCACAAGAACCGGTTCTCTGGTAAACTGGAAGTTCTGAGTCCAACAGCAGGAAGCAACCATGTCTATTCATCCAGTTATGCAGCGCCTGGCCGACAAGCTCAAGCGCACCGATCTTCCCGAGTTCGTTCCCGGGGACCAAATTCGCGTCCAGGTCAAGATCAAGGAAGGCGATAAAGAACGTCTTCAGGCCTTCGAGGGCCTGGTCATCGCCATCAACCGCGGCGCGCAGGGCACCTTTACCGTGCGCAAAATGAGCTTTGGTCAGGGCGTGGAGCGCATCTTCCCTTTCAACTCCAAGGTCATCGACAAGATCGAGAAGATTCGCAGCTACAAGGTTCGCCGCGCCAAGCTGTTCTACATCCGCGGACTGCGCGGCAAGGCCGCCCGTCTCAAGGAAGTGGACCGCACCACGGGCAAAGTCCGCGCCTAGGCTAATCAATCGAACCACTGACAATCCGAAGAGTTTTCTCCGTAAGATGGACCTCCGGCATTCGCAGCCGGGGGTTTTCATTGCTTGCTCGCGCTTATGCTCTACGGCTTGACTACCATAGCCAACAACTGCGCCAGCCCATTCCACGCGATCTGCACTCCGATGCAAAGCAAAATGAAGGCGATCACCCGCAGAATCCCGTGCGCGGTGCTTGGCGGAATTTTCTTGGTGATCGCAGGCGCATACGCATAGCAAAAGTAAACCAGCACGCTGAGCGCCACCACGGCAAGAAACACCCCCAGGTGCGCCAGCACACTCCTCGAAATCACCTTGTCTGAAATGCGAGCCGTGACGGTCAAAACCCCCACCAGCGTTCCCGGACCGGACGTGATCGGAAATGTGAAGGGGTAAAAAGCTTTCTCGTCCAGATCACTGCTCACCGAATCGTCGCGTTCCTCGGTCTCCTCCTGCTTGTTTCTTGAATTCGCTCGCGCGTCCCGTTCATTCAGTACCGCCCAGCCCATGGCCGCAATCACGATGCCGCCGGAAAACTGAACAATTGGCAATGAGATACCGAAGAAGTTCAGAATCGTTGCGCCCAGCAGCTCAATCACCGCCAGAAAGACGATGTTGTTGAACGCAATCTTGCGCGCCAAATGTTTGTAGACCTGCGGCGGCGCATCACCCGCCAGCCCCAGAAACACCAGCGCCGACCCCAGCGGATTGATCAGCGGAAGCAGCACGCTGAACGCGATCAGAAAAGAATTCCAAACCTGCAATGCCATTCTCCAATCTGCATCGTCTTCTTAGATTCACCCAGAATAGCCGAGAAGGGCCCGACAGCCCTTGCATCTGCCAGGATTTCAACACCCAGGTCAGGCGCGTCTTCTTATACTGAGTCCATGGCCAAGCCGACCGTCTCCCACCCCGAATGCGGTTGGAAGCACGAGAGAGCCGCGCGCAGGCAGGGCGCCCTGCGCATCGCCGGCCTGGACGAGGTCGGCCGCGGCCCGCTCTTCGGCCCGGTAGTTGCAGCAGCCGTGATTCTTGCACCGCGCTGCCGGATTGACGGACTCACCGACTCCAAGAAGCTCTCCGAGAAAAAGCGGGAGGAGTTCGAAATCCAAATCCGCGCCAACGCCGTAGCCTGGGCCGTAGCCGCCGTCGATGTAGAAACCATCGACCGCATCAACATTCGCCGCGCCTCGCTGCTGGCCATGCGCCTGGCTGTTGAACAGCTCGCGCTAAGCCCTGATTACCTGCTCATCGACGGCATCGACTCCATCGACTGGCCCTGCCCGCAGCAGTCCATCATTCAAGGCGACTCCATCAGCCTCTCCATCGCCGCCGCCAGCGTCCTTGCCAAAGTCCACCGCGATCGCCTGCTCATCGAGCTCGACAGCCAGTTCCCCGGCTACGGCTTGGCCAGCCACAAAGGCTACGGCTGCCCCGAGCACCTGGCCGCGCTGGTGCGCCTGGGTCCAACGCCGCTGCACCGCAAGAGCTTTAGCCCGGTTGCGCAGTGCGTGATGCGATTTGATTGACGAATCGCCACAAACGCAATTGCCGGCCCGCACTCGTGAAGCTCTGGTTTCTCCCTCCAGAGTGGGTCCATTGTTCTGTCGCGTTGCAGTACTATGGACTCTCCTAGTCACGGGAGTTACCCGATGAAGCCAATCGACGTATGCTTCAGGATGATCCGCTGGTCAGTAATCGCGGTCCTGCTAGTCTTTGCCTGCTGTTTATTCGGTCCTACACTTGCGGCCTTCGGAAGCTACATGATTCGCCCTCACCAAATTGCTTTTGACGGTGTCTCGGTCAGGGTTCCGCCCGACTGGGAGATTGTCGTACGGAAAAGCCACTTCGCACTGATAGAAAAGCGACAATACATGCTCTGGAGTTCCGAAACCTGGGGCGACTCGCTTTACATCAGCTCCCATGGGTCAAAACCTCCGGCTCAGTTCGCCAATGCTTCCGAACAGGATTTCAGAAGTACCCACTCACAAGAGAATCTGGTTCCAATTCAACTGAATAGTCGGCTGCCGAACTGTCTGCGTACGACGAACACTCCTGTCGAGGGATGGAGCACCGTGGGTTGCTGGGACGCCGAGCACGGCGTTGCCGTGGAATTTGCAGGGAGTGATGCCAATCTTGCTGAAGTTGGGACCTTGTTTCAATGAGAGTCCGTCAGGATCAAGTTTGCCTCTGGTCCGTGCTTGCAGCCTGCCTGCTTCTGGCCGGATGCAACAAGTTTCAGCACAAAAAGCCCGACCCCACAAAGGGCGTGGTCACCGGCATCGTCCTTTGCGCGGACACCGGCAAGCCCGCCCGCTTTGCCACCGTCACTCTGTCCGCAGCGCCAAAAACCGGCGAAAAGAATGACGACGCAGACCCCCTGCCGGCTGCGGAAACCACTGTCACCGATCTCGATGGACGCTTCCGCATTGAAGCTGTCCAGCCCGGCCGCTACTACGCGTTCGCGACGCTGGAGGGTTATCTCGACCCTGCGCTCGGCATCGACCCCGACAAACTCAGCGCGCTCGGCAGCGACAAGGAGCGCCACCTCTACGCGATCAGCGCGTGGAAAGATCATCTCACCGAAGTCACCGTCGGCGTCCACCGCATCTCTGAAATCAGCCTGCAAATCGAGCGAGCCGCTGAGATCTCAGGAACGGTCACCTTCGATGACGGCAGCCCGGCCATCGGCATGCACTTCCAGCTCTTCCGCAAGACAGACAAAGATGCCTGGGCCCCCGTCGGCCTTCCGCTCATCGACTCATGGTCAATCCACGCGGTGAGCGACGGGCACGGCCGTTTCAATCTCACCAACCTGCCTGCCGGGGTCTATACGGTTTGTTCTCTCATGCCATCTGACGCGGAGGAGCGAGCCCCGCGCATCTGCTACGGCAACGTCTTCCGCAAAAAGCTGGCGAAGCCAGTGAAGGTTGCGGCGGGAGAAACTGCACCCGGCGTGGACATCGACATTCCACTTGCCGGAATGCACACAGTATCCGGCACCGTCTCCGCTTTGTTTGACGGCCACGCCATCAACCACGCAACCCTGCGTTTGTTCTATGCCGACGACCGCGAACCGGCCCGACAAACCGATCTGCTCGATGATGGGACTTACTCCTTTGAGTACGTCCCCGAAGGCAGTTACATCCTCCAGGTCTCTGGTGCGGCGGATGAAGAGCAGAAACAAACCGCATCCGGCCAAGGCGACGCGCAGCAGGAAACCGCACAAACCGTGACCGTCCGCACCTACGCCGGCAAGGAAGTTCCAATCACCATCCTGAACGACGATGAAATCAACCTGGCGCTCGCGCCGCCGGCTCCACCCGCTCCACCGCCGGCCAATCCTCAATAGGCGCAGCCGCTTCTCAAGCCGCCCCTTCAAGCCGCAACCGCCCGAGCACGCTTGCGCTGCCACCACGCCAGCACTGGCCTCGCCAGCAGAAGCACCCCCAACACGACGGAGAGCCGCAGCGGGCTCAGCACCCCCGGCTTCACCTGCCACCAGTAATGAATCGCTCCGCACACCGCCGCCGCATATACCAGCTTGTGCAGCCGGTTCCAGTTCTTGCCACCCAGCTTGCGAATCGCCCAGTTGGTCGAAGTCAGCGCCAGCGGCAGCAGCAGAAGCCATGCCGTAACGCCCATGGTGATGAACTTGCGCTTGGCAATATCGTCAAGCATTGCCTTCACGTCGAAGTTGGCGTAGAGCGCCACATAGGTAAGCAGATGCAGGGTCCCATAGAAGAATGCAAACAGTCCCAGCAGACGACGGAATTTGATCAGCCAGCCAAGCTTCGGCACCAGCTTCCGCACCGGCGTAATGGCCAGCGAGAGAATCAGCAACAGCAGCGTGTTATACCCGGTAGTTAGCTCGATGTTAGCGGTGGGATCGGGGCCTAAGTTGTTAGTAACTGCTCCATAACTTAGTAGCGCCGCTGGCCATAAGCAAGCTATCCACGTCAGCGTCTTCAGCACTACGAGAGTCGACTTCTTCATAGGCTGCCGGCGCGCACTTTCTTCTGCTTGCTCTTGACCTGTGGGCGTGACGGTGTTTTCGCGGATGCAGACGCAGGGCGGCGCGGTTTTTGTGTTGCAGAGATCGATTTGATGATCAGCCGGCGTTTCCCATGCGGGTCAAAAGGAACCTTCGCTCGCATCGCCGCTTCCCGCATCAGCTCCAGCACCGGCGCTTGATGGAGCATTGCGGCCGAAGGCAGAACAATGTGCCTGGCGACTTTTCCATTTCCACGCAGCATCTTGTCGGGATCGGGCAATCCCCTCGCCTGCAGAAAAAACAGACTCACCCAGCGCGGAAACAGCGCGATGGAAAAGACAGCCTCCGAAGCCCGTTCCGTCGGCCCGAATCCGATCGCCAGCGCATTGTAATTGTCATAAACAAGTTCCAGCGCCGTCGGATAAAGCTTCCGCATCTCGCCAAGAATATCCTCCGCCAGTGCCGCAACCTCGGGAGTAAACTTCGCCATGAACGAAGCTAACTGCCGCTCCGCATCCTTGCTCAGAGTCATAACACTCACCAAGCCCATCAACTAACTAATCCCTAACCCCTGAACCCTAACCCCTGTCCTTAGAAATCCTTCTTCAAATTCATCCCGTTGTAGAGCGAAGCTACCTGATCTCCATAACCGTTGAACATCAGCGTGGTCTTCCGCTGCGCATAGAAGGGCAGCCCGATCCTCCGCTCTGTTTTCTGGCTCCAGCGCGGATGATCCACATCCGGGTTCACGTTCGAGTAGAACCCATATTCCATCGGCGCAATCTCGCTCCATGTGGTAATCGGCATTTTGTCCGTGAAGCGCACTGACACAATCGACTTGGCCGATTTGAATCCATACTTCCACGGCACGGCAATCCGTATCGGCGCACCGTTTTGGTTGGGCAGCACCTCGCCGTACAGTCCAAACGTCAGCAGCGTGAGCGGATGCATCGCCTCATCCATCCGCAACCCCTCGGAGTAAGGCCAATTGATTGTCGACTCGGTCGTCCATTTCTCCACGCGCCTGTCGTAGTAGCTCAGAAACTCCACGTACTTCGCGGAAGGCAGCGGATCGCACAGCTTGATGAACTCCGAGAGCGAATAACCCACCCAAGGAATCACCATGCTCCACGCCTCCACGCAGCGATGCCGGTACACCCGCTCCTCCAGGGGCCGCAACTTCAGCAGCGCGTCAATGTCGAAGGTCTTCGGGGCCTTCACCTTTCCTTCCACCTTGATGGTCCATGGGCGCGTCGGCAGCCCGCCCGCATTTTGCGCCGGCTCATTCTTCTGCACGCCAAACTCGTAGAAGTTGTTGTAGTGCGTAATGTCGTTCAGGCTGGTCAGGTCCTCGCCGGTGGTCGTCAGCGGACTCTTCACTGTGTCGAGCTTGGTCCCCGCCAATGCCCCGACCCGCGGCTCAAGCAGCTCCATCACGCGCTCCGCGCCCAGCGCCACCGCGCCTGCAGTCACCGCCCCGCGCAGAAACTTCCTGCGATTCACATACCACTCGTAGCCGCTGCGCGGCGTAATCTCCGACGACGGAATGTCCGCAGATTTCTTGATCAGCATGGATTTGACCTCGCGAGGGGAGAAGCTCTCGCTCTTCGTTAATTAGACACCTCGGAGTGCCCCCACGTTACAAGAACGTTGCAAACACCCCATCTGGATTCACTTGCAGCCTCGCGGGGTGCTCCTGAGTCTCGATTTTGAGACTTGGGAGAGCACCGCTTTTCAACCGAGCGCAAACGGCCACTCCCCCAATCTCTTCGCCCGCCACAGATAAATCGCCGTCCCGCTCAACGCAATGCCCGCCGCCACCGCCAGCCCCTCAAGCGCATGGCTGCGGTTCACCAGCATGAATACGAATCCCGCCATCGCCACCAGTGGCGGCAACGGATAGAGCGGCATCCGGAACGGTCTTTTCAACTCCGGCCGCTGTGCCCTGAGCAGCATCACGCCCACATGCTGCAAAAAAAACTGCAGCAGAATCCGCGTGATCACCAGCAGCGTAATCACCTGCGTGAGCGAAAGGAAGCAGAACCCCGCGGCCACCACTCCCAGCGCCACCAGCGAGCGATGCGGAATCCCATGCCGCGGATGCACTGCGTCCAAAAACCGAAAGTAGTTCCCATCGCGCGCCGCCGCATAGGGCACGCGCGAGTAGCCCAGCAGCAGCGAGAACACGCTTGAAAACGCCGTCCACACCACCAGCGCGGCAATCGCGTACCCCGCCCACCCGCCAAATGCCGCCCGCGCAATGTCCGCCACCAGCTGCACGCGCACCACTGCACTGGCAGAGGCAGGCGCCGCGGTTCCACCCAGCGCCGCGGCCCCACTTAACGAAGGCAGCACCGCCAGATCCATCACCACATAAAACGCCGCGACAAACATCACCGACAGCAGAATCGAGCGCGGAATCGTCTTTTCCGGCCGCTTCACCTCGCCGCCAAGATAAGTAATGTTGTAGTAGCCCCAGTAGCAGTAGGTGGCCAGCAGCGTCCCTTGCGCCAGGCCCCCCATGGCCTTCTTCAACCCCGCCGCAGCATGCATCGCGGGCGCCGCTGGCATGTGCCATCCGCCCAGAGCCGATGCATGCACAAAGCCTGAGACAATCACACCCGCAATTGCCGCGATGACTCCCACGAACAGCACCCATGCCATCCCTGTAACCACGCTGATCCGGCGATAGAGCATCCACGTCACCAGCAGGCACACGGCCGCGGCGGCAAACGCGGAATAATGCAGCCCCGGAAGAGCCTCGATCGGCGCTCCATCGATTCCCGGCCAGAAGACCCCTAGAAAACTCGCCAGTCCGATGCACCCCGAAGCAATCGACAGCGGAGCAGAGAAACTTAACTGCCAGACATAGAGAAAACTGAGCCAGTTTCCCGCGCCCTTCGGTCCATAAATTTCGCGCAGAAACGCATACGATCCGCCGGCGCGCGGAAACGCCGCACCCAACTCCGCCCACACCAGCCCATCCGCTACCGCAATGGCCGCGCCCAGCACCCACGCCCAAACCGAGAGCTGAAAGCCTGCCGCCGCAATCACCAGCGGCAGCGTGATGAACGGCCCCACCCCGATCATC
>Ga0302326_10009487_pt1 | contig 21252 bp, 23 predicted proteins | sample Palsa_T0_3_FD_202264 | JGI IMG/M metagenome (GOLD analysis project Ga0302326, IMG submission 202264) | Peat permafrost microbial communities from Stordalen Mire near Abisko, Sweden - Palsa_T0_3 | ecosystem: Environmental > Terrestrial > Soil > Palsa > Peat permafrost | place: Sweden: Abisko... | reverse complement strand
GCCGCCGCGAGACCTGTGACGATGAGCGCCGCGCCGGTAAGCAACAGACTAAAACGTGCCATGAATTTTATTGCGTCCTATTTTCCATCGACTGAAAACGCCAGTAATGCGTTGCCCGAATTGACGTAAATGATGCCGTTCACAATCGTGGCTCCGCCGTGATCCAAAGGGCCGCCGCTCGCTCGAACACCGTTTTGCGTCTTGAAGATTGTTGCCGTGTCGAAGTCCCAAAGTATCTTGCCATCGATGGTCGAGTAGGCGCGCAAGTGGCCGTCCATCGATCCTGAGAATGCGCCTCCGGGCATCACCGTGACCGCCTGCACCTGCGCGTGCCAACAATCGCCGTCGCCCCAGGAACAAGCGGGCTGCGGCGCCGGCATGTTCCAGCGAAGCGTTCCGGTTTTCATATCGAAGGCTGTCAGCGTGCCGCCCGAGCTGACCGGGTCCGCAAGCAGGCCGGAAGCGGCGACGTACAGATTGCGGTGATCGGCGGCAATGCCCCAGGCGATGCCGCCGCCGCTAGCCCCGCTGCCAATTCTCGTTTGCCAAAGAATTTCACCGCCATGATCAGGATCGAGGCCATAGACGACGCCCGAGGTTTGACCGGCCAGAAGTACTTGATTGCCGCTTCCCAGCGTCCGCAACACAGCCGAACTCTCGAAGCCGCTGGATACCGCCTCGCCGGCCACGATGAGTTGCTTCACCCAGCGCAGCTTTCCGTCGCTCAGGTCGAAGGCGGCCACCGCATCGGTAAGGGCGGACTGCTCGCCGCCCATGCCAGGTCCGCCGGTGGTCACGTACACGACATTGCGTGCCGCGTCGATGGTGGGCGATGAGACAATGGCGGCGCCTGCGGGTCCGGACTCCTGGACGCCCGCGTTGTTCTTGCGGACGGGCACGGGCTCCTCCAGCACGGTGTAGCTCTTCCAGACGATTCTGCCGCTCGCAATGTCGAGCGCCACCAGGCTGCCGCGAAAAGTGCAGCAGCCGTAGCCTGGATTCGACGCCAGCTGATCTTCCGTCGAGGCGACCGCGACATACAGCCGCTCGTTGTACAGCGTCGGCGCGCCCACGATGCGCGCCAGCGGATGCGTGTCTGCCTGCGTTTTCCACAGCAGAGTTCCCTTTTGTGCGTCCAGCGCGTAAACGGCGCCGCTGTCATCGCCGAAGAAGGCGCCGCTCGGCGCCTTGATGACGTCAAGGTGAGCCAGCGTGCGTTTCAGCTTCTTCGGCAGCGAGGCGCGTTTGGACTGGCCCAGCTCGCCGATGGAAATCGCCGTGCGGCTGCCCGCGCCAGCATCGAAGGTCCAGTAGGTGCAACCGGTCTTGGCATCCAATGAATAGATGCGGCCCGCGGAACTCGACACGAACAGTCTTCCGTCCACGATCGTGGGTTGACCTGACTCCGTGCCGCCCTGATAGCCGTAGGCCCATTTCAGCGCCAGTTTCGGCACGTCGGTTGCGCGTATCGCGGGCTCGGGTTGGTAGCGCGTATTGTCGAGGTCGTGTCCCCAGCCGTTCCATTGCACGCTGCCGATGGCCACCGGCTGGGAGCGATCGGCGCATAGATTCTGTTCCGGCGACAGCACGGCAGGCGGCGCAGCAGCATCCGCGACGGCAGAATCTGCCGCGCCCATCAAAAGCAGTGCGGCGGGCGCGCATAACAAGACGTGGGCAACGACCGCCATCGATCAGCGCTTTGCGATCGGCAGGTAATCTCGCTGCGTGGGACCGGTGTAGAGCTGGCGCGGCCGGCCGATTTTCATGTTCGGATCCGAGACCATTTCCTGCCACTGCGCGACCCAACCGGCGGTGCGCGCAATCGCGAACATCACCGTGAACATGGAACGCGGGATGCCCAAAGCGCTGTAGATGATGCCTGAATAGAAATCCACGTTGGGATAGAGTTTTCGGGACACGAAGTAGTCGTCCTTGAGGGCAATCTCTTCCAGGCGCAGCGACAGATCGAACAGCGGATTGTCGCTCTTGCCGAGCTTTTCCAAAACCCGATAGCACATGTCGCGAATGATCTTGGCGCGCGGGTCGAAGTTCTTGTACACGCGGTGACCGAATCCCATCAGCCGTACGCTATCGCTCTTATCCTTGACCCGGCTTATGAATTTATCGATGTTTGCGACCGAACCGATGCCGTCCAGCATGTCGAGCACAGCCTCGTTGGCGCCGCCGTGAGCGGGACCCCACAGTGCGGATACTCCGGCTGAAATAGCGGCGTAGGGATTGGCGCCGGTGCTGCCGGCCAGGCGCACCGTCGAGGTGCTGGCGTTTTGCTCGTGATCGGCGTGCAGTATGAACAAGAGATCCAGCGCTTCGGCCGCGACCGGATCTATTGCATAAGGCTCGCACGGCACCGCAAAGAACATGTTGAGCATATTCGCGCAGTAGCGCAGATCGTTGCGCGGATAAATGAAGGGCTGCCCGAGCGTGTGTTTGTACGCCGCCGCGGCAATCGTCGGTAGTTTCGCAATGATCCGGTGAGCGAAAATTTCCCGTTCCCGCGGATCGCCGATGTGCGTGGTGTCGTGATAGAAGGCCGCCATCGAGGCAACCACCGCGGACACCATCGCCATGGGGTGCGCGTTGTGATGGAAGCCCTGGAAATTGCGCAGCAATTGTTCGTTGACCATGGTGTGCCGCATGATCGAATTCTGGAAGGCATCCAGTTCCGATTTTGTCGGCAGGCTGCCATTGATGAGCAGCGTGGCCACTTCCAGAAAGCACGATTTTTCCGCGAGCTGCTCCACGGGATAGCCCCGGTACAGAAGCACTCCCTTGTCCCCGTCGATATAGGTGATCTTGCTCTCGGTGCTCGCCGTGGCCATGAAACCAGGATCGAAGGTGAATACGCCTTGGTCCTTGGTCAGGTGAGAGATGTCGAGCACGTCGGGTCCGATCGTCCCCGCGATCGCATCCAGCTGACTCGTCTTCCCGGTCGAGAGATTCTTGAGTTCGTATTTCGTGCTCATGCGCTTTGTCCGGCGGCTAGGTTTCTTTCGATTGAACCCCGCAGCCTTGCACGGCCGTACAACGGAATCAAGCGCATACGTCGCTGTGCGCACCTAAATGCAGATGCGCGCAGCGCGAAATCTCGCCGTCGATTATTGAGCAGCTTGCTTAGGCTTTTGCGGCGCTGGGCTTTGCAGCGGCGGATTTTGCAGCCTCGGGCTTTGCAGCCTCAGGCTTTGCGACCTCGGGCTTAGCCGCATACTTCTTGCGGAATTTGTCGACGCGGCCGCCCGTGTCCACAATTTTTTGCTTGCCCGTATAGAAGGGATGGCAATTCGAACAAACTTCAACCTGCAAATCCTGGCCGATCGTCGAGCGCGTCTCGAACGTGTTGCCGCAGGTGCAAGTGACCATCATTGTTTTGTATTCTGGATGGATGCCGGCTTTCATAGGAACCTCGTATATCTGTTGCGGCAGAATCGATGAGCTTGAACTTCAAGCGGCATCGCCACGCCTTGAACCCATAGCTTCCGGCGAGATCGTAAAAATCAATGCCAAAAACGCGGCCGCGAATCATATGCGTAATGGAGGCTGCGAACAAGAATCTTTACATAATTGTACGTAAGCCCTTGTGCCGTAACGACAAGAATAATTGTCCACAATATCTGTGGATAAGTCTGTGGATGGCAGCCGCCGCAGGTGACTCATTCAGCAGGAATTCGCGTAATTGTTACTTTGATCAAAAAATAGACAGGTCATTTTTTCTTTTTAATTCAATGAATTACAAGACGCATCTGAGGCAGTGCAGGCGTAATGTGCTGTAGGTCTCACTTTGTGCGAGACGTCCCGGCCGGTGTGTATAAGCTTAGGACAGGAAACTTGCCTGCAGATCGTTGAGGAAGCGCCGCCCGAGTTCTGTGGCCTGCCACCCCCCTGCGTTCTGCTCCATGAGGCCGCGAGCTTGCGCCCGGGCGATCGTTTCCGCCACGGAATCCAGCGCAAGCCCGGTTCTTTCCTGGTAGCAGGCCTGCTGGAATCCCTCGTTCAGACGCAGCGCGTTCAGCATGAACTCGAAGGGAATATCGGCCGCCGCGATGTAGGCACTCTCACCTATGGCGCCATGCGCGCTTGAGTATTCGCGCGGCTGTTTGGGCTTGGTGGTGCGTAAAATCCGCTGCGGCAATTCAAAGCTGATTTTGCCGTGAGCGCCCGCACCCACGCCCACGTAATCGCCGAACAGCCAATAGTTGAGGTTGTGCCTGCATCGGGCGCCGTCCCTGGCATAGGCGGAGACCTCGTATTGCCGGTAACCGTGCTCGGCGAGCAGCTTTTGACCTGCGGTTTGGATTTGCCAGGCGAGATCCTCATCTGGCAGCACCGGCGGACGGGAATGAAACACCGTGCCAGGTTCGAGGGTCAATTGATAATAGGAAATGTGCGCTGGGCCGAGCGCGCATGCGGTACTCACGTCGCTCCGCGCCTGTTCCGGCGTTTGTCCCGGCAGCGCGAACATCAAATCGAGATTGAAATTACCGAGCCTCGCCGCGCGCAGTTCCTCAACCGCGCGATGCGTGTCATCGGCCGTATGAATACGGCCCAGCACTTTGAGCGCATCCGCATCGAAGCTCTGCGCGCCCAAGGATACGCGGTTGATGCCGGCGTCGGCGTAGCCTGAGAATCGACCGCGTTCGATGGTCCCGGGGTTCGCCTCCAAGGTGATTTCAACATCCTGCGCGAATGAAATGCGCTGCCGCAACGCGGCCAGCAAGCGCGCAAATTCCTCAGGCTGGAACAGGCTCGGCGTACCTCCGCCGAAAAACACCGTATCGATTCTGCGGCCCTCGAGTCGCTGCGCTTCGATGTCGAAGTCCCGAATCAGCGCATCGATGTATGCAGCGTCAGGCTTCGCCGACTTCAGCTGATGCGAATTGAAGTCGCAATACGGACATTTGCGCACGCACCATGGCATATGCACGTACAGAGCCAGCGAAGCATCGATCATTTGCGCACCGTTTGTTCGCGCACCGTTTGTTCGCGCGCCGTTTGCTCGCGCACGGTTCGCTCGGGCGACTCTTGCTCGCGCGCCGCAAGCTGCGTGCGCAATTGCCGCAGCGCCTTGCCGCGATGGCTCAAGCGATTCTTTTCCTCAGGTGCGAGTTCAGCCGCCGAAACTTCAAGCTCTGGCAGCCAAAAATACGGATCGTAGCCGAAGCCGCCGGAGCCGCGCGGCGCCTCGAGAATGAATCCCTCCCACGCTCCTTCCGCCACCAAGGGCTCAAGATCCGCAGCCGCGCTCACGAAGACCACAGAACACCTGTATCGCGCCCGGCGCTCAAGCATTGGTATGCCTAGAAGCTCACGCATGAGTTTCGCGTTGTTGGCGGCGTCATCGCCCTGCGTACCCGCGTATCGGGCCGAAAAAAGACCCGGCGCTCCGTCAAGGGCATCGACTTCGAGCCCGGAGTCGTCCGCGACCGCCGCGAGCCCGCTCAATTGGGCGGCATGACGCGCCTTCAAGGTCGCATTCTCCAGGAAAGTAGTGCCCGACTCCTCGGGCGAGGCCAACCCCAATTCAGCGAGGCTTGTCAGCTCGAACGGCAAGCCGGCGAGCAAGCGGCGGAATTCTCGTAACTTGCCGGGGTTGGCGCTAGCGACTACGAGGCCCCTAGGCGGCGCGAACGCTGAGTTGTGCGGCATGCAATCGCGCGATACCTTGCGTCGCAAGGTCCAACAATTGATCCAGTTCATGGCGGCGAAACGCGTGCCCTTCAGCGGTCCCCTGAACCTCGACGAAGCCGCCGCCGCTGTTCATGACGACGTTCATGTCGGTTTCAGCGTTGGAATCCTCCGCATAGTCCAAGTCAAGAACCGGCGTGCCGCGATAGATGCCCACTGATACGGCGGCGACTTGACCGTGCAGCGGGTTCGCCGCGATCGCGCGTCTCTTGAGCAGAGTGTCGATTGCATCCGCCAAGGCCACGAATCCGCCGGTGATCGCCGCCGTGCGCGTGCCGCCGTCTGCCTGCAGTACGTCGCAGTCAATGGTGACGGTGCGCTCACCCAGCGCTTTCAGATCGACTACCGCGCGCAGGGCCCGGCCAATCAGCCGCTGAATCTCCTGCGTGCGCCCGGTTTGTTTGCCGCGCGCCGCTTCGCGCGGTGATCGGGTATGCGTGGCTCGCGGCAGCATTCCGTACTCGGCAGTCACCCATCCCTGGGCCGTTCCTCGCAAAAATCCCGGCACGCTTTCTTCGACGCTGGCGGTGCACAGCACCCGCGAGGCGCCGAAACCCACGAGCACCGAGCCTTCCGCATGCTTGGTGTATCCGCGTTCGAAGGTAAGCTCGCGCAGTTCGTCCGGGGCTCTGCCGCTTGGGCGAATGCTCACGCTGCCTTCCATCGAAGCGCTGCCGCACTGGTATTGTCGCTGTAGGGTGCCGAGGCTTCGACCGCTTGGGTCCCCAGTTCAGTGAGCGTATCGCGCAGCGGCTTCATGTTGGCCTGTGCGAAGCGCACGAAATCTTGATCTCTCAAATTGGCCCAGAGGCCGTCGGTGCAGAGCAGCAGCACGTCGCCGGGTTTGAGCCGGCGGCGCGACGATATCGTCATTTCTGGCAGCGCTGCGTCGCCCCCCAGGCAGCACTCGACGTAGTTGCGCATCGGATGACCGTGAACCTCCGCTTCGGTAATCAGGCCTTCGCGCAGCAATACCTCGACGTGGCTGTGATCCCGCGTGCGTTCCAAGACTTGCGACTGGCGCAATTGATAGATGCGGCTGTCGCCGACATGCGCCCAATAGGCAGCGGACTCCTGCACCAGACAAACGGCGCACGTGGCGCGCGGCCGAGCCTCGACGCTCAAACCTGTGCCCAGCTTCACGACCTCTTCATGCGCCCGTCCCAAAGACAAGTGCAAGAAGCCCAACGGATCGAAAATCGGATGCGGCGTTTGCCAAAAAGCCTCAAGCAGACTCGACAGCGCCGTTTCAGCGGCACGCGCGCCTTCCGCATGGCCGCCCATGCCGTCGATGACAACCAGCAGCACCGCCTGGTCCGCGGCCGCGACGGCCACTCGGTCCTGATTTTCTTCGCGGTGCCCAATCAGGCTCACGTCCGCGGTTTCGATCTGCAATGCGCGCTCCTCGATCTGATAGACTTCGCAGCCCTGGATTATGGCCGATTTTGGCGCGGACCCACATGATTCGTAGCATGACCGGCTTTGCGCGGCGCGAAAGGCAATTCCATTGGGGATTGTTGGCCTGGGAATTGAAGACGGTCAACCACCGGTTTCTCGAATTGGGCTGCCGCCTGCCCGAGGAATTCCGCGGCGCAGAGTCGGATTTTCGAGCTGCAATCGCCGGCGCGGTAAGGCGGGGAAAAGTCGAGTCTTCCCTGTATTTCCGGCCCGCCGTGACCGCTGCGGCACTGGAAGTGGACTCGGAATTGCTGGCTTCCCTGACTTCCCGCGCACAACAGATCGCCGCTCAGGCGGGCGCCGCTGCGCGCATCGATGTTTTGGATCTGCTGCGTTGGCCCGGCGTCATCCGCGACGGGACCCGCGACACGGCGCCGATGATCGCCGCCGCCAAGAGCTTGCTCGATGAAGCCCTGTCGGAACTCGCGCGCTTTCGCGACAGCGAGGGAGCACGGCTGCGCGAGGCTTTGGATCTGCGCTGCGCGGGATTGCTCGAGTTCTCGGCGCGCGTGACCGAGCGGCTGCCGGAGATCCGCGCGCGCATGCGCACGAAATTGCTCGATCGCATCGCGCAGCTCGTCAAGGACGCCGATCAGGACCGGATAGAGCAGGAACTCGCGATATTGGCGCAGCGGCTGGATGTGGACGAGGAAATCGACCGGCTCCGCGGCCATGTGACGGAGGTTCGCAAGACCTTCGATGGCCAGGAACCCGCAGGACGGCGCCTGGACTTTTTGATGCAGGAGTTGAATCGCGAAGCCAATACACTGTCGTCGAAGTCCCAGGACATGGAAACCACTCGCGCGGGCGTCGACATGAAAGTGTTGATCGAACAAATGCGCGAGCAGGTGCAGAACATCGAGTAGCTGCCGGAGCCGTTTGGGCCCGCCGCGCCCTCGCTCGCATTTCTCTATAAATCAAGCAATTATTGACAAGCAAAGTCCATGAACTTCCAGGACCCGCGGCGCTAATATTTGTAGCTGGGCGCGTAGCTACGATGCTAGCTACAGCCGGGAGGAACTGCGTGTTCCTGGTCTAGCTACATTGGTAAGTCCATGGCGCGCGACAGACTGACGGCGCTGCGTTGCCTCAACCACAAACTCCCCGGCCTCCGGGGCGTCTACAACACGCACGATTATTTTGCGGAGCGCAAAGCCGCGCTCGAAGCCTGGACGCGCTCCTGCTGGAAATCGAGCGCGGCGAGCGAAAAGTGACGCCCATGCGATCCCGTCGCTCCAACTCGTAACGCCGAAGCAAGGAGCACCAATGCGTAAGTCCATTGCCCCCGAGCAGATCGCCGGCGCCATCCTCGTGCTACGCGGCCATCGGGTTCTGCTCGATGCCGAACTCGCCGCGCTCTACGGGGTGACTACCAAGCGCCTCAACGAGCAAGTCAAACGCAATGCCGCGCGCTTCCCCGCGGATTTCATATTCCGACTGACCAAGACCGAGACAGTAGCCCTGAACCGGTCGCAAAATGCGACCGGTTCCCGGAAGCATCGCGATCCGCGCTTTGCGCCCTACGCCTTCACCGAGCACGGCGCTATCATGGCCGCCACGATCTTGAGCAGCCCGCGCGCCATCGAAATGAGTGTCTATGTAGTGCGCGCCTTCGTCCAGCTGCGTGAGATGCTCGCTTCGAACAGGGAACTGGCTCGCCGCTTCGCACAGCTCGAAACTCGGCTCGACAAAAAGCTTACCAGCCACGATGAAGCCATCGCTGCGATCCTCTTCGCCATCCGCCAGCTCATGCACCCGCCTGCACCTAAGCGCCGGCCCATCGGCTTCACCGCGGATCTTCGCGAGAAGGTGTAGCGACTCCGCGGAGATGGCGGTATTTATATGACAACAGCGGCCTAATGCCTCCTGCCTTCATTCCGATTCGCAGCGTTGTCGCACTGAATTGTGTTGTCTCTGATCGACCCCAAGCTGTCCCATGCGCCCGGCCGCTTCCGAGCAGCGAAATTGCAGACCTTAAACGACATCTAGGAGGCGGCGCGCAATTACCAATACTGCAATGCTGCTGGTAAACGCGAGGCGCGTGAGTACTCGGTTGACGTTGTACGAGAAATTGCTTCGGCAAAATACCAGCGCAAAAGGTAGGGGATGATGCGGGGTGTCGAATAAGTCATCGGTACCATCTCCTTATTGCGACCGCTACAATTGTCGCCTCAAAGCTTGGGAAAGACTTCATCCTCAATTTTGCTCGCGACCCAGCCTAACCGCCACGCGCGCGCGCCCGCTTACCGTGTGCACGTCATTCCCGAACCCGCTCCATTCGAAAGCGCTTCAATGCGGCTCCGCTTAGCTGAGGAAGGTTGTCCGTTATACCGAACCAGGGTGACTTAAGGTCTACAAAAATGTGTTTGTCCGGCCGAATTTGTGGATCGTCATCGAGAAGACCGGGAGGGATCTCCAACCACGGCGTGTCGCCAATGGGATCTGGTACCGGAGATCCACAGCGACGGCAGAAGTAAGTGCGGTATGGCGGTGGAGATTCGAGCACTGGAGCTTCAAATGTCTCGATTAATTCGCCACCCTGCACGAGTCGAAAATCTGCGCGTTTCACTCCCAATCCGGCGACAAAGGCGGAACCATTCGCTTTTCGGCACCGAGTGCAATGACATAGCTCGAACGGGCCGACGGCCCGAGTGATCTCGAATTTCACACCACCACAAAGACAGCTCCCACGAATCATATTCTGACCTCTCGCTCAACGCCCAAACGGGATTTCCTGGGCGCAGAAACGTTGTGATGAAACGTGACGAATATACCCAATGCGACACCCAATGATATTCGTGCACTCCTTGTGCTACGGCGGAGCTCGTTAACCGTGGGCGATTGCTTAGCGTAGGCCGCGAACGGCCGCTTCGCGACGGTCCGGACCGGCAATGCCCGGTTCAGGGCACCGCTTGTCGCCGGTCAGGTCTCTATTCCCGTGTAGGCCCCAAAGCCGGGCGGGAAAGGCGCGCGATCAAGCGGGAACGTACGTCAATCTAATCACACCGTCGCCAACGAGATCGCTGGCCACAAGGCGGAGCGGCGGCCGGGGGCCGGCGAAGAATGGCGTGCCGTGACCGAGGACGAAGGGGCGAAAGTAGAGTCGATACTCATCAACAAGACCAAGGTCGGTCAGGCTTCGCGCCAGGTCTGGTCCGGCGACGTCAATCTCCCCGACGAGCCGAGCCTTAAGCCCACGTATCGCCGCCTCGATGTCATCCTCGACAAGGGTGGCGTTGGGTCCGACCGACTTCAACGAGCGCGACACAACCCACTTCGGTTGATGCCGCCAGGCCGCCGCGAACTCGTGGTCCTCCGCGTCCCACTCGGGCTGGTCTTCGTCCCAATAACGCATGATCTCGTACGTGCGGCGACCATACACACATCCGGCCAGGTCGCGTACGCGCTCTACGAAGTGACGAGAGAGCGCGGGACCAGGTGGCCCCATTTCCAGGTGGTTGACGTAGCCGTCCAAGGACTGCTGCAAACCGAATACAAGCTTTGCCATGTTCTCCCCTCCGTTCGTCTCGAGGCTTTGTAGACGACGAACCGCCGGATTGGAATTCGACATTCTTAAGGAACGCCTTGTATCGCGGGTCGCCTTCTAGTTTTGTGAACGGCATCTCTCCCTTGATGTGGCTGAGAGCAACGGTCCTTCTGCGCGTATGCGAGGTCGAGCCATTTAAATGCCTCGTCTGACTCGCCGCGAAACGCATAGACGCCGCCGATTGCAAGTGGGCGGCTGGTATAGCTCTTGAGCTACCTTAAGCTGCGGGCGGCCGCTTCGAGGCAACTAATCCGTCCCGGAGGCTTGAGCTTCCTATCAGGTTCTCGGCGATGCCACCACTCAACGTTGCTTTTCCAGTGTGTAAGTGATCGTCTGTCCGTGCGCAATATCCTTGTCGATGACCGCGATCGTGTTCCCGTCCTTCGCGAGCGCCAGACGAACCTCGTCGACGACCTTGCCCTGTCGATGATCGGTCTCCTCGACCGTGGCAGCGTCGATCTTCTTGAGCGACACGGTGGTCTTGCCGGGATCGCCTGCGATCGGATACTCCCTGCCGTCGAACTTTGCGTCATAACTTTGTCCGTTCCAGCGCATCTGGAATCCCTCGGCGGTCATTCGGTACTGTACCGGGCGCAGGTCGCCTCCCACGTGCTGTTGCTCCATCCAGGAGCCAGAGAGGGGGTGCGAATCCGCAGGCGCGGCGGCCACACGCTTCACCGTCAGCTCATCGGTCACGGTCTGCACGCCAACAAGATTCGTCACCTTGCTGGTGAGCATCGTGCCATCGGCAGAGACCGTATCGCTGAAGCGCACCAACTCCTTGCTTCCTTGCTTCAATACGATGTCAGCCGAGTTCGGTCCAGTTACTTTCACCTTTGCGGTGTCAAAGTATGCTTGGCCATTCACCTTATGCTCAGCACCGTCTGCTTTCACCGTGTACGGTGGATTGCAGCTCGAACAGGTGTATTCGCCTCCGGCGAGCAGCAGAACGACTGGTTCCCCCGTCGTTTTCAGGGATTCCATATTCGTCTTCCAAGTGCCGTCGAACCCGGCGCCAGCCAGCGCTGCCGCGGGCAGCAGCAGCAGTGTTGGCAATAGAAGCCTCATCGCATCTCACCTTTATCCGTTGTTCTGCTTGGTGGGGGACGGGGAGTCCCCGCGCCGCGGATAGTATGCCGGCCTGGCGGAAGGTACCTAATGCTGCGGTGCAGGGCCGATTGCATTCTCGAGGTAGCGTATCCAGATCATCGAGTCCCTCCTTGGCCCATCGAAGACACGACCCCGCGATCGTTCGAACTGTTGTTAGACGCTATTCAGCGAGAATGCTAACGCAGCCTCACTAGAGATCGGAGACGGCCCCACTTAAACCTATGGTCAGCTTCCGGGCAACAAATCATTGGGGTATCCAGCAGCGACTTCAGAACCGTGACACTGGCGCCACTAGCTAGCAATGTTTCTGCAATATGTTCTGCCGCAGCTTTTCCAAGACCTGCAACAAGAGTGCTGTTTCTGAAACGATCAAAATGTACGGAGAGTTCTGCAGCACGCTTCAAGGAAATGCCGGCAACAGTTCGAAGGGCCTTAATAAACGCCGTTCGATCCTCGGCGGGAGCTTTCACATTGACCTGATACCTAAGCATATTCTTAGACCTCTGCGAAGCCACCGAAATGGCCTCTAAAACGATGAGGTTGAGCGACGCGCGCGATCGCGCCGCCTTACGGCGCCTCACTATCGCGAAAGTGCCGTTTGCCTTGCAAGGCTCGCTGATACTCGGCCTTTGACGGGATGTTCTCGTTAAGCTGCATTTCCGTATGACAGTAGCGGCGAAAGAATTCGGCTGTGTGCTCAGGATTCTTGATCACGTCGTCTCGGATGTAATTAATGTCGATGTTCATGCAAACCGCACCCACGACTCCGTACTCCTTTCGAGCAATCGGAATGGTCGTGCATTTGAATCGCCGCGCACCAAGATTGAGCTCGTAGTTCAGCTTGTCTTCGTTTAGCGCACGTCGCTTCTTGAGGTCGACGAGAAGGGTCGTCGTACCCATATGAAGCGACCGGCCTGTAACTTCGGCACCCTCGATCCACATCACGGATCGACTCGGATTCGCCAGATCGTGCGGCAAGATCTCAATGCCCATTTGCGGAAAGGTTTTTCCGAGCAGCCGCACGATGTTGCGGTAGTTCTCCATGTATTCGTTCGCGTCGATCGCGATCTCGGCGCCACGGTACTTGGCAAATAACTTCTGGAAAGACCGCTTGTCCTTGGCGTCGAGGTGGTCGCGTACGTTGTTCTGTTCGCCAATGAAAATGAGCTGACGGGCCGCTCGTGAGTCCCGGTTTCGCAGCAGATAGTGCATGCCCAAGCGAAAATCGCGCAGACTGAACTCAGCGAAGTTATCAGCCGTCGTTTGGTACGGGTAGAAGTCGTATTCCGTCAGATCGCGCCCATGCAATTGGCGGCGCTCTCGATACTTACCGACCAGAAAGCCGAGCGCAACCAACAACACTGACACCAGCGCTTCGGCAAGAATCGCCGTCAGCATATGGTTCTCGAACAGAAACATTGCCCGCCTCCTTGAAGATCTCGTGGCCGCCAATTAACTCAAGTCCCCGTCGACGCCTTGGCCATGTTCAAGGAAGCGATCGGTCTTGGCAACAAAGGCCGCAAGTCCTGGGCGAAGCGACTGCCATTCGCGAAGTCTGCTGCGGGCTCTATGATCGACCCCACCATGGCATGAAGAAGATCGCCGCATTGACCGCAAATCCCAAGTTCCACAGAAGAGTCCTGATTGTGGATCGGTTGCCCAGATAGGCAAATACAAAGAACACACGGACCACCACAAACGCGATCGCAAGCTCGTCAATCCAGTTCTGCGGTAGTTGCCGAAATTCCGCTAAAAGAACGGCAAAAGCAAAAAAAGGAAAGGTTTCAATTCCGTTGACATGCGCACCTAAAGCGCGTGATGCAACGCCCGGCTTGTAGAAGGTAGGATCGCGCGGGTTTGAATTGTCAAACGTCTTGTAACCGAGGGCCTTCACTGGTGCGACGGTAAGCAAAAATAGGATAACTGCCGCAAATATCATCCATTCGGCGAGTGTCATCAGCTCTGTCTCCATGCCGCTCGGATAGTCCTTCAAACGCGAAAATCCTTGAACCGATAGATCACGTCACCGCGTCATGCTAGCTCGGCGGAATGACCGCTTTAGCATAATTCCATTGGAGCGTGTAACAGATGCTGCCCTTGACCGTACTTTCGAGGCGCGCGACGCCCGCCTCCACATGGACGTCCACGATAGGCACCGGCGGTATAAGGACAGCGTCAATCGTGCCGCGATGAGGGGCACAACGCGGGCCCATTGGGGCCAGCCGGACCAGAGACTGTGTGCGGCCGTATCAAAATCGATATAATTCAGTGCGATATATGCGCTGCGCGCCAGCCAATGCAGGTATCGAGTAGCCGCCGGTCCCTTTCCGCCTCTGGGAGGTTTCTAGCATTGCCTGATCTCGACGCCGCGGATCCAGAACCTGCGCAACCATCCGTTTTTCTGAGCTATGCGTCCGGGGACCGCGAGGCTGCGCGATTGCTGCGGGATGCGCTGCCGGGTTACGGCCTTGAAGTCTGGTACGACGAAAGCGAATTGGGCGGCGGCGAGGCGTGGGATCAGAAAATCCGGCGTCAGATCCGTGAATGCGATTATTTCATGCCGGTCGTGTCGGCTCAAACCGAAGCTCGGCTCGAGGGGTATTTCCGCCGCGAGTGGCGGCTTGCCGTCGAGAGGACTCTCGACATGGCCGATGATCACCTGTTCCTTCTGCCGATCGTCATCGACAACACGGTTCAAGCCAATGCCAGGGTGCCCGAGAAATTTCTCGCCGTGCAGTGGCTGAAGGTGCCGGGTGGTAGGCCAACGTCCGCTTTGGAGTCGGTTTGCCGCAAACTGGCCGCAGGGGATTTAGCGCAAGCGAAGCCGGCGCGTGCCGCGCGACGCAAGGAAATCACCAAGGCGGCGGCGCTTCCGCAGGCGATTCCAGAATTTCCCCGGCAAGAGCCAGGGCAGAAGGCGCTTTACTGGGGCAACGTGTTCGTCTGGGCTTGCCGTTCGTCCTGGGTGCTGTTTAATAGGCTTCCCCGCTGGGTCAGGGTTCTTTTCTACATTTGGCTCGTTACTGTGCTGTTCTCCAACATCAATGGCTCGAGGCATCGAAACTCGTCCGATGTCTCGCCGGAAAAAGTCGAGAAGCTAAAAGCGATTTCGCAAAACTACCAGGGCACGCTGAAAAAGAACGACCTCGTCAATCTCGGCGCCCAAATCGCCAAGGAATTCGCCGATGATTCCGACGAGGGTCCCGCGGAAGGCAGCGCGCTGCTCGCCATCCCTTTCAGCGCCCCCGCCGCAGATGCGGCTGGGCAGAAGCTGGCTGACTCCACCTTTGCCATGACGTATGGAATGGCCTCCATATCGCACCACGGACAAGTGAGCTTGACCAAGGAGCCGCTGTCGTCGCGCGATTTGGGTGCGGCTCTGGAGCGCGGCAAAGCGAACCACTCGACCTATGTGCTTTACGGCACGGTTGATAACGTCAATGGCGCCGAGGTGCTCACCGTGAAGATCGCAGCGGTCGCGGACGGTTCTGTAGTTTGGTCGAAGTCGTACCCCGCCGCCGGTGCCAACCCTTCGACAATCGCGTCGGACGTGGACGCGAAAATTCCTGCTTTGGCGCCAAAGTAAACGGCCGAATGATGCAAACACCAAGCGAGCAGGGACGCCTATACGTCATCGCGGCGCCTTCGGGCGCGGGCAAGACCAGTTTGGTGAAAGCATTGATGCAGGGCGAGCCAAGCATTCAGTTCTCGGTTTCCTATACCACGCGCAAACCCCGTCCGAATGAAATTCCCGGGCGCGACTATCACTTCGTGAGCGCGGAGCGATTCAAGGAAATGATTGCCAACCAGGAGTTCTTGGAGCACGCGCAAGTTTTCGATCATTGGTATGGGACCGGCGTGCGAGCGGTTGAGGAAGCGCTCGCGAACGGCGAACAATTGTTGCTGGAGATCGACTGGCAGGGCGCCCGCCAGGTGCGCGCCCGGCTGCCGCAGGCGTGCAGCATTTTCATACTGCCGCCGTCGCGCCGCGCGCTGGAGGAGCGGCTCAGGAGCCGCAGCACCGATTCCGAAGTGGTGATTCAACGCCGCCTGCGGGACGCCGCAGAGGATATCGCGCATTGGTCTGAATTCGATTATGTGGTGATCAACGACAGCTTCGATCAGGCGCTCGAGGATCTTAAGGCCATCGTCGAAAACCGCGGCAGCCGGTTGGCATCCGGGCGCCCAGAAGTGGTGCGTTTGGCGGCCGCCCTGACCAAACCGTAAGCGAAGCGGGCAAATACCGGGTATTTCAGCGGTTGCGGCCCGCGCTGGCTGGCGAGGGAGGCGCCATTCCTGCTATGCTTTCCATCCCTTTCACGGAACCTAAGCATGGCGCGTATCACAGTCGAAGACTGCCTTCAGAACGAACCCAATCTATTCAACCTGGTGTTGTTGGCGGCCAAACGCGCCCGGCGCCTGGCCAACGGCGCGGAAGCGACCGTGGAATGGGAGAATGACAAACCGACCGTGGTGGCGCTTCGCGAGATCGCTGCCGGAAATATCACCCTCGAAATGTTGGAAGAACCCGAAGAGCCGGTGCAGCCGCCGGTGAGCGAACTCGACATGCCGTCGGATTTCCGTGCTCCGCAACTCGGGCTTGGGGACTAGCTAGCGCCGCCTCGCACCTAAGAGCAGGCGATGGACTACGCGTCTTCCATACTTGGTTTCTTGCCCGGTGGAAGACGCTCCACCGGGATCAGTCAGCTCTTAGACAAACTCGAAGCCTATCTATCGCCCGCCCAAGTGGAGCGGGTGCGCGAAGCCTACGACTTCGGCGCGGAAAAACATCAAGGTCAGAAGCGAGTATCGGGCGAGCCGTACATCACGCACCCGGTCGCCGTCGCCGATATCCTCGCTGACTTGCGTTTGGATGCCGACACTTTGGTCGCGGCGATTTTGCACGATGTCATCGAAGACACGCCGACGGCCAAAGCCGAGATCGCATCGATCTTCGGCCAGGTGGTCGCGGAGTTGGTGGACGGCGTCAGCAAGCTGGACCAGATCCAATTCAAGAATCGCCAGGAAGCGCAGGCGGAAAGTTTCCGCAAAATGCTGTTTGCCATGGTGCGCGACATTCGCGTCATCATGGTCAAGCTCGCGGACCGCATGCACAACATGCGCACTCTGGGCGCAATGCCGCCGGTCAAGCGGCGCCGCACCGCCCGCGAGACGCTGGAAATTTATGCACCCATCGCCGAGCGCCTCGGCCTGTACGCGGTGAAGCTGGAACTCGAGGATTTAGGCTTCCGTGCGCTCTACCCCTACCGCTACAAGGTTCTCGAACGAGAACTGAAGCGCGCGCGCGGCAATCAGAAGGAATTCATCGGCAAGATCGCCGAAACTTTCAGAGGCGCCCTGCAGAAAGCCGGGATTGAAGGCGCCGTGGAAGGCCGCGAGAAGCACTTGTACAGCATCTACAAAAAAATGCAGAACAAGAAGATTTCGATCAACGACATGGTCGACGTGTACGGGTTCCGCATCATCGTCGACAACGCCGATACCTGCTACCGCACGCTGGGTCTGGTGCACGGCTTGTACAAGCCCATGCCCGGGCGATTCAAGGATTACATCGCCATACCGCGCGTCAATGGCTATCAGTCCTTGCACACCACATTATTCGGACCCAACGGCGTGCCGGTGGAAGTGCAAATTCGCTCCGAGCAGATGCACCGCGTGGCCGAGTCAGGCATTGCCGCGCACTGGAAATACAAATCCGGCGGCGATACCTTCGGCGGCGTCGAACATGATCGCGCGCGCGAGTGGCTGACGAGCCTGGTGCAGATTCAGGAGGGCGGCAGCTCGGAGGAGTTCCTCGAGAGCGTCAAAGTCGATTTGTTCCCCGATAAAGTGTACGTGTTCACACCCAAGGGGAAAATACTGCGGCTGCCAAGCGGCGCGACCACCGTTGACTTTGCATACGCCATCCATACCGATATCGGCAATCGGTGCGTGGCCGCAAAGGTCGATCGCCGCCTGGTGCCGTTGCGCACGCCGCTGCGCAACGGTCAAACCGTGGAAATCATCACGGCCAAAGGCGCAACGCCTAATCCCTCGTGGTCGAGCTTCCTGGTGACGGCGAAGGCGCGGGCCGCCATCCGGCAGTACCTGAAGAATCTCAAGAAAGGCGATGCGTTGGAGCTCGGCAAGCGGCTGTTGGGTCTGGCGCTGGAAGAATTTTCGCTCAATCTGAAAAAGATTCCCGCCGGGGATCTCGCCGCGGTGGTCAAAGAACTGAATTTGAAGGACAGCGACGAGTTGTTCGAAAAGATTGGGTTGGGCGAGCGCTTGGCTCCGCTGGTGGCGCGGCGATTGCAGCCCGCGCTCGCGAACGGCGAGCCTGCCGCCAACAGCGGCGGCCCGTTGATGATCGCGGGAACCGAAGGGCTGCTCGTCACCTACGCCCGCTGCTGCTTTCCCATCCCGAACGATCCCATCATGGCTTATTTGAGCGCCGGCCGCGGCGTAATGATTCATCGGCAGAATTGCGGTAATCTCACCGAGTACCGCAAACAACCGGACAAGTGGCTGTCGGTGGCCTGGGAAGCCACGCATGGCCGATTGTTCAGTTCAGAAATTCAATTGGAAATCAACAATCGGGTCGGCGTGCTGGCGGCCGTGGCCTCGAGCATCGCAGGAACTGAAACCAATATCGATCAGGTGTCGTTGGAAGAACGCGACGTGAACAGCTCGTCTTTGAAGTTTCAGATCCAGGTTCGCGATCGAAAGCATCTGGCCCGCGTCCTTAGAACCATCAGGCGCATGCCTGACGTGCAGCGCGTGTCCCGCGCCTTGGCATGAGCAAGCAAATCATTTCGACCGCCAACGCACCTGCCGCCATCGGCATCTATTCGCAGGCCGTGAGAGTGGGCAATACCATTTGGGTCTCCGGACAAATACCTTTAGATCCTGCCACCAAGGAATTGGTCGCCGGCGGCATCGAAGCCGAGGTGCGCCAGGTTTTCGAAAATCTGAAAGCCATTGTCGTGGCCGCCGGAGCCAGCCTCGATGATGTGGTCAAGGCAACCGTTTTCTTGATCGATCTGTCCCACTTCGGACTCGTCAACAAGATCATGGCCGAATACTTCCGCGAGCCTTATCCGGCGCGGGCCGCCGTGGGCGTCGCTTCGCTGCCGCGCGCAGCGCAGGTCGAAGTGGAGTGCGTCGTCGCTCTGTGATCGCGCCACGCCCGGTCACGGCATTGCGCGGCGTCGGCGATTCGCTCGCCGGGCGTTTGCGCGCACTGGGGGTCGAAACCACTCAGGATTTGCTGTTCCTATTGCCGCTGCGCTATGAGGACCGCACTCGGGTGGTCCCGTTGGGCGAACTTCGTCCCGGTCAACGAGCATCCGTCGAGGGCGAGGTAATGCTCACCGAGGTCGCATACCGCGGCCGCCGCCAAATGCTCTGCAAGATTGCCGATGGCTCAGGATTCCTCACGCTGCGCTTCTTTTATTTTACCGCCCAGCAGCAGCAGGGTTTGGCGCGCGGCGCGCGCATTCGGTGTTTTGGCGAGGTTCGCCGCGGGCCCAAGGGTTTGGAAATCGTGCATCCGGAATATCGCCGGGTCGACCCTCACGCGGCCGCCATTCCTGAGGAGCATCTCACGCCCATTTACCCGAGCACCGAGGGTGTAACCCAGGGCCGCTTGCGGCTGCTGGTCGGCCTTGCGCTCGATCAAACAGGCAGCGAGGATCCGCAGGATTGGCTGCCCCCGGCAGTGCTCTTAGGATCGCGCCTGCCCTCATTGCGCGAGGCATTGATGTATGTACATCGGCCTCCTGCGGATGCGCCCGTGGATCTGCTGCTCAGTTGGCGCCACCCGGCGCAGCGGCGCTTGGCGTTCGAGGAACTGCTCGCCCATCAATTGTCGTTGAAGCTGCTCAGGCGGCGCATTCAAAGCGATCCGGGTTGGGCGCTCCATTCAAACGGTACGCTCAAGGTCAACCTGCTGGCGGCGCTGCCTTTTCACATGACCGCCGCGCAGCGGCGAGTGCTGGTGGAAATCGAAGCCGACCTCAAGCTGGCCAAACCCATGCTGCGTCTGGTCCAGGGAGATGTGGGTTGCGGTAAGACGCTGGTCGCTGCCTTGGCGGCGACACAAGCCATCCAAATGGAACGGCAGGTGGCGCTGATGGCGCCCACCGAACTTCTGGCCGACCAGCATGCACAAAATTTCCGCGGCTGGTTCGAGCCGCTGGGCGTGGTGGTCGCCACCTTGACGGGCCGCCAGACCGGCAAAGCCCGCAGCGCGGTGCTCGCCGGAATTCGGGCGGGCCACGCGCAAATCGTGATCGGCACGCATGCGCTGTTTCAGGAAAGCGTGGAGTTCTCCTCGCTTGCGCTGGTGATAGTCGATGAGCAACATCGATTCGGCGTGCATCAGCGCCTGAGCTTGCGCGAGAAAGGAGCGGCGGACGGCCATCAGCCGCACCAATTGATCATGACGGCGACGCCGATCCCGCGCACCCTGGCGATGACCGCGTACGCCGACTTGGACGTGTCAGTGATCGACGAACTTCCGCCGGGACGCACGCCGGTGAAAACCGTCGTGCTAGCCGACGCGCGGCGCGACGAGGTGGTGCAGCGGATTCGCACCGCCTGTTTGCAAGGACGGCAAGCCTACTGGGTCTGCCCTCTGATCGATGAATCCGAAGAAATGCCCTACCAAGCCGCGGAAGAAACGGCGGCGGCGCTGCGCGAAGCGCTGCCGGAACTGGCAGTGGGACTGGTTCATGGGCGCATGCCGCCGGCAGCGAAAGACGGCACAATGCGGCGGTTCAAAGATGGCGCAATTCAGTTGTTGGTGGCGACCACCGTGATCGAGGTCGGCGTGGATGTGCCGAACGCGACCCTGATGGTGATCGAGAACGCCGAGCGATTGGGTCTGGCGCAACTGCACCAACTGCGCGGCAGAGTGGGCCGCGGCCGACACGCCAGCTCTTGCCTGCTGATGTACCGCGCACCCCTATCTTCGCTGGCGCGGCAGCGTCTCGCCGTGATGCGCGACACCAACGATGGATTCGAAGTTGCGCGGCGCGATCTGGAACTGCGCGGGCCCGGCGAGCTGCTCGGCACTCGCCAGACGGGTCTTGCGCAAATGCGAGTCGCCGATCTGCTTCGCGACGCGGATCTGCTGCCGCGCGTGCAGATTGCGGCCGAAACATTGTTGCGTGACTGGCCTGCGAATGTCGCGCCCCTCATTCGTCGATGGGTGGGGCATGCAGAGCAATACGGCCGCGTGGGGTAGAATTGCGCGCATGACACGAAGCTATTCACGACCGATTGCATCCGTTCAATGGCAGCCCGCGGAGCGCCTCGGCCAGTTGCCGGTGGATCCGCGCCTGCGCCCGTGGCTGATCGGCAATGGCCTGCTCACGCAGCGACTGAAGGCGGCCTGTGGCAGTCGATTTGTGCTGCGGCTTGTGGATTTATGG
>Ga0302326_10009484_pt1 | contig 21258 bp, 16 predicted proteins | sample Palsa_T0_3_FD_202264 | JGI IMG/M metagenome (GOLD analysis project Ga0302326, IMG submission 202264) | Peat permafrost microbial communities from Stordalen Mire near Abisko, Sweden - Palsa_T0_3 | ecosystem: Environmental > Terrestrial > Soil > Palsa > Peat permafrost | place: Sweden: Abisko... | reverse complement strand
TTGTCCGCAACCGGATCGAGGAACGCACCGAAGGCGGAAGTCTGGCCCCACCGCCGCGCTAGGTAGCCGTCGGCCCAGTCAGTGAACGCGGCCAGCGTGAAAATGCCCATCGCCAGCCAGTTCTTGCTCTGCATCGACAACAGTGAGTTCGGCAGATAGTACACACCGACAAACAGCGGTATGAGCACAATCCGCAGCCAGGTCAGGGCAATTGGCAGGTTGAATTGCACCATTGAGTGCCTATTCTACTTTGGAAGGGCGAAGCGCGCTGCGGGCGGGCCAAGCCTAATGCAAGGAGGCGAAGATGCGCTCGGCCAGCGCACGGCTGATGCCCGGCACGCGCGCAAGGTCATCGACGCTGGCTGCCTGCACGCCCTTTAGGCCGCCAAAATGCGTCAGCAGCGCGTGGCGGCGCTTGGAGCCGATGCCGCCGATTTCTTGCAGCGAGGAAGCCATGCGTGCCTTGCCGCGCCGCGCGCGGTGGCCCTGGATGGCAAATCGATGCGCTTCATCGCGAATCTGTTGCAGTAGGTGCAATCCCGAATTATCGGCCGGCAGAGTGAGCGCGCGCGCGCGGTCAGGGAAAATGATTTCCTCCAGTCCGGGCTTGCGCTCCGGACCCTTAGCGATGCCGATAAGTTGCGTCGCGTGCAGCCCCTGCTCGGCGAGCACTTCGACGGCAACCGCCACCTGTCCTTTGCCGCCGTCGATCACCAGCAGGTCCGGCGCCGGGTACTCTCCAGCAACGATACGCCCGACGCGCCGGGTGAGCGCTTCGCGCAGCGCAGCATAATCGTCGCCGCCAGTCGGCGGCGTGACGTTGAAGCGTCGGTACTCGCTCGTCTGCAATGCGCGCCGATCAAAAATGACGCAGCTCGCCACCGCCGCCTCGCCCATCGTGTGGCTGACGTCGAAGCATTCAATCCGCTGCACCGACGAGGGCAGCCCCAGCGCTTCCTGCAGCGCGATAAGGCGTTCGTCCTGGGTTGCCTTCTGCGCGAGCTTCTGCCGAATGGCCAGCCGCGCATTCTCGCTTGCCATGCTCATCCACACGCGTCGCTCGCCGCCCGGGTTGGCGACCAGGCTTACTTTCCGTCCCGCCTGCGCCGACAGCACTTCGGCGAGCACGTCATCGTCGACGCCCTCGGCAACGATGGTCGGCGGCGCGGGCCGCTCGAGATAGTGCTGCATCAGGAAGGCGGTGCTGATCTCGATCGGCGAAGCGCCTTCGGCGTGATCCGGAAACAGTGTCCGGTCTCCGACGTGGCGGCCGCCGCGAATCATCACCACGTTCACCGCCGTGAGGCCCTGTTCGGCAGCCACGGCGATAACGTCGATATCGCCGGCGGTCGCGCTTTCGACGAACTGTCGCGATTGCAATTGCTGCAAACGCGTGATCTTGTCGCGTACCTTGGCCGCGCGCTCGAAGGCGAGCGCCCCGGCCGCCTCGTCCATCTGTCGCTGCAGGTGATCGAGCACCTCGGTCGTCTTACCCTGCAGGAACAGGGTCGCGTTCTTCACATCCTCCTGATAGTCCTGTTCGGATATCAATCCGACACAGGGGCCGGTGCAGCGCTGGATCTGGTAGAGCATGCAGGGGCGCGAACGATTGGCAAACACGCTCGCCTCGCAGGTGCGCAACTGGAATACCTTCTGCAACACGCCGATCCCTTCGCGCACGGCACCGGCACCGGGAAACGGCCCGAAGTAGGTGTGCGGTTTCTCCAGCTTGCCGCGGTGGAAGCGCAGTTGCGGGAACGCTTCGCCGGTCAGGCACAGGTACGGGTAGCTCTTGTCATCGCGGAAGACGACGTTATAGCGCGGCTGGTGCGCCTTGATGAGGTTGTTCTCCAACAGCAGCGCCTCACCTTCGGAGCGCGTCACGGTCGTCTCGACCCGCGCGACCTGCCCGATCATCAGCGCCGTGCGTGGCGCATGACCGGTTTTCTGAAAATAGCTGGCCACGCGTTTTTTCAGGTCACGCGCCTTGCCGACATAGACCGTTTCGCCCGTGGCGTTGAGCATGCGATAGACACCCGGACGCCTGGGCAGCGATGCGATCAGCTCGCTGGCATCAAATGCCTGCGCGGGCACTGCGGGGTCGGCGTCGGTCGCGGTCATGGTGCGGTCATGCGGCTGGTTCGCCAACACGTTGCTGCGCTAGGTAGCGCACGATAGCCGCGAACACCTGCTCGAACATGACAGTGGTAAGGCGCCTGGTATTGGTGTTGTAGCGGCTGCAGTGGTAGCTGTCGAAAAGCCGTGCGTCGCGTTCGAGCAGGTGTTCGGCGCCGTGGGCAAACTTGCGCTCCCGTGGCGAGAGCCCGAGCGCGCGCAACACCGCGTCATGGGCGATTCTCCCGAGAGCGAGCACGGCTGCGCCGGGCGGCAACACGGCCATCTCGGCTGCAAGGTACGTATTGCATTCCCTGGCCTCCGAAGGCAACGGCGCGTTACCCGGGGGCAGGCACTTGACCGCGTTGGTGATGCGCGTGTCGATGAGCCGCAGCCCATCCGCAAGGCTGCGCGACTGGGGTGCGGTCGCCAACCCGAACTTGAACAGCGTCGCGTAGAGCAGGATGCCGGCATGGTCCCCGGTAAAAGGCCGCCCGGTGGCGTTGGCGCCGTGCATCCCCGGCGCGAGACCGACGATGACCAGCCGCGCGTCCGCTGCGCCAAAAGGCGCTACCGGCCGACAGTGGTACTGCGGATGCTCGGCCTGCACGGCGTCCAGGAACGCGGCCAGCCGAGGGCAGCGGCGACAGTCGGCGGCGTAGGCAGCGGCTGGGAGCGCCGCGGGAGCGAGGGCGACACCTCGCCCGGAACTTCGAGTCATGTAGAATGGCGCGCTTTCAAGCGCGCGATCGCGCTCGAGCGGCGCGGCATGCGTGACGTGCAACATCTTAGCATGTCGTGCTACCCCTACGGGCCAAATAAACCGCGATGCTTCCACCCGAGCCGAACCTCGAAGTCCGCTCCCGCCTGCCCGCGCGCGCCAACGCCCGGCCGCCTCTCTTGTTTGTGCACGGTGGCTACTGCGACGCATGGTGCTGGGAGCCGTATTTCCTGCCCTGGTTCGCTGCGCACGGCTATGCGGCCTACGCAATCAGCTTGCGCGGCCACGGCGCGAGCGGTGGTCGCGAGTCGCTGTTTGTCGCGAGCCTCGATGATTACGTCGCCGACGTCGAGCGGGTACGTGCGGCGCTACCGGCATCACCGGTCCTTGTCGGGCATTCCATGGGCGCGGCGATTATCGAGCGCATGCTTGCCACCGTCGAGGTGCCCGCTGCCGCGCTGCTTGCACCGGTGCCGCCGGGGGGCCTGGGTCCGGTGGCGAACCGCCTGCTCGCCTGGCAGCCCGAATATCTGGTCAACATGCAGCGGCTCGACGCGCCCCACCTTGCCGGAGACGTTCTCGCCGCGCTGCGGCCAATGTACTTCAGTGCCGACGTCGAGCCAGACATTCTCGCGCAAGCCGTCACGCACTTGTGCGTCGAGTCGCCCCGCGCGCTGTTTGACCTCGCGATGCCGGTCGGGCGCCCACGCAACAGGCTGGCGACCCCGCCCTGCGTGCTGGGCGCGGCGGGCGATCGCATCGCCACGCCTGGCGATGTCAAGGCGACGGCTCTCTTCTACGATGCGACAGCGAACATCGTGCCCGGCCTTGCGCACATGATGATGCTCGAACGCGGCTGGGAGAGTGTGGCGCAGCCGCTGCTGAAGTGGCTGGAGCGCGACGTGCGGCGCGCTCGCCGCCCGTAGATGCGGGTGACCGGCTAGTGCTGCTTCCGGCTGAACTCGGCAAATACCTCCGGCGGCAGCGCGGCGGAGATCCAGAATCCCTGAAAGCAGTGGCAGCCCCGCGCGCCAAGGAATTCAAACTGCTCGCGTGTAGCCACGCCCTCGGCGACGACGCGCAATCCCAAGCCGCGAGCCAAGGCGATGATCGCCTCGGTGATCGCGGCGTCACCTGGATCGGTCTCGATGTCGGCAATGAACGAGATGTCGATCTTGAGCGTATCGATCGGGAAATGCTTGAGGTGTGAAAGGCTAGAGTAGCCCGTGCCGAAGTCGTCGATCGCCACGGCGAAACCTTCCTCGCGCAATTGCCGCAGTACCTTCTTGATCGAATCGAGGTCGTGCAACAGGCTTGACTCGGTGACCTCGAGCTCGATCCATTCCGGCTTGCAGTCCGCCTCGCGCACGATCTCGGAGACGCGCTGCGCCAGGTCCTCGCGATAGAACTGGCGACCAGAAAGATTTATCGACACCTTCAGGTCCAGCCCCTCCCTGTGCCATGCCGCGCACTGTGCCGCTGCGGTGCGCATGACCCAGTCACCGAGGGCATGAATAAGGCCGGATTCCTCGGCAAGTGGAATGAACACATTCGGCGGCACGTTGCCGTGCTCGGGGTCATGCCAGCGCAGCAATGCTTCCGCGCCGACGATCGCTTTGTCTTCGATGCGCACCACCGGCTGGTAATGCAGCATCAGCGACTCCGCTTTGACCGCTGCGCGCAGCGCGGTCTCCAGCGTGTGCTGTTCGAGCCGGTGCGCAGCCAGGTTGGCGTCGAAGAATTGGTAGGTGTTGCGCCCGAGTTCCTTCGAGCGGTACATCGCAACGTCGGCGTGCTTGAGCAGCTCTTCGGGCGCGTCGCCGTCGTCCGGATATACCGAGATGCCGATCGACGAGGTCACGTAGATGTCGTGCTCTTCGACCTCGAATGGTTGCGATACCGCGTCCTGGAGCTTTTGCGCAACCCGATTGAGCACCTCCGGATCGTCGAAGTCCTCGACAATGACCATGAACTCGTCGCCGCCGAGGCGCGCCAGCAGATCGGATTCGCGCAGGGCATGGGACAGCGTTGCCGTCACGCGCTTGAGCAGCTCGTCGCCGATGCGGTGTCCCAGCGTATCGTTGACGTTTTTGAATCGGTCAAGGTCGATGAACAGGACACCGACGCACTGATGGCTGCGTCGCGCCTGCGCGATGGCCTGCGTGAGCCGCTCCTGCAGCAACACCCGGTTCGGCAAGCCGGTTAGCGCATCGCGCGTCGCCAGGTACTGCAGCCGCTCTTCGGCCTGGATACGCGAGGAGACATCCTGCACGAACGACAGGATCGACACGATGCGGCCCTGCTCGTCAAGCAGGCAGGAGTGATACCACTCGCACCAGATCGTCTCGCCGTCCTTGCGATAATTGCGGTTCAAGCCCGTGGCGCGCGGCTCGTCGCCGCCCATGAGCTTGTTGATCAGCTCGACCACGGTCTCGCGGTCAGATTCGTGCGTGAGCTGGCTGCCGGTAAGGGGCATCCCCAGTACTTCCTCGGCGCGCCAGCCAAAGATGTTCTCCGCCTGCGGCGACCAACGCACCAGTCGAAAGTCACGATCCCACTCGAGCACCGCGAGCGGCGTGTTGTTGATATGCGACGAGAGCATCCAGTTGGCGCGACGCAGAGCCTCTTCGTTGCGTTTCTGGTCGTGAATGTCGGTGTGCACCGCGTAGATCCCGATCACGTTGCCCTCACCGTCGCGGTTGGGGGCGAAGTGGATCGATTCCCAGCGCTGTTCACCGTTGGGCTGGACGAGCAGCTGCTCGGTGGAGATCGTCTCGCCGGCGAGCACACGGGTCAGCAGTGGCTGCAGCTGGCGACCGCGCGCCTCGCCGACCACTTCACCGATGCGGCGCCCTGTCAGTTCCTTGCGGCTTTCCGACAACCACTCCTCGTTGTGACGATTGAGGAACCGGAATCGGTACTCGCGATCGATGTAGGCGACTCTTGCCGGGACGTTATCCATGATGAGCCTGAGCTCGGCCTCGCTCGCGCGCAAGGCTTCCTGCGCCTGCTTCAGGCCATGGATGTCGTTCATGAGCACGAATGCGCCGGCTATCTCGCGCTCCGCGCTCATGTCTGGTACGACGCGGATGGTCATCCATCGCCGCACACCGTTGGCTCCCGGCACCAGCCGGTCGAACGACGTCGATTCGCCACGCAGCGCCCGCGCCAGCATGACCTGCGCGCTCTGGTAGATGCCGTGGCCGACGACATCGCGCAAGCGCAATTCGGCGATCTGCTCGGAGGTCAGCCCGAAGTAATGCAGGAAGGTGCGATTGACGTATTGACAGCGCTCGTCACGGTCGATGTAAGCCACGGGCGCCGGCACGCCGTCCATGATCGCGCGCAATTGCGATTCGCGCGCGGCCAGGGCATCTTGAGCCTGTTTCAGGTCGGTAATGTCATGGCCGACGATGTAGTAGCCCTTGATCGTCCCGTCGAAGCGGAAGTCGGGAACGATCCGGTTGCGCAGCCATCGCTGACGACCGTTGGCGTCGATGCTTTCACGCTCGTAGGTCACGCTCTCGCCGAGCGCGGCGCGTTCCAGAAACGGCGTTTGGAACTCGACCACGTCGGCCCCCAGCACGTCCGCTGCGGACTTGCCGAGCACGTCGTCGCGCTCCAGCCCGACCAGGCGCAGGAACGCATCGTTGACGAAGGTGTAGCTGCGGTCCTGGTCGACGTAGACCACGGGCTCGGGAATGTTGTCGGTGAACAGCCGCAGCTGCTCCTCGCGCGTGGCCAACGCCTGCTCGGTTAGCTTCAGATCGTGGATGTCGTACTCGGTGCAATACAGGCCGCGGACCTTGCCCGTGCCGTCGAGATCGGGCGCGATGCGCCCGTGCATCCATCGCCGCTGCCCGTCGACGGACTTTCCGACGCGCTCGTATTCGACGTTCTCACCCTCCTGCGCCCGGCGGATGATCGGCCGCAGGAATGCAGTCACGTCCGAAGGCATGACCTCGTATGGGGTCTTGCCGTAGATCTGATCCTGCGGCCTGCAGAGCCAGTTGGCGAACGCCTGGTTGACGAAGGTGTAGCGCAACGATTTGTCGAGGTAGGCGATCGGACCCGGAATGTTGTCGGCGAACAGCCGGAGCTGCGCCTCCTGTGCCTTGAGCACCTCGCGAATGCGGACGTCGTCCTCGATGTCGTTGAGGACGACGAACGCGCCGCCGATGCGACCGCCCGGCTCGCGGTCGGGGAAGAGCGTGATGCGCACCCAGCGCAGGTCTCCCGACGCCGGGCGCTCGCGGCGGTCGTAGCTCACCGTCGCGCCGGCGAAGGCCCGCTCGATGTAGCCTTGCATTTCCGCCAGGGCGTCTGGCGCGACGAAGTTCTTTAGCGGTTGGCCAAGTACATCGTCGACCGCTGCGCCGATATAGGTCCCGTACGGCTTGTTGGCGAAGCGCAGCCGCAGTGCGCGATCGAAGTAGAAGATCGGCAGGCCAACGCTGTCGGTGACGATGCGCAGGCGGTGTTCGCGCTCGCCCGCCTCGAGCTCGAGCCGCTTGACGGCGTCGACGTCGGTATAGGTAGCGAGCAGGCCGCGGATCTCACCGCGCGGCCCCCGATCCGGGTAATAGTCAACGCGGATCCAGAACGCGTTGCGCTTGGCGCTGGAAAGTTGACGCTCGAAGCTGACGCGCTCGCCGGATAACGCCGCGTCCGCGTAGGCGTTGTAGAGCTGATAGAGCTCGCGCCCCTCGACCTCGACGATCTCGCGGCCGATGATCTCGGAAGCCGACTTGCCGGTCCAGTCGAGGAAGGCGCGATTGACGAAGCGGTAGTGCTGGCCGGCGTCGATATAACAGACCGGCATGCCGAGCGCATTCAGCTTGCGCTGGGAAAGGGCAAGCAGTGCCTCCCGCTCCACCCCTTCGCCATGCGTCTGCAAAGTCGGGGCATCGAGGCGGCTCAGTGATTTTGTCAGGGCCATTGCCACGGGCTAAAGTCCGATCTCCTGCGCTAGCCCCCCATAAGGTGGGTGGATCGGGCAGTCTAAGGGTCCAACCGGGTACTGACAAGCAAGGACCTTGCCATGCACGGGGACGCGCAAGGGGGCGAAATCAGGGGTATCCCGCCGTCGGACTGGCTCGGTGCGGCGCTGCACACACCAATCGGCGGCACAAAAATACCGTCTGCGGCACCGTCACGCCGGGGCTCGGAGCCGCTCGGCGGTCTTTCGCTTGCCCCGCCAGCGAAGAGCCCGGCCGCTTCACCGGGCTCGGGTTTCAGGTGCATTTAAGCGGGGTCGGCAAGGCCCCCGGGGAGTCGACGCCCAGGGTCTAGCGCTCCCAATGCCCTGGCACGAAATGCCAGTGCGGACCGGCCGCCACCCACTGTTCAGGCACCCAGCGGTAGCCGCGTCGCTCGTGTACCCACCGGCCGTCGGCCCACACGTAGCGCGCGCCGTTCCAGCGCCAATATCCCGGCGCCCACACGTAACCCGCGCGCGGCGCGGGAACGACAACCACGCGCGGCGCCGGCGGCGCGACCGCCACATCGACAACAACAGCGGCTTCGCTCGCAATCGACGACACGGCGGCAGTCAATGCGAAAGCGGTCATTACCAAGGCCTTGCGCGACAACATAGCGATACCTCCGAGGCGGTTGATCGTCCGGACGCGATCGGCGTCCGGTTTGTCTGATTTAACGAGTTTCTGCGCCGTTGCGTTGACACCCCGCCGGTCGCGGGAAACGCGGCGGCGGAACGGCAAGTGTTTAGCGATCGACGATCAGGACGTGGACCCGGAACGGGCCGTGCGCGCCAAGAACGATCGTCTGCTCGATGTCACCGGTGCGGGAGGGACCGGAAATCAGATTGACGGCGCGCGGCAGGATACCGCGCTCGCGTCGTATCCAGGTGAAGGCATCCTCCATGCCGTCGACGATGCGATTGGCCGGCACAACGGCAACGTGGGTATCCACCAGCAGGGCGCTCGCCGTCGGCGCATCCGCGCTGGCGAGGAGCACCATCGTTCCGGTCTCCGCAATGGCGCAGAACACGCCGGTAATGCCGATGCGGTCATCGCCCTGCGTCGGCCGCACCGCGATGTCAAGACCGGCGCCGGCCCAGTCGAGTGCGGAAAACTCGGGCCAGCACACGCCTGCGCGCGCGTTTGCTCCCGCGAGCGCTGGCGAGAGAGCGTCGAGATAGCGCGCGACCGCGGCCGGAACCGCGGCGAAATCGGGGATGCGTTCGACGCTGCTTTGCATGTCGCGTGCGCGCTGCATGAAGCGCAGGACACGATCGCCTGCGAGCGCCGGCCGCGGCCCCTGCGCGTGCGCCGCCATCGTGGCTTCGGCGACAGCGACTAGCGCCGCGTCGCGCTCGGCCTTGCCGAGCGCCTTGCGCACCCGGGCAAGAACGTTGTCGCGGGCAGAACCCACCCGCCCTACCGCCCGCCGCGGCGCACAAACGCGTCCATGCGCGCCACGCCGTCCTCGATGGCGCCCCGCGACGCGGCATAGGAAAACCGAATGTGCTGCCCGTCGCCTGGAACGCGGCGGCCGAAGTGGATGTCCGCCAGCACCGCAACACCGGCCTCGTTGAGCAACCGCCGGCGCAACTGCTCCGAGTCAACGCAGTGCGTGCGCTTGCACGCCTCGGTCACGTTGGGCCACGCATAGAACGCCCCGCCCGGCGTCTTGCATTCGACGCCTGGCACCAGGTTGAGCAGGCTCACGATCAGGTCACGGCGCTCGAGAAACGAGCGGCGCATCGCTTCTGCGGCATCTTGCGGGCCGGTGATTGCCTCCAGCGCCGCCCACTGGCTGATCTGCGAGGCGCACGATTCGGTGTTGGTGATCCAGCGCGTGAACACCGGCGCTAGCGTCGGGTTGGCGACGAAGCCGATGCGCCAGCCGGTCATCGCCCAGGTTTTCGACGCGCCGTCGGAAATGATCGTCCGCTCGCGCATGCCGGGAAGTGCGGCGAGTGACACGAACTCGCCGTCATAGACCAGGCGCGAATAGATCTCGTCCGCGAAGATCCATACCTGGGGGTGCAGGCGCAGGATGGCCGCGATCGCCTCCAGATCGGATCGCTTCAGGCAGCCCCCGGTCGGATTGTGCGGCGAATTGAGGATCAAAAGCCGCGTCTTGGCAGTGATCTTGGTCTCGAGCTCGTGTGGGTCGAAGGCAAAATTGCGTCCTTCGCGCAGGTGAATGGGCACCGGCACCGCACCATTGGCGACGATCTGCGATTCGTAGATCGGGAACCCGGGGACCGGGTAGATCACCTCATCGCCTACGCCGTAATCCGTTACCGAGGCGATAGCATAGGCGATGAATGGTTTCGCGCCCGCGCCGATGACGACCTCATCGGCGGCAATGTCGAGTCCGCGCCGCTGCCCCATGTCGCGCGCCGCCGCCACACGCAGCTCGTCGATACCGGCCGAGGGCGTGTAGCCGTGCCTGCCGTCGCGAATCGCGGCGATCGCCGCGTCCTGGACGTTGACCGGGGTCGGGAAGTCAGGCTGGCCGATGCAAAAGGAGACGATGTCGCGGCCCTGCCGGAGGAGCTCGTTGACCTCGGCCAGCACCACGAAGGCGTTCTCCGTGCCGAGGGCCTCGCCGCGGCGGCTGATGGGCGGGACAGAGTGTGGCGCGTTCATAACTTGGTCCTCGCCCGATAGAGGTCACGAAACATGCGTCCGTCCGGCGCTGGCATGTCGCGTCCTTTGGTCCAGCCACTGGCAAACGGCAACGTATGCAACAACCCTTTGCGGCCACCCATCGCATGCAGCACCCGCATGGCCACGCCCATGGTCAGCGCATACAGACGCGGACGGCTGGCGAGCCACGACCAAAGGCGCAGGCCTGCGCGTTCAGTCCACGGGCGCAGATGCTGCTCGAACTGCTGCTCGCGCAGCTTGCGCAACAAGTCTGGAAGAGGAATCTTGACCGGGCACACAACGCCACACTGGTTGCACAGCGTCGAAGCCTGGGGCAGGTCGAGCGCGTTGCGCAGCCCCACGTACGACGGGGTCAGGATCGAGCCGATCGGACCCGGATAAACCCAGCCGTAGGAATGCCCACCGACACTCTGATAGACCGGACAATGATTCATGCAAGCGCCGCAGCGGATGCAGCGCAGTGCTTCCCTCAACTCGCCGCCGAGCACCGTCGAGCGGCCGGCGTCGACGAGGATGAAGTACATGTGCTCGGCGCCGTGAAACTCGCCCTGCCCCTTGACGCCTGTGAGGATATCGACGTAGTTGGAGATGGACTGCCCCGTCGCCGAGCGCGGCAGCAGGCGCATCAGCGTGGCCACGTCCTCGAGCGTCGGCACGATCTTTTCAATACCCGAGATGGCGACGTGCACGCGCGGCATCGTCGTGGCCAGCGTCGCGTTACCCTCGTTGGTGACCAAGACCACCGAGCCAGTCTCGGCGACAAAGAAGTTGCCGCCGGAGATGCCCATGTCGGCGGTCAGATAGTGTTGTCGCAACACGCCCCGCGCTTCCAGACACAGTTCCGTGATCTCCGTCTTGCGCGGCGTCGCGTGCGTTTTGGCGAACAGGTCGGCGACCTCTTCCTTGCTCTTGTGCAGCGCCGGTCCGATGATGTGCGACGGCGGCTCGTAGTCGTTGATCTGCAGGATGTACTCGCCGAGATCGGTCTCGACGACCACGAGACCGGCCGCCTCGATCGCGCGGTCCAGCGACGACTCCTCGCTTACCATCGACTTCGACTTGATGATCTTGCGGACACCGTGGCAGCCTGCGATATCGAGTACATGGGCGTTAACATCGGCCGGCGTCTCCGCCCAGAGCACGGTCGCTCCGCGCGCAGTCGCGTTGCGCTCGAAGATTTCAAGCCATACATCGAGGTTGTCGAGCGCGCGCTGGCGGATCGCGCGTCCCGCTTCACGCGTCCCTTCGAAATCGTCGAGTTCGGTCAGGGCGTCACGGCGCTTGGCAACGAACTTGCCCTTGATCTTCTGCAGATTGTCCTGCAGCTGCACGTTTGCCAGGTTGGCGTGCGCGCGTTCCTTGAAATGCATCGAGGAGATCTGCATGGGAGGCCGTCAGTTCGTCTCGCCCGCGCCGGCGAGCACCTCGGCGACGTGCAGCACGCGCGTTTTCATGTCGCCGCGCCGGCGCAGCCGGCCCTCGATGTTGAGCATGCAACCGAGATCACCCAGGACGACGGCGTCTGCGCCGCTCTCGGCAATGCGCTTGCACTTGTTATCCGCAAGCCGGGTCGAGATCTCGCCAAATTTGATGGCGAACGTGCCCCCGAAGCCACAGCAGGTTTCACATTCGGCCATTTCGGTGAGCTTGAGTCCCCGGACCCGCGCCAGCAACGCACGCGGCTGGGTCTTGACGCCCATCTCGCGCAGCCCGGAGCAGCTGTCATGGTAGGTAACGGTCGCCGTCAATGCGCCGGGCACTGCGTCGAGCTTGAGCACATTGGTCAGGAAGTCGGTCAGCTCATATGTCCTGGCAGCGAGCGCCGCCACCCGCGCGCGCAGCGCCGGTTGGTCCGCGAACAGGTCGGCATAGTGGGTCCTGATCATGCCGCTGCAGGACCCGGAGGGGGCGACCACGTGTTCGCAACCCTCGAATTCGGAGAGGACCTTGGCCGCCAGCACCTCGGCGCCCAGGCGGTCTCCGGCGTTATAGCCCGGTTGCCCGCAGCAGGTCTGCGTCGGGGGGACGTAGACCTCCGCCCCGCCGGCTTCGAGCAGCCGCACTGCCGCCATACCGATCGACGGCCGCATCAGATCCACCAGGCACGTGACAAAAAGACCGACGCGCATCGAGGCTCCAACCGGCTAGTACGAATGCGTCAGCGCCAAAGCGCACCAGCCCATCAGTTTCTGTGGAAAGATGCCGAGGAGCAATAGCGCGAGCCCGTTAACCGACAGCAGGAAGCGCGTGTCGGCGCGCGCTTCGATCCGCTCCCTGTCGACCGCGTCATCAAAGTACATCAGCTTAACGATGCGCAGATAATAGAATGCGCCGACCAGCGAAGCGAGAACGGCAATCACGGCGAGCCAGACGAGCCCGATGTCCACTGCGGCCCAAATTACCGAGAATTTCGCGTAGAAGCCGATCGTTGGCGGAACGCCAGCGAGCGAAAACATCGTCAGCAGCATCATGAACGCGTACCAGGGACTGCGCTGGTTGAGGCCCTTGAAGTCGTCGAGTTGGTCGGCTTCGAACCCTTGCCGCGACAGCAGCAGCACGATACCGAAAGCGACCAGCGCCGTCAGGACATAGGTCACGATATAGAACATCGCCGCACTATAGCCATCGTTGTTCGCCGCAAGCAGGCCCATGAGCATGAAGCCCATGTTGGCGATGGTCGAATAGGCCAGCATGCGCTTGATGCTCGTCTGCGCAACGGCAACGACATTACCAAGAATCATCGACAACAGCGACAGCACCAGCAGCATGCCCTGCCATTCGACCGTGAACGCGGACATCGTGCCAACGAGCAGGCGCATGGCGAAAGCGAACGCGGCGAACTCCGGCGCCGTTCCGATGAACATCGTCACTGCGGTCGGTGCGCCATCGTACACATCCGGTACCCACATGTGATATGGGACGGCGCCGAGCTTGAACGCGATCGCCGAGACAACGAACACCAGCCCGAAAAGCAGGATCGTGCGGTTGGGATGACCGTGCACCATGGCCTCCGCCGCACCCCCGATATCGAGCGTCCCGGTCGCGCCGTAGATCATCGACATTCCGTAGAGGAGCAGGCCCGAAGCGAGCGCGCCAAGGACAAAATATTTCATTGCCGCTTCGATTGCGCGCTCCGAATCGCGCTGCAGCGCCACCATGGCGTAGAGCGACAGCGACATCAGCTCGAGGCCAAGATAAAGGCTCACGAAGCTGTTGGCCGAGATCATGACCAGCATCCCGAGCAGCGACGTAAGGGCGAGCACAAAGGTCTCGCCGCGGAAGAGGCCTCGCGCCATGAGGTAGCTGCGCGAGTAGAAGAGCATCAACGAAACCGCAACGCAGGAGAAAATCTTGAGCACGCTCGCCAACTGGTCCGCCACGAACATGCCTCCCAGGGCGTGTAGCGGCGCTCCGTCATGGAAAAGCTGAAGGGCCAGCCCTGCCGTGGCGAGCAACCCGAATTGCGTCAGCCAGTAGCTGACCTGTCGATGCGCATCGGATATGAAAAGATCCGCGATCAGAATCGCGCAGGCCGATGCGGCGAGCACGATCTCCGGCAGGACGGCGATGAAATCGAAGCCGGCGGCCATGGTCGCGGCAGTCACTGCTTGCTCCTTGCGACGTGGGCGAGTAGATCCGCGACCGAGGCGTGCATCACGTCGGTGACCGGCTTCGGGTAGATGCCGACGACGAGGATCGCGGCGGCGACCGTCACGAGCAGCCAGAACTCCCGCTTCGACACGTCCTTGAGCGCAGCCACATGGGCGTTGGCCACCTCGCCGAACCAGACCCGCTTGTACATCCACAGCGTATAGGCGGCCCCCAGAATCATGATCGTCGCGGCGAGGAAGCCCAGCCACAGGTTGGCCTTGATCGCCGCGAGGATCACCATGAATTCGCCGACGAAGCCGCTGGTGCCGGGAAGTGCCGCGTTGGCCATCGCGAAGAGCATCGCCAGCGCCGCGAATTTGGGCATCGTATTGACCACGCCACCGTAGTCGCCAATGAGCCGGCTATGCATGCGGTCGTAGAGCACACCGACGGAGAGGAACAGCGCCGCGGAGACGAAACCGTGCGAAATCATCTGCACCAGGGCGCCTTCCATCCCGAGCTGGCTGAAGAGGAAGAAGCCTAGCGTCACGAACCCCATGTGCGAGATCGAGGAGTACGCGATCAGTTTCTTCATGTCGGGCTGCACCAGCGCGACGAAACCGATATAGACGATAGCGATGATCGACAGCGTGATGACGAAGCCGGCTAGGTAGTGACTCGCATCGGGCAGGATAGGCAGGATGAAGCGCACGAACCCGTACGCCCCGACCTTCAGAGTGACCGCCGCCAGAACCACCGAGCCGCCGGTGGGGGCCTCGACGTGGGCGTCGGGGAGCCAGGTGTGGACTGGCCACATCGGCACCTTGACCGCGAAAGCAACGAAGAATGCCGCGAACAGCCACAACTGGGTGTTGAGCGACAACGGCAGCCGGTACCACTCGAGAATCGAGAAGCTCGCGCTCACCGAGTACAGATAGATTAGCGCGACGAGCATCAGCACAGAACCCAGAAACGTGTAGAGAAAGAACTTGAGCGCAGCGTAGACACGGTTCGGGCCGCCCCAAATGCCGATGATGAGGTACATCGGGATGAGCATTGCCTCGAAAAAAACGTAGAACAGCACCCCGTCGAGAGCCGAGAACACACCGTTGATGAGCCCGGATTGGATGAGGAACGCCGCCATGTACTGGGCAACCCGCTTTTCGATGACAACCCACCCGGCCCAGATGGCGAGCACGGTAATGAAGCTGTTGAGCAGGATCAGCAGGACCGAGATACCGTCGACACCGAGCAGATAGTTGACGTTGAAGCGTGGAATCCATTCGATGGCCTCGGAGAACTGCATCTCGGAGGTGCCGAGCATGAAGCGCGTGTACAACGGAATGGTCACCGCGAGCCCCGCCAAGGCGCCAACCAGAGCCATCCAGCGTGCGGCCGCGGCGTCACCGTCGCGATGAATTGCCAGCACCAGCACCCCGGCGACGATCGGCACCCAAATAGCGAGACTGAGATAAGGCAGCATCAGATGACTCGCAGAGTGAGCCACCAGAACAGGAACACGACGATGCCCAGGACCATGGCGAAGGCATATTGATAGATGAATCCGGACTGAATCTGCCGCAGCGCGGCCGAGGTCGCCGCAATGAGCCGCCAGCTGCCGTTGACGAAAAATCCGTCGATGATCGACCGATCACCCACGTTTGAAAACAGGGTACCGACTCGGCGAAAGCCGCCGGCGAAGAACCAGTCATTGAATTGATCGATGTAGTAGTTGTTGACGAGCAGGCGATATAGAGCGCCCGCCCGATCTGCGATCCGGGCCGGCAGGTCGGTACGCTTGAGGTAGAGATACCACGCCACCGCGATGCCTGAAAGCGCGAGCCAGAACGGGAGCGTCGTCACACCATGCACGACGAATGCCCATGGGCCGCGCCATTCCTCGGTGAGCGTCGCGAGTCCGGTGTGCTGCGCAGCGACCAGGATCGATTGCCCGAAGTAGTTGCCGAACACCACCGGGTCGATGTAAACCCAGCCCGAATAGATCGACGGGATGGCCAGTAGCACCAGCGGTACGGTCACGACCCAGGGACTCTCGCGCGGCTCGGTACCGTTGCCCTCTGCCCCGGTATGCTCCGGACCGTACGCCGCCTGATCCGTGCCAGCATGGCGGAAACGCTCTTCGCCGTGAAAGGCCATGAACAGCATGCGGAAGGTGTACAAGGCGGTAATGAAGACCGACACGGTCACCGCGAATTCGGCGTAGGTGTGCCCTCCAACCTGCGACAGCCCGACTGCCTCGATGATCGTATCCTTGGAAAAGAAGCCCGCAAACGGTGGCACCCCGGCGAGGGCGAGCGAGCCGATCAGCGCAGTCCAGTAGGTGATCGGCATGTATTTCTTCAGTCCACCCATCTTGCGCAGGTCCTGCTCATGATGCAGTGCGATGATCACCGACCCGGCCGCGAGAAAGAGCAGCGCCTTGAAGAACGCGTGTGTCATGAGGTGGAAAATCGCCGCGGAATAGGCCGACACGCCAAGCGCCACGGTCATGTAGCCCAGCTGCGACAGGGTCGAGTAGGCAATGACACGCTTGATATCGTTCTGCACCACGCCCAAAAGCGCCATGAACAGCGCGGTCGTCGCGCCGATGATCGTCACGAACGAGAGCGCCGTCGCGGACAGTTCGAACAATGGGCTCATGCGCGCGACCATGAAGATCCCGGCCGTGACCATGGTCGCCGCGTGTATCAGTGCCGAGATGGGCGTCGGACCTTCCATCGAATCGGGAAGCCACACATGCAGCGGAACCTGTGCCGATTTTCCCATCGCCCCGACGAAAAGCCCGATGCAGATCGCGGTGAGCACTGATGCTTGCGAGCCGCCCGCGATAGGGAGCGTTGTCCCGGCCAGAGCAGGCGCGCCGCTGAACACGCTCGCGTAGTCGAGCGAGCCAAAGTAGGCGACGATGAGACCGAGTCCGAGGACAAACCCGAAGTCGCCGACGCGATTGGCGAGGAAAGCCTTCAGGTTGGCGTAGATTGCCGTTGGACGCGTGTACCAGAAACCGATGAGCAGATACGACACCAGCCCCACCGCCTCCCAGCCAAAAAACAGCTGCAGGAAATTGTTTGCCATCACCAGCATCAGCATGGCAAAGGTAAACGCCGAGATGTAGGCAAAGAAACGCGTATAACCGGGGTCGTCGGCCATGTAGCCGATCGTGTACACATGCACCATCAGCGACACGAAGCTGACCACCGTGATCATAAGCGCCGTCAGCGGATCGATCAGGAACCCGATGGCGAACTTGAGCTCGCCACTGGTCATCCAGGTATAGAGGTCTCCGTTGAAGGTATTACCGGCTAGCACGTCGCGCAGGATCAACGCCGATACAGCGGTTGACACCGCCACGCCGAGAATACAGAGCGACTGCGAAACGACGCGACCGAGCTTCGGACCCCACAGGCCGACGACGATCGACGCGAACAGCGGCGCGAGCGGCACCAGAAGATAGAGCGTTTGCATGCTCATCCGCAAATCATCCCTTGAGCTGGTCGAGTTTCTCGACGTCGATCGAGCCGATGTTGCGGAACAGCAGCACCAGGATGGCAAGCCCGATCGCCGACTCCGCCGCGGCAACGGTGAGGATAAAGAACACGAATATCTGCCCGGAGGTATCGCCGAGGAAACGCGAGAAGGCGATGAAGTTGAGGTTGACGGCGAGCAGCATCAATTCGATGGCCATCAGGATGATGAGCACGTTGCGCCGGTTGAGAAAAATACCGACCACGCTGATCGCGAACAGGAACGCCCCGAGAACCAGGTAATGCGCCAGCGTTGGCTGCGACAAGTACGACACGTTGCCCCTCCCTGCTGCCGGCGCTTGGCACCGGCTCTTGGTTCAAGATCCGTCGGGCTTCTCGACCGGCATGTCGATGATGCGCAGGCGGTCATTGCGCCGGACGCGCACCTGCTCGGACGGGTTCTGATACTTGGTTGCGCGCCGCTTGCGGTGCGTCAAGGCGATGGCCGCGATAATCGCCACAAGCAGGATCATGGCCGCGATCTCGAACGGGTAGGCGTAGGCGGTATAGATCTGCGCGCCGAGGACCTTGGTGTTGCTGTAACCCGCGGCGGCTGGCGGCGGCGGCGCCCCGCCACCGAGGTAGCCGCCGAGAAGCACCAACGCCATCTCGCCCAGGACCAGGGCGCCGACCGTTAAAGCCACCGGAATGTAGCTCTTGAACCGTTCGCGCAGCGTGTCGAAATTGACGTCGAGCATCATCACCACGAACAGGAACAGCACCATAACCGCGCCGACGTAGACCAGCACCAGCACGATGGCAAGGAATTCCGCCTGCAGCAGGAGCCACACGCCGGCGGCGCTGAAGAACGACAACACGAGCCACATGGCGGCGTGCACAGGGTTGCGCGTCGTGACCACGAGCGCAGCGGCGACTATCAACACCACGGAGAAGGCGTAGAAGACGCCCGTCGCGAACGTCATCGATACCTCGCGTCCTCGGCCCGGTCGGCGGCGATCTGCTCCTCGTAGCGATCCCCGACGGCGAGCAGCATTTCCTTGGTGTAGATCAGGTCGCCGCGTTTCTCGCCGTGGTATTCGAGGATTCGCGTCTCGACGATCGAGTCGACAGGGCAGCTTTCCTCGCAGAAGCCGCAGAAAATGCATTTCGTAAGATCGATGTCGTAGCGTGTCGTGCGCCGGGTGCCGTCGTCGCGCTCTTCGGATTCGATCGTGATCGCCAGCGCCGGGCATACCGCCTCGCACAGCTTGCAGGCTATGCAGCGCTCTTCGCCGTTGGGATAGCGGCGCAGCGCGTGCAAGCCCCTGAAACGCGGACTCATCGGAGTCTTTTCCTCCGGATACTGCACGGTCACCTTGCGCGTCACCATGCGGCGCGCGGTGAGCCACAGCCCGCGGAACAATTCCAGCAGGAGGAAGCTGTTGAAGAAGTCCTTGAGGCGTCTCATCGTTGCTCGCTTCAGTGAACCAGAAATGCCCAGCGCGTCTGCATGAGCGCCCCGATCAACACAATCCACACCAGCGTTACCGGAATGAACACCTTCCACCCAAGGCGCATGATCTGGTCGTAGCGGTAGCGCGGGAAGGTGGCCCGGATCCACAGAAAGACGAACAGCACCGCGCACATCTTGAGCAACAGCCAGCCAAAACCGTCGCCAAGGACGCGAACTCCGTATGCGGTGACCTCGTTGAGCGAGGGCCATGGCGCGAGCCAGCCGCCGAGGAACATGGTCGAGCACAGCGCTGCGATGAGAATCATGTTCATGTACTCGGCGAGGAAGAACACCGCGAACGCAACGCCCGAGTACTCGACGTGAAAGCCGGCGACGATTTCCGACTCGCCCTCGGCGACGTCGAAAGGATGGCGGTTGGTCTCGGCGATGCCGGCCACCAGGTAAACAACGAACAGGGGCAGCAAGGGCAGAACGTACCAGCGCCACCAGCCGCCCTCCTGCCCACGCACGATATCGCTCAAGTTCAGACTCGAGGCAGCCATGAGCACGCCGACCAATGCAAAGCCCATCGCAATTTCATAGGAGACGATCTGGGCCGCGGAGCGCAGTGCGCCGAGGAACGCATATTTCGAATTCGATGCCCAGCCGGCGAGAATAACGCCGTACACGCCCATCGAGGTCAGCGCCAGCACGTACAGGAGCCCCGCATTGATGTTTGAGAGCACCAGCGTGTCGGTAAACGGGATCACCGCCCAGGCAGCCAGCGCAGGCCCAATCGAGAGCAGCGGCGCGATGAAGAACAGGTACCGGTTGGCGCCGGTCGGAACGATGATCTCCTTGAATACAAGCTTGAACACGTCGGCAAAGGGCTGCAGCAGACCCAGTGGCCCGACGCGATTGGGACCGATGCGAACCTGCATCCAGCCGATAACCTTGCGTTCGGCCAGCGTGAGATAGGCCACGGCGAGGATCAGCGGCAGCGCGATCGCCACGATCTTGGCGAGCGTCCACACGCCCGGCCAGGCCCATCCAAACAGGTTCTGTGCGCCTTCCATCACAGGCCTTCCACTGCGATCGAACCGAACATGGGCCCGAGCGTGCGCGTAGCCGGATGCCCGGCGGAAACGCGCACGCAACCTTCCGGAACACCGGGATCGAGTACCGCGGCCAGCATCGCCTCGCCCCCGCCCTGGCGGACGCGGACCGCGGCGCCTTCGGCAAGATTGAGGCGGGCGAGCGTTGCCGCGTTCATGCGTGCCGTAGGCGCCCGTGCATCACGGGTTTTCTGCAGGGATGCCGCCCGCCGCACCAGGGGATCGGTGGCATAGATCGGCACGTCGGCGATGCGCTCGAGCCCGTTGGCTTCGGCCGGCGTCAAGGGCAGTTCGATCGGGGTGTCGGTCGCGTTCGACAGCCAGTTGCCGATCTCGTCGGCGCGCGGCAATTCGCTCCGGATCGCTTCGATGCTGTCGTAGTTGAATCCGGGAAGCGACAGGAGCGACCCGAGCACGCGTAAAACCTTCCATGCCGGGCGCGTTTGGCCGAGCGGCGGCACGACCCCGTTGAATGCCTGCGCCCTGCCCTCGCAGTTGATGAAGGTCCCGGCGGTCTCGGTAAACGGTGCCACCGGCAGCAGCACGTGGGCATAGGCAGCGGCACCGGACTGGAACGGCGAGAGCGCGACAACGAATTCGGCGGCGGCGAGCGCGGCACGGGTGCGCGCCGGATCGGCCGAGTCAAGCTCGGGGTCGGTCTGGAGCAAGAGGTAGGCCTTGCGCGGGTCAGCGAGCATCGCCGCCGCGTGCAGTCCGGTCTTGCGCGGATAGGCGCCAGCGACCGTGCCGCCGACCGAATTGGCCGCCTCGGTGAGAAAACCCAGCTTCGCGCCGGTGAACTCGGCGATGGCGGTTGCCAGCGCGTGCAGCTGGGCCGCGCGCGGATGCCAATCAGCGAAGCTACCCAGAAAGACGCCGCGCTGCGCGCCACTCGCGAGCGTGGCGGCGATTTCGCGCGCACCCGGCGACGGTTCGACCGTGGCGAGCGCCGCGGGCACCGCGACGCCCGCTGCCCCCGCCGCGGCGACGGCGATTTCGGCGAGCGCGCGCGGCAGTGCGGACGGCGCGACGATCAGCTTGTGCGCAAGCTTGACCAGCAACTCGTCGTCGGCGCTGTGCACGAGCGAGAGCTGTGCGCCTTTCTTGGCCATTTGCCGCAGTCGCTGCGCGAGCAGCG
>Ga0302326_10009483_pt1 | contig 21258 bp, 18 predicted proteins | sample Palsa_T0_3_FD_202264 | JGI IMG/M metagenome (GOLD analysis project Ga0302326, IMG submission 202264) | Peat permafrost microbial communities from Stordalen Mire near Abisko, Sweden - Palsa_T0_3 | ecosystem: Environmental > Terrestrial > Soil > Palsa > Peat permafrost | place: Sweden: Abisko... | reverse complement strand
AGGGACTTTCTCCTCAGGGGCTAAAGCCGCGTGCATTGGCGCGGATCATGTCGGGAGCTGAAGCTCCGCCCCCCTAGGGACAGCAAACCTAATGTCTCGAGACGCAAATCAGGACACTGCCAGAAGGGCCCGCGCCTCGCAATCGCGCGGCGCGGAAACTATAATTCCACGCGCGACGTCATTCATCGAGGTTTTCCGATCTTGAAAGCGGCACGTATTTTTGCGTTTTGGCTTGCGTTTCGGCTCGCGTTTTGGATTGCGAATGGGGTTGCGGCCGGCGCGTTTCTTCTGGCGTTTTGTGCGGCGGCATCGCCGCGGGCTCTTTTAGCCGCGAGCTCCATGCTCGCGGGTGCGAGGTTCGAGGGCTTGGCGCCCGCGGAGGGCGCGCCGGCGGCCACCCGGGGAGACGAGCTTTACGTTTCCAACTATGAGAATGTGCTGGGCACTTCGCTGCAATTGAAGATACTGGCGTCGTCGGAGGCGCAGTCCAAGCAAGCCGGGGATCTGGCTCTTGCGGAGATCGACCGCGAGGCAAAAATTCTCAGTTCGTGGGACCCCGACAGCGAATTCAGCCGCTGGTTTCGCACACGGAATGAGCCGGTGCGCGTTTCGCCCGAGTTGTTCGAGATTTTTTCTTTGTTCGATCGCTGGCGGGACGCCACGCAGGGAGCCCTCGACGCATCCGCCGAAACCATCACTCGCGTCTGGCAAGCGGCGGCGGCGCGGGGGCAGGTCCCTTCGCAGGCCGAGCTGGATGCGGCCGTGGCCAGCGTCCGGCGCGTCCATTGGAAGCTGGACGCCGCAAAGGGCACCGCAACGCATACCAGCGACGCGCCGCTGGCCATGAACTCCTTCGTGAAAAGCTACATCGTAGGGCGTTCGGCAGACGCCGCGCTGGGGGCGGAGGGCGTACACGGCGTGGTGGTCAATATCGGCGGCGATCTGGTGGTGCGTGGCCAGTGGAGCGAGCCGGTGGACATCGCCGATCCGCGCTCCGACGAGGAAAACGCCGCGCCCATGGCGCGCTTGCTGGTGCGCGACCGCGCGGTGGCCACCAGCGGAGATTACCGGCGGGGAGTGGTCATCGGCGGGAGGCACTATTCGCATATTGTCGACCCGCGCACGGGAATGCCCGCCGACCATATCATCAGCTCCACGGTGGTGGCGCCGAATCCGGCCGACGCCGGGGCGCTGGCCACGGCTTTTTCCGTGCTGTCGCCGGAGGAGAGCAGCCGTCTGGCGGACTCTGTCCCGAATGTGCAATATCTGCTGGTCACCGAAGATGGGGAGCAGATCGCGAGCCGGGATTGGAGTTCGCTGGCGGCGCCTTCGCAAGCGCGCCCAGCGGTTGCCGATGAGCGGGCCGCGGCCCGCGTGGTGCAGGTGGACGCGCAAGCGAATGGCGGTGCGCCGAAAACATCCCAGGCGCAGCCCGCGGTCCCCAAATCTTCGACAGCGCCTGCCGCCGCGGCGCTATGGAACCGTCAATACGAATTGACGGTGCGCATCGAACTGGCACAAATCGAGGGCATCCGGATCATGCGTCCGTTCATCGCCGTGTGGATCGAGGACAGGCAGAAGATTCCCGTGCGCACCATCGCACTCTGGTACGGTAGCTACCGCTACGTTTCAACGCTCAATGTCTGGTTTGGGGCCGAGGAACTGGGGGCCAACGAGGCGGGCGACTTGAAATATATCAATTCCATTTCCAGCGCCACGCGGCCGCCGGGCGCGTATACCGTGAAATGGGACGGGCGCGCCGACAACGGGAAACTGGTTAAGGCCGGCACCTACACGGTTCTAGTGGAAGCCTCGCGCGAGCGCGGCACGCATCAACTGATGCGACAGCAGATGGATTTTAACGGCAAGGCCGCGCAGGTGGATCTGGGCGGCAATATCGAGATAGCGTCGGCGTCGCTGGACTATCACAAAATTGAAGCCCAACAAACCAGACCGTAACGTCGAGCCAGACCGTAAACTCGGGCCAGACCGTAACGTCGCCTCTGCAGCACCGGTCGCGGTGAACGATCTCCCGGGGATTGCCGGCAAATCCGGGCGTTTTCTGCACTGGAACCGCCGGCTGGCCCACTGGGCGCGCTGGCTGCACACCTATCTTTCGATGTTGAGCTTCGCCATCCTGTTATTTTTTGCGGTGACGGGTCTCACGCTGAATCACGCCGATTGGTTTACCAGCGGGAAGCAGCGCACGGTGCGCTTCCATGGAAACGTGGATCCTTCCTGGCTGCACGCGTCCGAGGCCCCCAAGGGCGTGGACGTCGCGCGGATTGCGGCTTATCTGCGCGGCACTCACGCCATACACGCGGGCCTGAGCGATTCGCAGGTGGACGATGAGCAATGCGAGCTCTCTTTTAAGGGGCCAGGGTATGAAGCCGACGCCGTCGTGGATCGCGACAGCGGCAAATACGATTTGACGGTCAACCGTTTTGGGCTGATCTCGGTGCTCAACGATCTGCACAAGGGGCGCGACACCGGAGCGAACTGGTCCGTGCTGATCGACGCCGCGGCCATTTTCATGACCCTGGTCGCGCTGACCGGGCTCACGCTGATTTTTTATCTGACCAAGCGCCGCATCTCCGGTTTAGTGGCCATCGCCGCCGGCATTCTGCTGTGCTACATCATTTACGCCGTGTGGGTGCCTTGAGGGCTGGGCCGTTGACACTTGCGCGGGGGTCAGGCATCCTGCGGTGCAATTCCGGGCGTGCATGTAAGGAACGGCAAATTTAACGTCAGATGCAATCGCCGGTTTGCATACAGCCGGCAGCCACTGTGAGGTTTGCTTTTGGTGCGACCCAGCCGGGACTTTTGCCGCAGGATCGGTTTGATCGTTCTCCTAATGGTTTGTGTTTGCTTTTTGCTGCTGCCCGCGGCCAGCGCGCAGCAATCCCGCACGCTGCGGGGCACGGTGCTGGATTCCACTAGCCTTCCCATCCGCGGCGCCGAGGTTGAATCTCAATTCCAGGGCGAATCCCAGTCCGTGGCCACCGGCGACAACGGAACGTTTGAGATTTCGGTAAGCGCCGGGGGCGTGCTGATCGTGCGCCAGCCGGGATTCGCGCCGGACACGATTGCCGTGGATAACGACTCGCCCGGCGACAATGTGGAAGTCCGGTTGAATCCCGCCTCCGACGTGCAGCGCATTGTGGTGTCCGGGGCATCCGCGTCCGATGACGACCGGATTCCCGCGGTTCCCAGCAGCGAATATTCCATCCCGCTCGAGGAGATCAAGGACTCGGGAAGCCTGACTCTGGATGACGTGCTCCGCCAGGCGCCGGGCTTCTCGCTGTTCCGCCGCTCCAGCAGCTTGACCGCGAATCCCACGTCGCAAGGCGTGTCCATGCGCGGAATCGGGCCCAGCGGCACCAGTCGCGCCGCGGTTTTGCTCGACGGCATCCCCTTGAACGATCCGTTTGGCGGATGGGTCTATTGGACGCAGATTCCCAGCGAGACCGTCGCGAGCGTCCAGGTGTTGAACGGCGCGGCGTCGGACACCTACGGCACGGGCGCATTGGGCGGCGTCGTGAATATCACCAGCCGCCACGAGCAGAACGCCTACGCCACGCTGGAAACCTCCTACGGGAACGAGGACACCGAGGACCTGTCCTTTGCCGGCGGATTCTCCGTGGGCCAGTGGAGCATCGCCACGGGCGGGCAGGCGTTGCGCACGGAGGGATATATTCTTGTGCCACCCAGCCTGCGCGGATCGGTGGACATTCCCGCGGGCACCGCGGACCTGGTGGGGACGGTGGAAGTCTCGCGCAAGCTGGGAACGCAAGGACGCGTCTTCCTTGGCGGAACTTCCTTCGGCGAGAGCCGCGAAAACGGCACGCCCGCCACCATCAACAATACGCGCATCCCCACATTTCGCGGGGGCGCCGATTGGGCGAGTCCCGCGGCCGGCTCCTTCTCGGTGCGCGTCTATGGCTCCTACGAAGTCTTCCACCAGACGTTTTCCTCGGTCGCGGCCAATCGCGACTCGGAGTATCTTGTCGATCGCCAGCACAGCCCTTCGCAGCAGGTGGGCTTTGCGGCACAGTGGCAGAGGACTTTCGCGCACCGCAACAACCTCACCGCCGGCCTGGAAGATCGCGGCGTGCGCGGCGATAGCCGGGAAACCACGTTCAACGCCTCGGCAACGGCCACCGCGAACACCGACGCCGGAGGGCACCAGAACATTGACGGATTTTTCGTGCAGGACGCCTATTATTTTGCGCCCAACTGGCTGCTGACGGCCGGCGGGCGCGGAGATTTTGCGGTGAATAGCGGCGGGTTCATGAATCGCCTGCCTCTGGCGCCGGCTGGGGCGTTCACCTACACGGCATTTCCCGGCAGAACCCAAGGCATGTTCAGCCCGCGGCTGACGCTGCTGCGCACGCTTCCGCATAATTTTTCGGTTAGCGCGTCCTTCTATCGCGCTTTTCGGGCGCCGACGCTGAACGAGCTGTACCGCAATTTCCGCGTGGGAAACATTGTCACCGACGCGAACCCGGCGCTGACGGCCGAGAGCCTAACCGGCGGCGAGGCCGGCGCCAGCCTGCGCAGTTGGGGTGAGAAGCTCACGCTGCGGGGGGATTTCTTCTGGAGCCAGTTGGATGGGCCGGACTCCAACGTCACCATCGCCTACAGCCCTGCTTCGTGCTCCACCAACCCTACCTCCTGCACGACCATCACTCGCGAGCGTGAGAATCTGGGCGCCACCCGCGACCGCGGCTTTGAACTCTCCGCCGATGTGCATCCGCTGAGGCGTCTGCAGATCTCCACCAGCTACATCTATACCGACAGCACGGTGATCAGCGCGCCGGGGAACGCCGACCTGGTGGGTCTGCGGGTCCCCGAAGTGCCCAAAAACAGTTTCAACATTCAGGCCAGCTACGTGGATTCCAAATGGACGGTGGGGGTGCAGACGCGCTACAGCAGCAACGAGTTCGACGACGATCAGAATTTGTTGCCGCTGGGCAGCGCTTTCGTGGTGGATGCGCAGGTTTCGCGGCTGCTGGCGCATCAGACGCAAATCTTCTTCGCCGCGCAGAATCTTCTCAACGCCACCTACAACATTGCGGCCACTCCGGTGATTGATGTGGGCGCCCCGATCACGGTGCGCGGCGGATTCCGCTTTAACTTTCGCTGATCCGTAGTAGCCGCGATCCGAGGCCCTGATGAGGCGCTGGGCAAACGGGTGAAGGCTGTGACCGTTTTGTCCTGTGGGGAATCCAATAGGCGGTATGGCTAACGGTAAAATGGGGGGGCAAATTTTCTATTTCGCTTCTTGTTCGCCTAGGGTATAGTGACGCCTATGTCTTCGAACACACGGAAGGCCCCATGACCCTGATAATCCGCATGCCTCGCCTGGCGAAGTGGCTTCGCTCGCGGCGCTCGAATGGTGGCGATCGTACTCTCCGCGAGGGAGGGAATGCACCGGCTCGCCGGAAGGCGCAACGCTCCGTCCCGGTGGTGGAAAGGCTGTTCTATTTCGTTTGCCTTTGTCTGCCCCTGGTTACCCTGGTTCAGACCGTTTTGGCCCGAGCGGGTGAATATGAATATACCGCCGTCGCACCGTCCTCAATTCCCGTGGAGACTTTTCTCGTTGGACCGCGCTGGGGTTTTTCGGTTCCGTTCCCGGTGAAAAACAAGACCATGATTGAAAAACTGATCCAGTGTGAAAGCGGCGGGAGGAACATCTCCCGGCCGGACTCCGACGGGGTAATCTCCGACGGGATATTGCAATTCCATCGGGGCCCCGCGGACACCTATGCCGGCGGCACGTGGGAGGATTTCTCGCGATCCAGCGGGATCACGGGATCCCCGAGAGAGCCGGCGGATGCCATCCGGATGACGGATTGGGCCATCAGTCACGGTCTGGGCCCGCATTGGACCTGCTGGCAGCTGCAGAAGTTATCCCCGGGTTGGTAATCCTGGTTCCGTTGTGATGTCGGTGGACATTATGGCGATTAAAAACGTCACCAAGGCTGGCGAAAGGACCAATCCGGACGGAAAACCTGTCCGCAACAAGATATTGCTGTCCGTACCTGACGCCGAGTACCGTTTGGTCCGTCCGCACCTTGAATTTATCGACTTGCCCAATCACCTCAGCCTTCATGAGCCCCACCGGCCCGCGAAATTCGTCCATTTTCCAAATCAAGGTTTGATTTCTCTTGTGGTTGAACTAAAAAATGGCAAGACCGTTGAAGCCGGGCTGCTTGGGAATGAAGGCGTCGCCGGAACGCCCGCGGTTCTTGGAATGATCAGAAGCCCGCTTCGGGAGGTGGTGCAGATTTCCGGCGATGGATTTGGCGTGAGAGTCGGTTCCTTGAAGGAAATGCTGCCATCCACTCCGCAGTTCCAGGCGATTATGAGCCGCTATGCGGCGGGGTTGGGGATGCAAATTGCGCAAACGGCCGCGTGCAATCGGCTACACAAGATCGAGGAACGTCTTGCGCGCTGGTTGCTGATCGCGCAGGACCGGGTGGATTCCGGGATTCTGGCCATCACGCACGATTTTCTTGCCACTATGTTGGGGACCGACCGGCCGAGCGTGACGCTGGCGGCGGGGATTCTGCAGAAGATGCAGATCATCGAATATACCCGCGGTAAAGTGACGATCTTGAACCGCAAGGCCCTCGAAAGCTTCGCCTGCGAATGTTACGCAGTCATCCGTCAGTATAACGGAGAGCACATCTGAGTTGTATTCAGTCAAGTGATCTCCCCAATCTTTCCAGTGTAGGACTCCCTACCGACAGCGCGCGTAGCGATCAGGCATCTTGTCTCCGGAGGATCGCGCGGCCATGCATCGATTTATTTCGGACGGAGCAGAAGTGCGCAGGGCTTACCGGATGTGCGCCCGGGTCTTTTGTGCGAAGAATAATCCAGAGGCCGCATGAACGACCGGCCGGAATCTTTCGTACATGTACTTCTGTTCCAATGCCAGCAATGCGGCGAACCGCTGGCTAAAGCGCTCCAGAGTGTGGAGAGAAGTCTTGAGGAAGCTGACGCCACCTCCTGCAATCTGCGGTGTGCATGCGGTTGGTCTGATAACTTATTGGGAGTACTTGCCCTGAAGCACTGGGTGGCCGCTTGGCGGGGCATTCCCAAGTAAGAATCTATTCTTGCTTGGCCTACGGCCGCGCCTGCCGGAAGGGAGTTACTTTGCTGGAGGCTTCCGGGCGGCTGGTCTCCAGCTTTCTACGCGCGAACTCAGCCCAAGGTCCATTGGGTTCGTAACGCAGGTAGAGGCCATAGTGGTGCATGGCGTCCGCTCCCTGATCCGTCTTCTCATAAACCAGACCCAAATTGAGGTGCGCATCGGCCATCTGCGGGGCGTGCAGGATTGCCGCGCGGAACTCGCGGATCGCCGCCTCCGGCTCGCCCAGGCGGTCGGATGCGCAGCCGAGATTGAAATGCGCGAGCGCGCTCGCGGGGTCCAGTTCGGCGGCCAAGGAAAAGGCTTTCCTCGACTCTTCCCAGCGCTCCAGTTGGAAAAGCGCCGTCCCCAGGTTGATGTGCGCCTCGGCCCAATCGGGGGCCGAGGAAATGGCATGCTGATACGCTTCCACGGCCTGCTCCATGGTCTCCGGGGCGCCGTCCAGGGTCATGCCGAACTCGAACCATTCCTCCGCGGTGCGCTCGCCGAGGGCGCGGATCTTCTGCCCCAACGGCGCGGTGTCGAAGTTCAATACGAATTGGCCACTGAGGGGCTCAATGGGGCGTCCGCGCGGCCCCGGCTCGTGCACCACGATGCGCGAGCCGTGGATCGAGACGCGCAGCGAGGCCAGCGGCGCGCGGACCTGCCCGAGTTGCCGCTCCAGGGTGTCCATCACGCGACGCAGCCGCCGCGCCGGGACGCGCCGCTCCGCCAGGCGGTTGAGTGTCTCCACCGCGACGAGATCGGAAAAACTGAAGAAACGCTCTCCCCAGCGCGCCCGCGGGCACACCAATCCGAGCCGCGCCCAGTAATCCAGTTGCCGGGGCGTTGCTCCAGTCATTCGGTGGACTTCGCTGCGTGTAAAGCGCTGGTTCAACTGCGAGCCCCGCTGCAGACTTTTTCTATTTTGGCAAGAATAGGCGTCCGCCCCCGGATTGGCAACTGGAAATGCCCCCGATGCGGTGGGAATCCTGTGAATCCGACGGTGGAAGAATGGGACAGCCGGAGAAAACGGCCGGGAGATTGAGTTGCGCCGCTTGCAACCGCAAGACACGGCCGCCTTGCGCGCCCCGCCGCGCTTGTTAGACTGCAAGGGAAGACTCGCCTAGCCCGTATGGAGCCCCACGCCGCCGAACGCCGACACCTGGAACGGCAGATCGCCTATGCCCGGCCCATTTTTCTGGTGCTGGCGTTGGGAGATTTACTGCGCCAACCCGCCGTGGGACGCGGAGCATATTCCGTCTCTTTCGTTTTGGCGTACCTGGGCGTGGCCCTGGTGCTGTTGCTTTTGCAGCATCTCCCGGTATTGAACAATTGGCGCGTGCCCCTGCTTGCCGACCTGGCAGCGCTGGCTGTTTTTCTTTTGCTGACGCGTTCCGCCGCGGCGTTCTGGTTTCTCTACCTGTTTGTGGCCCTGGCTGCGGGAATCCGCTGGGGCATGGAGCGGTCCATTGTCCTGGCGGGGATCGTGACGCTGGCAGTGCTGGTGCGGGCCCTTTGGCAGGGCGGAGCGGGTTTGGCGGAGGTGCTCTCCTGGGTCGCGCTGGTCGTGGGCACTTTTGCGGGGGGCGTGGGCGTCTCGTTTTTGGGGGAGCGCCAGCGCCGGCATGCCGCCGAACACGATTTCCTCGCGCGCCTCACGCAGAATCTGCAAGTGGAGCAGGGCGTCACGGAGTCCCTGCGCCTGCTGCTGAAGGAACTGGCCCGCGGGCTGGACTGCCAGACGGCCATCTTCGCCTTTCGCGACGTGGAACTGGAGCGCATCTTCGTGTGGGCGGTGACCGGCGCGCAGCCCGATCGCATTCATCCGCAAAATTGGCCAATGGTCCGGGGCGATGCGTTTTTGTTCGATTGCCCGGAGGTATCCGTTTGCTGGAATCAGATGGAGGCGGGCGGCGCGGGGTTTGGCTGGGACCGCCGGGACGGGCGCCGGATTTCGGAGTTGCCGCGCATGCCCAATGCGGCGCGCGAGGAGTTTGGCCTGCACTCGATGCTCGCGGTGACCTTTGATTTCGGCGGACAGCCGGCCGGGCGGATCATCGCCGGCAACTGCAGCCGGCGCTTTCTGGCGCAGGACCTGGGCCTGCTGGATCGCGCCGTGCGGCACCTGGGCCCGCCGCTGGAAAATCTGTTTCTTCTGCGCCGCCTGCGCACACGGTCCATTGAGGGGGAGCGCAGCCGCGTCTCACGCGACATTCACGACGGCATCCTGCAGACGCTGTTGAGCGTGGACATCCAGCTGGACGTCCTTCGGCGGGGAGTGGTGGCCGCGCCGGAACAGACCGCCTCCGAGCTGGAAACCCTGCAAAAGACGGTGCGCAACGAGACGGAGGAGCTCCGGCGGATGGTCACGGACATGCGCCCGTTGCGGGTGGAGAGCGCCGATCTGGTGGATCTGATGCGCGGTTTTGCGGAGCGTTTTCGCAACGAATCCGGCCCCGCGCTGGACCTTTTGACCGACGCGGCCACGCTGCAGGTGCCCGACCGCATTTGCCGCGAATTATTCCAGATTTACCGTGAAGCACTTCACAACGTAAAAAAGCATGCGAGAGCCACGCATGTGGTGGTAAAACTGTGGCAGGACGACAGTCAAGTCGTCCTGGTCATCGACGATAACGGGGAAGGGTTCAGTTTCGCAGGTCGCTTCACGGGTGATGAACTCGATCGCTTGCGGTTGGGGCCAATTTCAATCAAGGAGCGCACCAGGAGCGTGGGTGGTGTGCTCACGGTGGAATCCACTCCGGGGCATGGAGCGCGATTGACCGTCGAAATCCCACTCGGGTGATATGGCCAAGACAAAACAGATGATCCGCCTGCTGATGGCCGACGACCACGCCATCTTTCGCGACGGTGTGCGCAAGCTTCTCGAAGGGGAAGATGACATCACCATCGTGGGAGAAGCCGCCAACGGCGACGACTGCATCCGCATGCTCGGAAAACTCAAGCCGGATATCCTGCTGCTGGATTTGCGCATGCCCGACAAGGACGGCCTGGCGGTGCTGGAGGAAGTGAATTTCGATTCGCTGCCCACGCGGGTGATCGTGCTGACCGCGGCGGAAGACGATCGCGACGTGGTGCGCGCCATGCGCCTGGGCGCCCGCGGCATCGTGCTCAAGCAGTCGGCCAGCGACCTGCTGGCCAAGAGCATTCATCGCGTCTTTGGCGGTGAAATCTGGCTGGACAACCGCATGACCGCGGAGGTAATGAAGGCGTTTTCCAAGAGTTCCGACGGAGGACCCCGGCGCGACAAGCCGCTGCTCAGCGATCGCGAAAAAGAGATCGTCCAACTGGTGGCCCAGGGTTACCGCAACAAGGAGATCGGCGAAAAGCTTTTCATCAGCGAGCAGACCGTCAAGAACCACCTGCACAATATCTTCGATAAGCTCGGCGTATCCGACCGGCTGGAATTGGCCCTGTACGCCATCCATCATCGTTTGATCGACCAGGCCTGATCGATCCAGCCTGAGGCGTCAAACTCACCCAGGAATCAGCAGGCAGGGCATCCCCATAGGCCTAGTTAGTACTGCCGTACTACCCTCGCGTTTCTCCGCGAATGAACCTCTGGTGCTATTGAGCCGGCGGGGCGCAGGCCGTATTCTAAGTAGGTCAAGCAGAGGCGGGTCCCACTAGGGAGGCTTCGTGGCATATCCTGAGCGCCGTACAGCACAACGTTTCCGCATCAAATTGCCGCTCACCGTGCGATGGACCAACGGTCCGGCAGTCGGAGAGGCGAAGACGGAATCCAAGGACGTGAGTTCGCGCGGGGTGTATTTTTTCCTGCCGAAACAGATCAAGAGCGGCTCGCCGGTCGAGGTCATCCTGACCCTGCCGCATGAGATTACCATGGCAGGTCCGGTCCGCGTGCGTTGTCTGGGCCGCGTGCAGCGCGCCGAAGACAATGTGGAAGGGCGCAGCGGGGTGGCTGCGGAGATTGAGCGTTACGAATTTCTGCGCGGCGACGAAAACGCCGCGTAGACCGAACTTGCCCGTTTTTTGCGGAGGCGGGCAGGCCATGAACGGGGCGCTCCGACCCCTCAGCGGAGCGCCCCGTTGCGTTTTTGCGGCAAACTACTCGTAGCGCAGGGCCTCGACGGGGTCCAGTTGCGCGGCGCGCGACGCCGGGTAAATGCCGGCGATCAGGCTGACAACCAAGGCAAAGGCAATTCCTCCGACAGCCAGCCACCACGGCACGGTCCATACGTTTTCCACAGGGATGGACTGGCGGCGAAGGTAGATCTGGGCGACGAACTGAATCACGCGTCCTATGGCCCATCCGAGGGCCACACCCGCCGCTCCTCCCGCAAGCCCCATCACTCCAGCCTCGGCAAAAAATAACTGGCGAACGTCGCGATCGGACGCTCCCAGGGCTTTGAAAACCCCAATTTCGCGGCGGCGCTCGAGAATCGCCATGACCAGGGTGTTGATGATTCCCAGCGAAGCCACTGCCAGGGCCAGGCTGCCGAACATGCCCAGAAGCATGTCGAGAATGGCGAAGACCTCGCGGAGTCGAGTGGTCACATCCAGCAGGGAAAACGCCGCAAATCCCATCTGCGTGATGGCCGCCTCGACGATCGGAATATTCGCCGGGCTATCCACGCGCACGGTCAGATTGGAGTACCCGCCTCCCCGGCCGGCGGCCGAATTGGTGACCACTTCTCCCATGTCCCGGCCTTCCACAATGCCAAGCTTCTCCACCAAATCCAGCGGCATATAGACCCCGGAGCGGCGCAAGCCGCCACCGGCCGACTGGTTGGCCTCGGCGTCCACGATCCCCACAACGCGAAGAGGGATTTCCGCGGAAACAATGGAAAAACCCAGGGCCGCTTCGTCCGGGCTGAGGGAATCTTCGGCATTCTTGGCGGCGCCGGGAGGGCTTGGCGGCAAGGGCTGCCGGCCGGCATAGCGCAACGTGAGATTTTTGCCGAGCAGGTCCTGCGGCTGCAGATGACCGAGGCCGGCCAACTCCGTGGCCAAGTCGAGCTGCAGAATCATTTCGTGGGCATCGGGCGCGGAGAAGAAATGGCCCTGCATCCCTTCCAGAGAGTCGCTGCCCGCAGCCGAAGAAGGAAGGCTGACTGCCTGAGTGATGCGGCCTTGATCGCCGAAGCGCACGTCGGCGGTGAATCGGAGGTCGGGATAGACCTCCACGACGTGGGCGATCTGTTCGAGATTCCGGCGAGCGGCCACGTCCAACGGACGCGGCGGGACGGCGGGGGTTTGCGGCTGGGGATTACCCCCAAATCCATCCGCGGGGCGGCCGGTGATCTGCGGGCTGGGGCGCACCAGAACGCTGTCGAACAGGCCGCTGCGTTCCAGACGCCTGTTTACGAGGTTCTGCAGCCCAACGCCCAGGGAAAGCATGGCCACCAGCGAGGCCACGCCAACGGCGATCCCCATGGTCGTCAGGGAATTGCGCAGGACGGCTTCGCGCAAATTTCGGGCAGCCAGCTCGGCTAAGTCTCCGACGGTCATGAGGTTACCTCTTTCATCTGGCGTTCGTCGCTGGCCAAGCGCCCATCGGCGAGGGTGATCATGCGGTGCGCATAACGCTCGGCAAGGGCTCGCTCGTGCGTGACCATCACCACCGTGGTGGGTGGCTGGCCATCGGCCGGGCAGTTGATGGCCGTAATCAATGCCAGGATCTCCTGTCCCGTGCGGCTGTCGAGATTACCGGTGGGCTCATCGGCCAGCAGGATGCGCGGCCGGTTCACCAGCGCGCGGGCGATAGCCACGCGCTGTTGTTCGCCGCCGGAGAGTTCCCCGGGGCGGTGCGACAGACGCGCGGTCAGGCCGACGCGTTCGGCGGCCTGGCGAACGCGCGCGGGCCTTTCGGACCGCGGCACTTCGGCGAGGCGCAGAGGCAACTCGATGTTTTCCATAACGTTCATGCGCGGCAGAAGATTGAAGGATTGAAAGACCATGCCGATAGTCTGGTTGCGGTGGCGCGAAATTTCGGCGCCATTCATCTTGCCGAGGTCCTTGCCGAGCACGAAAACAGCTCCGCCAGTGGCGTGATCGAGACCGGCAAACAGGTTCATCAGACTGGACTTCCCCGATCCGGAAGCCCCTAGAAGGGCAAGAAACTGGCCCTGGGGAACCTCCAGAGAGACTCCGTCGACGGCGCGGATGACGGCATCGCCCATCTTATAGTGGCGCACGAGGCGATCCGCATGAATGGCCAGATCGCTGGTTGGGGGGTTCTGGGTCATAAGCGTGTTACGCAAGCAAGCGCTGGAAAGTTTCGCCGGTTCTTCTATTCGAACGCTCCGGCCTTAACGAATGTACCCCGCGTGCCCTTTTTCGCGGGTTGGCCGGAATCCTTCCCGAACCATCTTAGATTAAACAGGCTGTAATTGCAGCACAGAGGCGACCACGAGGCGGCTGCAGGTTCAGTCTGCACCCTGAAGACCCTTATTCCGATCATTTGTATGCCGATTTGTCTGCAATCGCCGCGTGCCTACCGCGTATCCGCCGTACGTCCGGGGGGAGGGTGGGTTAGGCCGCGGGCATCGGCATCTTGCATTGTGCCGATTTGGGCTTTGCTTGGTTTTGGTATTTCCCAAAGACGGAATGTTTATGAAACTTTTACATGAGACCTATCGAAATATTGCGTTGGCATACGGAAATCCTGGTAGGTAGGCTCCTGTCAGGCGGCCTCAGGGTCGCGAGGGTGTTTTCGCAAGATCAAATTGTTTTGGCATAACCAATTTGAACAAATAGCTCTACCTAAATTGAAAGGAGAATTAAATTGAAGGCACGCTCTACGTGTTTCCTTCTAGGCTTGGGCTTAGTGGGGTTGTCCATGACCTTGCCGGCGTCGGCGCAGCAAACGCCGCCGGAGCAACAAAAACAAACGCAACAGCAACAGAGTATTCTCCTGGCGTCAGCCAGCCCGGAAGCGGCCCCGGCGACTCCAGCAACTCCGGCAGTCCCGGAAACGGCGACCCTGTCAACATCGGCGCCGGCTCAGGATGCTCCGGCACAGGGCACACCTGCCCCTGCCTCTGCTCCTGCGGCAGCGCCTGCGGCAGCGCCCACGTGGTCCATCGGCCCGATTGATTTCGAGGGAACCATTGACGGATATTACAACCTCAACTTCAACCACCCGTTGGTCGATGGGACCAACGACAGTGAGCAGAACTTTCTTTACAATTTCAACACTCCGGCGAACCAGTTCAGCCTGAACATGGCCAAACTGGGAATGTCTCATATGCCCGACCCGGTAGGCTTTGAGTTCGATTTCATGTATGGGAACACGAACGCGATCATTCCTCATGCCTCGGGTTTCGACGAGTACGTTGAGAATGCCTATGTCAGCTTCAAGCCCGCAGTAGCCAAGGGAATCGAGCTGGATTTCGGGAAATTCGTCACCAGCGCAGGTGCGGAGGTTATTGAGTCCTATTCCAACTGGAACTATTCGCGCTCGCTCCTATTCTCGTGGGCCATTCCGTATTTCCACTTTGGCCTGCGGAGCACGATACCGGTGGGCAAGAAGTGGGTTGTAGGCGCCCAACTCGTCAACGGATGGAACAACACCATCGACAACAACAGCGCCAAGACCCTTGGCGTTACCGCAATGGGGACCTATTCCAAGTTCATGATTAACGCCAATTACTACGGCGGCCCGGAAAACCCCGGATCGAACTCGGGATGGAAGGCTCTATACGACACCACCCTGACCCTCACACCCACGGCCAAGTTCAACGCCTACATCAACTACGATTATGGCGACGATCAACTCTACAACACCTTCCCTTACACGGACGGCACTCACGTTCATTGGGACGGCATAGCGGGTGCCCTCCATTTCATGCCCACGTCCAAATGGTCGTTCACGCCGCGCCTTGAATGGTTTAACGACCCCCAGGGATTCGCCATGCTGGGAGCCAGCCTCGGGGCGACTGCGTCCGGCGAGTTTGACGTCAACCCGGTCCCCCAGCAGGTCAAGGAGTTCACCGGCACCGTGGAATACAAATGGTTGGAAGGTCTGATGTTCCGTGGTGAATATCGTTACGATTGGTCCACGGCGGACTTCTTCCTAAAGGGCGGCGAGCCTGCTTGCACCGGCCTGGAGCATGAGGTAGCACTAACCGTAGGCAATTGTCCCGCTGATTTCGGCCAGGGCAATTCCAAGAATCAATCCACACTCACGTTCGCGATCATCGGCTACTTCGGGCCGAAGCGCTAGGGAAGCAGACAGTAACACTCAGATCTTCCGGCCGCTTGTTGGGCGGCTGGGAGAACCTGAGGGCCGGTTTCAGGGCCGGATCATAGAAGAGCTGGTTCCGCTAACGCGGGGCCAGCTCTTTTTGTTTGGTCGTAACGAATCAGATCGCGCCCATATCGGCCTTGGAAGACGGCTCTAGTGAAGGATCCACGGGGCGCGCGTGGCTGGGAGGATCATGTCGTGGATGCCAGAATAGCCCTGACGCCACCGACGATGTCATCTACACTGGCGTCATAAGGGAACAGGATTCGCGTCCGTCCATTCGGGTCCAGGGCATATAGCGTGGTGCTGTGGGCGACGGAGTACTTCATGGCGGAGGTCGGGGTGGGGATGATCTCGTAGGAGGCTCCGAAGAGCGCGACCACCTTGTCAATCTCGGGCTTGGTTCCCGTCAATCCCAGGGCGTCGACATCGAAGCTTCCTAGATCCTCTTTCAGAACCGCCGGGGTGTCCCGTTGGGGATCCACGCTGATGTACAGCACCTTTACGCGACTGGCATCCTTGCCAAGTTCTTTGTCCACGGATGCCAACTTCGATAACGTGGTGGGGCATACGTCCGGACAGGAGGTATATCCGAAGAAGACCAGCACAGCCTTGCCTTGCAGCGAGGACAGTTCAAAGCGCTGATTGTTGTAATCGGTCAGCGCGAAATTTCCGCCGACCGGTAAGACCGGCAATTCAGCCCGGTGACAACTCACGAGAGCGAGCGCAACCAGAACCACGATCCATCCGCGCATAGTGCTTCTCCTCTGTTCGCCAGCGAGCTCTGCTTCACTTACGAACGATTGCTTCCACCGGCACCGTCGTTCCATCGTCGAGTTTCAGAGTCACATCGATTTTGTCTCCCGGCGCGGGCCTGGTCTTTAGGCCGAACAGCATTACGTGATAGCCATTGGGATCAAAGCTGGCCTTACCGTGGGCAGGTATGGCGACCTGGCTTACCGGAGTCATGACCATCATCGTTTTTACCATCTGCATCTGGTGCAATTCGGCGGAGGCCGCCGCGTCGGTGGAAACGGAAACGATCGCCCTGGGTTGCGAAGTGTGGTTCTCCACCACCATGTAGAGCGCTGTCTCCGTTTTGGACTTGGCTGGTACGCGGACCCAGGCGTCTCGCGCGGTCACAGCGTCGGTCTGTGCGCTAATAGTCGCCGAGAAAAGGAGCCCTGCGGCGCAGACCAGCAGAAACATTGGCTGCCGGGATCTCGAATCGGACCGTATCCTCATTGCTGGATTCTCCCTTGGTCGCCGTCGGCACGCAAGGAAATCACGTACAGGGCGATCGAACGGCGCTCGGCCTTGGTCAGATGATCGAAGGCAGGCATTAGAAGTTCGTGATGGGTGTAATGCAAGGCCGGGACCACGTGCGTCACCGAAACGCCCTTTTCAAGGGTCTCGGCGATGGCGTCCTCCGTCGCGCCTCGTTTGAAAAGAGACACGTTACGAAAATCGATTGGACTGGAAGGAAGGTTCGGCGCGGCGGGGCCATCGCCATGTCCCTCCGGTCCATGACAGCTCGCGCATCCGTTCGCCGCATAGAGGATGCGACCCTGGCTGGCAGAAGGGCGTGCGCAGCTTACTGAGAGCATAACGAAAAATCCAAGGACGCCCGGCGCCATGATACGAAGCACCATTTTCCAGCCTGACACGAGCCGGAATCTCCTTTTTAAATCATAAACAAATTATACATCGATTCTAAAGGTGGAAGGATTAGCTTTTGCGTTTGCGGAATTGCGTGAAATCTTCGGTGTGGGTAACGAATTCCGGGTAGGCCCCTCCGCCTAATTCATAGAGGTCCAGGCCCTGGCGCTCGCCTTCCATGTGCACGCGGAAGGGAACAAATCGATTAAGGATGAGATTCAGAGCGTAGCTCAACGGCAAAACGAAGCCCACCAGCGTGGCAACTCCCACCAGTTGCGCCAGCCATTGCCCGGCGCCGGCGGCCGCAATCGCCGCGGAAAAGCCCCCGGCGGCGTCGGTGACGTTCAATACCGGATCGCGAAAGTTGGCAAAGATGCCCAGGGCCAGCAATCCCCAGATGCCGCCGACCGCATGCACGGAAATGGCGCCCCCCGGATCGTCCACCATGAGCCGCAGTTCGAACCACTCCACCGAATAGGTCACCAGGGCGCCCGCCACCAGGCCGATAAACACGGCCGCGGCAGGAGCGATAAATGGCGAGGCCGCGCTGCCCGCCACCAGGCCGCCGACCCAGCCGTTGGCGCTGATGGAGACATCGGGCCTGCCGAAGCGCATACCGGTGATGATCACGGTGGTCAACAGCGCGGCGCTGGCGGCCAAGGTTGTGTTCACGGCGATCAAGACGATTCTCTGGGGGGGCGCGCCGGTAAACAGAATCGCCGCCGCGGAGTTCAGGCCCAGCCAGCCCACGAATGCCAGAAAGCAGCCGAACAGGACCAGCACCGTGTTGTGGCCCGGGATTGCGGAGGGGATATCCTCGGAGGAATATTTTCCGGTTCGCGGACCCAGGATCCAGGACACGGCGAGCGCCGTCAGGCCACCGACAACATGGATGGAACCGGAGCCCCCGACGTCCAGAAATCCGTGGCCCATCCCGGAATTGACGCCCAATTGCGCCAGCCAGCCGCCGTCCCACGCCCAATGCGCAAAGAGGGGATAGACCCAGCCGGCCAACAGGACCGTGGAGGCGCAACTGGCGGACAATCTCCAGCGCTCCAAGCCGGCCCCCAGGGGAATCAGCGCAACCAGCCCTACGGCGAACAATTGCAGCAGGACGGCCAGGGAAGACGGGGAATTGTAAGCGTTGATTCCGCGCAGAAACATGGGTTCGTTTCCGAGCCAGTTCCAACTCCTGCCCGCTACAACGATGTCTCTTCCGGGGCCGCCGATAAAACCCTGCAAAGCGAAGCCGCACAGGAAATATGTGCCGGCGGCCACGGCAAATACGGAGATCGAAGTCAGCATGGCGTGCGAGGCGCTGTGCGAGCGGCCCAGGCCGCCGTTAACGATGGCAATTCCGGCAATCGCCAAGGGGATGAGGAAGATGCACAGGAGGCACAATAGGGCGCTTGTCTCGGAAAGTGGGCGCGCCAGCATTGATGCTAACCCCTTTCCCTAGTGTCGGTTAGATTTCCCTGCATGGCCAGCGCAAGCCCCAGGAGTTCGACCGCGACTCCGGACAGAATGAAGACGGTCCGCACGAGGGTGGGAGGGAGTAAAGCGACTGCAAAGGCCACGATCAACCAGCCCGCAAACAGCAAGAGAAAACCAGCCGCCTTCATGTATGCACCCTGTATTTGGCCCTAAGTATTTAGGAAGCGCTGAAACAGTGGTTTATATCACACATTATCGCTTTTGCCGCTGCCCGCGCGCGGCCATTTAGGGAATTCAAAAGGCTGATACATCGAATCGAAACCTTGAGTTTTACATCGTATTTATGCCCAAGTATGTTGGCGGCTTCAATTGTCCTCCTCCCAAGACGGAGGATATCCCCAAGACGGAGGAAATTTTAGATGGCAGAAAAAACCACGGGTGAGATGCAGGCAACTCTGGGTCTCACTGGTTTAACCATGAATGCAATGGCCCTAATTGCCCCAGGGGCTTTCTTATGGCTTACCTATTTCAGCCAGGCAGGAGAAGGGGCAACAGCACCGGCAATGTGGATTGGCATCCTTCTCGCTCTTCTGCTTTGTCTGGCCACGGCGATCTGTTATGCGGAACTGGCCAAGCTGTATCCCGGAACCGGAAGTTCTTATTACTTTGCAGAGCAATCTTTCTTGAATCATGACAAGCACTGGCGGTATGCCCGGCTTTCGAAGTTCATTGTCGGCTGGGCCTCGCACTTGTACTACTGGGTTTACCCAGGGGTGATGGTGGCGGTTACGGGAATCTTTTGCGGCTACATAGTCGGAACGCTGTGGCCCAACGCCATGAGCGCATCGAACCCCGGGACGTTGTTCATGATGATCGTCGCGGTGGTCTTTACGTTCGGAGTCGCCTACATCGCGCATCGCGGCGTAAACGGCTCAACGGCGGTCAGCATTGCGATCAACGTGATTCAGATCAGCGCGCTGATCGTGTTCTCGGTCATGGCCATCGGCTACCGGATGAACCATCCGCCGGGAACCGTGGCTTTCCAGTTCGATCCGACCACCGGCGAAGCATACACGTACCAATTCGCGATGACATCGACGACGGCCAACGGGACGACCACAGCCACCATCGTGCGCGACGCCAACATGGTGCCGCAACCGATGCTGGATTCCACCGGCAAGCCGGTGCCCTACACGATCAGCTATCCGGACAAGGACGCCATGGGCAACTTCCTGAGCCATGGAAGTGCAACATCCGTGGTCGGGATCCACAACGTGGGCTGGATGTTCGTTCAAGCCACGGTAGCGATTTTGATCCTGGTGGGATTTGAATCCGTGACGGCCATGGGCGGTGAGGCCAGGAACGCGAAGCGGGATGTGCCCATCGCGGTCATCACCTCGCTATTGGTTCAAGGAGCGTTCTGCTACCTGTTTGAGTATTTCGCAGCGAACTACTTCTTAAATAGCGGCTACACAAATCAAAACGCGCTCGGCTCGGCGGCGCCCATCGGCGACATGATGATTGTCGTCGGCGACGCGCTGTTGGGCCAGGGTCACGGGCGAACCTTCATGTTGATCGAAGCCTTCACCGTGTTCCTGGCGCTCATTGGGACGACGCTCTCGTGCATCAACACGGGCGCTCGCGTTACCTACGCCATGGGCAAAGACCAAGAGGTGCCGGAGCATTTCGGCATGCTCCATGACAAGAACCTGAGCCCTCACCGCGCCATCTGGACGCTGGCCGTGATTTCGGCGGTCATCGGCTGTATCGCGCTGCTGATGGTGTTCGGGGACTCATCGGCAATCGCCGACTCGGCAATCGCGGCGCTGCCTCATGGGCTCTTCTCAAGCGTATGGTTCGCAACCACCAATGCGCGGATGGCGTCTCTGCCAAACACATTGACCATGATCGTGCTGGCATCGAATTTCGGCACGTTCGTGCTCTACATGCTGAGCTGCATTATCTGCATCGTGGCATATCAAGGGCACCCAAACTACAACGCTCTGAAGCACCTCTTGATCCCCATCTTCGGCGTGCTGGCAAACCTCGTGTGCATGGCCTTTTATCTCATCGGGCCATTCATGGGGTACGGCACAAAGATGGAGCCATTTGGGGCCTTAGGGATAGCCGCGGTATGGGCCATCTATGGAGCCATCTACTTCTCACGCTCGAGCAAGGCCACGGGGCGAACAACGCTGGTCACCAGCCGGTCGGGTTCGAGCAACGCCTGAGAACGTGACGCGGGCACAACCTGGCGCCGGGCGGCGCCAGCGGAAGTATTGTCAGATCCGGGCGGGCGAAAGCCCGCCCGGATGTTTTGTCGAGGTATAATAAATGCTTGAAATTTTTCGGGGACAGCGAACTGCGCGGGCAAGCAATGCCGTTGCTGTCCATGGGCCGCCACTGAGTTCCATGCTCGATATAGAGTTTGCACAAGTGACCGACTGCGGCCGGGTTCGGCCGGGAAACGAAGACTATCTTGGCCATGTGGCTCCCGAATCCCCGGAGGAGGCCCGCACCCACGGATGGCTGTTTGCCGTGGCGGATGGCGTCGGCGGGCACGAACTTGGGGAACTGGCTTCGCAGACTGCGATTGAGACCCTTCTGGCCGGGTTCCGCGCGGCCGGCAAGGGAGAGCCGCTACCATCGCTGTTGCCGCGCCTGGTGCAGGCGGCCAACGGCCGCGTGTTCGAGACCGGAATCTCCTCGGGCTCGGGGGGTACGGGAATGGCCACGACGTTGGTGGCCTGCGCGCTGCGCTATGACCGCGCAGTGGTGGCTCACGTGGGCGATTCGCGCT